>Ga0207646_10001916_pt1 | contig 25054 bp, 26 predicted proteins | sample KBSK5502metaG_FD_184343 | JGI IMG/M metagenome (GOLD analysis project Ga0207646, IMG submission 184343) | Corn, switchgrass and miscanthus rhizosphere microbial communities from Kellogg Biological Station, Michigan, USA - KBS K5-50-2 metaG... | ecosystem: Host-associated > Plants > Roots >...
CGATCCCGTCACCGGGCAGCTCTACTTGGTGTGGCAGGACGGCCGCTTCACGGGCGGCAAGTTCGCGCAGGTGCTCGAGATAACGTCGACGGACGAAGGCGCGACATGGAGCGCCCCAAGCATCGTCAGCAATCCGGCGGTGAAGGTCTCCACGTTCAATCCGACCATTGCGGTGGGGTCGGACGGGTCGGTCGGCCTCTACTACTACGACTTCCGCAACCTCACGGCCGGTAATACGACCACGCTGCCCACTGACATCTGGTTCAAGAGCGCGCCGCGAGGTGGCAGCTTCGGTGCCGAAGAGCACGTAATGGGGTCGTTCAACATGCTGGCGGCGCCCAACGCCGGTGGTTTCTTCCTCGGCGATTACGAGGGGATGGCAGCCAACGGCGGCACCTTTGTAGCGGTCTTCGCCGCCACCAACTGCAACGACAACAGCTGCTCGGCGACAGCCGGAGCCACTAATCCGGACGACATCTACTCAGCAGGTCTGCCCTAGGACAGTCCGGCGTACAGCGGGGCGGACCGGTCGGTCCGCCCCAGCTTGATCGAGCTGATCCAGGGTGTCGAAATGCTCGTCAGGAATCCGCATAAGTACACGGAAGAGGACATTGCCTTTGAGGCGAACGCCGTCCTGCATCCGTTCTGATCCTCGGGGGCGGACTTGCCCGCTCGATCGCAGCTCAGTTCCGCGCGCCTCGCCCAGACGACCTCCTGACGATAGGCCATCGGGCATTGGGCTTTGAGGGGCCACCGCGCTTCCTCCGTGAGGGATCTCCGCGGGGGATGGACATGTCGAACCATGTCGCCCACCGTGTGCCGGGTAGCTGGAGGGATAGACTGCCGGCCGGGCCGCGACTGAGCCGGAGTGGCGGAACTGGCAGACGCGCTCGACTCAAAATCGAGTGGGGCAACCCGTGGGGGTTCGAGTCCCCCCTCCGGTACCAGTCGGGTGGCGTCCCCAGCCAGCGCTCTGGAGGGTCGCGCCCCTTGCCGCGCCTGACAGCAGTTTGACAGCAGTTAGGGCGAACTTGGACGTACGGTGGCGAACACACGACCCGACGCGAGGTCGATCTTCGTACTCCAACGAACGCTTGCGAACGACCGCGAACGCTCGTTCGGCGATCTCAAAAACCGCCGCGTCGATCGCCGACAACCAACCCGTCGGATGAAGGGCGAGCGGGCACCCGTGCCCCGAGTTCTCACACCCCAGTGCAATCACCACCAAATGTCATTCCCTAAGGGAATCCACGGGACCAGAGGTGCAAGCCTGGTCGTGGGGTGGACGAGCAGCTGACAAGAGTTTGGGAACAAGGGGATTTCACGCGTCAGCTGAACCGTTTAAACTGAATTTGAATTCAGCATTGGCGCCCGGTACTTGGGGCCAAGGGGTCGCGGGTTCAAATCCCGCCTCCCCGACCAGCGTCCCTCAGCCGCCGTCCGAAAAGCCGGTGTTCGTATTCGGGGGAGGCCATCCGGAACGCTCATGACATTCGCGTCAATACCCGTACCTTGTCGGCTACAAGCTGGTGGCGAACCCGTGGATGTCGCGAATCGTCGATGCGAATGCATCCGGTATGGCCGCGCGGCAAATGAGGTCGCCGGCGTGGCATAGGCCAAGCATCATTCGCCCGGTCGAAGGAACGCCGGCGCGAATGAGCTTCCTGTGGTAGGCGAAGCCCTCGTCCCGCAACGGATCCAACTCGTTGACCGAGATTACGTGCGGAGGAAGGCCCGCGAGCTCGTCCATCGACGCATAAATCGGCCAGCAAAGCGGATTTCGGCTGTTCGTGCCGCCAGGATCGTAAACGGACGCCAGAATGTCCAACAAAGCGCATGAGATCAGATAGCCGTCGTTCTCGATCAGCGAGGGTAGTTCCCACATCCGCTCGGCAACCGGGCTGCCGTAAATACCGGATATGTACGGGACCATCGCGTAAACGCCGTCGATTGTTGCCGGACGACCTTCCCGTTTTGCTTTTAGCGTGGTCGCGAGTGAGAGATTGGCGCCGCCTGACTCGCCCGCCACGATCACTTTCGATACCCCTAGCGTCCGGCGATTCGCGTCCACCCAGTCAAGCGCGACGGCACAGTCGCTCAAACCAGCCGGGAAGGGATGATTGCCGAGCGCCCCGGCCGCATTGCGGAACTCAACGCCGACAACAACTAGGCCCGTCGCGGCCAGCTCATCACGGGCCCGTCTGTATGCAGGCCCGGATCCGCGGAGGATCGCCATTCCTCCTCCGTGGATGTGAAGGATGCAGGGGAGGGGTCTCCCCGAATTCTCCGGTCGAACGATAAAGAGCTGGATCTCGTTGCCGTCCTCGCCGGCGATGATCTCGGTGCTGTGGCTCAAGCCCGCGATAGCGGGCAGCCCTGTGAACATGGCGTCGAATACGGCCTCGAAGTTCCGTTCGCCCTCCACGCAAAAAGCCAGCAGCGCATCCATCGGCGCCCGGCCGTCGAAAGGCAGTGCCACTCCATTTACGTCGAGGCCGAACGGGGCGAGCGCCGCCACCATGCGCGGGTCTGATCGTGGATCGCTACGGAGATCAAGGTCCGGATTTCCGAGCCGACCCGGCAGTGGAACCCCGGTAGCAGCCTCATGTGCGGTCGTCGCCATGGCGCAGCCCCCTTCTCTCGGCCCCATGTGGCCGGTCCCCGAGCCAATTGTCACCGCGTCTGCGGGCAGCGCGATCGTACTCCGCGCTCGCGCGAAGTGGAGACAGCATTTTTAATTGAAGGCCGCACGGTCGATTACCGTGCATGGAAGCACTGTTTAGTCGGCGCCGCCAAAGGAGCCAGGCCCTGGTCGGACCGGACTCGACAGGAACTGCTGGCCGCCGGCTTCGCGGCCGGGCACAAACGCGGCCGGCCCAGTCTGGAGAGGCTGACTCCGCAGGAGCTGCGGGTCGCGCTGATCGTCGCCGAGGGCACGAGCGTCCAAGCGGCCGGCACGCAGCTCTTCTTGAGCCCGAAGACAATCGAGTCGCATCTCGGCCGCAGCTACCAGAAGCTCGGGGTGCACAACCGCGCCCAGCTGACAAGGATCTTTTCGCAGCAGCAGACGGCCTGAGCCTGCAAGCCAAACCGGCAATTGGTGGAAAACACCCGATTCCGGCCCGGCCGTTGCCTCATAGCGTCCTGGGGCGTGCGCGAGATGAGCGAGCTTCGCCCGCGGCGGCTCGGTGAAGGGCCGGGCGTGGTCACGGCGGCTGGCTGCCCGCATGGACGGAGCGGATGCTGGCCGCCGCCGGCCTGGCCGCCGTGTTGCTCGGCGCCGTCGATATGGTCGAGGAGGACCGCTACTGCATCGACGCATTGGGCTGGGGTCAGCACGTGTGACGGCCTCTGATGGGAGCTCCATTCAGGGGGTGCCGTGACAGCACAGTAAACAGCGATCGATCCTGTCTGCTGGATGACCGTGGATCCGGCGACCAGCCAGACCCGCTCCGTCCACCGAGGCCGGACCTTCTACTTTCTGCTCTCCGGGCTGCAAGGCGAGCTTCGACACGGAGCCGGACAGGTACCTGGCCGGCGGCAAGGGGGCGGCTTGACCGTGGAACTCAAGCGCCGGTCTCATTAGGAGGCGTTTGTCCCTGCCCTCGGCCTGCGGCTCCTCAATCCTCTGTTCAACTCTCTTCGGCCTTGCGCGAGGCCCATATTGCCGACGTCGGGCAAGCGACCGCCCCACGATGCGCATTGCGCTGACCCCGATGCTGTTGCTCGAGGAGCCGACAGGGTGAGAGATAACGTCGCCGGACGGCTGCCCGGATTTATAGGCGAGGCGGGATCAAGCGAGGTCCGCGAGGCTGAAACCTTCAATACCGTCTTGGGGCCCGTCTGCTTGTATCGCGCTTCCAGGCCTACCTGGCCGGCGTTACCCTCGACGCCCGACGAGCGTGTTAGATCCGAGATGGCTGGCCGCTTGGGCGCTGGTCTCGCGTTCCTGCTTCTTTCGGCATGTCAGCTACCTGGCTCCAGCCCAGCTTGCACGACGCAGATCGACTGGGTCGATTTCATCCAGGTCGGCTCCACGCAATACGTGGCCGCGCCGGGAACGCCAGCCACCCTTCAGGAAGGTGACCTGGGACCCGTGATCGCCCATGTCAAAGTCAAGCTGAGCGGTGACGTGTGCGATCCCAACTATCGTCCCAAGGACGGAGACGCCGGGCTGCTCGAGCCAGGCACCGCCATCTACCAGGTCAACGGCCACCCGTCGAGCCAGCTGTTAGCTGCCCGACGCGGCGGCAACATAGTGGCTTACGAGGCGAAGGAGCCGACCAGGCAGCCGTGACTCCGAGATCAACCCGGCTGTTTCATCGCTCTAACCCTGCAGAGCTCGCTTGGTCTGATCGAAGTCCTCCTGGCTGATTTCGCCGGCTGCCAAACGTCGGCGCAGCGTCTCCAGGGCGAGATCGCTGGTGCCCTTCGGCGCCCTGAAGGCCCGCACCGCCCAGATCAACAGACCGATCACGCCGCCCCAGACCAGAAGCATCATGAGGCCCATCCAAACCCAGTTCCAGCCGTCGTAGTAACTCCACATCATTGGGATCACCTCCTTTGCGATTGCGAAAGTGACGCTAGCTCACGGCAGCCGACGACAGCCAGGGGCCAAGGGCCCGGATCAACCGGGCCGACATGCCCTCACGGACTGAGCTTGTGGGTTCCAGGGCCGCCTACGATCCGTAGGCTCGACTTGACCAAGGAGGACTGTGATGAGGTTTCGGTGGCGCAGTTGGACCGGCGTGGCGTGCGCGCTCTTCATCCTTTACGCGGTCGCCAACCTGGCGGCGGCGATCATCGTGCCCGCACTCCTGATCAGCAGAGGCGCCGGCGGCGTCGGCTCTGGCGGAGTGGTCTTCAGCGGCGAGGCAGACAGCTATCTGTTGGGGGGCTCGCTGAGTGGGCTTCGGAACTCCAATCCCAAGCTGGACACACTTCTGGTCAGCTCGATGGTCGGCATGTGCGGACAGATGATCGCGGTGGCCGCACTCTTTCTCGCGGTTACGTGGTTCGCTTTCCGGCGTGGTCAGCGGTGGGCGTTGTGGGCTCTGTTGATCGGTGCCTTTATCGGGTGGCCGCACCTTGTCGCGATCATGACGATGTATGCCGGTCAGGGCGCTCCGATTGGATCGGGCGCCGCCGGTCTCATCCCCTTCCTGGTCGTGCCCTTGCTCGCATTCGGAGCGGGCTTGGTCGGGCAGAGCCGAGCGGTCAACGTGTCGCCCTAGATCCGGCCGTCCAGGGTCAACTGGTCCTGGGTCACCCAACCGAAGGTGAGGAGCCCGCGTCTTGATCCGGCCGTCAAAGGGAGCGAACTACGAGAGACCCGATGCGAGGCCGATTTCGCGTTCCGGCGGACGTCGGCGGACGACTATTGACACTCGTTCGGCGGTCTCAAAACCCGCCGCGTCGACCGCGAGGGGCCAACCGGCCGCGGAGCCTGAGCTGGACGCAAGTTACCCGCCCTCTAACGCTGCCATGCGACCACTACCAATGCCGACCCCAGGGCGATCCACACGCCACCAGATTCCAGTCCTAGTCGTGGCGTGGATCAGTGGCTGGCAAGAGTCCGGGATCATGGGGCTGTCACGCGTCGCATGAACGATTTACCGCTACTTTGAATTCGGCACTGCCTCCTCGTTGCTGGGGGCCAAGGGGTCGCGGGTTCAAATCCCGCCTCCCCGACCAGACCCACTCACCGACCGTCCAGGCTCAGCAGTACCCTCCCGAAGTTTTCCGCGATCCGGCTAACCGATGTCTCGCCGCCTCAGTCCGCCGAGCCCGCCGAGTATCAGAACCGCCGCCAGCGCGGTCAGCACTGCAAGCGGCACGAGGGCGAGGTTGGCGGCGGGCATAGCCGGCGTGCGCTCAAAGGGAGACAGCTTCTGCACCCAGTCGGGGAGCCGGAGCACGACGCCCAACAGGCCGATCACAAAGCAGGCGGCAAGGATGCCCCACGCGACGTCGACCCACCGCGGCGCGAACCCGAAGAGGATCACGGCCAACCCGATCATCAGCCACATAGCCGGCGCGTACACGACCGCGGCGGCCAGCAGGCGCGGCACGCTGCTCCACGGTCCACCAGCGATCGCGTAGCTGACACCCGTGGCCAGGCCGGCGACGGCGAGCAGGCCAACGCTTCCGGCTACCGCGATCGTCAGATGACTCGCCGCCCAGCGCCATCGTGAGACAGGGCTCGCCAGCACCGACTCCGCTCGCAAAGCCGACTCCTCGCTCCGCAAGCGCAGCGCCGACTGGATGGCGAAACCTGACGCGATGAGGGCCATGACCCGAAACGATGTCGCGAAATAGGTGTCTGTCAGGTTCCCAATGCCCGCGCTCGCCATCATCTCAGCCAGCGCTTTGTTGTTTGCGACGAAGCTGTCAATGGTCGGAGCGATCCAGCCGTACGCGATCCCGGTGACCAGGACGCCCGCGCCCCACCCGACGAGAGTGCCTCGCTGCAGACGCATGGCCAGGCCCAACGGATGTCCGAGGCTGCGCGCGGCGACGATCCGTCCCGGGCGTGGCGCGACAAGCCCAGAACCGTGGTCGCGCTTGACTGCGAGGCGAATCGCGACCGCGATCAGCGCTACGGCCGCCCCGAGAAGGAGCACCAGGGGCCACCACCTCTCGTCAGCGAAGGGACGCGCCTTCTGCGCCAGCCCAATGGGCGAGAACCAGGAGATTGTGCCGTTTCCAATGTCCCCGACGATCCGCATCAGGTATGCCAGTCCGAGGAGGGCGCCGCTTGAGCCATACACGACGCGGGTGTTCTGGGTGATCTGTGCCGCGACGAGTGCCAATCCGGCGAAGAAGAGTCCCACGACCGCAAACGAGGCGCCCAGCACCAGCGACCCGGCAGTCGGCAGACCCTCGGCGATGAGGGCGGCGGAGACGAGTACGGCCACCGCGATGTTCATCGCCAGCAGGGTGATCAGCGCCGCGAAAGCCGGCGCGTGAATGCCTACCGGTAGCGAGCGGACGAGCTCGAGCCGACCGGCCTCCTCGTCGCCGCGGGTGAGCCGGCCGATCATGAAAAAGCTCATCAGGGCGACCATGACCATCCCGAATGCGCCGACCTGGAAGGCTATCTGCCCGCCGAGGGTGCGGAGACCCTGCGCTGGGCCGTTGAAAGCAATGGCTCCGGCGTTGTGCTGGGTCGCCGCGGCGGCTTGATCGATCGACGCCTGCGTCGGGAAAAGCGACTTCACGCCTACCACCGTGAGAAAGACCAGGAGGGCGATTGAGACGACCCAAATTGAAATGCGTATGCGATCCCGCCGGAGGATCAGGCGGATCAGCGCGGCCGCCCCGGCTAGACCGTTCACGCTCGCCCGTCGCGACCGGACGCCGCCTCGTCCGTTCCGCGCTCCGGTTCTTTCGCGAGTTCGTCCCCGTAATGCCTCAGGAACAGCTCCTCCAGCGTCGGCGGATGGCTCACCAGGCTAATGACGCCGAGCTCGCCCAGCCGGCGCACCACCTCGTCGAGATGCTTGGAGTCGACGTCGAACCGGACCAGCGAGTCCTGAACCTCGAGACTGTGAATGCCAGGAAGGCTGTTCAGGCCGGCGGCGGGCGCCTTTAGCTCGACGGTGATCGACGTGCGCGTCAGATGGCGCATGTCCTGCAAGGTTCCGCTCTGCACTGTGTGGCCCAATCGAATGATGCTCAGGCGATCGCAGAGGGCCTCGACCTCGGCCAGGATGTGGCTGGAGAGGAGCACGGTCCGGCCCTGAGCCTTGACCTCCCGGATGCAGTCCTGGAAGACAGCTTCCATTAGGGGGTCGAGACCGGACGTGGGCTCGTCGAGGAGAAGGAGCTCGGCGTCGGAGGCGAGCGCCGCCACCAGGCCGACCTTCTGTCGGTTCCCCTTGGAGTAGGTGCGCGCCTTCTTGGTCGGATCGAGCTCGAAGCGCTGGAGAAGCTCGTCCCGCCGCCGCCGGTTGAGGTCACCCCGGAGCCGTCCGAGCAGATCGATGATCTCTCCGCCGCTGAGATTCGGCCACAGGCTCACCTCGCCGGGCACGTACGCGAGACGGCGGTGCAGCGCGACCGCGTCGCGCCATGGGTCACCGCCGAGAAGCGAGACGTTCCCGGCGTCGGCGCGAAGCAGGCCCAGCAGAATGCGGATCGTCGTGGTCTTGCCGGCGCCGTTGGGTCCGAGGAAGCCGTAGACCTCGCCTGCCTCGACCTTTAGATCGAGCCCGTTCAAAGCGCGGGTCGCTCCGAAGGTCTTGACGAGCCCGGACACCTCGATCGCCAGCGCCATGCGTGAATCTTGGCACCGGCCCTGGGATCGCACCCGTGCTGCCCGGCACCCGCGTGGAACGCATTAAACACAAAATGGCGGGCGACTTCGTGCGCGCCTACCGGGTGACCGCGAACAGCATCATCTGAGACCCGTCATCCGGCGCGGGATGCCCCTAGAGAGGTTCGGGGTCTTCGCAACCGACGCGATGATCAAGGCTCTCCTCTAGCGCTCACCTACTGACGGCGGGATCACAGTCCGGTCGCGAAGCCTTTAACATGCCGTCGGACACGGATGTTCTGGTTTGTGCTGTGGCTGGCCGGAATCGTCGCCACGCAGGTCGGAATCGTGGCTAGCGCAAACCAGCTTGGCAGTCAGTCGGGCGCGATAGTTTTCAAGGGCCCGGAGGCCGCCTTGATTCTCCCGCCGGCGTTCGCGGTGGCCTTGGCGATCGCGGGGTCGGTCGGCGTGAGTGCGGGATTGATCGGGATCTGGCACAAACGCTGGTCGCGCTTGCATCGCCTGGCCTTTTTCAGTTTGGCGTTCGCGTCGATCGTATTGCTGTCTGCGGAACTCCTCTGGCTCCTAGCGCTGGCTCAGGGCGGCGGATCCTTTTCTTAGATCGCGCGACCAGCGCCTCTCCAAACCGGGCAAGGCCGCGTTTGATTGAGGGCCAGTACGCAACCCGATGGCGCGATGGAAACCAGGCTGGCGGCTCGCTGCCTTTAGCGTTGTCTGTGGAGCGTTGTCCTGGGTTCTGATCTCCGGTGCCGGCGGATCGGGCAAGGCCATCGCCAGCATCCTTGGTCCTGTCGGGTTTTGGCTGGGTCAGCTGCTGGCCGTGGCGGCGATCGGGACGGGGGTGAGCGCCTTCATCGGTGTGGGGCCGGCTAAGCCGCGGCTGCGGGCACTGGCGATCGCCGGAATTCTCGCAGGGGCGCTTGTCGTCCTCTTCGATATTTGGATCGTGGGCCTGAGCGCCAGTAATATGAGCAGTTAGGCTCGTAAAAGACAGTAGCTGCTCCGGACGGAGCTGTTCTCCGTGACCTTGTGGATCGCTATCGTCCCGCAGTTGCTGATGTTCACGGCTCGGCGCTATGAAGTCCTTGACCACGATGGCGTCGGCCCGACCGCCGCCGTCGACATCAGGGAAGAACGTCCCCTGGCTTCCATGAACGGATCCCGCGCGCAGGCGAGGTCACCCGCCGACGGAGTCGCCGGGGTACCATCTGCGACTTGCCGTGATCCGAACGAACTACGGCCTCAGGTCGCTTCTCACCGGAGCCGCCGGAGTGGTGCTCGTAGGCCTGGTGCTGTTCCTCGGCAACCCCATAACCAACGCCACCTTCTCGTCGCTCCCAAAGGAAAGCAGAGTCGCCGAGCAGGTCTTCGAGCTGGTGCAATGGGCTCTATCACCATTCGCGGCGGTGGCACTGGCCGCCCTGCTCGGCGTGATCGGCATCGGGTTGAGCTTCCTCGGCTTCAGGGCTCGGCAGCGCCTGCTGTCGGCCGTCGGCGTGACACTGAATCTTGCCCTGATCCTGGTGGGGGCAGCGCTGTGGTTCCTCCTCACCCACGGCGACTGACCTAACCGGCTGCCATTGGCCGCTGCGGAGTGTGCCAGCGGGCTGGCGCCCCGCTAGCTCGCAGTCACTTGCAGGTTGCCTCCTGTCAGGGATTCGGCCGAGGAGTCGTAGCCGTCCCCGAGCCGCAGGCGGAAGGTGTCCGCGTGGCCCGGCTCGCCAGTGTCGACCGCGTCGACTCGGAACACCACGCTCGCGCCGCCATTGATGCTCGCCGTGCCGAAGACCTCGGCTGAGCTGCCGCTGACGACGAGCGCATCGACGGTCAGACCCTTCACTGACCGCGCCGCGGCGTGGAATTCAAGGTGGCCGCCAAGCTCGCCGGCCAGCGATCTTAGCTGCGCGGTAAGAGCCAGGCTTGCGGCGGCACCGCTGGAATCGGTGATCGTGCCGCCACCCACGACCCGCCCGGTTGTGCTCGCGGGAAGCGTCCACGTCTTGGTGGCGGTGCCCTGGGGTTCGTGGGCTGAGGGGTCCGGGTTGCGGACACCGTTGTTGTCTGTGTCCGCAAAGGCTGTGATCGTGTCGGTTCCAGGCAGGTGGCCGACGTAGGTGAAGGAGGCGAGACCCGACAGGTCGGTGGTCGCGAAACCGCTGGCCGGCTCTGCGAATGCCTGGTTGGCACCTGTAACCGCAAAGCGAACGACGATGTTGGGCACTTCGTTCCCGAACTCGTCCTGCACATGCGCCGTGACGGTATGCGCGGTGTCGATGACATTGGTCGCCAAACTGGGCGTCAGCGCGAGGGTGGCCGGCGGGCCGGGTTGGACCTTCAAGATAGCCGCGGAAAGTGCCGTGTTGTTGGTCTTGTCGTACTCGGCGAACACGTTCGCCGGATCGATGACGACCTTGACCCTGTAGGTCCCGGTCGCCGTGCCCTTTGGCACCGTGCCCGCGAGGTTGAGGTTGACCTTGGCCGCTGCCGCCAGTCCCGGCAGGTCGGTGGCGGCGAGCGGGACGTCGGGGCCGCTCGGTGAGACCGGGGAAAGGAACACGGAGACGTGAGGGCCGTTGATCGCTCCTCCGTCGCCCTGGTTGTGGACTGCGAAGGAGACGTTCAGCTGCTGCCCGGGCGCCGCCGGGTTGGGCGCGAAGCTGACGCCTCCGTCGACGTAGAAGTCGGGCAAGATGGTCCCAAAGACCTTGCCGATCCACAGCAGGTAGTTGTTGCTGTTGGGCCAAGGCGACACCGTGTACTGGTGTGCGATCCAGACGCCGGTGTCATCGTAGGGGTCGACCGCCGCGCCACTCAGATCGCCCCAGAAGAGGGCCGCTGTTGGATTGGACAGGGCGAGGTTGTAGGAGTCCTCGCCGGCCTTGAGGAGCCGGCTGGGCCGCAAGTCAGGTTCGCCCTGAACGAACGCGCTGAAGCGGACCTGCGGGAAGATTGCGGCGCCGGAACGGGTGTAGACCACCGCCAGGTCGCCATTCTTGTTCACCTCTGCGGTGCCCCAGCCGTAGTAGATGCTGGCGCCCGGCGAGTCTTCGAGGTCGTTGTGCCCGCCGAAGGTGCGGTCGACGGCGACGCTCAGCGCCGGAAAGGCGCCGACGTCGACCTGCACCAGGCGAACTGAGGTCAGGGGCGTACCCTGGCCGAACCAGTCGACGGCATCGTTCATCGTCAGGTACAGCCGCCCACCGCGCTCGACGGCCTTGAGCACGTTGATGTAGAGGTTGGTCATGCGGATCAGTTTTGTGCTGCCGAGCTGCGGGGCATCCTGTGGGCAGCCGAACTCGCGCAGCGACACCCCGGCGCTGGCCAAAGCTGGGACGCTGTTGCCTTCGACCAGAGACTTGAAGCTCGCAGGGTCCGCCAGCGACCAGATAGTCAGGTTCGGCTGGGGAATGCCGTTGCCGCCGGCCTGATCGCAACCGCCGTAGGTGTTGGCAAAGAAGGCAGATCCGCCCGGGTCATGGTTGAGAACGGACTGCAGCAGTCCGACCGCGCTGTTGTCGGCGTTTCGGAAGTCCCACCACTGAGCACCGTTGTGCAACCGCCCGGACACCAGTTCGTCGGCAGGAAACGCGCTGAGTACGACGTACTTGAAAGTTCGAGGCGACGTGCTCTCATCGACGATGCCGATCGTGTGGTAGAAGTTCGAGCCATCGATGCCAATCGTCGGGTAGTCGGCTGCAAACGTACTGGTCGCGTTGCTGTCCGGCGGTACCGACGACCACCAGTACTCATACCAGCCATCCAGAGGGTTCTCGCTCTTGGACACGGCGAGGACGTTCTTCTGGGCGACGGATTCAGGCGCTCCCTGCTGGATGGCGCCCGCGGCCATGAAGAAACGCTTGTGGTGGGGGTCGAAGATCAAGCGCGCATCGAAGTAGCCGACCACGCCCGGCGGAGCGAGCGGCGCGAAGAGAGTGCTCAGCGATTCCGCGGCGACGAGGGGTTCCCCCGCCTTGCTGAAGAAGCCGATAGCGGCCCGTGCCGTGACCACGACGTGAGTTGAGCTCGCCGCGACCTGGGGGTCACCCGAGAACCCGCCCTGTACCTGCTGCGCCTGCCAGCTTGTCAACGCCACCGGCGTCTGCGGAAGCGTGTGCAGGCCTTCGTCATCGTCGGTGGCTGCGGCCAGGACCGGAGCCGACGCGAAGCCGGACACCGGTGGCAGGGGCGACGCCGAGAGGGCCGCGGTAGCGACACCACCGAACATCGGGACCACCGAGCTGTTGAGGGGATTGGCGGCGTACACCTGGCGCGCTCCAGGCAGGAGCAGCACGAGCACCAGTGCTGGCAACGTCAGGAGGCAAATCCCACGAATACGCGGCCGACTCGTGATCGCACCAGCGATTGATCCCATGCCGCCCCCTTCGACGCCACCAGCGTCTCGCTTCCCCACAGCCTCGCCCGACGGGCGATCCGTGGCCCTCTTGTACACGCCGCCAGGATCGCTGTCAACGCTTGCGCCTGGCCAGTATGCCCACCACCGCCCGGAGGGTGAGGAATGCGATCACGGCCACGATCTGGCCGCCCAGGATGGCGCGGTTCACGTCGACGGCCGGCCTCCAGTCGACCTCTTGGCCGCGGATCACGAAGGCGCCGACCGGCCGCGCCATCATGCCGTAGCCGCTGCCGGACCCCGTGCCCTGGTCGCCGGGACCCTCGCCGGTGCCTCCCCCCGCGCCGATCATCACGCTGGCGGCGGTGATGACCGTGATGCCGTTTTTCTCGTACGGCTCGCCAAAGACTCGCTTGGCACTCAGCGCGCGCTCCGCCTCGGCAGTGACGTCACCTGACTTCATTCTTCCAACCTCCGAACCCACCTTAGCGGCGCGCCCTAAGCTCGGGACCGTGTCACCATCAGACCTCGCGCAGGCCCGGGGGTCGATCGACTAATCCATGTCAAGACTCCGGCCCGGGCGCCGCTCGGCGGCCGTCCTCGCGATCCTTCTCCTTCTGGCAGTCGGAGGCTCCGACTTCGTCGTCGCCGGCTTCTGGACCAGTCACCCGATGCTCACAGCGATCGTCTCGGCACTGGCGGTGGTCGTGCTCTCGGTGGCTGTGATCGAGGTGGTGCTCAACCGCCGGTCCGAGCAACGCTGGCGGCTTCTCGCCCAATCGGCCCTCATCGAGCTCGCAGAGGCGGCGCACACGACCTGGAGCGGCCTGGCCGAAGGTCTTCATTTGAGTGGGGCGTCTGAGATGTCGCCGGACCGGGTGAGGGGGGCTTTGACCTCGGATGCCACGGGTCCAAAAGTTCGGCGTCAAGTTGAAGAGGCTCTGCTGGATAGGGCTCTCCAGGAACAGCTCGCCGAACAGCTCGCCAAGCAGCTGGCGGATGGCCACCAAATCCTGGGTCGGTGGGCGGTGGCTTTAACGTCGTCGGAGACCTACGCCGAGACCTTCGATCAGCACGTCGAGCTCTACGGCCGTGTCAACGGCCTCGAGCGATTCCTACGCGAAGGGCACCGACAGTCGGATCCGCGCGGACGCCGCGGCCGGGGCCGGCGCGACTACGGGTCGGAGGGCGGCGAGGCCGAAGACGAGTGGTTCGTGGACAACCTCATCACGACGATCAACATCGGTGCCAATCTCGAGGATGCGACGTGGGACCTGGCCCTTCGCGTGGTGCCGGAGACGTGGTGGGATCGGCGTACGGCGGGACTGGCGGCCGCCACTCGGTCCGGGGGCCGGTAGGGTGACGCGGAAACGTCCTCAGTTCACCCTGCGGAGCCTTTCGCGCGCTGCAGCTCGGCAATCTGGGCGCGCGCGGCAGCTACCAGCTCAGCGTTCGTGTTGGCGTGCCCGGAGAGACCCCATCCACCTTCGACGGCCTCGGTGAGCAGCACCCAGGTCCTGCTCGCTAGCGACGAGTCGCCGGCAGCGGCCGCCACCAGGTCGGTGAATTGGCGGACCACGGCAAGCTGCTTTTCGCGGTCGAGCGCCCCGGCGTTGGTGAGCACCTGCACCCGGACGTAGTTGCTCTGTCCCTCGACATTCGACAGCGCGCCGTTCGGCAGGTCGTGGATGAATGCAGCCGTGTTGCTTCGGAACATCGGGATATCCGGAACCTGCTCGATCTTCATCAAGGTGGCGGCGAGGTCACGCGCCAGTGACTTGGGATCCGCAAACGTCCCACTGCTCGCGTAAACGTCGATCATCGGCATGGTCTGCTTTCTCCTTCTCAGCTCGTGACCGCGGGCGCCTTCGCGGCCGCCTGGATCAGTGTCACCACCTCTTCGGGGTGCGACACCATCGCGAGGTGGCTCGAAGCAACCTCGATGGTGTGGGCTCCCATCCTCTTTGCGAACATCCGCTCAGCGTCCGGCGGAATCGCCTCGTCGTCGGTGGCGACCAGGTACCAGGACGGCAGCGACTTCCAGGCGGGCGCCCCCATCACATCGTTGAAGGTGCTCATGGAGAGGCCCTGCTGGACGGCGCACAGGACCTTGGCCCGTGTCGTTTCGACGTCAGAGGCGAAGTGGCCCACAAAATCCTCCTCCGGCAGCCAGCCGAAGCCCTGCTCGTCGACGATCAGGTGCGCCAGCGCCGGCGTCGGGGGACCAGCACCAAGCAGCGCGCCCAGCGATTCGCCCTGCTCGAGGCCGAAGGCGGCGACGTAAACCAGTGCCACCACGTTCGGCGCGTCGGCGCCGAGGGCGGTCATGATCTGACCGCCGTATGAATGGCCGGCGACGATCGTCGGGCCGCTCTGCCGCCGAAGGACCTGTCGCAGCCGCGCCACATCGTCGGCCAGCGAGGTCTCGGGGAACTGAGGCGCCGTGACGGCGAACCCGGCAGCTTGCAGGGATTCGATCACTGAGCTCCAGCTGGAGCCGTCCGCCCAGGCGCCGTGAACCAGCACAACGTTCGGCTTTTCGCTCATGGTGGCGATGGTCGGCCGGCGAAGGACGCCTTCGCTTGAGTCAATCGACTCGTTTCAGGGAGTCGCGCAGCTGCGCTCGAGAGGTGATCTCCAATTTCGGAAAGATTCGATAGAGATGCCCCCCGATCGTGCGGGGTGACAGGAAGAGACGCTCCGCGATCTGACGGTTGGACAGGCCCTCCGCCGTGAGCTGAGCGATCTGGAGCTCCTGCGCGGTGAGGCGATCGAGCAGATCGGGCGCTCGACGCCCGACCGTCTCGCCGGTCGCGCGCAGCTCCCGTCGCGCACGCATGCTCCAAACGCCTGCGCCGAGGGCATCGAAGAGAGCCACACCTTCTCGCAAGGGCGCGCGCGATTCGGTGGTCCGCCGCTGCCGGCGCAACCAGCGGCCCCACGCGAAGAGCGTGCGGGCGCGGAGGAACGGGTAGCCCGTCAGGTCGTGCGCCAGCGCAGCCGTGAACAGCGCCTCCGCCCGTCCGTCATCGGTTAACAGAGGACGCGCGCACGCGAGGGTGAGGCGCAGGATCGGCGGATCGCTGTGGGCGGCGATTGACTCGAGCTCTGCGGTCACCCTTGCCAAGCGCCCGGCCCGTCCGCTGCCGGCGGCCGCTTCTGCCAGATCGACCCACGCCGGCCAGCGCATGAAGCGATGGAAGGCTGGATCGGTCTCGTCGAAGACGTGCCACAGATGGCCAAATGCATCCTCGTGCCGCCCTTCGGCCAGGGCCGCCGCGCCCCGAGCCAGGTGTGCCGTCGCGAGCAGGGGTCCGCCCTTCATCGCCATAACTGCCTGCTCGGGCCCCGCCAGAACCGCGTCGACATCCCGAGAGGTGCCACGCAGCGCCGTTACCAGGGCGCCGACGAGCTCGCCCGTGAGACCGTACTGAGGCTGGCGAGTGTCACGGGCGAGACCTGCCGCCTCCTGGGCGGCCGCCGCGGCCGGCCCCCATTCCCCAGTCTGGATCGCCACCCAGGCGTAGTGCACGAGCGTCTGGGTGAGCAAGCCCAGCCTGACCTGCTCGCGGAGGCCCTCGACGGCGCGCGCCAAGAAACGAGCTCCGATCTGAAAATCCCCCGCCTTCTCGGCGGCGATCCCGACGTACATGGCAGCCGTCGGGTCGGTGACCTCCGGGAGCTTGAGCCGTGCAACGCGGCTGAGGACGGACGGACCGGTCGCCTCCGGGTGCGCGAGCGCGACGACTGCGAGCACGCGCGGGTCGCTGTCGCCGAGGCCCATGCCTAGAGCGGCGTCGACGAGGTACTGCCGAGTCGTGGTACGCGTCCTCGTCCACCAGCAGCGGTGGGCGATCGGCACCAGAGATCGCAGCGCGAGGTCTCGGTCTCCCCCCTCGCTCATCTGCCGCGCGATCTCCACGAAGCTCCTGGTGGCGCCCGCCTCGACCCAGACGTCTCCGCTGACCACCTGCCGCAGCCACGCGAGCCGCGGCGCCTCGCGAGGGCCGAGTTCAAGAGACTCCGCCTCCAGGAGGACACGGCGGACGACGTCGACCAGGCCGAGCTCATAGGCGATCTCCGCGGCCGCCACCAGGAGCGCCCCCTTCTTTTGTGGGTCCGCCGTCAGCGTCGCCGCGCGCTCCAGCGCCGGGCCGGCGACGTTCAGGGCGCCCCGCCCTCGTGCCGCTCGCGCATGGTCCTCGAGCGCGGAGGCGATGAGCTCGTCGGGGCCCTCCGCCGCCATCGCGCGGTGCCACAGATTGCGTTCGGGATCGCCGACCGTGGCCGCCAGGGCCCGGTACATTGCGAGCGCCTGCGCGGCGCTGGCCGCCTGTCTCACCGCCGAGCGGATGAGGGGGTGGCCGAAGCGCACTGCGCCGTCCTGGACTTCGACAAGTCCGGACTCCACCGCCGGCTCTAGGGCACTGACGGAAGCTGCGCTCGCTTGTGCGATCTCGTCCAACGACGCACGACTGTCCAGCGCCGCGGCCAGCAAGGCGCGCCGGGCCTCGAGGGGAAGGTCGTTCAACCGGCTCGCGAAGGCCTGCTCGAGGCGTGCCGTGAGCGTTGGCAGACTGGGCGTCAGGCGCGTCGCCCATTCCGGCGCGGTGCGGGCGAGCTCGACCAGTGCAAGCGGATTGCCGGCAGCCTCGGCGAGAACTCTGGCCCGCAGCACTGGGTGCAGCTCGGGCGCCCTTTGATCCAGCAGCTCCGCCGCAGCCGGAGGGCTCAATCGCTCGACGTCCAGCATCGGCAGCCGCGCGTCGTCGAGCGCGGTGACACGCCCGGCACGAACCGTGGCGATCATGGCCAGCGGCTCGCTCTCGAGGCGCCTGGCTACGAACGCCAGGGCGCCTACGCTGGAGCGGTCGAGCCACTGCGCGTCATCCACGAGGATCACGATCGGCCTGCTTTCAGCCGCCTCGCAGAGGAGTTGGAAGGCGGCTAGAGCGACTCGAAAGGGATCGGCCTCCTCCTTCTCGTTGGCGCCAAACGCCGTGTCCAACGCCCGCCGGTGGGAGGCGGGCAGCTGCGCGGCGTGCTCGAGGACGGGATGCAAGAGCTGGTGGAGGGCGGCGAACGCGAACTCAGCCTCTGACTCCGCACCTTCCGCGGTCAGCGTCCTGGCACCTCTGGCCTCGGCTCGCTCACGTGCGAGGCGCAGCAGCGCGGATTTTCCGATCCCCGGCTCGCCTCGCAGCACCAAGGCTCCACCGCCTCCCGGAAGGCGGTCGACCAGCGAGGCGATGAGCTCAGCCTCCGCCTCGCGCCCGATCAGACCGCGAACCGCATCGGTTCGAACCGGGCCGATCATCGACCGAGGATAGGCGAAGTTGCAGCCGGCTCGATCTGGGCCGAGCCGGCTGCTTTCGGGTGTGTGAGCGCTAGCGCAGAGCGGCGAAGTTGACGACCGGGCAGCGGACCAGGACAGGGGTCACCTCGATGGTGCCCAAACCAGCCGCCGCGGCTCCGGTGATGTCGTCGTCCTTGCTCAGCTCGAAGGGGATGACGCCCGCGTTCCAGTGGAAGATCTGCAGGTTCCACGCCCCACCCTCGTAACCCGGTTCGGTGGGGATGAAGTTGAGAACATTGCAGGATGTGGCATCGTTGGGGAGCGCCGCCAGCAGCCTGGCGCACTGCACGGGCGGCGTGTTCCCGTTGGCATCGACCACGTGGTAGACGATGTTGCCCTTGGCGATGAGCTGAGCGGCTTGCGGCGAGGACGTGACCTCGGCGGTGGCTTCGTACTCGATCAGCTGATGGTCATAGAAGCCGGAGTTTCGGGTCGCGGAGGCCGCCGACGCCGGCAGCGCGCCCGTGAGGGCCATGGCCGCGGCGATCACCGACCCGACGAGGAGACGTTTCATGTGCAAATACCTCCATGCTCGTGGCACCCCGGTGGGGCGTCCTGGCGCGGAGGATGGCGGCCTGGTCCTACGGGTTTGCGACGCCGGCTGTGAGGGAGCCGTCAGGCAGCACGGCTAGCGTTCGCCGCCCCTACCGTGCTGGGCAGTCCTGAGCCGGCCATGACGGAACTGGTCCTCGTCGTCGACGACGACCCCAAGATCGTTGCGCTGCTGCGCGCCTACCTGATTCGGGCCGGCTACGACGTCGCAACGGCGTCGGACGGCCGGCAGGCCCTGGAAGCGATCGGCACGCGGCGTCCACAGCTGGTCGTGCTCGACCTGATGCTGCCCGAGATCGATGGGCTGGAGGTGGCGCGGCGGGTTCGGCGCGAGTCGCAGGTGCCGATCCTGATGCTGACGGCCAGGGGCTCCGTCGCCCAGAGGGTGGAAGGGCTACGTATAGGAGCCGACGACTACCTGGTCAAGCCGTTCGCGCCGGACGAGCTGGTGGCGCGGGTGCAGGCCATCTTGCGGCGGACCGGGTCCGACGCCGACCAGCTGCGCCATCTCGACCTGGTGGTCGACGTGCAGCGTCACGAGGTCACCCGGAGCGGCGAGCGCATCGACCTGACCGCGCTCGAGTTCAAGCTTCTGGCGGCGATCGTGGCTGCCCGGGGTCGGGTCCTGACCCGTGACCAGCTGATCGACGCGGTGGCTGGACAGGAGTCGGCCGGGGTGTTCGAGCGGACCCTAGACGTGTACGTGGCCAGGCTGCGCGGCAAGCTCGGCGATGACGCGGCGCGGCCCCGCTACATTCGCACCGAGCGGGGTGTCGGCTACCGCCTGGCGCCGGCGGACTGACCCATGGCCCGAGTCTGGCGCAGCCTGGCGGTCAGGATCGCGGTCGCCATCCTGGCGGTGTCGGGGCTGGCGATCTCGGTGGTCGCCGCCGGCATGATGACCTTCGGGCACGACGCGACGCTGGCCGCCGTCGCTGCCGCCGCCATCGCGGCCCTCGCCCTGGCGGCGCTCCTGGGCCGGCTCCTGAACCTGCCGCTGGCGGCAATCGCGGGGGCGGCGGGCCGGATCGCCGAGGGCAACTACCGGAGCCGAGTGCCGCGCACCGGCCCTACCGAGCTGCTCTCGCTGGCCGACTCGTTCAACCGGATGGCCGAGGCGCTGGAGGAGCAGGAAGCCACCCGGAACGAGCTGATCATGAATTTCGCGCACGAGCTGCGGACCCCGCTCACCAACCTGCTGGGCTACCTGCAGGCTATCCGTGACGGCGTGATGGACGGCAATGTCGAGGTTTTCGACTCGCTGCGCGAGGAGGTCGATCGCCTGGTCCGCCTCTCGCATGCACTCGGCTACCTGGCCGAGGGCCAGGGGATGGCACCGGACCCCGACCTGGTCGAGGTCGAGGTCGGGGCTCAGGTCAGCGGCGCCGTGGAACTGGTCCGGCCGGCCATGGAGCGACGGGGCCTCCAGCTCGAGCTGCAGCTGGAGGCGGGCCTGGGCGCCCGCGCCAGCCCCGACCACCTGGCGCAGATTCTCGGCAACCTGCTTCAGAACGCGCTGCGTTATACCCCGCCCCAGGGCCGGGTCGCGATCAGCGCCAGACACCAGGACAAGCAAGTGGTCGTGAGCGTCGAGAGCTCCGGCGAGCCCATCCCGCCCGCCGAGCTGCGACACATCTTCGACCGCTTCTACCGCTTGGAGAAGTCTCGCGACCAGTCGCGTGGCGGCGCGGGTATCGGTCTGGCAATCGTCAAGCGGCTGGTGGAGTCGGCCGGGGGAGCAGTCGGCGCCGAGTCCGGACCCCGCGGCAACCGGTTCTGGTTCACGCTCCCCAGCCTGGTGGCCGTCAAGCCGGGGTCGGAGGGATAGAGCGGGCAGCCGCCCTTGCCGCCGCTGCGAGCCGTTCCAGACCAACGAGCAGAGCCCGCCTGTCCTCGGCCGAGATCTTCTCCAGCGCGATCGCCAGCGGGGCCAGGTCGAGGACGCTGTCTCGTGTCACGCGGGCGACCCCCGCGTCGGTGAGGACAATCGAGAGGCGGCGCTCGTCCATTGGGTCGCGACGGCGGGTGAGAAAGCCCCGCCGCTCGAGGCTCTTCACCTGCTCGGACGCCGAGCTCTTGGGGATGCCTAGGTGGCGGGCGACCACGCCGAGCGGAATGCCCTGGTCCCTTCCGATGTGGTGGAGCAGCTGGCGCTCGTGCTGGGTGAGGTCTTCGGTGTCCGCCTTGAAGAAGGCCCTCCAAATACGACCGTACAGCACATCGAACTGTTCGGCATACGATTGGTTCGCCACGCCGTACAATATACCGGGCGAGTCGGAAGAGTTGTGGTGGAGGAGTCGCAGTGATCGAGATCTCAAGGGAACGGAGAATTCCCGCGCCGGCTGCCCGGGTCTGGAGGATCGTGGCCGAAGCCGAACGACTGCCTGACTGGTATGCCCGAGCGGGCAGCGTCGAGGTACTCGAAGGCGCCGGGCTCGGCCGGCGACAGCGCCTCAGCAGCCAGTGGCGAGGTCAGGACTCAGAGGTCGACCAGGTGATCACCGCCTTCGAACCGGAGCGCCGTCTCGAGTGGCGTCACGAGGCAGAACGGCTTGGCGGGCAGCCGGCCCCTCGGTTCGCGAGTGAAACCGTCGTGAGGATCGAGCTCGAAGCGCAGGGACCCAATGCCACCCTGGTGGTCCTTGAGTCGCGCCAGCAACCCGCTGATCCCGACAAGGAGGCGGCTCTGCGCGGCAACTCCGAGTACCTGGGCAAGATGCTGGAGACGTCGCTCGAACGGCTCGAGAAGCTTGTGACGAGCGAGTCGGAATCTTGATTCGGCCGGTTCAACGCTGGCGCGGCAGCCCGAGCACGCGCTCGGCGATGATGTTGCGTTGGATCTCCGAGGTGCCGCCGCCGATGGTGAGCGCCCGGCTCATCAGGAGCGACTCCGCCGGCCCGGGGCCATCCCCTTCGCCTGCGCCGGCCAGCACGCCGCGCATGCCGAGCAGCTCCACGGCCAGTTCGCTTACGCGCTGGCTCCACAGGTCCCCGGAGAGCTTCAGGATCGAAGCCTCTGGACCGGGCGACCGGCCTTTGAACTGGGCATCGAGCACCCGATAGCCGGTGAGCCGGTTGGCCTGCGCTTCGATCCAGGCCTGGGCGACCCGCTGGCGCACGAGCGGATCGGCCCCGGCTGGGCGGCCGTTGCGCTGAAGGTTGCGCACCAGGTCCAGGAGGCGCTCCAGCCCCTGGATGGCGAGGATCGCGGCCCCGGCGCCGGCGGAGAGGGCGACCCGCTCGTTGAGCAGGGTGTACAGCGCTACGCTCCAGCCCTCGCCGACCTCGCCAACGACCCAATCGGCGGGGATACGGCAGTCGGTGAAGAAGACCTCGGCGAAGTCGCTCTCGCCGGTGATCTGGCGGATCGGCCTCACGGTGATCCCAGGTGCGTCCATGGCAACTATGAAGAAGGTCAGGTTGCGGTAGCGGGGGCCGTCTGCGGTCTTCGCCAGCAGGATCCCCCAGCGCGACCACTGCGCTCCCGAAGACCAGACCTTCTGGCCGTTCAGCACGAAGAAGTCCCCGTCCCGGTCGGCGCGGGTCGAAAGCGCGGCCAGGTCGCTGCCTGCGTCGGGCTCTGAGAACATCTGGCACCAAACCTCGCGCCCGCCCAGCATCTCCTGCAGGTGCTGCCGGCACTGGGCCTCACTGCCGAACGCGAGCAGAGCCGGCGCGCACCAGCCGAGAGTGACGGCCATGTTCAGGTGCCAGGGGGCGGCCGCCCGCGCCGACTCTTCCACCACCAGGTAGCGCTCCAACGCTGAGCTCGGACGGCCACCGTGCTCGAGAGGCCAGCCGAGGGCCCCATAACCGGCCCGGAACAGCTCGGCCTGCCAGCCCGCGGCCGCGCGCAGCCGCTCTTCGCCCGTCGCGGCCGCCCGGTACCGCTCCCGGTGCGGCGGTAGGTGAGCCTCGAGCCAGGAGCGGAACTCCTCGCGGAAGCGCGCCTCCTCCGGGCTGTCGCGGAAATCCATGCCGGTACAGGTTAGGGTGGAAGGGCCGCCGTGGCCTTACGCCAGTAGTTACTACGGAAGACGATCCTGGCCTTGCGCGCTAGCGTCCAAACGAGTGACGTGGCCCCACAGCTAGATAGCTTCATCGCCGAAAACGACGGCAACATCGTCGACGTTGACAAGGCGTTCGCTGGACAATGCGTCGACCTTGTAGATCTCTGGGCTCAGCGACTGGGCGCTCCCCTTCCCCTCGTTCGCAGCGCAAAGGACTTCGCCGGCATGTCGATTCAGGGCTACACATGGATCGCGAATACCGCGACTAACGTTCCCAGCCCGGGCGACATCGTGGTGTGGGACGAGAGGGTCGGCGACGAAAACGGTCACACGGCGATCTTCATCGAGGGCGACATCAGGAGTTTCACGTCTTTCGACCAGAACTTTCCGCGCCCCGGGACGCCTTGCTCCCGTCAATTCCACCACTACACGGAAGGAGTCCAGGGGTGGCAGCGCTTTACCGTCAGCACCGCCTCCACGGGAGTCCTGACAACATTCAAGGGCACGGTCTCCGCCGATGGTGGCGCTCACGTCCGAACACTGCCGGGCACCGAGAATGCGATCGTGCTCCAGCCGGGGGCGAACCCGGAGGTGGTTGACAAGGGCACGCTGCTGACTTTCGACGGGTGGACGAGACACGGCCCAGCGATTCCAGATGCGATATCGGGTCACGGTGATGATCGCTGGTTTCGCACCACGCAAGGTCACTGGATCGCGTCGGCGATGATCGTTGGCAACCCTCCGCCTGGCATGGATCCCGTCCCCGATCCCAACGCGTAGGCGCGCCCGCGCTCTAGGGTTACCCTCGTTGTGCTGGTGGTGCCGGGCACCCGAACGATGCTGGGCTCGAGGAGGAGATGAAGGTCAAAGCCGTGCCTACGCCGGCTCCCGGTCGAGTGATCGAGAATCCGGTCAGCGGGGAGCGCATCGTCATTCGCAAGTCCGGCCAAGAGACCGGCGGCCGGCTGCTCGTCTTCGATCTGTTTCTTCCGCCCGGCGGGCATGTGCCGGCCCGCCACGTCCACCCCGAGCAGGAAGAGCGGTTCACGGTCGTGTCGGGCCGGATGCGCTTCCGCGTGAGTGGTCGGAACATGGTGGCCGATCCCGGCGATACGGTCGTCGTTCCCGCGGGACAGGCGCATTGGTTCGGCAACGCCGGGTCCGGGATCTCGCACGCGGAGGTCGAGGTGCGGCCGGCGCTGCGCACGGAGGAGATGTTCGCCGCCACCGAGGCGATCAGCCTGGCTGGGCACTTCCCGGCCACTCGGCTGCCCAGGCTCTCGGACCTCGCCCTGGTGCTGCTTGAGTTCCGGCGTGAGCTCGCGGTGCCGAGTTTGCCTCCGGCCCTGGCCTCCGCCCTCCTGTCGCCGCTGGCCTGGCTGGCTCGACGCCGCCAGGGCGGCGCTGCCGATTAGTCCTCAACAAGGTGGCGTGGCTGCTGATCGTTCCCGGGATCGTGGTGACGGTTTGGGTTGCGGGCGTCGTCGCCGCCACTGACCTGACATCTCCCCCGGCGCGCCTTTCGGCCTTCAAGAAGGTCCTCGCCGTCTTCTCCCATCCGGATGACGAGACGGTCAACTGCGGAGGAGCGATCCGTGGCTTCTCCAAGGCGGGAGCAGCGGTGACGCTCATCCTTCTGACCGGGGGAGAGCGAGGCAATCCGGATGGCGTAGCTGATCCAGGGTTGAAGGCGATAAGACGCCACGAAGCCGAGCGTGTGGCCGCAATCCTCGGGGTGTCGAGGCTCATTCAGCTGGAGTTCGCCGACGGGCGGCTGGCCGAATCAAGGGCCGAGGTCATGGCCCACCTGGCCCAGGCGATCCCCGAGATCGCGCCCGACCTGATACTCACCCATGACCTCTCGGGCGGATACGGCCACCCGGACCACGTCGCGTGCGCCGAATCGCTGATCGAACTCAAGAAGACCAGGTTCCCGACAACGACGCTGTGGTGCGTGACATGGCCCGGGCGGGTGGTGCGATTGATGAAGATGGCGGGCGTGCTCCGCGTCGAGCCCGCCGTCGAGCGGCGAAGAGCGTCTCCCACCTTGAGGATCTTCATCGGCGCCAGCCTGATTCCGAAGCTCCGTGCCTGGTTTACGTATCGAAGCCAGCGGCGCTCCATCGCCAGGGGTTTTGGCGGACTGATCCCGATCTTGTTCGGGGTCAGCATGCTGCAGTTCGAGTACTTCGCCGAGGTCAGCTGACACTTGCGTGGAGTCCGCCTGACGCGACTCGGGACCGGTGCGGCGGTCGCCGCCGGCTTGGTCGCGATTCCACTGCTGCTCGAGGCCCGACTGGTGGCGAGTGAGCAGGTTGTCACCGACACCTGGAAACGATTGCCAATCAAGCGGCGCGGCCAGACCTTGCTAGGGATCAGTTTTCGCCCACGCCAGGTTGGGGCGTTTGGCCTCGACGCAGCCGCGACGCTCGACGCCCTACTGGCATACCCGTTCGATCTGGTGCGTCTCGGGGCGTATTGGAACCGAATCGAAGCTCGAGCGGGCG
>Ga0207646_10001922_pt1 | contig 24983 bp, 24 predicted proteins | sample KBSK5502metaG_FD_184343 | JGI IMG/M metagenome (GOLD analysis project Ga0207646, IMG submission 184343) | Corn, switchgrass and miscanthus rhizosphere microbial communities from Kellogg Biological Station, Michigan, USA - KBS K5-50-2 metaG... | ecosystem: Host-associated > Plants > Roots >...
CCCCGAGGCTGGCCGCATCGTCCTGCGCCGCGCCGTCGAACTCGGCGTCAACCACATCGACACCGCCGCCTTCTACCAAAGCCCCGACGGCTCCGTCCGTGCCAATACGCTGATCCGCGAGGCGCTTTCCCCGTACCCGCGTGACCTGGTCATCGCCACCAAGGTTGGCCTGCTCCCTGGTTCCCATAACCCGGCTCAGGGGACTGCCGCTGTCCTGCGCGCTGCGGTTGAGGACAATCTCAAAACGCTGGGTCTCTCTCGCCTCGATCTGGTGTACCTGCGCATCGGCATGATGGAACCCCCACACGGTGAGTCCCTCGCCGAACGCTTTGAGGTGCTTGCCGCCATGCGCGAGGAGGGCCTGATCCGCCACCTCGGCCTCAGCAACGTGGATACCGCCCACCTCACGGAGGCCCGAGCGATTGCCCCCGTTGTCGCCGTCCAGAACCACTTCCATATCGCCAAACGGGACGACGTGGCTGTCCTGGACGCCTGCGCGGAGAACGGTATCGCTTTCGTCCCTTTCTTCCCTCTGGGCGGCGGGAGAAGCGACCTCAACGATCCCCGCCAGGCCAGGGTCGCGGCCCGGCACGGCGCTACCGTCTCGCAGATCGCCCTGGCCTGGCTCCTGGCCCTCTCGCCAGTCACCCTGGCTATCCCTGGCACTGGCTCCCTTGCTCACTTGGAGGAGAACCTCGCCGCCGGTTCCATCGCCCTCACCCCGGAGGACATCGCCGACCTCACCTGATGGAGAGGTCAATCTCTACGTGGACGAGGGCTCCGCAGGCGATCTCTCGTGCCCTTCTTGTCAATGGTGGGAATCGGTGGGTGAACATACGACAAGTATGTGTGCGGTAAAACGGGCATGAGTAGGCAGAAAAAATGAGTGAGGAGTGGGATGAATTGCCCTTCCAGCTCGACTGGCTCTTTCTGGCTGATCGCCTGTTGGCCCATTAATTATCATATTTTTAACAATCCGCCCATTTCATGAGTCAATGTACAAGCAAGAGTGTCAGAGAGTAAACAAAGGAACAAGAGCACAATGGAGATTACTGCAGGCATCCACCTGTTACAAGCGACCAAGGGCAGCTATGTCTACTTGGTCCTGGGAGATGAGCCAATTCTCATCGACACGAGTTTTCCAGGGCGCACGAGAGCTATTCTCACAGAAATAGAGAAGCTTGGACTGAGGCCAACCGATATTGCTCACATTCTCTTAACGCACCAGGATGGCGACCATATTGGGAATGCCAATGCCTTACAACAAGCATCTGGCGCTCAGGTTTGGGCGTCGCAAGAAGATCTTCCCTCTATCCTGGATCAGCGTCGGGCTTCAGGTTTCAGAGGATTGCTTCAGATGATAATCAGAACGAAACCTCCCCAGGTCAATCAGATCTATACTCCCGGACAAAAGATCGGGAACATCGAAGTGATCCCAACTCCCGGTCATACCCCTGGTCACGTCTCGTTTCTGTATGGAGACACGCTCTTTAGTGGTGATCTGGTTACCAGCTCCAGGAATCAACTGCGTGCCGCACCCGCTCTTCTCACCTGGGACAAAGCGGTCTTGAAACGCTCGCTCTTTGCGGTCTCGAAACGCGAGTTTACCTGGGTTTGTCCAGCGCATGGCGAACCTGTCCAACGTGGGAATCTATGGGAGGCATTGCTGGGTTGAGCAACGTGAAAGCGTTTCTTTCATGCATCTCTTGCCCACTCCTCTTTCTAATTGTCCTGGTTTGGAGGGACAACAACAGATCATGGTTGGTCTCCAGATTGGATCGACTGAAAAGAACGCAGGTGATCCTGCGTAATGGCGTCCCGCTTTGTGCATCTCTCGGATCAGCCCTGGTTCGATCTCCGACCAGGGCTGATCCGAGAGATGCCTCTGTCTTGCTTCAGGAGCGAGTTGATGAAAGCGTACTCTCAAGATCTCCGCGAGCATGTCTTGCGAGCCGTGAACCACGGTTACCCTAGGACCGAGATTGTCCAGATGTTTGGCATCTCTCTTGCCACACTCAGACGATACATTAAGCAACGACGAGAGGAAGGGCATGTGCGGCCCAAAGCGATTCCTGGTCGTCCGTCGAAGAAACGGGCACAGGTAGAAGCGAGTGTCCTCCCTCAATTACAGGTGCACGACGATGCCACATTGGAGCAACATTGTGCTATGTGGGAGCAAACGTACGGCGAACGAGTGAGCCGGTGGACCATGAGCCGGGCAATCAAACGGCTGGGCTGGACACGAAAAAAAAGTCTATCGGGGCAACGGAACGCAATGAAGAGCAGCGGGCAACATGGCGAGCGAATGCGAGCAAAATTCCGGCAGAAGACCTGGTCTTTATTGATGAAACTGGCTCCAATATTGCCTTAACGCCCCTGTATGCTCGTACCCCAAAGGGCGAGCGAGCCAGAGGAAAGGTGCCGCGCAACCGTGGCAAGAACACGACGCTCATTGCGGCCCTTTCTCTTTCTGGGATGGGGGCTGCCATGATCTTGGAAGGATCAACGAACACAATCGCCTTTGAAGTGTACGTTGAACAGGTCCTGGCTCCTACCTTGCAAGCAGGACAAATCGTGGTGATGGACAATCTCCAAGCCCACAAAAGTGCACGGATCAAGCAGGTGATTGAAGCGAAAGGTTGTCAACTCCTCTTTTTACCGGGATACTCACCGGATCTCTCTCCTATTGAAGAAGCGTTCTCGAAGCTCAAAACGGTTTTGCGACGAACAGGAGCCAGAACAAAAGAAGCACTGGAAGAGGCTATTGGGCAAGCATTGCTCACTATTACGTCTCAAGATGCACAGGGATGGTTCCAGCATTGTGGCTATCTCCTGTCTGGTCGAGAAAGGAAGAGCTAAATATTGGCTCAATATTTTAGCTCGCCGCTGTATATCGGTAGTTTGTGGATTCTGGAAATACTGTATCCTTGCTCGTTTTCAGATGGCTGATAAAACCTGGCTTTATGAGATCAAAGATAACACAAAGTAGTTGCCCTCAATCGAGCAAAATTCTCAAATCAACAAACTACAGATATATGAATTAGTGTTTAGTTATGCTATACTGCTGGGAAATATGATAGAAGCGTGTCCAGCACTCGCTGCATAGTCAGATTCAGTCCGGTGTTGAGTCAAAGTGCTTGTATGAACTCTTGGCTGCTTAACGTTCTTCAGACAAGAACGCAAAGATAGAGAGCATAGTATTCTACACACATTTCTCTTGAAAGTTTTAGAATACCAAACACTTACGGTAAAAGGAGAAGCAGATGCAGACAAACTATAGAGCTTCTTTGGTACTCATCCTCACCGCAATTCTTATCCTCGCGCTCATCGGTGGACTCGTGGTCGCAGCATATCTTGCCAACGTCCGATCTGAGTTGATTATAGGACTGTTTGTTATCCTTGGTGTCAGTGTGCTGGCGGTTTAATTATTTATTACGGCTACTGGATTCGCGATGCTCAGAATGCACGACGCTCGACAAGCGATGGGCCTACCGGAGGGAAGTGTCCGCGCCTTGATCGCTCTCTTCCTGATTGTGGCATGGGTCATTTTAAGCGTCTACCTGTTTAACGCAGCCCAGAGCGCAGGGAGCAGTAACGCTCAGGTCATACAATTGTCGCAGCAACTTTTCACGACTATGGGTACACTGGTAGTCGCTGTCTCCGCATTCTATTTCGGCAGTACTGGTGTTCAGGTAGCCCGTGGTGCTTTAGCGTCCTCGACAGTAACACCAAGATCACAGCCTCTTATACGGAAGATCGATCCCAGTCAGGGTACATCGGGCACATCAGGGCTTCTTCTGACGATCCAGGGGAAGAACTTTCGGGTGCCAAAGTCAGTCAGGCTCGTCCAGGATACTACAACAATGGAAGCCACAGAAATCGTATCGAGTGACACTCAGATTCAATGCAAAATCACGATTCCTGCCCCCCAGAAATTAGGGAAATGGGATTTGATCGTAGTGAATGAAGATGACGGTCAAGACCAACTAGATGGGGCGTTTGAAGTAATAGAGAGTGGGATTCCTCCAGTGACTCCTGTGGCTTCCGGAACACCTGCAGCTGGAGTATGAGGAGTATTGGAACAGCAAAGTGGATTACTGCTGCATTCCTCATTGGTGGACATAAAACAATGAACTGAGGCCTGGAGCCAAAGGAGGTATCTTATGCCCATACGTTTCTCCTGTGGGAATGATATCCTCAATGAGGAATGCAGCAGTAGCAGTACTTTGTTGACAAAGGTATTTCAGCCACTTCAAGGCAAACAGACGATGTGCAGGCTGGTGTGAAGAATCCAGGTAGAGCCAATCACCAGCAAAAGAGCAGGGAGACGACGGTTCCCAAGTCAACAAAGTACCGCTAAAACGGCCCCCTATTGGAGACCGTTGAATGTGGTAGACTCTAATATTGATGGCTGTACTTGAACGGGGTAAACGTTAAGCAACGAGCATGTGCATATCCGTGGCGAACTGTCTAACCTTGTTTAGGGTACATCTAACCCATACCTGGATTGCAGAATACATCGGACTGCATGAATACGCTATTTCTAACAATGGCATCATGTATGATGTTTCGCGCCATGGCAGCTGGTGGAGAAGGTTTTTTCAACGTTGTTGAGTGTAGACCACGGAAACTCTACTCACAACTCTGCGACATCTAAACCGTTTCTCCGAGCACGATACTTACTCCACCCCCTACTATAGGCCATTCAGATATGTTCCCAAGCATGCTATGTGAGTAATACCGCTCTGCATCCTACATTACATTTGAACAAAGGAGTTTACTATGGCAGAACGAGGATCTAACAACGGCCCTGCGGAGCAGGCGGGCGGGCTGCTCGCCCGGGCTCCCGAGCGCGCCATCCTGGTCGGGGTGGACATGCCGGGTGCCGGCTGGCCGGTGGCGGAATCGCTCGACGAGCTGGGGCAGCTGGCAGCCACGGCGGGCGTGATCTGCGCCGACCGCGTCACCCAGCACCTGGCGCGGCCGCACCCCGGAACGCTGCTTGGCTCCGGGAAGATCGAGGAGATCGCCGCACTAGTGCGCTACCACAATTGCGACGCCGTCATCTTCGACCTCGAGCTCTCCCCGGGCCAGCACCGCACGCTGGAGGGAGCTCTCGAGGCGCAGGTCCTCGACAGGACAGCCCTGATTCTCATCATCTTTGCCCAGCGAGCGCACACACGTGAGGGACGCCTGCAGGTGGAACTGGCCCAGATCGAATACGATCTGCCGCGCCTGGCCCGCCAATGGTCGCACCTCTCCCGGCAGAAGGGCAGCGTGCAGCAGCGCGGCGAGGGCGAAAAGCAGATCGAGGTCGACCGGCGTTTGCTTCGTCGCCAGAAGGACGCGCTCGAAGAAGAGTTGGAAAAGGTGAGGACACACCGCCAACTGCACCGCGAGCGCCGCAAGAATGCGGGCGCACCGGTTGTTGCCTTGGTCGGGTACACGAACGCTGGTAAGTCAACGCTGCTGAACGCGCTCGCCGGGTCAGGCGTACTGGCCGAAGACAAGCTCTTCGCCACGCTCGACCCGACCACGCGACGCATCCGGCTCGCAGGCGGGCAGGAGTTCTTGCTGACCGATACGGTCGGCTTCTTACAGCGATTACCCACGACACTCGTGGCGGCCTTTCACGCGACGCTAGAGGAGGTAGCAGAGGCCGACCTGCTCGTGCACGTGGTTGACGCCGCCAGCCCGGCGATGCAGCGCCAGGTCGAGGCGGTCGAGCAGGTATTGGGGGAGATCGGCGCGGCGGGACGCCCGGTGATCGTCGCCCTGAACAAAGTGGACCTGCGGTATGGAGTTGAGCTGCCGTGCTTGACCGGTGCTGCGGCAGCACTACCTTCAGTGCAGGTGTCAGCGTTGAAAGGGAGTGGTATCGATGCCCTGCTACGCTGTATGAGCGAGAACTTCCTCCGGCAGTTCCTTGCGCTCGATGTGCATATTCCCTACGACCGGGGCGATCTTGTGGCCTTATTCCATAAGTACGGGGTCATCCAATACGAGAGTTTTGAGGAAAGCTCTGTGCATCTATGCGGATCTCTACCCCAGAATCAGAGCGGGCCGTTTCTAGCATTCCAGAAGAAGAAACTGGCAAAACGCCAACACTGAGGGTGGGTAGGAGAATCAAGCAAGAGCAATACATAGTGCAGTCCAACACGGTTTTAGGCGGGTAGAAGTGCTTTATTCTCCTGGCATTTGCGCCTGGATTTCACCCACAATCTTAAAAACTAATGCGGTTCGAGTAGCAATCTTACACGGTTGGGGCGTGGGCTACCGCGTCCCCCCTCTTTCAAGTCTGAATTTTACCCGTACTTTACAAACTTGATACAATAGTCCCCTCACCAAACTTCCCAACCACACACCCACACAAATCCCCACCAGACCTGGGCACAAGACCCCTGCACACACAATGAACAATCCAAATACAGCAAGGTTGACAGCAAAAGTCGTCTGAGAATATAGTCAGCAACACTCATTTATGCTATCATACGGACAACAGCCGCAAATGATGAAACAGGTGAGACAGGTATCGATGGCAGACACTCTCAAGCAAGAGATCAAACTATTCTACTGCTATGCTCACGAAGATAAACCCATCCGCGATGAGTTGGAGAAGCATCTCAGCTGGTTGAGACGCCGCTACCAGTTGACCAATTGGCACGACCGCGAAATCCTACCAGGAGAGGAGTGGGAGCGAGCCATAGACACACATCTCAATACCGCTCATCTTATCCTCTTATTAATTAGCCCGGACTTCATGGCGTCCGATTACTGCTATGGCAAAGAGATGCGCCGCGCCTTAGAGCGACACAAAGCGGGAACCTGTCGCGTCGTTCCCATTCTACTGCGTCCCACCTACTGGGAAGGTGCCCCATTCAGCAGCTTACAACTTCTACCCACTGATGCCAGACCCATCACTCGCTGGCCTGATCGGGACGAGGCATTTCAGAATGTGGTGACAGAGCTCAGCCGTACCATCAAAGACTTGCTCACCTCCCTTAAAACCAAAGAAGACTGGCTTGTAGAGGGTAATACCCTCTCTGACCTCAAGCGTTACGAGGAAGCGCTGGCCGCCTATGAACAAGCCATCCGCCTTGACCCCAACTCTGCCAGTGCCTACACTGGCAAAGGCAATGCCCTCTCTGACCTCAAGCATTACGAGGAAGCGCTGGCTGCCTATGACCAGGCCATCCGCCTTGACCCCAACTTTGCCTACGCCTACAACGGCAAAGGCCTTGTCTTCAGAGACCTCAAGCATTACGAGGAAGCGCTGGCCGCCTTTGAGCAAGCCATCCGCCTTGACCCCGACCTTGCCTATGCCTACAACAAAGGCCTTGTCTTCAGAGATCTCAAGCGTTACGAGGAAGCCTTAGCCGCCTTTGAGCAAGCCATTCGCCTTGACCCCAACTCTGCCAGCGCCTACCACAACAAAGGCAATGCCCTCTACAATCTCAAGCGCCACCAGGAAGCAGAACAAGCTTTTGAAAAAGCTCGCCAGCTAGGCTTCGGAAGCCAATAGAAGCCGCAATCTCTCCAAACGACAAACCATTACTCCTTGAACAGATCATCAAGCTTATGAGCCACATCCTGATGCATCGAAGGTAAGACATGCGAGTAGGTATCCATCGTGATAGCAATTTTGCTATGCCCCAACCGCTCTTGCACCTTTTTCGGATGTACGTCCGCCTCTAAAAGCATGGTCGCCCTCGTATGCCGCAGATCATGAAAGCGCATGTCAGGCAAACCCGCCCTCGCAAGCAACGCATGAAATTGATTCGAGACTACTTCGGGAAGCAGATACTTACCATACCGATTGCAGATAATTCACCTCGCCTCATACCTGTGTTCAGGGCAACCAGTATTATAACCTCAATACGGGAACCTCCCGCCGCTGCTAAAAAGCGCTTCGCCTAGCCGCTCTAGAAGCCGCACAACCGAATAACTAGCCAACGCGCATGGGCCATGATACAATTAGTCCACACTCAAGCTTTCCTACGATACACCCCTACAAATCCGCACCAGACCCTGACTCAGGACCCCAGCATATACAACAAACATTCCAAATACAGCAAAGTTGACAGCAAAAGACGCTTGAGCATATATAGTCAACAACACAGATGTATGCTATTATTCAGCTAGTACCCACGGACGATAAAGTAGACGAGGTTTGTATCGATGCCAGAGACATCCAAAAAGGAGATCAAGCTCTTTTACTGTTATGCCCGCGAAGACAAAGCCTTGCGCGACCAGCTAGAAAAGCATCTCGCTCCCCTCAGGCGCCAATACCGCCTCACAAACTGGCATGACCGCGAAATCCTCCCAGGCGAAGACTGGGAACAGACCATCGACCACCATCTCAGTACAGCCCATCTTGTCCTGCTGCTGATCAGCCCTGATTTCATGGCTTCGGACTACTGTTATGGCATAGAGATGGAAAAGGCCCTCGAACAGGAGAAAGCGGGGACATGTCGTGTGATTCCTCTCCTTCTACGTCCGACTGATATAGAAGACGCCCCTTTCATTCACTTGCAGATGCTTCCGACAGATGTGCATCCTCTCACCAGTTGGCCCGACCGTGACTTGGCATTTTTGGATGTGGCGACAGGCATCCGCAAAGCCTTCAAAGACCTACTGCTTGCCTTAAAGACGAAAGAAGAATGGTTTGAAGAAGGCAACGCCCTCTACAGTCTCAAGCGCTACGAGGAGGCGCTCACCGCCTATGAGAAGGCCATCCGCCTTGACCCCAACGACCCCACTTATCACGCCAACAAAGGCAATGCCCTCCTTAGCCTCAAGCGCTACGAGGAAGCGCTCACCGCCTATGAGGAGGCCATTCGCCTTAACCCCAACAACGACCTCTACCACCTCCACAAAAATATTGCTCTTAGGAACCTTAAGCAGTCACCTAGAGGCTAACCAGGGTTATGCAACAGCATTCCAACTTGAGTACGGAAACTATTAGAAGGCACAATTCCGCCAAATGACGAACCACTACTTCTCGAAAAGATCATCGAGCTTACGTGCCACATCCTGATGCATCGAAGGTAAGACATGTGAGTAGGTATCCATAGTGATAGCGATCGTGCTATGTCCCAACCGCTCTTGCACCTTTTTCGGGAGGACATCAGACTCTAAAAGCATGGTCGCCATTGTATGCCTGAGATTACGAAACCGCATCTTTGGTAACCCCGCCTCTTTAAGCAAAGCGTGAAGCTGCTTCATGACTCTTCAGCAAGTGAGAACCCACCAATAAATACGTATCCGCTCTCCCCTTGAGAACGTTGTTCATTTAGCTTCTCACCTCCGTTTGTGAAACAGGGAGAGCATTTCCTAACTTGACAAGAGAGGGTAAGCTACCTCCAAGACGAGACTAGCTCCCTCGTCTTGGAGATTTGCTTATGATGCCCGTACTGGTTGATGATCAGGCACCAGTGCCCCCACCACCATATTACCGCATGCAAGCACGGTTCAGTGCAGCCTTACACATTGATGCGCTCACCTTGGTCAGCACACTGCATCTGCTGACGCTGTGTCGTCTCGCCGTGCGCCTAGCGCACCGCCGTTGCCCCCCACCGTTGCCTGCTGGCCCAGGAGGGGCTCCACGGACCTACAGCGATGAGTCGCTCTTGCTCATTGCCCTATTGCGCACCCTGTGGCGGCTCTCCTACCCGGATATGCGCGATTGGTTGCGCGATTGGCCTGCCTTAGCGCTGGCGTGTGGGCTGCCACTGGGGCGCGATGGGCGTCCCCGAATCCCCAGTGCTTCCCAACAGTGCAAGCGAGGACACGCAGCCGGTGCTCCCTTGCCGGAAGCGCTCTTTGTGCTGAGCGTCCTCACCGCCATCCGCCGTCGGTTGATCGGAGCCCGCGATCTGATCATTGACAGCGCGCCCATCCTGGCCTGGCGACGCGCCGACCCCGATGCGGCTGTTGGTCATGCCCCAGCTCAGCACCCTCGCCTGTTCTTTCGGGGCTATCGCGTTCATACCTTGCTCTGTCGCGGCTCGGGCTTGCCTGTCTTCTTTCTGCTCTCCCCGGCTAACGTCCATGATGCTCCCTTCGCACGCCCCCTGTTGGAGTGGGCTGCGCGCCTCTATCTTATTCATCCTCGTCTCATTCGTTTGGATGCGGCTTATTGGGGGCTGAGCCTCATCGCCTGGATCCATACCGCACTCGGAGCCGTCGCGGTCATCCCTTGGAACCCCAAGCGCCAGAAGAACCGTTCCTGCCTGCCCCCGACTTGGACCAAAGAGGAACTAGGCAAGCGCAGTGCTATCGAACGCTTCTTTGGGCGGGTCTTTCTTTTCTTTCACCTCCAACGCCCACCGCTCTGGGGTTGGTCTGCCATCGCCGCGCAGGTGGCCTTGACCTACGCTGCTACCATTGTGGTGGGCTTAGCTGCCCACCAAGCTGGCCGTCCCGATCTTATCCGCTCACCTAAGCGGGTCCTGGCTCACACCTGGGAGGGCTTATAAGTTACGAACTTTCCTCATCAAGCTTCATGTAACCATACAAAAGCCACTGAGAATAGAAGAGAATCGATGAGATTGCAATCTATTTCACGTCAGCATACTATATTACTGTCTTATGGATAGTACTCATCAATTGGAACGTTCGATCCTTTCCTAATAAGGATGATAGAGAAGAGTAAGAGCCAGCAGCGTGTCACTCCGAGTCCATAGAGAAGGTATGATGCCTGCAAGGAGGCAAGTTCCTCGATCTCCATTTTTGAATGAAGTGACGAAACAGAAAGAGGCACAAGAGGGGAATTATGCCGTCAAACCAACTCGAATGCATCTTTGATACGGTAGCGGATAGTATCATTGCCTGTGATGGTGAAGGGAAGATCTCACGGATCAATACAGCAGCCCTCAAGCTCTTTGAAGTGGCTTCCGAACCCCTTTGTCGAGGGACACTCTATCAGCAGTTTCTTCATCACTATCAGATGGGTGATGAGCAACAACGAGCACTCTCACTCGAGCCATGGCTCATGAGCCTCCTCATCGATGGAGAGGCGGCGTCCAATCCGCAAGAAGAAACCATCGTTCTAGAGGTCCCTTCCGGGCGGAGGGTCTATGTCAACATATGCTGCTTACCCATGCTTGATACGCAGAAGCATGCGGTAGGAATGGTCTATGTGTTGCATGATATCACTCTCCGGTATCAGAAAGCACGCCATCTCCAACGCGTCCACCAGGCCGTGTTGGCCCTGACAGAAGCCATCTCGTACATTCCTGAGCATATTGATCTCGCTTCCCCTGAAGCACCATATCTCTTTTCGCCTGCGGAGCTCTTCGTTGCAAGGCAGCTTGTTAACGTGATCGGTCAAGTCCTGGATTGTAACTTTGTGAGTTTTCTGGCTTTTGAGCCTCAAGCAGGTCATGTGCATTATGTCATGGGAAGTGGCTTCACCTCGGAGCAAGAACAGTACCGCCGGGAGAAGAGCGGGAGCTTCTTGCCCTCAGAGCTTGTCGGCGAAACGGTGCTTGCCCGCCTCTCCGCCAACCAGGAGGTGATTCTCCCAACTGATCGCCTGCGCTTACCACCCGGGGTCCGAGCAGATTTTGGCGCCGCGAGTCTCCTGTTTATTCCCCTGTTTCTTGAGAATCAGCTAGCAGGTGCGCTTGTGATCGGCAAGGCTGGTTTTGACAGTGAGTACACGCCAGAGGAGATCGAGCTGGTGAAAGCCGTCGCAACGCAGGCCGTGCTTGTCATTGAGTGCCACCGCTGTTTTTGTGAGCGGGCCGAGACGCGGGACAGAGCACTCGTGCAGCAAGAAATGCATCGTCTCATCAATGAATTCCTGAACCTTGCCAGTCATGAACTGAAAACGTCTCTGACTGTGATCAAAGGCAATATTCAACTAGCGCAGCGCCGTTTAGCGGCGCTGAAGCACCAGATAGCAGAGCAGCCTGAGCGAGTGAACGAGCAACTCGAGCAGGTCAAGCAGCCCTTAGCGGCTGCCGCTCAGAGTACTCGTATTCAGGAGCGACTGATCAATGAGCTAATCGATGATGCGCGTATCCAGGCCAATACACTCGAGTTGCACTTGAAACAATGCGACCTGATAGCTCTGCTCAGAGAAGCCGTTGCTCAACAGCAACGGTTAGCCCCTGAGCGTACGATCGTGCTGGATGTCATGCCTATAGAGCAAGTGGTACCCATCATCGCCGATGCAGAGCGGATCACACAGGTCATCACCAGCTATCTGACGAATGCCCTCAGCTATTCACCTGCTGATCAGCCTGTGATCGTGCAGTTGACGGTAGAGGATGCAGGAGCTTGTGTCTCGGTCCACGACGAAGGGCCAGGTATCCCCTTAGAGGAGCAAGAACGCATCTGGGAACGCTTCTATCATGCGAAAGAGATGACAGGACACCATGAGCTTGATCTGAGTTTAGGCTTAGGCTTATATCTTAGCCAGGCGTTCCTTGAGCGTCATCATGGGAGCGTTGGGGTGCAGAGTGAGCCTGGTCATGGTACGACCTTCTGGTTTACCTTGCCCATTGAAGCATCTCCTGGTGGGTGAAGGGTGACCTAGGCAGAGAAGCGCTGGAAAGACGGTATCAGTGCACATCTGCGCGATCGCCTGATCCGCCTGGACGTGGCTATTGGAGGCTACCCCTCATCGCCTGGATCCACGTTGAACTCGGAGCAGGCACCTCATCCCTGAAAACCCAAGTGACAGAAGAACCGCTCGCGCCTACCACCCACCTTGGCCGCTAACGAATTGGGCAATCGCAGCAGCGTCAAACGCTTCTTCGGACGGGTCCTCCTCTGCTTCCCCTTCCAAGATATGCCGCTGCGCCGCGGGTCGGCCATCGTGTCGCACGTCGCCTTGGCCTACACTGCTCCCATAATTGTCGCGTCTTCCTGCACACCAGGCAGGCTGTCCAGAGTTCATCCGCTCACCCAAGCGCGTTCTCGCTCATATTTCGGAGGGCCTTTGAGTTATGAAATGCCCTCAAACAGGGGTAAAAAACAGTCTTTCAAGTAGGGGTAAGGCGGCCCGAACGTGGCCCTCCACAAAGGCCGAAAGGGAAAATGAAGGACAGGTGTGCTAGTCAATTTGCCCCGTGCGATATTTGTCGAGGAATTTTTCATAATCCGCGCGCCTGATGCGATATTGCCCTAACCCAAAGGCGGGCAGTTTCCCAGCCCTAATCCAACGCCTGACAGTTCCCTCACTGACTCGTAAATCTTCTGCGATTTCTTCAACAGTGAGCACGTCTTTATCCTTGTCTGATGGGCGCTCCTGCATAGCTGTAGCTCCAAAACGTGTATTTTAACCAGTATACCAATCGCGTACATTCTGGTCAAGAGAAGGGACGAATGTACAGACTAGACAAAACGCACGTTATATGCTAAAATATTCCTAAGTGTTCTACATATAACATTTCGTCCATCATGAACATCTAAGAGAGGAAATACGCCATGCAACAGCAGAGGATCGTCACTACAGGGGCTATCGCGATGCAAACGGTCGAGTTTCAACAGGGCTTCGAGATAGGGCTAAACGGGGGCTTATGCGGCGGCTCTCGCTTCAAGTTAGAGCTTCCTGTCAGTGAGGAAAGCATCGTAGCGATCATCCGCAACCTGTGTGAAATAGCGCAAGAGGGATGGCTAAGCGAGGAATTGCTGCGACGCGACGCCGGACAGATAGCCGGATGGATTGTCTTGGGGGTGAGCGCATGAACCGCAGAATGAGGCCTTTCGGTCTGGATTCGGCCCACGCGGGAAACTACGTAGAAGCCACCGTTTTCTAAACGGCGGTGTACTCACTATAATAATATTTGCGCGGCTTTGCCGAATAAGGAGTGTGATAATGAACACTAAGGACACTAATCTGACTGGTCTTGTTAGTCATACTGCCGTACTCAACCAGCTGGTTTCATTAGGTTTAGAGGTTTTACTACCTTGGGCACCTTATTTGGGATATGATATGGCCTACTATGTAGCAGAGGAGCAACGACACTTTGGGTTCTTTGTGTATCGAGAGAGCCGTCTTGTACGAATTCAGTGCAAAACGGCGCGATTGAAGAGTGATGGGGGTTCCTTTATTTTTGATACACAGTCAGTTCATAAAAACAAGACAAGTAGAATGCGCAGAGGATATAAAGGGAAGGCTGAATACTTCGCAGCCTACTTGCCTGAGAACGGAAAAGTATACATGGTTGCGGTAGACGCTGCCCCAAAGGTTGATATGGAACTTCATTTCAAGTCAGCAGGGGTCAATTATGGGGGGCGTCATGGGCGGGTAAGCCATTACACCTATGAAGAGACGCTATCTATGAAGTTTACCGTATATTGGGCAGAGGACTATGAAATATAACTCCGTCCTGTGTAGTTCGCTAGAAATTCCTTCTTCCTTAGAAGATCAGCGGCAGAAGGGCAGCGTGCAGCAGCGCGGTGAGGGCGAAAAGCAGATCGAGGTCGACCGGCGTTTGCTGCGCCGGCAAAAGGAACAGCTCATCGAGGAACTGGAACATGTGCGCACCCACCGCCAGCTGCACCGCGAACGGCGCAAGAGCGCGGGCGCGCCGGTGGTCGCGCTGGTCGGCTACACCAACGCGGGCAAGTCCACGCTGCTGAACGCGCTGGCCGGTGCCGGTGTGCTGGCGGAGGACAGGCTCTTCGCCACGCTTGATCCGACGACGCGTCGCACGCGCCTGGCCGGTGGCCAGGAGCTCCTCCTGACCGACACGGTCGGCTTTGTGCAGCGGCTGCCGACGACGCTGGTGGCGGCCTTCCGCGCTACGCTGGAGGAGGTGGCCGAGGCCGACCTGCTCGTGCACGTGGTCGACGCATCCAGCCCGATGATGCGGCGCCAGGTGGAGGCGGTCGAGCAGGTGCTCGAGGAGATCGGCGCGGGTGGACTCCCCGTAGTCGTGGCTCTGAACAAAGCGGACCTGGTGGCGAGCGATCTCCAGCTCGCGCTGCCGGGGGCGTCGGCCTCGCTGCCCACGGTCCGGGTCTCAGCGCTGACCGGCAGCGGCATCGACGAGCTGCTGCGCCGCATCAGCGAGCAGCTCGTCCGGCGCTTCGACGCGCTCGACGTGCTGATCCCCTACGACCGGGGCGACCTGGTCGCCCTGCTCCATCAGTTCGGGACCATTGAATACGAAGGCTACGAGGAAGGCGGCACCCACCTGCGCGGACATATCCCGGCCAACCACAGCGGGCCGTTCGCCCCATTCGCAGTCCAGCACGCGGCCCCCAAACGGCTACGCGCCTGACGCTTGCTTTAGACGGCCGCTCCCCCAGGCGCGGGAGTCAGGCTTCCCTGGCAAGCGGCCGGCACCCGAGCCCTCACTCGGGAGTCTCGCCGCCAGAGGTCGAGACGAGCACGTCGCGGTACTTCTGGCGGATGGAGACCCTCACGATGCACTGCTCTAGTGGGTCATAGAAGACTATAATGGCCCTAGAAATTTAGACACGGAAAGAGGCTGAAATAAGATAGACTCAAGCATGATGAGAAAACAGCATACAGCCGCTTTCAAAGCACGAGTGGTTCAGGAACTCTTAAAAGAAGAGAAGACGCTGGCACAAATAGCCGCCGAGTATGAAGTCCATCCGACGCAGCTGAAGAATTGGCGAGCAGTCGCATTGGAGGGGCTGGCAGGTCTCTTTGAGAAACAGGACAGCACGGCGGAACTGAGAACTGAGGAAACAAACAAAACGTGTTGGCCGCTTCTCGCCCAAACCTTTTGTCTATGAGGCCGCCTGCACCAGAGCCTGCAGAGCCGCCAATCGCTGGCGAAACAGCTCGCGTTGCTGGTGCAGGGAGACAGGGTGCGTCATGGCCGTACGCATCCGGAAAAACTGACGCCCTTCATCGAAAGCGCGACAGAAGCGCGATGCCGATGTGAAGCTTCCAAACCCACGCATGGGATAGTAGCGCTGCTTCATGCCACGGTGGTCTTGCTCCAGTCGATTGTTGAGATACTGATTACATCGATGGAGAACGTCATTGCCAAGGATCTCGCGGATCGCACGTGGGTAAGTACGGTGCCCATCCGTGATCACGCGCTCTGGAGCATGACCGACCGTCTGAAGGGCTTGCTGGAAAAAGCGCTTGGCGGCGTCCCTATCTCGCTTCTGACTGAGCATTGAGTCAACCAGATTGCCATCCTGATCAATGGCACGATACACGTAGCACCACTTTCCCTGGACCCTCACGTAGGTCTCAGTTCTGACGCTTCCGTGGCAATAACGGAGCCTATAGCGCTGGGCCAGGATGGGATGCATGCTCGGGAGTCGGCACGCCCGATGGAGCCAGGTTGCTCGCTGCTCTCTCGGGAGCTTAGCTGCCTGGTGCAAATACAGCACATAGACGCAAAGAAAGTAGCGGCCAGGAGTTACTCGCCTGGTTGCTACTTTTTGCTCTATTTGGAATTGAAACTTGCCAGTGCATTTGACAATCAAGACGGTATCTATACGCTGATTCGACCCAGGCTTATTGTGCGACCTGGCTCTGTACCTGCTCTCGGATGGCGTGGCCCAATTGGCGCGTCGTCGCAGTACCCCCGAGATCGGGTGTGCGCACCTGCCCTCTAGCCAGAACCTCCTCGATGGCGCGCATGAGGAGAGCGGCTGCCTCGTGCTCACCGAGGAAATCAAGCATGAGTTGTCCCGACCAAATAGAGGCGAGAGGATTCGCAATTCCTTTGCCCATGATATCGGGCGCAGAGCCGTGAATTGCCTGAAAGAGACTTGGATAGCGCCGCTGCGGGTTGAGATTTGCACTTGGAGCCAGTCCCAGGCTGCCGGAAAGTGCTGCTCCAAGATCTGTGAGGATGTCGCCAAAGAGATTCGAGGCGACAACGACATCCAGGCTCTCCGGATGGGCGACGAAGCGTGCGGCAAGTGAGTCGATCAACTGCTGCTCGTGTGCAACGTCTGGATACTCGGCGGCGACATGCAGAAATATTTCATCCCAGAACACCATCGTGTACTGCATGCTGTTGGATTTGGTGGCGCTTGTGACCTTCTTGCGGCCATGCTGCCCTGCATACTCGAACGCATAGCGCACGATCCGCTCAACGCCCCTGTGGGTAAAGATCGTCGATTGGATCGCCACTTCATCCTCGGTCCCCTGATGGACGCGTCCTCCAACACCTGCATACTCTCCCTCGGTATTCTCACGAACGCAGACGATGTCAATATCCTTGGGATGCTTTCCGGCCAGTGGACTGCGTACTCCTGGGAACAGGCGCAGAGGCCGGAGATTGACATACTGGTCGAACGCCTGGCGAATAGGCAATATCAAGCCCCACAGCGTAATGTGGTCCGGAACCCGCGGATCGCCTACGGGGCCAAGCAGGATGCCGTCGAAGCCTCCTCGCTCAAGAGTGGTGAGTCCATCAGCTGGCATCATTGCCCCCTCACGTAGATAGCGCTCCGTTCCCCAGTCGAATTGCTGGATGTCAAAATGAAAGCCGCCATGCGCAACGGCAAGGCTTACAAGGGTCTGCACACTCTCAGTAATAACCTCTGGCCCGATACCATCTCCTGGTATGACGGCCAGGTGATACCTTCTCATCGTGCTTTCATCCTCTCTGTGTATCCTGGAAAGCGATGGCATAGCCTGCCTGCGCCACCCGCATGGGATCGATCAGAAGCGATACTTTTCAACGATCTCTTCCCGAACCTCGACGCCAAGTCCCGCAGACAGTGGGACATCAATCCAGCCGTTTTTCTGCGTGAACGGTGTCGTCACCAGTTCGTGCTGCATTGGGTTTTCCAGTGGCTTCATTTCAAACAACAGGCAGCGGTCAGAAAGCGCGGAGAGTGCGAGGCTGGCAGCGGTAACGATGGCGCTGCTCCAGGCGTGGGCGTTATACCAGACATCGGCCTGCTCTACCAGTTGGATCAGCTTATAAAAACCGGTGATCCCTTCGGCTCGCCCAGGATCGCAGCCCACAACATCCACGATCCCCGTTGCGATCAGGCGCTGGAAGCCTTCGAGGTTCCATTCTCGCTCCCCGGTAGCAATGAGCGTCTTCACGTGCTGGCGCAATTTGCGGAATCCCTCGATATCGGTCGGCTCCAATGGCTCCTCAATCCAGCGCAGGTTACATTCCTCGAAGGCATTGATCAGCGCGATGGCATGAGCAACGTCCCATTGCAATGATTGCCCCCGGTCGATCATGATATCCGCTTCTGGCCCCACCGCTTCGCGCAGCAAGCGCACGAACGCAATATCGCGCTCGGCTTCGTAGCCAAGGCGTGCTGCACCGCGTTTACCGAAGCCAATTTTCACGCCCCGGTAGCCTTCCTCGCGCACGTATCGTCCGTGACGCTCAGCTTCTTGCTCGATGCCTGGAAGAAAGGCATGAGTGCTGGCAATGACCGGCAGGCGTTCACGAGAGGCCCCACCAAGCAGTTTGACAAGTGGCAAACCGAGCAGTTTCCCTTTCAAGTCCCACAGTGCGATGTCTATGGCGCTGAGCGCAAACGAAGCAATGCCACCCTGATAGCCATACCACCACATGTGCGACTTGAGCCGGCGCCAGTGATTGATATTATCCAGAGGGTCGCTGTCAATGAGTAATGGCGCCAGTCCGGCGACCAGTTGTTCGGTCGCACGGGATGACTCCGGCCACTGCGTGATGGATTCGCCCCATCCGACGGTGCCGTCGCTCGCTTCGATGCGACAAAGCGTCAGGTAACGAGTGTTATTGTTGTCGTTGGGTTCGGGGTAAGAAACGGAAATGGGCGTTACCTTGCGAATACGCATACTTCACCTTTCCATAGATTTGCTCAGATTTCCCCTGTGTTATACCGCTGTCATCAAGCCGCGTCAATACATCAGGAAGCCTCCGGTGATATTGATGGTCGCCCCAGAGATGAACGAGGCATGATCACTGGCAAGAAACACGACCGTACCGGCGATCTCTTCCGGCTGGGCAGGTCGTCCGAGAGGAGTTGCCTGGTTCGATGACTCAAGGGAGGAGGGGTCGAGTCCACTGAGCAACATTGATGTGATGACAAAGCCGGGAGCAACGGCATTGACCGTGATCCGATGCGGGCCGTAAGTGCGAGCCATACCGCGTGTCATCGTCACAATACCGCCTTTCGCCGTGTTGTAGACGACGGAACCACCAAAGCCACCTGTCCACCAGCCTTGCGACGTGAAGGTGATGATACGCCCTCCCCGGCCCTGCTCGCGCATAACCCGTGCGGCGGCGCGGCAAAGGAAAAAGCTCGCTTTGAGGTTAAGATCAACCTGAAAATCCCAATCTTCTTCGGTGACTTCGTCTATGTTGTACTGGCGGCGCAAGACAGCAGCAAGATGAGCCAGGACGTAGAGCGAACCAAGTTCATCGCGTGCGCGGTTCACCAGCGCGTCATGCACCGCCAGGTTACGCAGATCAGCGCCAACAGCGATATGGCCCTCACCTTCCATGCCAATCACCACCGCTTCAACGGCATTCTGCTCAAGATCGACCGCCATCACGCGGGCGCCGGTCGTCGCGAACGCCTCGGCAACCTTGCGGCCAATGCCGCCAGCCGCGCCGGTCACAATGACGCCTTTTCCTTCCAGTCCCGCGCCAACACTCCAGGCCATACATGCCTCCTCTTTATCACTATTTCGCTGCTACTCCTCAGATGTCTCTGCTGACCAGAAAACCGTTTCCTCCGCGATGATCACCTCAGAGTGCCCAAGGAAAAGTGGGCGATCTTGCGCGAGAAGATCTACGATTTCAGGGTCTGCAAAAGCCTTTTCCACTGCAGCGGCACTGTCAAACCAGAGTTCGCCGACTGCCTCCCATTCGGCAGCCTGGGGGCCTACGACTCGCGAGAGAACCATTTTACGTATCCCAGGCATCTTTCGCACTATAGTGGCATGGGGGCTGCTATAATGCTCCCAAAACTCCTCTGGCGTCATCCCATGCTTCCGGCGTATCAGAGAAATGCGTTTAATCACAGCATTCGCTCACTTTCTTCCCAGGAACGCCTGTGCTGCCTATCCGGGAACCGCTGTTTCTGCCATCACCGCCCGCGCCATGTCACGGAACTGGATCGTCTCACATGTGTTCTCTGTCCGGTTGCAGCCCTGCCAGTCCTGCCACACATACTCGATAGCGAAGAACCCATTGTAGCCAATCTCTTGCATGCGGGTAATTACGCGGCGGTAATCAATCGTATTTTCCTGGAAGATTGTTTGTAACCTGCCCACAGCCGCCCCGCGACAGTGGAAATGGCGAGCATAGGTCAACAATGGTTCAATTTCGGCATCGGGAATGCCGGCGAAGGTGAAATGCGTGTAATCCAGTGTGAGTTTCAGTCCTGGCGTCAGTTCGACCAGGTGCGCCAGTTTCTCCGGTGTATCCACATTCGAGCCGAGGTGTCCTTCGACCGAAAGCGCGATGTCAAATTTCGCGGTGTCGTCGACGCGCCATTTCAGCGCTTCTGCCGAGCGCCGAATGGATGACTCCCAACTCTCGTCGCCGAAACGCATTCCCGGCAACATCGTCATCCCTTTCGCGCCCAGACGGCGCGCCATTTCAAGCATATCGGAGAAGAGTGCAGCGGCTTCCTCCTGTTGTTTGGAGTCGGGGTGGTTGGGAGCCATCGTCTCGAAGTCCGTCCAGGGCTGCCAAAAGAAATCGGCCAGTTCCAGTCCTGATCGCTCGATACGCTCTTTCAAAATACCTGACCACATGGGGATGTCGGAGCGCACCATTTCAGGGCGGACGTGTGACCGGTTGCCGAAGAGCGCGAGATCTACTCCCTCGACGTCAAGGAGCTGGATAAGGGCTAGCACACGGTCGTGAGGAAGCAACGGCCAGGTGAAGTCGGCACAAGCCAGTTTCATGACACCATCCTCCATAAGAGCCGCCCGGCGCGCTGCGCGTGTGCTACCGGCTAACTTCCAGGCGAAATCGCTCAGAACGTAGCCAGCAGCGCCGCTTTCACACTGGGCGGCCGTGTATTATCGAGCTAGAAGGTATATTGGTCCAGGTTGCTATTGGTGAAGACCGTTGGCGGACCTGCGGTCACAGTCCCGGCTGTGCCAACCGTAAAGCTGCCGAGATTGCCGCAGGTGAATGTGTCGCCCTGCTTACCGGTAATCTGGTGCGTCAGTATAGCGTGCATCGCGCACATGGCAACCTGTCCCTCACGGCTGAAGCCCCACAAGGCAAACTGCTTGACGCATCCTGAAGTCACGTACGACTCCATCTGTTTGGGGTCTCCCAGACCGGTCACGACGTACTTGTTGCACATGCCCTCCTGCTGTATGACTTGCGCGGCGGCGGCCACAGCAATGGTGGTCGGCGCAATAATGCCCTTGATGTTCGGGTACGCTTTCAAAACACTCTGGGCATATTGAACCGCTGTGGGTGTTGAGTCATCGGGGGGATTGATAATCGTCACCAGGTGCATGTTCTTGTATTTCGGGTTCGTTTTCAAGTCCTGGACGAGCAAACTATTCCATAGCACCTGGTTGCTGTCCGTCGCCTGGGCCGAGAGAATAACGAAGTCCCCGGTGTAGTTGATCTGCGACCCGAGCATCTGCAGTTGGATATCAGCGATTTGCTGGGCGCTGGTTCCCTCGACATAGACGGTGCGGCCTGCAGGAAGAACATCAGAATCAAACGAGACGACCGTCACGCCATTTTGTTGCGCCCGCTGCAGGGCCGGAGTCACCGCAGCCGGGTCATCAGCGGAGATAAAGATACCCTTGTATCCATTGGCGGCGGCATTATTGATGAACTGTACCTGCTGAGTAGCTGAGGACGTGGTGGGGCCGCCGTAAGTCAGTTGATAGCCAAATTGCTGCGCGAATTGCTGTGCGCCCTGGTCGGCCTGCGTGAACGGCGGAATGCCGGTGAATTTTGGGATCATATACAGCTTCGTGGTCGGCGTTGGGGTGCCCGCCGTTGCAGAGCCTCCCCCATTACTGCTGCCGCCGCAGGCGCTCACAAGCAGCGCGACTAAGATAAACGATGCACAGAGCGTGAACAGCCCACGATGGCGTAATGGTGCCGCACTGGAATACAGTTTAATGTTCAAAACGAACCTCCATTGCTGGTCGCTGTGGCTCTGAGATGCCACAATACATATCACGTTAGTACGGGGATACGAACTCATGGAACACTTTCATACCCTTGCTCATGGGTCGAATGGTCCTCAACATTGATCGATGCAGTCTGTGACACCTCCTCTGTTTCTGATGTTGCTGATAAAGCAATGCTAGAGCGATGTTCTCTCCGGCGAAACCGATTGCGTACAGCGCCGATAGCCGCTCCTCCGCTGATGGCAATGATCAGCAAGATACCGACGCTGATTGTTTGCTCCTGACCAGAGAGTCCCGCCACGCCCAGCCCGGTCTCCAGCAACTGCAAGAGAACCAGCGCTAATACCACGCCCTGAATAGTGCCGCTTCCCCCGTATGCACTGACCCCTCCGAGGATGACAGCGGTAATCGCCGGAAGGAGTTGATCGGCTGCCATGTTGGCTTGAGCCGTGTCAAAATTGCCAAGATAGAAAATGGCGGCAAGGGCAGCAAAAGCGCCTGCGATGACGAAGACAAGGATGCGCGTGCGAGCGACAGGGACGCCGGAGAAACGGGCAGCCTGCCGGTTGCCGCCAATGGCAAAGATGGATTTGCCGAAGGCTGTCCGGTGGATAACGAACGCGAGAATGGCCGCGCAGATAAGCAGAATAGCCGAGGCAATTGGAAAATCGCTGCCAAACAGCCCTCCCGATCCAAGTTGCACGAGCGACGCCGGGAAGTTAATGATGGCCTTTCCCTGCAAGATGAGAAAGGCAATACCTGTATACGTACTCATTGACCCCAGCGTAACGGCCAACGAGGGAAGCTCGAACATGACCACCACTAACCCATTGACGAGTCCCAGAATACCGCCCAGAATGATGGCTAATCCCGCCGCTACCCAGATATTCAATCCATGTTGCCAGAGGACAGCCATCACGACGCCACAAAGAGCGAGCGTCGAAGCAATAGAAAGATCGATATCGCCGGTCATAATCACCGGAGCAACGCCCAGCGCCAGGAAGCCCAGAACCGTAGCGTTGAGGGCCATCGTTTCGAGATTGAACGGCGTGAGAAAGTTACTCGATGCCGCCGAGCTGCCTGCCACCACGATCACAATCAGCAGGCATAGCCCAACCTCCCAGCGCGCGATCCAGTGCAGGGCAACATTGATCCAGGAATTAGCCGCATCACCGCGAGAGGAGGAACGGCGAGGTTCTGTACCCGGAGGGCGACGAGCCACTGTACTCACTGCTGAACCTCCGTTTTTACGATCTGAGGCGTATCGTTATCTGACTGGCTCCTGTTACGAGTAGCCGGTTGTTGCGAGCGTCGCATCAGCACAGCGTAGAGAGCAACGGCGCTAATAATAGCAACCCCCTGCAGCGTTTGCTGAGCAAAGATCGATATCTTGAGTAGAGCCAGGACATTTTCAATTTCGAGCAGAAGCACCGCGCCGAGCGCCGCGCCGAGAGGCGATCCCGATCCACCGAAGAGGCTAACTCCACCCACGACCGCCCCCGCGATGACCGTCAGTTCAAACCCTGCTCCGGCAGTAGCATCGACATTTCCATACTGTGCTATGTACAGAAGGCCCCCAAAACCGGCAAGAGCGCCACAAACCACAAACGCCTGAATTGTGCGGCGGCGAGTCGGGATAGCCATGTACCGCGCCGCCTCTGGATTCGACCCCATCGCATAGAGATCACGTCCCCAGCGCAGTATTCGCATCACGAAACTAAACAGCACAACCCAGACCACCGCAATCCATACAAAACTGCCAACACCCAACCACGACGTTGTATAGAGCTGGCTCAGCCACGTCGGAAGCTGATAGGCATACACTTGGGACCCACCAGAAACCACCACTTGCAGGCCGCTATAAATGGAAAGTGTCGCCAGCGTGGCAATGATAGCCGGCATACGGGCAAAGCTAATCAGGACACCATTTATCGACCCCAAAACGATGCCAATGAAAATAGGGAGCAAAAGTGCGATAAGTATGACACCTATGCCGCCAATCCCGCTCAACTGGCCGAGCAGCGAACCGGTGATAAAAGCTGACAGGCCGAGAATAGCCCCGACGCTCAAGTCGATTTGCCGGGTCAGCAACACCAGGGATTCACCAATGGCGACAATGGCAACGACCGCCGCATTATTGAGCAATTCCCGCAGGTTTACCCCGTTACGAAAGGCGGGGATGCTGATCGCTGCAACAATGCTGACAATGACAACGATAGAGATCAACCCAACCTCGCGAATGCGAAACAGTCTTGCCAGCCCGAAGCGACCTCTCTCCCAAAGGCCTGGTCTTACCAGAGGAGCGTTCATGCTGATGCCTCCACGATTGACTGTAACCCAGAAGCAGCTGCCATCACCGTTTTGCTGTCCACAGGGCAATCGAATGTGCCAGTGACACGACCTTCGCGCATAACAACCAGGTGATCACACATTGAGCGTACCTCCTCCATTTCAGAGGAAATAAAGATAATACCGACGCCGGCCTGCGCCAATTCGGAGATAATCGCCAGGATATCAGCTTTTGCGCCGACATCAATGCCATGCGTCGGCTCGTCGAGAATAAGAACGCGAGGCTCAGCAGCAAGCCATTTCGCCAGGACCACCTTCTGCTGGTTGCCACCGGAAAGTGCACTCACAAGGCGGTCGCGGCGTCCCGGCTGCAATCGCACACGCTGCGAGAGCAGGTCAGTCATGCGATTAACTCTCCTTGTCGACAGAACGCCGAACCAGGAGAGAAGTCTTTGCCAGATGGGCATGGTGGTGTTCAACGGGATGGTCATGGTTGGCACCAGGCCATGCATCAGGCGATTCTCCGGCAAATACGCCAGGCCACAACTGACGGCATGATGGGGCGAGCGCGGGTGGAATGAGTAGCCAGCGAGGATAATTTGACCGGCGTCGATAGGATCGATGCCGAATAGGGACTGGGCAAGCTCTGTGCGGCCCGCGCCGACCA
>Ga0207646_10001923_pt1 | contig 24973 bp, 20 predicted proteins | sample KBSK5502metaG_FD_184343 | JGI IMG/M metagenome (GOLD analysis project Ga0207646, IMG submission 184343) | Corn, switchgrass and miscanthus rhizosphere microbial communities from Kellogg Biological Station, Michigan, USA - KBS K5-50-2 metaG... | ecosystem: Host-associated > Plants > Roots >...
GCCAACACCACCAGCGGCAATAGAGGCCAAATGTCTCGTTGCCAATTGATCCTCCGCCGTTTCCACCAAATCAGGATCAGCGCGACAAGTGGAAGCGTCGCCACAATCGCTTTCGTCAAAATACCGACGACGAAAAACAACAGCAGCAGGAAATACTTTCCGCGCGTGCGCCGTTCGTCGAACTGTAAGAAGGTGAGAATCGCTGCGAAAAAAAACAGAGCCGAGAGCGTGTTTTTAATTTCAACCATCCAGGCGACCGATTCGACTTGCACCGGATGCAACGCGAATATCGACGCGGCGAGCCATGCGCCCGGAATCTGGAGTCTTCGTAAAATTTTAACCAGAAGAAGGGCCGCGGCCGCGTGCAACGCAATCGTCAAGAGATGATAACCGAGGACGTGGTCGCCCCAGAGTTTGTCTTCGATCCAGTAAACGGTATCGACCACGGGGTGATATTGCCGCGTCGTTCGGGGCTGGATCCACAATTGCACCAGGCCGCTAATGGAGCGTTGCTCGGGCGATTTTAAAAAGCGGTCGCTGTCGTCGAGCAACGGCTTTCCATTCCACGCCGGCTGGTAGCTGAGAAATGTGACCGCGACCAACGCGGCGGCGAGAATCAAATCCGTCCAACGATTCTTAGCATCAGACTTTGTGGTTGCGATTGTGCCCGCCGAAGTCGGGCGAAGTTTTTTGGAATGTCGCTTCATTCTTGAGTCTGCTTCAAACCCGAGTTCAACAATTTAGCGTCGCTCCTGTGCCTGTCTATTTGCAGATCGAGACCGCGAGCGCGATGTTAAAAATGAGATGTCCTTCTCGAAAGTTCTCGACAATTTAGCGCTTCAGAAATCGGGGCTCCTCCGCCGCTTTGGGGCACTCATCGCTCCAAAATCCGACCCGGAACTGGAGGCGATGGCACAGACTTCCCGTGCGCTCACGCGCCGTTTTTTTGGGCGAACGATGCGTCTCTTCGCGCCGCTTTATCTCTCGAACGAGTGCATCAATAACTGCCGCTATTGCGGTTTCTCGCGCGATAATCCGATTTTGCGGGTGACTCTCACCCTGGATGAAGTCTTAGCCGAAGCTCGCCATCTTTCCGAAGCCGGCTTTCGCCAAATTTTGTTGGTCACGGGAGAGCACCCGAAGTTTGTCAGCAATAATTATCTCGAGGAATGCGTGCGGGCATTGGCGCCGGATTTTTCGTCAATCGCGATCGAGGTCGGTCCGATGTCGATCGAAGATTATGTTCCAATTGTTCGCGCGGGCGCCGAAGGTCTCGTTGTTTATCAGGAAACTTATCAACGCTCGGTTTACGCCGAATTGCATACTGCCGGACCCAAACGCGATTTTGATTACCGGCTCGATTGCGCCGAGCGCGGTTACGTTGCCGGTTTTCGCCGCATCGGCATCGGCGCGCTCTTCGGTCTGTGGCGCTGGCAAGAAGAAGCGATCGCGCTGGCGGCACACCTCGAATATTTGTTGAAACGCTGCTGGCAGGCCGACATCACCGTCAGTTTGCCGCGCCTTCGGCCGGCCGCGGGCGGATTCCGACCGCTCTTTTCGATCAGTGACCGCGAGCTGGCGCAATTGGTTTGCGCGCTGCGGATAACGTTTCCGCAAGTTGGAATTGTCCTGAGCACGCGCGAACGGCCCGCTTTGCGCGATGCGCTGATCTCGCTCGGCGTGACAATGATGAGCGCTGGAAGCCACACTGAGCCCGGCGGCTATACCCGGCGCGGCACCGAACATCTGCATCAAACTGTGCGCGGCCGAATTGTTCCACCGGAATTCCAAGATGGGGAAGATCAACTGGCTACCGGTCAGTTTGAAATCAGCGATGACCGTTCGCCGGAAAGTATTGCGGCTATTTTGCGGGAGCGCGGGTTCGAGCCGGTTTGGAAAGATTGGGAGCACGCACTTTCGGACTGATGCGCATCTCGCCTGTAGCGGCGGTCTATGACCGCCGATTCCACAGCTTGTGAAAATCTCACTTAACGGCGAACAAACCGATTCGCGCGGCGCCGCAACAATCGCCGAGTTGATTGCGCGATTTCAATTCGCGCCCGAAGCCGTCCTGGTCGAACACAACGGCGTCGCTTTGCACCGGCGCGAATGGCCGCAAAAGCCGCTCACGGAAGGCGATCGAATCGAAATTATTCGCGTCGTTGCCGGCGGTTAGTCGCGGTTAACTCGCGGCTTTAACCACAACGCGCATTCCATCGCGGCCAACGACCTTGATCGAAGTGTTCGGCGGAATGAATTCGCCTTCTGTGATGACGTCGACAGTTTGATCGCGAAAACGCGCCTTGCCGCTCGGACGCAAGATCGACAACGAAACTCCTTCGGCTCCGGGCGTGAGATCGATCGCCGTCGCGAACTCGCGTGGCACGCCGGCGAGCGACGGGCCCGGCGGATTCGACGCCATCAAAGCGAACCGCCGGTAAATGCTGGTTTGCGGCAGATATTTCGCGAGCAACCAAATGACAATCGCGGCCGCGACCAGCGCGACGAAGAGATTACGCAGCGGAACAACGAGCATTTCGCCAGTCGGAAAAAATGGTTGCTCGGGATAACGGTCGATCATTGCCCAGAGCATCGAGGCGAGCATGAGCAAAACGCCGACCACGCCGAAAACAATCGTCGAATGAGCGAAGAAGAGAATTTCGATGATAACCAAGACGACGCCTACAACAAACAGCGCGACCACTTCCCAGCCGGCCAGGCCGGCGAGATAATGGCCGAGAAAGAAGAGCGCGAAGCAGATCGCGGAAATGATTCCGGGCACCGTCGCTCCCGGAATTTTGAATTCGAGCCAAGCGCAAACGATTCCGCCCAACAAAAGCAATGGCGCGAGTGCAGTGATCCAAAGCGCGAGCTGCTCGAAGCCGGTAGGATGAATCGACACGACCTTGCCTTTGAGGTCCGCTTTCTTTGTAAGATCGACAATCGAATCGGCCACGCCATCGGCCAGCAGCGGCTTGCCGTTGATCTTCTCGGTCGCTTCCTGCGCGTTCAAAGTCAGCAAAGTTCCTTTCGCATGAACGACGCGATCGCCGATTTTCACCTCCTTGTCCTTGTTCATGAACGCTTCGCCGATGTCGGGGTTGTGTCCGTTTTTCAACGCCGAGCCGCGAATCAAAGCCGACCAGTAGGAAATTGTTTTCTCGCGCGCGGTCAGCGGAAGATCTTCGCCCGTTGGCAATACCGGAGCCGCCGCGCCGATCGCGCTCACTGGCGCCATGTAAATGTGTTGTGTGGCCAAAGCGATCAACGCGCCGGCTGATCCCGCATTTGAATTGATAAACATGTAGGTCGGGATCGTGGCGTGATTGAGCGCGCTCGTAATTTCTTCCGCGCTGTCGAGTCGCCCGCCGTAAGTGTTCATTTCGAAAATGATCGCGCTCGCTCCGCTGGCTTCGGCGCTTTTGAGCGCACGACGCAAAAAGGTCAGGAGCGAAGGCGATATTTCGCCGCTCATTGGCGCAACGACCACGTCGCCTTTATGAATGACTTCCCGGGCGTGCCCGATGCCCAGGGTGGACAGGATCGCAACCAAAACCAGGATCGACAATTTTTTCATTATTTGGAAAGCACTTTGGCTTTGCGTAAATTTTGACATCGCTTCGCTGAGCAAACGAGCGAAAAATTAAGACCCACGTGATTCCTTCGGAAACAATCGAGCAAATCGCCGGCGCCAATGACATCGTCGAAGTAATCGGCTCCTATTTCCCGCTGAAACGGGCTGGGGCAAACTTTAAGGCGCTCTGTCCATTTCATCAGGAGAAAACGCCGTCGTTTCATGTCAGTCCGCAACGGCAAACATTTCACTGCTTCGGCTGCGGCGTTGGGGGCAGCGTTTTTCGCTTCGTGATGGAATATGAGCATGTCGATTTTCCGGCCGCGGTGCGGAAACTGGCGGATCGGGTCGGCATTCCAATTGTCGAAGAGCGCGCTAGCGCGGAGGAAGATCGACAACATGAGGCGCGGCGGACGTTACTGAAACTTCACGCGGAAGCGGCGGAATGGTTTCACGACAATTTGTTGAAGAAACCTTTCGCTGAAGCGGCACGTAACTATTTGAAAAGCCGCGGCATCGACAAAACGACGGCGAAGAACTGGCAACTCGGCTTCGCGCCGGACAGTTGGGACGCGTTCTTGAAATGGGCGCTCGAGCGCGGCTATTCGCGCACGCAGCTTTTGCAAAGCGGTCTCGTGAAACCGCGCGACGAAGAACGGCCTGGCAGTGAAGTCTACGATCGCTTCCGCGGCCGAATCGTTTTCCCGATCTGCAACGATGTCGGCGAAGTGATCGCGTTCAGCGGGCGTTTGCTCGAATCGGACCCGCAGGCTGCGAAATATTTGAATTCCCCCGAAACGCCGCTTTTCCAAAAAGGGCGCGTTCTTTTTGGTCTACACAAAACGAAACGCGCTTTGATTGAAGCAAACTGCGCAATCGTTTGCGAAGGCCAGCTCGATCTGATCATGTTGTTTGAAGCCGGAATAAAAAATGCGGTTGCGCCGCAAGGCACTGCGTTTACTGAACAGCAAGCGCGAATCTTGAAGCGTTTCGTCGATGAAGTCGTCCTCTGCTTCGATGCGGATCAAGCGGGACAGAAAGCGGCCCAGCATTCGCTCGACGCGCTACTGCAAAATGATCTCGTTGTCCGCATCATCGACATGCCGCCGGGCGAAGATCCCGATTCGCTGGTTCGCCGCGACGGCAAAGAGGAATTTGAAAAGCGCGTTGTGAAAGCGCGAGATTTTTTCGATTACTGGATCGAGCGCGAAGTTTCGACTGTCGATCTAAGCTCGCTCGGCGCAAAGATGCAGCTGGCGCGCGGCCTCGCTGAAACTGCGTCGCAAATCCGCGATCCCTTAATGCGCGGTCAGGTTTTGAACAAAATGAGCGCGCGACTCGGCGTTCCGGCTTCGGAGTTCGAAAGGCTGATGCCGCAACCGCGACGCGAACAAGGCACTTCATCAAAGCCGCGCCCAACGCACGTCGTCGTCGCCCCATCGCACGATATTGCGATGCTTTGTCTGCTCGCTTTGCGCGATGAAGGCGCTCGCAAATTTCTGCTCGCGCAAAACTGGCGTGAGCTGACGGAGCAGATTCCGGGAGCTGAGTTGTTGGTCCGAATTTTAGATTGCGATTTGCGGCCAGACGATCCGGCTTCGCTCAACTCGTTTATGTCCCAACTGCCGGCGGAAGAGGAGGGCGTAGTTTCTGCTTGGCTGATGCAGAAGATGCCGGCAAACGCGACAGAGGTGGCGGAGCGTTGGTGGAAAGGCCTGAAACAGGGCATATTGCGCCGGGAGCTCGAAGTGGCTGAAGCTCGAATTCGGCTCCCGCAATTGACCACCGGTGAGGTCGTGAAATTGCAGAAAGAAATTGTTGACCTGCGCGATCAACTCCACCAGATTTCCCGGCTTTCGTCTGTTCCCGAGGCCGGCGGGTAATTGTCGATCTTATGGGAACGCTGATCGAAGGCCGCAAACCTTAACCTACAGTCTTGGCCAGACACTCGAAAGCAAAGAGGGGTCTTCGCCGCTCAACGGCGAAGCGCGCGAAATTTAAACGCGTACAGCCCGAAGACGGTGCGAGAATTTCCCCATCGCGATTGCATTCAAACGGACACGGTAAGATTACCGCATTTAAATCGAAAGGAATCACGCGGCTTGTCAGGGCGCGAAGAACCAGCGCGGATTCGTTATTGAAAGCAAGAACCGAAGCCGAGGCGGCGGCGGAGATTCAAGTTCGACTCCGAGAGCTAATCAAGCTCGCGAAAGAGCAGGGTTATCTCACGTTCGACGATTTAAACGAAGCGCTCCCCGATGGAATCACGGACGCGAACGAGCTGGACGCGATTCTGACGCGGCTACGTCGAATGGAGATCGACGTGATTGAAGCTTCGGACGTCGATCGGCACAAAGAGGTTAAAAAAGATCCCGACGAGGAAGAGGAGGAAAAACCGGAAACCAAGCTCGACATCCTCGACGACCCGGTTCGGATGTATCTCAAACAGATGGGTCAGGTGCCGTTGCTGACGCGCGAGCAAGAAGTGGAGATCTCGAAACGCATCGAAGAAGCCGAAAACATGGTGCAGAAGCACATCAATCGTTTCGGTTTCACGGCGCGCGCACATCTCGATCTTGCCCAAAAGCTGACCGAAGGCCGGGAGCGATTCGATCGCGTCATACTCGATAAGAAGATCGAGAGCCGCGAGCGCTACATGAAAATTCTGCCGCGGCTTTGCAAGCAAGTCGAAAAGTCAGCGGACGCCATCACTCAAAATTATGCGAAGCTCTCGCAATCTTCGAAAAGAGACGCGAAACGCTTAAAAGCGTTTCAGAAAACGCTCGGTTCGCTCCAACGGCTCTATCCAAAGTTTTATTTCAAACAAAAAGTTACCGAGGAGTTTGTTCATCTCGCAGACGAACACTATCGGACGCTCGTGAGTATTCAGCATGAAGCGACGAAACATCGCCGCGCGTCCGGCACGCGTTCGCAGGTTGGAGTTAAAAGCCGCGAGCTGGAGAGTTTACTTTGGCTCTCGCTCGACGAATACGCCGACCAATATCAATCATTGAAGAGCTGGCTGCGCAAAGCGCTCCGCGCCAAAACCGAAATGGTCGAGGCCAATCTCCGGCTCGTGATTTCGATCGCAAAAAAATATACAAACCGCGGTTTGTCATTCCTCGACTTGATCCAGGAAGGAAATATGGGTCTCATGAAAGCGGTCGAGAAATTCGAGTATCGCCGCGGTTATAAATTCTCGACTTACGCAACGTGGTGGATCCGGCAAGCGATCACGCGCTCCATCGCGGACCAGGCGCGCACCATTCGCATTCCGGTGCACATGATCGAGACGATCAACAAGTTGATGCGCGTGCAGAAGCAGTTGGTTCAGGAATACGGTCGCGAACCAACCCCAGAAGAAGTGGCGGAAGAAATTCTATTGCCGGTGGATCGCGTCCGCGCCGTTTTGAAAATGGCGCAGCAGCCGATCTCGCTTCAATCACCGGTCGGCGAGAGCGAAGAAACCAACTTCGGCGATTTCATCGAAGACAAAGGCGCGGAAAATCCTTGCGACATGACCGCGATCGTGTTGCTGAAGGAAAAAATTAAGGATGTGCTCGAGACGCTTACTGAGCGGGAACGACAGGTTCTCGAACAGCGCTTCGGTTTGGTCGACGGATACAGTCGCACTTTGGAAGAAGTTGGACGCCAGTTTCGGGTGACGCGCGAGCGCATCCGCCAGATCGAGGCCAAGGCGCTTCGCAAAATGCGGCACCCGACGCGCATTCGTCAGCTCGAAGGATTTTTGGAAGCGCCCGAAGTGTAAGACGTTACCGGACGAACGGTTGGCGCAACTTTCGGAGGTGAAGTTTGTTTAATTCGCGGAACAAAAATGAAACGCGAAGACGACCAACAATTGTGGGATTTGCTCGGCCGAGTTCCATCGGCGCAACTCTCCCCATTTTTCGCACGCAACATTGTTCGAAAAATTCGGGAACGCTCGACTGGCTTCGAACGGCTCCGCCGGTGGCTTAGCCCAAGGAGACTTGTTCCCGCGGCAGGAATCGCGGTCGCCCTAATCGCGGCATTTCTGGCGTTTCATCAGCCTTTGCCGCGCGAAAGTGGCGAGAACGCGCCGGATGTCATCGCGAAGATCGATCCACAGGATTACGATGTGGTTGCCGATCTGGACGAATTGTTGGCCACAGACGAGAGCAGCTTGTGGGACGACGACACTCAAACATTGTAGCCGCGATTGCCGCGATTGCGGTATTCACTTTCGGCGCACAGTTGGCCACGGCCCAGCCGCAAGGCGGGAACGTTCGACGAATGCCGCCGCCGTCGCGACATATAACGAGCCCAAACGGCGCGCGTGAACGCTGGAATGCGATGCCACCGGAAGATCGACAAATATTCCGGAAGAACGCCGAACATTGGATTCAAATGGGGCCGGAAGAACGAAAGTTGATGCGCGCGCGGGATAGAATTTACCGCGAACGGCTCAAGCGAGAAGTGGATGCGGCGATTCGCGATTCGGGGTTGCGCCTCGAGGGAGAAAAACGCGAACAATTCGAACAGCGTTACCTGCAAGAACGCCGCCGGATCGAGCACGCGATTCATCAAGAAACCGAAGCGAAGCGGCAGCAGGAATTGCCGGCATTGCAGGAAAAATTAAAGAAGGAATTTCAAGAAACATCGCCGGCGACATCCCCATCCACGCCGACGTCAACATCGCCGAAAAAATAAAAGCCGGCCGGGATTTCTTCCCAGCCGGCTTCGAAGTCTCCTTGAGATTGTCGGTTTAGTACCAGCGTCGGTAGTAGTGCCGTCGATGATAGTAGACGCGATGACCGTGGTACCAATAGAACGACGGCCCGACGTAGATCGACGGTCTGTAATATCCGTACGGATATGGATAGCCACAGCCGTAATAGTAAGGGTATGGATACGCGTACGGATATCCAAAGCCGACACTGACCGCCACACCCGCGTTTGAACTTGGAGCCGACGCACATGCGAATCCGGCAATCGCCAAGCCGATCAAAATTAATTTCTTCATCTTCGTTTCACCTCCCGAAACTTCAGCTATTGAACCTGTCCGGGATGCAAAAGTTTCCTTAAATTATTCGGCGGCGACCGTCGATCCGTATTTTGGATAACCGATGAGGCAAATATCCGGACCGATTTTTTCAAAGCGGACGCGTTCGAGGTGGGCGCCATCGCTTGTTTTCGGTGCGCCTCGGCCGCCAAAAGCAACGACTGATCCGCCGGTAAAAATCGGAGCGATGTAAATTTGCACCTTATCGATGAGCCGCTCGTCCAACGCGTGTCCGAGAATATTTCCTCCTCCCTCGATCATCACGCTGGTCACGTCTTTTTGGCCGAGATCGGCCAGGACCGCGGCCAGGGGAAGGTCGCGATAAACAAAGCTGTTTTTGGCGAGGCGATCTTTGAAGAAATGAGCGTTACGCGGAAGTTTTCCTGAACGAGTAAGCACGACGCGTTTCGGTTGCCGGATTTTGCCATGACCGCGCGCCGTCAGTTGCGGATTGTCGATCCTAAGCGTCGTTGCGCCGATCAGGATCGCGTCAGTTTGCGCTCGCAAAGTATGCGCGTGTCTCCGGGCTGCGGCACTCGTGACCCAGCGCGATTCCTTTTTGGAGCGCGTTAGGCGTCCGTCCAAACTCATTCCGCATTTCGCCGTGACAAAAGGAATTCCGGTGGCGATCCACTTGTTGAACGCTTCGTTCAGGTGCGCGCATTCTTCGGCGAGCACGCCGGATCGAACTTCAATTCCGGCCTCACGCAAAATTTCGATGCCGCGGCCGCGATGCTGCGGGTTTGGATCGGTTGCCCCAATCACAACGGTCTGAACGCCCGAGCGCTTAATCTGCTCGGTGCACGCGCTCGTTCGGCCTTTGGTCGAGCAGGGCTCAAGCGTGACATACAGGGTGGAGTTTTTCGGAATCTTTCCGCGAATCTTTCGAAGACATTCGATTTCAGCATGGGGTTGGCCTGCCTGGCGATGGTGCCCGCGCGCGATGATTCGGTTGTTCGCAACCAGAATTGCTCCGACCGCGGGATTCGGGCTCGTTTGCCCGAATGCTTTCCGCGCCTCGGCCAACGCTGTGCGCATGAATCGTTCGTCGTTACTCATCCTGAGACCAGCAATATTCGATGGCGAAGAACGTGAGCAAATTTTTTCCGGTAACACCGGTTCAACCTCGGCCGAGCTCAAAACTGATGGGATTCGATCTCAATCGTGAAAACAGCCAGCTTTTCTGCTTGGCGAATCAATCGCGGCAGACTTAGTTAGAGCGAACCCCCGACTTCTATGGCAACAAAAACTGAAGAGAAATCCGGCGCTGATAAAGTCGCCGCAGCCCGAAACAAGAATCTCGACCTCGCGATCCAGCAGATCGCCAAAGATTATGGTGAAGGCGCCATCATGCGCCTCGGCGCTGAAAAGATCGTCGACATCGACGTAATTCCGACCGGTAACATTTTAATCGATCGCGCGCTCGGAGTCGGCGGATTTCCGCGCGGACGCGTGGTCGAAGTGTTCGGGCCGGAATCCTCCGGCAAAACCACGCTGACGCTCACGGTGATTGCGCAGGCGCAAAAACGCGGCGGATTGGCCGCATTCATCGACGTCGAACACGCGCTCGATCCAGCGTACGCGAAGACTCTTGGTGTTAATCTTGATGACCTGCTTGTCTCCCAGCCAAGTTCCGGTGAAGAAGCGCTCCGCATTTGCGAAACGCTGATCCGATCGAACTCGCTCGACGTGATCGTGGTCGATTCAGTCGCGGCGTTGGTCACGCGCGCCGAACTCGAAGGCGAGATCGGCGATGTCACGGTTGGCGCGCAGGCGCGGCTCATGAGTGCGGCCTTACGCAAATTGACTTCGCTGATTTCCAAAGCTCGCACGACTTGCATTTTCACAAACCAGATCCGTGAAAAAATTGGCGTGATGTTTGGCAATCCGGAAACGACGCCAGGTGGCAAGGCGCTGAAGTTTTACGCCAGCGTCCGGATCGACATCCGCCGGATCGGCGCGATCAAACAAACCGATGGCAGCGTGATGGGAAACCGCACCCGCATCAAAGTTGTAAAAAACAAAGTGGCGCCGCCGTTCACCGAAGCGGAATTCGACATCATGTACGCCGAAGGAATTTCGACCACCGGCTCGCTGCTCGATCTCGCTCTCGAAAAACAAATCATCGAGAAGCGCGGCTCATGGTTGAATTACAAAGGCACGCAGCTGGCGCAGGGACGCGACGCGGCCAAGGAAGTCTTGAAAGACGACCGCAAGCTTTACGAGGAAATCGAAGCCGCGGTCAAAGCAAAGCTGAACGACGAGAAAGATTAGAGCTCAGGGCGAGCGAAGGCGGATCGAATAAAACGCGACTTCGTTTTGTCGATCCAAATGCGATATGATCTCGACGCTCACGACACTCTTTTGAAACTGGTCCAAATACGCGAGGCCCGCTTTCGAGAGACTGTACTCCGGCGGGTGAACCAGAAAGATGTAGTTTGGATCGGCTGGCAATGGTGGAAGCGATTGGCGAAAGTCCCAAAAAGGTTCGGCGAGCTGGGGGCCATCGGTCAGAAACATCAGTTGCTCGTTAAATCCCCAGTCCAAACTCACGATGGTCAAATCGGATCGGCTCGCGTTTTCGCGGCAGAATTGATTTAGACTTTCGCTCCAACGTCCGCGCCCGCCGGTTTGTTGGATCAAAGTTTCAGTGGCCAAGATCGACCGCAGCCCGCTCAAGCAAACAATTGCGACGCCGATAACGGCAGCTGCTCGCTGCAACGCCCGCGAGTTCCAGAGAAGTTCTGCGACTGCCGCGATAATGAGATGGGGCAGCGGATAAACCAAAACGGCATGATGGATTCGCACCGCGTCGGGCAGCAAAAATACGCCGAGCGTGATTAAGCCTGCGCTGATGACGAGAAAGATGATGCGGCGCGTTTTAGCTAAATCTTTGTCGAACACAAAAGCGAACGCGATGAGCGCGGCGATCAGCGCGATTCCGAGCGCCGCCATCGGTCCGGAAGCTCCATCATACATGCGCTCAAAAACGCCGCCGACATTCATCAGCCGATAAAAGTGCGAACTGTCGTACATCGACATCAGCGTTTTGAATTTTACTAGCTGGCCTGGCGGATGCGGACCGGAAGTTGTCAGCGTAATCATTCGCGGAATTTTCAACAGCATCGGGCCGGCGCCGAAGGCGAAACCGAGACAGGCTAGCGCGACCGAGCCCGAATGTTGCTGAACGGCGACGAAAATTTTCCGCCAGTAACAAATGAGTGTGGCGACGCCGACCGCAATTAAGAAAACAACGAAGTCCACTTTGTTAAAGAATCCGAGACCGGCAAGAAGGCCGACAAGAAATGCGTCGCGCAGCTTGCGCATCTGAATCCACCGGATCGCAGAAAGGAAACAGCCGCAGCGGCAAACGAGACTCGGAACAGCAACTCCCCAATCCAAAGTCGACACAAAAAAATAAGTCGGATCGAAGACCAGCAACGCGCCAGCGATCAGCGCCGTCCCGAGTCCCAGCCATCGGCGCGCCCCGAACATCAGCAGAAGCAGTGCGACCAGTTGCCAGAAAATGTTGCTCGCGCGTAGCACAGCGAATGTCGATCCGAAGATTTTGAACGCCGGGATCAGCATCCAACTCTTCAACGCGCCGAGATAAGTTTGAACAAAAAGTGGAAATTGCCGCCCCGCGAACGTGATGACTTCGTGATCCGGCATGTGTTGACCATGGACATGACCGGTCACGAAATCTTTGGCCAGCCCCGCAAACACAGCCTCGTCGTAATAGAGTCCTGGGATCGATAGATTTTGTTTCGCGAGCAAACAAATCGCCGTTGCGAGGGCAAGCCAGACGGCCAGCAATAGAATCAGTTCGCGGCGTTGTTCACGCGAACCGGGCTCAGCACTTTTAGCCATAGGAGAATTATTCTATGTATTCGTGTTCATTCGTGTCCATTCGTGGTTTAAAGAAAACCTTGTAAGATCGATATCATGACCTCGGCGGAAATCCGGCAATCGTTTCTCGATTTCTTTCGCGAGAAGAAGCACGCGATCGTCCCGTCGTCGTCGCTTCTGCCCGACGCGCCGAATCTTCTTTTCACCAACGCGGGCATGAACCAGTTCGTTCCGATTTTTTTGGGACAACAAAAGCCGTCGTGGAATCCGCCGCGCGTGGCCGACACCCAGAAGTGCATTCGCGCCGGCGGGAAACATAACGATCTCGAAGACGTCGGGCTCGACACTTATCACCACACCTTCTTCGAGATGCTCGGGAACTGGAGCTTCGGCGACTATTTCAAAAAGGAAGCCATCGAATGGGCGTGGGAATTGGTGGTCGAGCGCTGGAAATTTTCCGCGCAGCGACTCTACGCCACGGTCTATAAACCGGGGACCGGCGAACCGAGCGAGTTCGACCAGGAAGCGCACGATCATTGGGCGCGATTATTTCAAGATGCCGATCTCGATCCAAACATTCACGTTCTTGGCAGCGGCAAGACCGACAATTTTTGGATGATGGGCGATACCGGCCCGTGTGGCCCGTGCTCCGAGTTACATGTCGATCTTACGGCCGACGGCGACACCCGCGGTGCGCTCGTGAACAAAAACGATCCGCGCTGCATCGAAATTTGGAATCTCGTTTTCATCCAATTCAACGCGAACCCTGACGGAACTTTTTCACCGCTGCCGCAGCGACATGTCGATACCGGAATGGGGTTCGAACGCACGACCGCGATCATTCAGGGCACAAAGAATCTGACTGATTTCTCCGGTACGATCTCGAATTATGAGACCGACATCTTCCGCCCGATCTTCGACGAAATCGAAATACTGAGCGGCAAGAAATACACGAGCACGTTGCCGAAGAGCGGAGTCGCCCACGAAACCGAGCAGGAAAAGATCGACGTCGCGTTTCGCGTCGTCGCCGATCACATCCGCGCACTGAGTTTCGCAATCGCCGATGGAATCATTCCTTCGAACGAAGGCCGTGGCTACGTCTTGCGACGTATTTTGCGGCGCGCTGTTCGTTACGGTCGCTCGTTAGGTTTTCACGAGCCGTTCTTCTTCAAGCTTGTCGACATTGTTGCGAAAATCATGGGCGACGTCTTTCCCGAAGTCCGAAAGAATCAGTCGCGCATAAAAGAAACGATCAAGCGCGAAGAAGAGTCATTTAACAAGACGTTGGACAAAGGCATCGAACTTTTCGAGGAAAAGATCGCGATTCGGCAAGCCGTTCCGCCACGCGGTGCATTAATGGGAACGGGAGCGAACATTGGAACTGAAGACAAGCCGAAATTGGGAACTGCAATTAGTGGCAATCAGATCACCGGTGAGTTCGCGTTCAAACTTTATGATACCTACGGATTCCCTCTCGATCTGACGGAGCTGATGGCGCGGGAGCGCGGGCTGGATGTCGATGTTGCAGGGTTCGAGAAATTAATGGATGAGCAGCGCGAACGGGCGCGCAAAGCTCAGAAAAAAGAAACCATCGAAGTCAGCAGCGTTCAGGCGCTTTGGGGGCCAACGAAATTTGTGGGCTACAACCACCTCGCTTCTGAAGGCGGCCATTTCGCATTGGAAGGAGATAAACTCTATGTCGAGATCTCACCGTTTTATGCTGAAATGGGTGGCCAAGTCGGAGATACCGGCAAGGTCCAGAGTACCGACGGAAAGCAAACATCAGTTCTAAATACGGTTCGCTCAGCCGATGGTGTTCATGTTTTGCGGATCGCCGACCCGGAAATATTCGGCCCGGGGAGCGGGGTACCTCTTCGTCAAATTGTTGACGCCGATCGACGGAAATTAATTCAAGGTCATCACACCGTGACTCATTTGTTGCACTGGGCGCTGCACGAAGTCGTGAGCAAAGATGCGGCGCAGAAAGGCAGTTATGTCGGGCCGGATAAATTGACATTCGATTTTTCGAGCGCAGCGCTTACGCCGCAGCAAAAGCGCGACGTCGAAAAACTGGTGAACGAGAAAATCGCCGAGAACGCGCCGGTGTCATGGACAGAGATTCCGTACGCGGAAGCGAAGAAGCGCAAAGAGATCCAGCAATTCTTTGGCGAAAAGTACGGCGACAAAGTTCGCGTCCTCCAAATCGGCGGTGAGCCGAAGAAGTTGAACGGTTACTCGATGGAGCTTTGCGGCGGCACGCACGTAAGATCGACATCGGAGATCGGGCCATTCCGAATTGTGAGGGAGGAAGCGATTGCGGCAGGGACGCGGCGCATCGAAGCGGTCGCGGGTGATGCGGCTCGCGTTTGGGCGCGGGAAGAAGCGAAGCGGCAGCAGGAAAAATTCGAAACACTCACGCGCAGAAAACCGGAACTCGCGCCGTTGCCGGTTTTCACCGACACGGTGCAAACAACCAAAATGTTGGAACAAGTCGACGCGCGCGCGGCGCAGCTGGAAAAGCTAGATGCCGATGTTCGCGACTGGGAAAAGAAACACGCGAAGGAAGCGGAGGCGGATTTGCGCAGTCGCGGCGCTCAGATTGCGAACGAGCTCGCATTGTCGAAGGTCGGGCAGAAAATCTGTGTCGCCCAAATTCCGGACGCGGACGGGAAATTGCTGCAGGCAGTCGGCGACGTGCTGAAGACAAAGTTTGACGGGCCGATTGTTCTCGCCGGCGGCGTGAAGGAAGGAAACGTCGCGTTAGTCGCGATTGTTCCGAAACAACTGACCTCGAAATTTCAGGCGAACAAAATCATTCAGACAATCGCTCCGATCGTTGGCGGCAAAGGCGGCGGTCGTCCTGAAAACGCGCAAGGCGGCGGCACCGACGCGAGCAAGATCGACAACCTGCTCGCTGAAGCGAGAAAATTGCTCAGCTAGTTGGCATCGCCAGAGTGATGAAGAAAGTCGCGGCGAGTGCGAGAAAGAGCACCATCAGGTAAACAAAACCGCCGACGAAAAACTTCAGCGTGCTGATGAACCAGCCTTGCCGATAGACATAGCGGATCGACAAGAAAATTTGCGCGACAAACAAGATCCAGAGGAGCGCAATCATCCCGTCGGCGAGTGTTCCCGGAATTGTGCGATTCAGTCCCATGGTCGCGAGCACGATCAACATGATGCCGGTGTAGAAAAAGGTATGGATGTGAAGCGCGTAGATCAGGTGATCGATGTAAAAAATGCGGCGGCGAAGGTAGAGAATCTTCAGGACAAGCGCGAAGAGCGGAATGCAGCAAAGCATCATGTAGGGGAGATTGCTGAAAAGCGTGGCGATGAAGAGCCCCATCTTCGTTCCGTGTTCGCCCATTTTTTCCTTGGCCCGCGCTTCCAGCCATTTTTCGAACGGCGTTGACGATTTCGCGTCATCGAAAACGAGAAACGGTCGATCTCCGACTGGTCCGTATTTTTTCTCGTCGTTGGCCGACGAAACTCCCGGTGTCGTCGTCGTCGAAGGTATTTCTTGAGCTGATGCTATCGCGGTCGGGCTCGGTTTGGTCAGATAATCCAACACGTCCTGGGCCTTTTTGCGTTCGTCGGGCGAAAGATTTTCTTTCTCAAGCTCCTTTTGAATCTCGTCCCGCTTTTCCGCAACCGCGGCCGCAACTTCGGCTCGCTTTCCCTCCGGAATCTTCCCGGGCTCAAGACGAAGTCCCTTCGCTCCATAATTCACGGCGAAGAAAAACAAGATGCTCGCGAGCAGGTAGAGTCGAAGCGGATGTAAAAAGCGCACGCGCTTGCCGGCGAGAAATTCGTTTGTCAGTTTCCATGGTTTCACCATCAGCAATCCGAGAGTCGCGAAAAATTTCGAGTCCCAGTTCAGAAACGAATCGAGAACATCGACAACCACGTGGCGGAACGAGCGGCGATAATCAATCGCGGGCTGGCCGCATTGCGCGCAATGCGGGCCAGTCAGTTCCGCTCCGCAATTCTCGCAGTGCGTGAACGGCAGCGGTTGTCGATCCTTGCCTCGCCCAAACCAGCGCCGGCGCGCGCTGCGCTCGACCGCTGAGATGGCGGTGTCGCCGAGAATAATTTTTGCCGGTTCGTCGGCCATTAGGCCGAGATTACGAAACGGTGTGGAGCGCGTCTACCGCAGAAAGAACAAGCCGGCGGTGCCGATCGCGCCGATTGCAATCAGCGCGACGTCATTGCTGATGAAGTAGGGATAAACCATGAGCGCGATGCCAAGGAACATCGGTTTCCAGAGATTCATTCGTTTTCCGTAGATGAAAGCGACGAATCCGATCGAACCGAAAACGAAGCCGCCGATCACATTTGCCGCGCTAAAATTGAGCATGTCGATCTTGTGCAGCTAGAGACGGGCCATCTCGTGCGATAGAGACTCGGAAACTTGTGGTTGACCGCCGCTAAGCCGCGATGACACGATTCGGTCGATGGCCTCTCAACTTTTTCGGAAAAAGAGTCCTGACCACTTGATGGCCGAAGCCGCCGCGCCAGGCCGGCAATTGAAGCGCACACTTGGTGCATTCGCGCTCACTTGCATTGGAATCGGCGCAATTATTGGCGCGGGAATTTTTTCTCTCACGGGAACTGCCGCGGCGGGCCAGACGTTCGGGTCGCGCCTCGAGACGCCGGTGATGAATTTTATCCAGGCATGGGTTTCCGGCGCGGATGTTGTTTTGGGACGTTCCGGTGCCGGGCCCGCGATTGCGATCTCGTTCATCGTCGCGGGGCTGGCATGCGCTTTCGCCGCGCTTTGCTATGCCGAGTTGGCCTCGATGATTCCGGTTTCAGGTTCGGCCTACACTTATTCTTATGCGACGCTCGGCGAGATTATCGCCTGGATTATTGGCTGGGACCTAATTCTTGAATACGCCGTCGGCAATATGGCCGTGGCGGTGAGTTGGTCGGGCTACTTCATTCAACTTTGCGGCAGCGCCGGGATAAAATTTCCGTTGTGGTTGGTGAGTGATCACGCGACAGCATCGACGTTGGTCGCGGCCGGCGGGGAAACGCTGAACAATTTTTCATCGGCAACCCTCCCGGTGATCGCGGGACATTCGATCGCTTTCAATTTACCCGCCATCGTCATCGTCGCCGCGGTTACTGCGCTCCTTGTTTACGGCATTCGCGAAAGCGCGCGCGCCAACACAACAATCGTCATCGTCAAAACAACGGTGGTGATTTTCGTCATCGCGTTCGGCGCGTTCATGGTTAATCCGCCAAACTGGCACCCGTTTGTGCCGAACGGATTCGCCGGCGTAATGAGTGGCGCGGCGATCGTCTTTTTCGCGTTCATCGGATTCGACGCAGTTTCGACGACGGCCGAGGAAACAAAAAATCCGCAACGTGACATGCCGATTGGGATCATTGCGAGTCTCATCATTTGCACGTTGCTCTACGTGCTGATGTCGATCGTGCTGACCGGCATTAAGAAATACACGGTCTATCTCGGCGATTCATCCGCGGTCGCAACGGCGTTCGCGAGCAAACCGTGGGCGCGTGCGTTGGTGAGTGCAGGCGCGCTTGCCGGAACGACCTCCGTGTTGCTCGTGTTCCAACTGGGTCAGCCGCGCATTTTCATGGCAATGGCACGGGACGGTTTGCTTCCGGAATATTTTGCGAGAATTCATCATCGATTTCGGACGCCTCACATCACCACGATTTGGACCGGCGTTGTGGTCGCATCCGTCGCCGCCGTCGTCGATATCGGATCGCTCGCCGATTTAACAAATATCGGAACGCACTTTGCGTTCATCCTCGTTTGTCTCGGCGTGAACGTCCTGCGAAAAACCGAGCCGCAGCGCCCGCGTCCGTTCCGGGCGCCCTTCGTGCCGCTTTTTCCAATTCTCGGCGTGATCCTTTGCTTCGTGTTGATGCTGAGCCTGCCGCTCGAAACTTGGATTCGGTTCTTCGCCTGGCTCGCTATCGGATTGGCGATTTATTTTCTCTACAGCGTCCGCCACAGCAAGCTACGCGGCGGGGAAGACACCGGGATTACCGAAGATCGACCACCGCCGATCGTTAAAACGTAAGATCGATCCGCCTTCGCCAAGGCTACGGCGCGACAGGCAATCCGCTAAGATCGACAACTTAGCTCGCTACGCAGCTTTCTGCGCGTGACTTGCCGCGTCGTCTTTCTCGAGCCAATCGAACAGCGTCGTCGTTTTTGGATCGAGTCCGAGCGGTTTTAGCTGCTCGACAAACCAGTCGCGTTTTTCCGGATCGTTGTACGGATTGTTGACCGTAACTTCATCGCTCCAACGTTTGATTTCGTCCGGCGTTTTCTTTTGGCCGTTCCGATTTAACCAATCGACCATCTCCTGATCGCTCGCGCCGTTTTCGATTTGCGCTTTGAAGTCATCGCCCTTTACGCCTTTGAACCCGAAGAGCGTGTTATCGAGCGGGCAATCGAAATGATACTCGCCGATATTTCCGCCGACCAGCGCGCGGCATTTATCGAGCGTGCGTCCAAGAATTGCATAACCGCCAACGCGAATCCGCGGACTGCGTGGCGCTTCCCTTGTCAGATCTTTCCCTATCACCTTCGTTTTCATAATTTACGCTAGCGGCAATGAAGGCTGTCGCAACCGCGTTTCGGACGCCGCATGATTTTTCTTTCTGAGATTTCGAGCGACGGTCATAGACCGCCGCTACAGAAGAATGCCAAGAATTATCTGCCGATCTTTGCTTGTTCTCGTGCTTGCGATCTCGACTGCACACGCAGGATCGGCAATCGCTCCCCTGGCGGCCGGCAAGCTTTATCACGGATTTTATTGGGGCGGCACTGGAACGGACACCCACGATCCAACCGAGCACGACGTCACGCCGTCGGATGTCACGCGCTACGAAGACGCCGTCGGCGCGAAAACCGCCTGGGTTTACTTTTCCGATAATTGGTTCGAATCGCGAAAATTTCCGGCCCAGATGTGCGGCTGGATCCGCGATCTCGGAAAAATTCCATATGTGCGCTTGATGCTGCGATCGGATGTCGATCAACGCCACGGCGAGAAAAAGTTCTCGCTCGAGAAAATTATCGCAGGCGAGTTCGATGTCGATCTTCGCGCGTGGGCACGAAACGCAAAGGCTTTTGCGTCGCCAATTTTGATCGAATGGGGGACCGAACCGAACGGGAACTGGTTCAGTTGGAATGGAAAATGGAACGGCGGTGCGGTCGAAGGACCGAAACATTACATCGCGGCGTATCGGCACATTGTCGATCTAATGCGCGCCGAAGGCGCCGATAATCTGACGTGGGTCTGGCACATCAACTGGTACGACGAGCCGGAGCGAAAATGGAACGCGTTCGAAAATTATTTCCCGGGCAAAGATTATTGCGACTGGGTCGCGCTCAGTGCCTACGGACCAACTACGCCGCTGACTCGCGACGGGACGGAAAGTTTTGCATTCAAAATGCGCGAGGCATATCCGCGGCTGGTTAAGCTCGCGCCTGGAAAACCGCTCATCATCGCCGAGTTCGGTTGCGATTTACACAATCCACATGTCGATGTTGTGAATTGGGCGCGAAGCGCGCTGGAAGATCTTTTTTCGAATCGTTGGCCGGCGATTGTCGGTTTCTGCTGGTGGAATGAAGGCTGGCAAAACGACGACCACAAAAAGCACGACACCGATATGATCATTTTGCACGATGTCGATCTTACGCGCGTGTTCCGGGAGGAGTTTGCCCAACACGGCGACAAGATTCAGGAATCAGTAATTGCCACAGATGCACACAGATGAAACACGGATTTAAAATCTGTGAAAATCTGTGTTAATCTGTGGCTGAAAATCATGGTCAAAGTCGATATTAAGTACACAGGCGACCTTCATTGCGACGCGACTCACGGTCCGTCCCACGCAAAACTGGCGACTGACGCGCCAACCGATAACAAAGGCAAAGGCGAAGCCTTCTCACCGACCGATTTAGTCGCGACCGCGCTCGGCACTTGCATGAGCACGATCATGGGAATGAAAGCCGAGGAGCTCGGTGTCGATCTTCGCGGGATGAAGGTTTCAGTGCACAAGGAAATGTCGAAAGATGCGCCACGTCGAATCGTTGGCTTGCCATCCGAAGTTCACATTCCACTGCCGGCGGACTCGCCGCATCGTGAAGCGCTCGAGCAAGCCGCGCTCAATTGCCCGGTGCACAAGAGTTTGCCGCCGGAAATTAATCGCCCGACAAAATTTTTCTGGGAAGGCCGGAGCCCGGCTGGCACTTCGAGCCGCACTGGCCATTGATCGCGCTAGCCTCGCGCGATCATTTTTCCGCGGGATATAGCCAGTCGATGTAATCGGCGACGCCGCGCTCGAGCGAGAACTGCGGCTGATAACCGAGCGCACTCCGAACTTTCTCCAAGTCTGCTTCGGTGAAGTTCTGGTAATGCGCGTGCGGATTCTCGATGTAGTCGGGCTGAAATTTTGTGCCAAGACACTTGTTGAGCACGTCAACGAGCTCATTGAAAGAGCGCGCTTGCCCTGAGCCGAGATTGTAAATTCCACTCCCTTTCGCTTCGAGCGCGAGAATACTTCCTTCTACGACATCCTTCACGTAAACGAAATCGCGTTTTTGATCGCCCTGTTTGAAAATGCGCGGTCGCTGACCGGCCTTCATTTGCTGCGCCAAATGATAAACCATGCTCGAGGGCACGCCCTTGTGCGCTTCGCGCGGACCGTAAACATTGAAATAGCGCAGGCCGATAATGATCCAGTTGGGATTCTCCTTTGCTTCGCGTATCGCCAGGTTGTCCATGATCGCTTTCGAAAACGCGTAAACGTTCGACGGCGCGGCGCCGTTCGATTCAACACTCGAGGTAGTCGCGGCGCCATAGGTCGACGCCGATGACGCGTAGACAATTCGCGTTTTGCCCGGACGCGCGAAGTTCAATAGCCGTCGGAAACTTTCCACGTTATCGTGCACCTGCACGAATTGATCGTGCAATGTCGTGTCGGTGATCGACGCCAAATGAAAGATCGCGTCGAATCCGGCAGCGGCCGGATTACCGAATTGCTCCTTCCAATCCAACGTTGCGAGATTTTGCGCGACGAAGTCGCCGCGGTAGCCGCGCAGATTTTTGAAATCGCCGGAGCGGAAATCGTCGATCACGGTCAACCGCGCGTCTGGAAATTTTTCCTGGAGCGCGAGCGTGAGATTGGAGCCGATGAAGCCGGCGCCACCGGTGACGAGAAGATTAGGAGAGGAAGCGGCCACGGCGGTCATTATAGCGCGGCTCATGAAATTTGTCTTGAGTCGCGAAACGCGAATGGGTAGTTGTCGATCTTAGTTCTTTGCGAGCTTGAAAAAGTGGATCGGCGCGAGAAATCCCGTGTGAATCGGGAGCAGTTGCGCTGCTGTAACTGGATACGACTTCCCAAGGCCAGTCCCCGCCACGGCGGGGGTGAAGGCGGGAAGAAGGTGATGTCGTAAAAGCGGCTTCGTTAAGCCAGGAGCCAGAATATTCGACCGTTCCACCTCATTCGCTGTCGGCGAATATGGCGGCCGCAGGCCGCAATATCGAATCATCAAACCATTCGAGCCATTGAGCCGACAGGCGAAAAAACTTCTTCGCAAAAAGAAGAATGAGAGCTGGGCGATGCGCCTCGGCGCTCATAGAGCGCCGTTACAGGGCAAACAAGTCCGACTCTCGAGTTGGAGGAAACTTGTTATGCGAAAAAATCGCCCATTATGTTTTTTAGTTTTAGTGAGCGCGGTCTTCTCAGCCCGCGCCCAAGATATCGCAAGATCGACATCTGCCGATGGCGATCAATTACCTGAAGCCGCGCCGGTCGTTGTTACTGCGACGCGGTTCGATATTCCGCTCGATCAATCGCCGGCTAGCGTGAGCGAGGTCGATTCGGAAGAGATCGACAATAAACAGATCGAGCGCGTTGCCGACGCGCTGCGAGCGGTTCCTGGACTTTCAGTTGTTCAAACTGGAACGCCCGGACAGCTCACGTCTGTGTTCACGCGCGGACTGCGCAGCGAGCACACACAAGTGTTGCTCGACGGAATTCCGGTCAATCAAGGTCTCGCGGGCCTTTTTAATTTCGCCGATCTCACGACCGACAATATCGACCGCGTTGAAGTGGTGCGTGGACCGCAGAGCACGATTTACGGACCACGCGCTCTCGCCGGCGCGATTCAAGTGTTCACGAAACAGGGAAATGGCGAACCTGGCGTCACGATCAGCGAAGAAGGCGGTACCTATGGGACTTTTCGCGAGTCGCTCGCTAGCGAGGGGAAGATCGACATCTTCGATTATTCGATCGGCGTGAGCCGGCTCGATACCGACAACGCGCGGCCGAACAATCAATATCGCAACACCGCTGAAATCGCCGATCTCGGTTTATCGCCGATTGATAATCTTCGGCTCGGCGCGTTGATCACGTACTCACTCAGCGACACGGGAGACCCAAATTTACTGGCAATGCCGCGTCCGTTCGACAATCTGCTGACGGAGCGCTGGCTGATCGGGCCGCATCTTGATTGGAAACCAAATGACTGGTGGGAGCAAAAACTTGTTTTCGATTACGATCACGAGCGGCAGGTAAACGATCCGAATCAAGACGGATTTCTTGGCCCGACTCGCGCGTTATTTCGGCGGACGCAGCTCGACTATCAAAATGATATTCGCCCGACGTCGTGGCTAACGATTACCGACGGATTTTTCTTTAGTCACGTTTTCGCCGGCCAAGAACGGCCGTTCATCCTGTTTGGTCCGAAATTTATTAGCGACGAAACCGAGGAGATCGCGGGATTTTTACAGGCCATGTTGACGCCGATTCATAATCTGATCTTTGTCGCCGGCGGCCGGATCGATTGGTTCAATCAATTCGGAGACATTTGGACTTACCGCGTCGCGAGCAGTTACAAGATCGACAAAACCGATACGACGCTGCACGCGAGCGTGGCGAAAGGATTCAGTCCGCCGAGCAGTCAGGACAAAATTTTCCGGTTCAATCCGAATCCGGGCCAGCCGTTGCCGCCGTTGGAACCGGAAGAAGGTCTCGGCTGGGATGTGGGCTTCGAACAGCGTTTCTGGGAAAAACGAATCGCAATTGGCGCAACCTATTTTCATTACGACTTGTCGAACTTGATCGGTTTCAACGGTCTTTTCGAGACGCTGAATCTCGGCGCGGCTGAGACGCAGGGAATTGAAACTGAATTGCGCGCATCACCGATTGCCGACCTCACGCTGCGCGCCAGCTACACGTATCTCGAGGCAGAGAAAACTTCGTCTGCCGACATCAGCGCGCCGGAAGGTTCGCGTTTGCCGCGCCGGCCACGCAACGAAGTTTATGCGTCCGCGTCTTATTTGTGGTTCAAAAAGCTACGCACGACAATTGAGGCGAAATGGGTCAATGCGCGCGAGGAAATCAATTTCGGCGGTCCGAACTTCGATATCGAAGATTACAATTTTGTGAACGTCGCCGCCGAATATGAAATCAATCCCTACATGTCGATCTTCGGCCGGGTAGACAATCTGACCGGCGAGCATTATTCGGAGGTACACCAGCTCATCTTTGTCGGTTCGAGAGCAGTGGACTCTGGCTTCCCGAATCTTGGAACGGCGTGTTACGCGGGAATGAAGCTGCGATATTAATCGGACGCGTAAATGAGGATTCCTGTCGTGATGTCATGGAGCGGAGGGAAAGACGGCGTGATGGCTTTACACGAGCTGTTGCGCAATTCGGATTATGAAGTCGTCGAATTGATGGCGACAGTTTCACAAGAGTACCGGCGAGTCAGTCATCATGGCGTGCGCGAGGAATTGCTCGACACGCAAGCTGAGGCGATCGGAATTCCGTTGCGCAAAGTCTATTTACCGTCGGGCGAGAGCGGCGGATGTTCTAACGAAGTTTATGAGGCGATCATGAGCCGGGTGATGGATGATTACAAAGCCAAAGGCGTAGACACGGTCGCGTTTGGCGATTTGTTTCTGGAGGATTTGCGTGTGTGGCGCGAAGCCAATCTCGCGAAAGCCGGAATGCGCGGCCTCTTTCCGATTTGGAAACGGAACACAGCCGAGCTGGCGCATGAGGTGATCCGACTCGGCTACAAGGCTTATCTCTCCTGTGTAGAGGCAACTGTAGGCCCCGGCTTTGTTGGTAGATTGTATGACGAGAAATTTTTGAGCGAGCTTCCTTCGATGATCGATCCGTGCGGAGAGAATGGAGAATTCCATTCGTTCGTGTTTGACGGGCCGATTTTCAAGAGACCGGTTTATGTGAAAGTCGGCGAGACTGTCACACGTGATGGAAGATTTTATGCGGACCTGGTGCCGGAATGGTTTCGGCCGTTGGAGAAATGCGTGGCGGAATCGATTCCGCCAGTGTAACGAGGAGAAATTCAGATTATGAATAAACGCGTTCTGACTCTGAGCGCGATTGTGGTGATTGCTGGCTTGACCCGGTTGATACCGCATCCGCCGAACATGACGCCGATTGCCGCGATGGCTCTTTTCGGCGGCGCCTACTTTCGCGACCGCAAA
>Ga0207646_10001924_pt1 | contig 24972 bp, 22 predicted proteins | sample KBSK5502metaG_FD_184343 | JGI IMG/M metagenome (GOLD analysis project Ga0207646, IMG submission 184343) | Corn, switchgrass and miscanthus rhizosphere microbial communities from Kellogg Biological Station, Michigan, USA - KBS K5-50-2 metaG... | ecosystem: Host-associated > Plants > Roots >...
CGTGGTGCTCGCCCAGCGGGGCGCCAACCGGGTCTGCGTCGTCGACCTGGACCTGGGGTCCGGGGACGTCGCGATCAGCACGCTGCTCGACCCGGCGCGGACCATCGCGGACGCGGTGTCGATGGCCGGGCACCTGGACACCACCGGGGCGTCCTCGCTGCTGACCCGTTACCGGCCGGGACTGGACGTGCTGCTGGCGCCGGTCGCCGCGGGCGATGCGGAGAAGATCCCGGCGTCGCTGGTGGGCGAGTTGCTGGCGGTGCTGCGCACGATGTTCGACTACGTCGTGGTTGACACCCCACCGCACCTGTCCGAGCACGTGCTCACCGCGCTGGACGCTTCCGCGCATCATGTGCTGCTGACCACTCCGGATGTGGCGGCGATGAAGAACCTGCGCGTCGTGCTCGACGTGCTCGACATGCTCTCCTACCCGGCGGAGATCAGGTCCATCGTCCTCAACCAGGCCGACGCCAAGCTGCGGCTGAAGCAGGAGGACGTCGAGCGGGTGGTGCGCTCCCCGATCGCGGCGCAGATCCCCGCCAGCCGTGCCGTCCCGGTCTCGGTCAACAAGGGAACGCCCATCGCCCTGGCGCACCCCGGCCACCCGGTGAGCAAGGCCCTCACCAAGTTCGCGCGGCAGCACGTGCTGCCCGCGCCAGCGCGGCGCCGCGGGCTGCGCGGCCGTGGCACGAGGCGCGCGGCATGAGCCTGTCCGACCGGCTCGCCCGGCAGGCGTCGGAGAAGCCGACCCGGCCCACGCACGGCCCGGCCCGCTCCGCCCGCCGCGTCGACCCGTTCGCCGGTGTCCGGCGCAGCGTCCACGACACGCTGCTCGAGACGCTCGGGCCGAAGCTCTACGACGCGCACCTGTCCGAGCGTGAGCTCGCGGAGCGCGTCACGGAGACGCTGCACGGGGTGCTGCAACGCGACCAGACCCCGATGACCGCGGCCGACAGGCACCGGGTATCCCAGGAGGTCGCGGACGAGATCCTCGGCCACGGACCGCTCGAGCCCTACCTCCGGGACCCGGAGGTCTCCGAGATCATGGTCAACGGCCACGATCAGGTCTACGTCGAGCGCGCGGGCCGCCTGTACGCGGTGGCCGCGGCCTTCGCCGACGAGGCGCACCTGCGCCGCACCATCGACAAGATCGTCTCTCGGGTGGGGCGCCGCGTGGACGAGGCCAGCCCGATGGTGGATGCCAGGCTGCCCGACGGCAGCAGGGTCAACGCTGTGGTCCAGCCGCTGGCGCTGGATGGCTCGATGCTGACGATCCGTAAGTTCGCGGCCGACCCGTTCGAGGTGGCGGATCTCATCGGGTTCGGCACGCTGACCGCGCCGGTGGCCGAACTGCTGCGGGCGTGCGTGCGCGGCCGGCTGAACATCGTGATCAGCGGCGGTACCGGCTCGGGCAAGACCACCACCTTGAACGTGCTGTCCTCCTTCGTGCCCGACAACGAGCGCATCCTCACCATCGAGGACGCGGCGGAACTGCAATTGCGCCAGGAACACGTGCTCCGGCTGGAGGCCCGCCCGCCCAACATGGAAGGGCGGGGCTCGGTCACGATCCGCGACCTGGTGCGGAACTCGCTGCGAATGCGGCCGGACCGGATCATCGTCGGCGAGGTCCGGGACGGCGCAGCGCTCGACATGCTCCAGGCGATGAACACCGGCCACGACGGCTCCATCACCACGGTGCACTCGAACGGGCCCCGGGACGCGCTGGCGCGCCTGGAGACGATGGTCCTGATGGCCGGCGTCGACCTCCCCCAGCGCGCCATCCGCGAGCAGATGGCCTCGGCGATCAACCTCATCGTGCACCAGGCCAGGCTGAGGGACGGCACCCGGCGCATCACGCACATCACGGAGGTCGACGGCATGGAGCGGGACATCATCACGCTCCAGGACGTCTTCCTCTTCGACTTCCGCGCCGGCGTGGACGAGCACGGCGGGTACCGGGGTGAGCTGCGCAGCACCGGCCTGCGGCCGCATTTCCTCGACTGGCTGGCCGACCGCGGCGTCCACGTCTCACCCGCGGCCATGGGCTTGCAGGAGAACGCGCGATGACCAGGCGCGTCCTCTGGTGGTTCACCCACGACGTCATCGCCGGCAACGCGCACCGCTGGCCGGTATCGCTGATAGTCGTGTTCGCCTGCGTCTTCCTCGCGATGTTCCTGGCCGGGGTGCTAGCCATCGGGATGCTGCACCCCGATGACCGGGCCAAGCGCATGGCGGACCGGGTCGAGCGCTACGGGCCCCGGCACGTGCCAGGGCCTGCTGACGGGGCGGTGGCCCGCATCGCGGCCCGTCTTGTGTCGCCGATCCTGAGGCTCGGCAACCTCGAGGAACGGCTCGCGCTACGGCTCGACCTGGCTGGGATCGCGTGGACGCCGGCGCAGTGGGTGCTGGCAGGCACGTGCGGAAGCGTGGTTCTCGCACTCGCGCTGGCGGGCCTCTTCGGCAGCGCGCTCATCGGCGCGGTGATCGGCGGCCTGGCCGGCTGGCTGGGCATGAAGCTCGCCCTGAACTTCCTGATCAAGCGGCGGCGCGCCAAGTTCGCCGATCAGCTGCCCGACCTGCTGCAGTTCATCGCGGGCTCGCTGCGCTCTGGCTTCTCGCTGGGCCAGGGGCTGGACGCGGCGGTGCGGGAGGACACCCAGCCGGTGGCCGGCGAGTTCTCCCGCGCGCTGGCGGAATCCCGCATCGGCGTCGACCTCGAGGACGCGCTGGACCAGGTCGCGGACCGGATGGAGTCGGCCGACCTGCGGTGGACGGTCATCGCGATCCGCATCCAGCGCGAAACCGGCGGCAACCTTGCCGAGGTGCTCGGCAACACCGTGGGAACGATGCGGGAACGCGCCCAGCTTCGCCGTCACGTGCGTGCACTGAGCGCCGAGGGGAAGCTGTCCGCCTACATCCTGGTGGCGCTGCCGATCCTGGTCGGCGGCTTTCTGTTCCTCACCAGGCGCAGCTACATTCGGCCGCTCTACACCACCCCGGTGGGGATCGGCATGTTCATCTTCGCCGTCGTGATGGTCATCGGCGGCTCGCTGTGGATGCGCTCTCTGGTGAAGGTGGAGGTGTAGCGGTGTCCTCGCATGTCCTGCTGGAGGCCGCGCTCGGCGCGCTCGGGCTGGGGATCGCGATGCTGGTGGTGGCGGTGGCGCCGGCCAGGGCGAAGCACGACGGCATCGCCGGCGCGGTGGCCGTGATCGAGGAGCGTTACGCCCAGCGCGCCGAGACGGACGAGGGCGCCGAGCGGCTTCCGCCGCCGCCTGGCTGGCTCCGCACGCTGGGCCAGCGGCTTTCGCCGTCGACGGCCGCCGCGAAGCTACAGCGCGGGCTCGACATCGCGGGCAACCCGAAGCGCTGGGACGTCGACCGCCTTTTCGCGGTGAAGGGGCTGGGTCTGCTCGGGCTTGCCGGTCTTGGCGTGCTGTACGGGCTGCACAATCACGGCCTGCTGATCCCGGCCGTCGGGTTCGGCGGTCTCGCCGGGTTCTACCTGCCTGATCTGCTCCTGTACAACGCGGGCATCAAGCGGCAGGCGGTCATCCAGAAGGACCTACCGGATGCCATGGACATGCTCACCATCTGCGTCGAATCGGGCCTTGGCTTCGACGCGGCGATGGCCAGGGTGGCGCGCAACACGAAGGGGCCGGTGGCCGCCGAGTTCTCCCGCGCCCTGCAGGAGATACAGATCGGCAAGTCCCGGTCGCAGGCGCTCCGGGCGCTGGCCGACCGGACGACCGTCGCCGAGTTGCGCGCCTTCGTGTCCGCCCTGGTCCAGGCCGGCGAACTGGGCGTCCCCGTGGCGGACGTGCTGCGCCAGCAGTCCAAGGAGATGCGGCTGCGGCGCCGCCAGCGAGCCGAGGAGAAGGCGCAGCAAGTCCCGGTGAAGATTCTCTTCCCGCTGGTCGGCTGCCTGTTCCCGGCGCTGTTCACGCTCGTCATCGGGCCCGGCGCGATCGGCATCATGCACTCGCTGTTCCACCATTAGGGCCGCCGTGACCATCGTTGCCCGCAAGCGCCGCCGCCCCGACCTCGGCAGGCTGATCATGATTCCGGCGGCGCTGGGGTTCCTGCTGTTCGACGCGGCGGCGCTCGCCAAACAGAGCGGCGGCGGCGCGCTGCGCTGGGGGGGCGCGGCGCTGGTCTGCGTCTTCTACGCGCTGATCCTCTGGTGCTACCTGCGACGCGGGCCGGCCCGTGCGACGAGCCCGTCGGTCAGCGCGCACGCCGCGGCGGTGACCGCGATGCTGACGCCGTTCGCGTTCCCGCTGCTGCGGGTCACGCCGCCCGGTGCCATCCAGCAGACGGCCGGCAACGTGCTGGTGGCGGCCGGCACCGCGTGGGCGGTTTGGTCGCTGCGCTCCCTAGGCCGCAACGTGTCAGTGATCGCGCAGGCCAGGGAGCTCGCCGACCGCGGCCCGTACCGGTGGGTGCGGCACCCGCTTTACTCCGGGGAGATCGTGTCCTCGCTCGGGCTCGCCCTGCTGGCGGGCAGCCTGGCGGCGCTGGCCGTATGGCTTGGCTTCTGCGTCCTGCAGGCGTACCGGGCGCTGCGTGAAGAGCAGCTTCTGGTGCGGGCCCTGCCCGGCTACCCCGGCTACCAGGCCCGGACCGCCGCGCTCCTGCCCGGCGTGTTCTTAAGCACGGAGGGCAGCTATGGGATGTGATGGCCCACCGGGCCGCTGGCGAGGATCGCGAGGAGGGCGCCGCCGAGCAGATACGGCCCGAAGCTGACCGTGCTGCGCATGGTGACCCGGCGGGTGGCCAGCAGCACCAGGCTCGCCACCCCCGCAAGCACGAAACCCAGGGCGGCACCGTAGAGCACGGCCCGCCAGCCCAGCCACCCCAGAACCAGGCCGGCCAGGCCGGCGAGCTTGATGTCACCGCCGCCAAGCTGTCCGGGCCGCACCAGCCCCAGCAGCAGGTAACCGGCGGCCATCGCCAGGCCGCCAAGCAGCGCCCGGCCCAGCGCGCTCAGGTCATGCCCGGCCAGCGCGGCCACGGCGAGCAGGACGATCAGCACCGGGTAGGCGGGCAGGGTGAGCCGGTCGGGCAGCCGCTGGATCCTGATGTCGATCGCGGCCAGGGCCACCCCGAGCACGCCAAGGAAACCGAGCGCCAGCGTGACGAGCTGGCCGCCGAACCGGCCGAACAGCAGCGCCAGGACCGCCGCGGTCACCAGTTCAAGCACCGCGGGCCTGCTGAGGGCGCGGCCACAGTGCGGGCACCGCCTGCCGGGCCAGCGGCCGAGCCGGGCATCACATCCGGGGCACGCCCCGTCGGGCAGCGACAGCCGTAGGACCAGCCCCCGGAGCGCCGCGCCGGCCACCAGGCCCACAACCGCGCCACCGAGCGCCCACGTCAGGTTCACCGCGCCCCCAAGACTCTTACTACCAACTGTAATTAGTTACTAGCCCTAAGTGCGGAGCAGCAGGAGGTCCGAGCACTTTTCCTCACTTCCGCACGGACAAACTAGGGCAAGCCGGATGTGAAAGCGTGCGTAAACGATGAAAAGTCGGCCCAGACGTCACGCGCGGGCGCCCGGCGGTCGTGCGGGTGGGGTGAATGGGACGGGTGGTGCGCACCTGGCCGGGGCGCGCCGGGTGGGCCTCGACCGCCCCGGATCAGCCGAGCGTGGCGAAGCCCAGTTCCCGGTCGAGGATGCCGGCCACCCGCAGCGCGGCGAGTTCCCGGCCGCGGGCCGCGGTCAGCTGAACGCCGCACGGCAGGCCCATCTCGTCGGTGCCCGCGCGGACCGTCACCGAGGGGACGCCGGCCAGGTTCTGCGGGACGGTGTAGCCCATGATGAAATCGCGGAACGGCTGGCGGGTGCCGTCGGGCGCGATGACGTGGTCCGGGTCGGTGCGCCGTGGTGGGGTGGTCGGGTTGACCGGGGTGAGCAGGACGTCCACGGAGGCGAGCGCGGCGTCGAGCGCGGCGGACAGGTGTAGCCGGCGGTCGCACGCCGCAAGATAGGCGCCGACGCCGATCGATCCCGCGCGCTCCAGGCGCCCCCGTACGTCTGCCCCGTAGGCCGCCGCGCGGCCGGGGAAGAGCCCGAGCCGCCGGTGGTGCACGTCGTAGGCCTCGGCCATCTGGATGGTGGTGAAGACGTCCCAGTACTCGGCCGCGGCCGGCAGCCGGAGTTCGGCGATCGTGGCGCCCAGCCCGGACAGGACGTCGGTCGCCCCCTGGTACGCGGCCAGGTGCGGCGCCGCGATCGCCGTGCCCAGCAGGTCCGGCGACACTCCCACCCGGCGGCCTGCCAGCGTGGCCGGCCACGGCGGCGGGGCTCCCAGGCCGGGTATCCGGCTGGCCGGGTCCCCGGCCGACGGCCCGGCGCTCGCTTCGAGCAAGGCGGCAAGGTCGTGCGGGGTGCGCGCGATGAAGCCGGGTGTGTCGAGCGAGGGCGCCAGCGGCACGCAGCCGTCGCGGGGGATGCGGCCGAACGTCGGCTTGACGCCGGCCACGCCGCAGAGCGCCGCGGGGATGCGGACGGACCCGCCGGTGTCGCTGGCCACCGCGGCCGGAACGAGCCCGGCCGCAACGGCGACGGCGGACCCGCCGCTCGACCCGCCGCTGATGAAGTCCGGATGCCACGGATTGCGGGTCCCCGCGCCGCTTGGGTGCTGCGTGGTGATGCCCCAGCCGAACTCGTGCGACCGGGTCAGCCCGACGATGACGGCGCCCGCTCGCCGGAGCCGGCTGACCACCTCGGCGTCGACGGCTGCCACGGCCCCGGCCAGGGCCTGCGAACCGTAGGTCGCGGGCAGGTGGGCAACGTCGAACAGTTCCTTGACCGCGATCGGCACGCCGTGCAGCGGCCCCCGCCACCGGCCGCGCTCAAGCTCCGCATCCGCCGCCGCGGCGGCCCGGCGGGCGCGGCCGGCGTCGATCGCGACGAACGCCGAAAGCTCACCGTCGACGGCGGCGATCCGGGCCAGGACGTCGTCGAGCACGGCCGTAGGTTTCCACCGGCCGGAAAGGTAGCCCTGCGAAAGGCCGCCGATCCCCAGCTGTGCCCAGCCGGTCATCGCCGCGGCAGGTACTTGATGCTGCCGAGAACGTGCTCCCGGATGATGGCGGCTACCTGTCCCTCGTCTCTGCGGGTGAGCGCGCTGAGGAGTTCTGCGTGCTGCCGGACCGACTCCTGGTGGGGCCGGCCGGCCTGCGGCCCGCGCGGAAACGACCGCCACAGCAGCCTCATGAGCAGAAGAAGCATCGGCGAGCGCGCGCACTCGTAGATGCGGAAGTGAAACTGCCGGTTGAGCTCGGCCAGCCGTTCGTCATCCGGCTGGCACTCGGCCACTGCCCGGTAGAGCGCCTCGATCTCCGCGAGGTCGCCGTCGGTCATCTTGGCCACGGCGAGGCTCCCGGCCAGCGCTTCCAGGGCGGCAAGGATCCGGTAGTTCTCCTCCAGTTCCTCCGACTCGGTGCGCGCGACGGTGGCTCCCCGGTGCACGTCGGTGACCACCAGGCCCTCGGACTCGAGCCGCCGGAGCGCTTCGCGCACCGGCGTGTAGCTCACGTCGAACTGCTCGGCGAGGTCGCGCTGCCGAAGTGGCGTGCCCGGGGACAGCTGGCGGTCGGTAATGAGGTCCCTGAGCACGTCGGTGACCATGTCACTCTTGCTGACGTACTTGCCCCGTGCCCGTTCGGTCATGGCTTTGCCGCGGATTGGCCGAGGAATACCTCGCGGATGTCGGGCCGGCCGAGAATCTCGCTGGCCGGGCCCGCGATCTCGACCCGCCCCGCGACCAGGATGTAGGCCCAGTCGGAGACCCCCAGCGCCTCGAACGCCTTCTGCTCGACCAGCAGCACGGCCGTCCCGGAGTCGGCCAGCCGGCGGACCTGGTCGCGCAGCACCGACCGGGACAGCTCCGGTGACAAGTTGGAGGTGGGCTCGTCGAGGACGAGAACGGCCGGCTCGATCATGAGGACCCGCGCCACCGCGAGCATCTTCCGCTCGCCTCCACTCAGCTTGCTCGCGGTCCGGGACCTCATCTCGGCCAGCGCCGGGAACATCGCCAGCACCTTGTCGATCCTGGCGGCAAGCTGTGGCTTCGCCAGCAGGTAGCCACCCATCTCCAGGTTCTCGGTCACGGTCAGCGTGTCGAACACGTCTTTGGTCTGCGGGACGAAACCCAGTCCCATCCGGGCGAGGAGATGCCCACGCCGGTTCGTTATGTTCCGGCCGGAGAAGGTGACCGTGCCGGTCATCACCGGTAGCCTGCCGGTCACTGCCTTGAGCAGGGTGGACTTGCCGGCGCCGTTGGGCCCGATGATCGAGACCACCTCCCCGGGCCCGACGCTGATGCTCACGCCGGAGACGATCGCGGCGGCGCCGTACCCGGCGGCGACGTCCTCGAGACGCAGAACCGCCGGAGGCCGCTCCCGCCCGGGCGGTGCGCTATCCGATGAGGTAGGCATCCAGCACCTCTTGATCGGAACGGATGTCCGCCATCGTTCCCTGCGAGATCACCCGCCCCTGGGCCATCACCACGACCGGGTCGCACAGGCGCTCCACCACGGCCAGCTCGTGCTCGATCATCAGCATGGTGAGTCCGTCGGCGGCCAGGTCGGCCAGGTGCCGCTCGATCCGCCTGGCCAGGGACGGGTTCACGCCGGCCATCGGCTCATCGAGCAGCAGCAGCGCGGGGCTGGCCATCAGCCCGCGCATCAGCTCCAGGAGGCGCTTCTGGCCGCCGCTGAGGTTCCCGGCATATTCATCCGCCGCGGCGGACATGTCGAAGCGGGCCAGCACCTGCCGGGCCCGCGCCACCGTCGCCCGCTCCTGCGGCCGCCAGTACCGCTTCCCGAGCGCCGCCTGCCACAACGCCTCACCCCGCTGGGCGGGCGCCGCGACCAGCAGGTTCTCCAGCACGGTCAGCGCCGCGAACTCGCTGGAGATCTGAAAGGTGCGGATGATCCCGCGCCTGGCCACCTTGTAGGAGGGCAGCGCGGTGATGTCCTGCCCGTCGTACGACACCGACCCGGAGGTCGGCTTGAGCGCGCCCGCGATGATGTTGAGCGCGGTCGACTTCCCGGCACCATTGGGCCCGATCAGGCCGGTGATCCGGCCGTTCGGGACGGTGAAGGACGCGCCGTTCACCGCGTGCACCCCGCCGAACTCGCGATGCAGGTCGCGGACGGTCAGCACGGCGCCGGCGGACTCGCTCATTCGCCGGTCCTCACGGGCAGTTCTTCCTTGGCGGGCGCCGGGAAGCGCCGCCGCCGCTCCGGGATCACACCACGAGGCCAGAACCACAAGAAGATGAGGGCGAGCGCACCGACAACGATCCACTGCAGGGCGTCGATGAACCCCGGCGGGCCGAACGGGGGCAGGAACCGGGTGGCCTCCAGGAAGGCGACGGGCACGAGCAGCGCGCCGACCATGACTCCCAGGTTGTTGCCCGACCCGCCCACGATGACGGCGGTGAAGTAGACGAACGTCTCCGGGTACAGCCAGGAACCGGGGGACCAGGCGGAGATGAACTCGACCAGGACGGCGCCGCTGATGCCGGCGATCACCCCGCCCAGGATGAACGCGAGCATGCGCAGCCCGGTGACGTTCTTGCCCAGCGCCGCCGCCGCCTGCTCGTTGTCGCGGACCGCGCGCAAGGTGCGCCCCAGCGGCGAGCTTGTCACGATGTGCACGAGCCAGTACACGCACACGCAGATCGCGGCCGTCAGGCCCACGAACAACCACTGGTAGCCGATGGGCGACAGGTTGACGAGCGTCGCCAGCGGCTTTGGCACCAGGGCCAGCCCGTTCGGCCCGTTGACGAGCCTGACCTGGTTGGTGGCCACGCTCGTCGCGATCAGCGACACGACGAGCATGACCATCGCCTCGTAGTCGCTCCGCAGCCGGCGGACGGCGACGCCGCCAACCAGCGCCGCGAGCAGGCCCCCGATCAGCCCGGCCGCCAGGATTGGCAGCGGGAAGGGCCAGTGCGCGCCGCCGACGTACTGCTGGAACCCGCCCTGGCTGGCCGGCTTGGCGGGGCCGAGGGTGAGCACCGCGGCCGTGTAGGCCCCGGCGGCCTGGAAGACGATGTAGGCGAAGTTGACCAGCCCGGCCACGCCGAACTGCAGGTTGAGCCCCCAGCACGCGATCACGTCGACGCCAAGGTAGATCAGCACCGTCGAGATGTAGAACTGCCAGGCAACGCTCACGCGGCCACCTCCTTGCGGGTGGCGACCTCCGACAGGATGCCCTGCGGCCGGGCGAGGAGCACGATCACCAGGATCACGAAGGCGACGACGTCCTTGTACTCGGGGTTGAAGACGGCCGCCGCGACCTCACTGGTGATCCCGATGACCAGGGCGCCCAGCATGGCCCCGTACGGCTGGCCGATCCCGCCGAGCACCGCGACGGCCACGATCGGGATCAGGAACTCCGAGCCGGTCACGTCGGTGAACGCAGTCACGTTCAGCACCAGGATGACGCCGGCCAGGCCGCACAGCGCGCCCGAGATCGCCCAGGCAATGTCGATGACCCGGTCGGTGGCGATGCCGCAGTTGCGGGCGAGCTCGGGGTCGGTGGCGGTGGCGCGCATCGCCTTGCCGAGTTTGGTGTAGCGGAGCAGCAGGTGGATGAGGAGCATCGCGGCGACCGCGATGCCGATGATGGCGAGCTGGACGGTGGTGAACACCATCCCGGCGATGTGCACCGACGAGGGCCGGGGCATCTGCAGGCTGAAGAAGTTGGCACCGAAGGTGGCGAGCAGGCCGTTCTGCACGATGAGGCTGACCGCGATCGTCACGATGATCATGCCGAACAGCCGGGTCCCGCGCCGGACAAACGGCGCATAGATGCACCGGTTCAGCAGCACGGAGAAGGCGGACCCGAACGCCGCGCCCGCCACCAGCGCCAGCCATACGCTGAGGCCGGCGCTGGTGACGAGGTAGGCGACGAACGCGGCGGCGGTCATGATGTCGCCGTAGGCGAGGTTGAGGATGTTGGTCACGCCGAACTGAAGGGTGAACCCGACGCCGGCCACCGCCAGGATGGAGGCGGTGACGATGCCGAACCCGATCGCGGGCACCAGCGTGTTCACGGCCGCCGTCCGGCCCGCGCCCGGCTGCCGCCGGCCCTCATGCTCCGGTCACCGGCTGAGCGCCGCTATCTGCGCCGCCGATACGGAGCCGACAAGCACAACGTTCTTCCCGTTCACGTACCGCGCGGCCTCGAACGCGCCGGTCGAGTTGTGCCAGTGGTTGAACACGATGGGACCGCCAGCGCCGACGTACTGGATCTGCTTGCCCGCCGCGAGCGCGGCCTTCCCGGCGGCGTAGCTCGTCACGACCGTCTTGCCGGGTCCCGGCTCGGTGACCTTCATGACGTCTTTGTTGAAGACCGCTGGGCTGGTGCTCTTGGCCGCGAGCATCGCCAGCGCCATCACGTTGACCCCGTCGTAATAGGTCATCGAGTACGGGTCGCTGCTCCACTGGCTGGGCTTGGGCACCTGCGACCCCGACGCCAGCAGGGCCTCGTTGTAGGTCTGCCAGGCCGGGCCGCTCGGCGGCGCGTACGGCTGCATCCCCTCGAAGTACGTGGCCATGGAACTCGCGCCGATCGCGGTGTTGACGGCCTTGAGCCACGGCGCCTGCAGGCTTACCTCGGTGCCGATCACCGGCAGCAGCCCGTGCAGCTGCTGCAGCTCGGACAGGAAGGTCGCCCCGGTCTGCGGGTCCACCTCGGTGAAGATCACCTGCGGGTGAGTGGCGAGGATGCTCTCGACCTCGCTGCGGTAGGAGCTCTGGTCGAGCGCGAGGGGTTTGTTGTAGACGATCGTCCCGCCGAGCTTGGTGAAGGCGCGGACCAGCGTCGGCACGTCCGACTGCGCGCCCGCGTCGTTGCCGAACACCGCGGCGCCGCGCGTGTAGCCCGCCTTGTGCGCCCAGAGCGCCATCGCGTAGCCCTTGACGTCGTCGGCGGGCGTGATCCGCCAGAAGTAAGCAGCCGTGGTGTGGTCAAAAGCTGCCTGGCCGGTGTCGACGAACATGGGCACGTGCCCGGTGTTCAGCAGCGGGACGGTGGCCAGCGCCTCGTCGGAGCTGGGCCCTAGCACCCCGACCAGCGATGTCTCGGTCGCCATCATCTTCTCCGCGGCCGGCACCGCGTCGGCCGGATCGCCCCGGGTGTCCTCCTGGACACAGCTCATGTGATGGCCGAGCACCCCGCCGTCGGCGTTGATCAGCCGGATGGCGGGGACGCAGCCGCCGTTCATCTCCGGCCCGAACGCCGCGTCGGGCCCGCTGAAGGGGTTGAACATCCCCACCACCAGGGTCGACGCCGAGGAGCTGCCGCCACCCGAGGAGCCGCAGGCGGCGACCGCTAGGAGCGCCAGCGCCGCTCCAAGTGATGTCACGCTCAGTTTCATAACGCACCTCCGGATGGGGAGCCGCCGGCGCCGCAGCGCGTCAGGGTTGTCAAGCGTCCCGGCGGGGCAGCAGGGCGACGGCCTCGATTTCTACCAAGGCGTTTGGGATGGCGAGCGCGCTGACTTCCACCAGTGTGCTCGCTGGCCGGGCGTCGCCGAAGTAGCGGCGCCGCACCGTGTTGACGGCGGGCCGGTCGGCCACGTTCCGCAGGTACACCCCGACCCGGACGACGTCGTCGAAGGTGGCGCCCGCGGCCCGCAGCACGGCGCCCACGTTGTCAAGCACCTGTTCAGCCTGCCTGATCACGTCGCCCGCACCAACGAGGTCTCCGCTGGCGTCGACCGGCAACATCCCCGAGATGTAGAGGAACCCGCCCGCCTCGACCCCGTCGGTGTAGTGGCTGATGGGCTCCGCCAGCTGCCCGGCCAGCCGGATCCGCCTCATGAGGGATCGCGCGAAGGGTCGAGGATGCGGACCATGAGCGGGCTCGGGTGGAACCCGTTGCACGCGTTGAGGTCCTGCGGGCAGGCGGAGACCGACACGATCGAGTCCATCAGCGTCCGGAGTACCAGCTTGTCCCCGGCCTTCCCGGTGGGGATCTCGTTGCCGAACGTCCGATCCGGGTGGATCGGAGCGTTCTGGAAGAAGTTGACCGGATCGGGGATCTGCCACTCCGCGATCCCCCACGGCTCCAGCGCCTCGGTGAAGTTCGTCCGGCAGCTGCGGTGGCCCTCGACCCCGTAGTCGAGCCGGTAGCGCCGGTCGTCGCACATAGAGGTGATGATGTCGTTCCTGCCAACGTCATCGCGGATGATCTCGAACATCGGGTGCCGCCAGTTGCTCTCCAGGCGGTCCCCGACGAGGGCGGTCAGCCGGAGCAGCGCGGACCGGGTGTGCGTAGTGGACAGCCACTCGGTCCGGTTGCGCTCCGCGAAGGCGACGAAGTCGGCGACCTGCTGCCCCTCCAGGTCCACGATCTCCACCAGCTGGCCCGCACGGGCGACGAAGGCTGTGCCGTACCCGCCGGGAACCAGGATCTCCTGCCGGAGCAGATCCGGCCCGGCCGACACGCTGGCCTCGTCACCCATGGCGAGGATTGTGCATCATATATAATCCTGCGGTCAAGGTCCATCCGGTGGCGGCCGCCGGAACTGGCCGGACTCCCAGGCCAGGCACAGCGCGTTCGCCAGGGACATCTGCCGGGGCGTCGTGCAGGACACCCGGACCAGGTCCGGGCTGGCCACGATGATCGTCATGGCTCTGGCGCGTGAGGTCGCCACGTTCAGCCGGTGCGGGTCGTAGAGGAACTCCAGGCCGCGCGGCGCCTGGTCGGCCGACGAGGTCGCCATCGAGTAGATCGTCACCGGGGCCTCGCGTCCCTGGAACTTGTCCACGGTGCCGATCCTCAACCGGGCGCCGCAGCCGGCCTCGGCCAGGGCGTCCTCGATCGCTCTGATCTGCGCGTTGTAGGGGGTGATGACGAGGATCTGGCCCGCGGTGAGCGGCAGCCGCTCGCCGTGCATGTCAGTCCACTCGCGGCCCAGCAGGTCACGCACGAGCAGGGCCACCTGGCCGGCCTCCTCCGGGGACGCGTTCGTGTTCCCCTCGTGCGGCACCTCGACCACGCGCAGGCCCGATCCGCGGAGCGGCTGATCGCCCAGGATCTCCTGCCGTTCCAGCCCGCCGACCCAGGTCAGCTTCCCGTCGTAGAAGACAGCGGAGGTGTACCGGCAAAGTTCCGGGTGCATCCGCCAGGTCTGGTCGATCAGCAGCCCGGCGCCGGGCGGCATCGTCGCGCGGCCGTCCAGGATGTGCCCGAGCGCCGAGACGCCGGCGCCCGGCGGGTGCGCTCCCTGGCTCGGCTGGGCAAGCTGCTGGGGGTCGCCCACCAGGACGAGGTTCCGGGCGGCACCGGCCACCGCCAGGACGTCGGCGAGCGACATCTGTCCCGCCTCGTCGACGACGAGCGTGTCGACGCTGCGCTGGAACTGCTCGCGGGCCCACGTCCAGACGGTCCCGGCCGCCACGTCCAGGTCGCCGTCGCGCAGGGCCCGCGCCAGCCGGTCGTAGGTCATGCTCGTAGCGGCGGGGTGCAGGAACGGGTTGTCCTTGTCCGCCCGCTGGGCAATGCGCGGCCCGCCCCCGCGCTGCTCGTCCCGCCCCCGCGCTCTGCTTGTCCCGCCCCCGCGCTCCGCGCCCGCCCCCGCTCGGCGCCCGCCCCCGCGCTGGCTCGCGTGTTCGGTAACGGTGCCGATGAGGTTGTAGATGACCGCGTGCGAAGGACCGGTGATGCCCACCACGGCGCCGCCCGAGATGAGCTCGAGGATCTGCTCGGCCGCGGTGTACGTCTTGCCGGTTCCCGGCGGTCCCTGGACCGGCAGGTACGAACCGTTGAGCGCCGCGGCGAGCCGGACCGCCGCGCCGGTGACGGTTTCGCCCTCCCCCCGTAGCGCTAGCCCTGACCCCGCCACCCCGCGCTCTGCTAGCCCTGACCCCGCCACCCCGCCCACGGCCGGCTGGAGCCGGCGCAGCAGTGCCGTCGCGGGGTCCGTGCCGGTCAGGCCGCCGCGAAGCGCCCGGTCCCCGAGCTCCCGTAGCCGGTCCCGTTGATTCCTCGTGTCGATCGGGCCGGCCTGGACCAGGGCGGCCGGCAGCGGCCCCGAGTAGCCGCTGCCGATCTTCAAGTCGATCGTCCCGCTGGCGTCATCCACCGCCCGGACCGACCAGGCCTTGTTGGTGGCGGGATCGTAGGCGGGAGTCCCGGCCGAGAACCGGTGGTCCTGCGGCGGGAACGAGAACCGGCGCACGACCGACCTGTTCACGTGGCCGACGACGGCGCCTCCGGTCAGGCCGCCCAGCGCATCCGGCTCGCCGATCAGCTCGCTGGCGCTCAGGCCGCGGACGTAAAAGTACCGCCACCAGAGCGGTTTGGCCTCCCGGCGGTGCCAGTCGAGCAGATCGGCCAGCAGCGCCTTCGCCCGGTCCGCGCCGGTCCGCGCGGCCGGGTCCGCGGGGACGCTCGCCAGCAGCGTCGCCCTGATCCGGGTCACCTCGGGGTCCTCGCGGGCGTGCGCCTCCTCCGCGAAGACCGGGCGGGGCAGTGGTTCGCCCAGCCGCCGGGACAGCTCCGCCCGCCGCTCCTCCAGCCAGTCGCGCAGCGCCAGCGTGGCCCGGCAGTCATCCTCGTTGTAACCGGCGACGACCCGCTGCCGGTCGCGGGCATCGTGGGCGGTGCCGTCGTCGAGCGCGGCCTCGAACGCGATCAGGCTGGCCGTCGCCTCGCGCAACTCCACCTGCCGGGCGTACCCGCACAGCGGCTCAAGCCGCTTGAGGGAATAGCTCTCCACACCGGCCCGCACCCCCTGCCGGACAACCCGGTACAGGTCGACGAACACGCCGAGCCGGAACAGGTCATCCACGTCGTCCTCATGGGTGGCGAACCGGCCCATCAGCCGGCCGACGGCCTCCTGGCGGGTCTCGTGCAACTCGGTGAGGTGGTCGACCTCGGTGGGCTCGTAGTGGTTGTAGTGGTACACGTGCAGGCGAGGGTTGCGCGCGCGGCGCTCGGTGATGAAGTCGATCAGCTTCTCGAACGCGCGCTTCTCGCCGGCGCGATCGAAGGACCAGATCTGGGTGTACCGGGGCGCGCCGGACGGGCCGGTGTCGGCCGTATCCACGATGCCGAACAGGTACTGCAGCCCGAACTCCCTGCCGTCCTCCGAGTAGTAACGGGCGCCCTCGATGTCGAAGAACAGGTCACCGGCGCTTGGTTTCGGCAGCGCGAGAAGGCCGCGGTTGGCAACCGGTGCCCCCGCTGCGTTGCGTTCTGGATCCAAAATCTCGTAGCAGACGTGTCCCTCTTCCTCGCTGGCCACCTGCAGCCGCGCCTGCAGGTGGGCACGCTGGAGGGACTCCCGGCTCGCGCCGGGCACAGCCGGGGGCTCGGGCAGGCCGGCGAACCCGCGCATGGTCGGGACGCCGGCGGCCTTCAGCGCCCGGCGCTGGCCCTTCGTGATGCCCGCGATCAGGGACAGGTCGTCGTCGCTTCGCCGCCGGCCGGCGCAGAACTCGTTCCACCGGCAGATGGCACAGTGCGCCACGGGGTCGGGGTAGGGATCGGATGGCGGGTTGTCACCGGGGTCGGCCGCGATGAATGCCCGCAGCAGCCGCCGCGTCTGCCGTTCGTAGGCGGCGTAGTCGCTGACCCGCAGCGACGCGAGCGCGCCACCGCCGAGCGCCAGGTGCATCCAGCGAGGCGTGACGCCCTGGACGCCGGCCAGAAGGTGCGAGTAGAACGCGGTCTGCGCCACGGCGCGCGCCTTGGCGGACCTGGCGAGCTTGGCGTCGATGACCTCGTAGTGGGTCCCCTCGGGGCGCGGCTCGCCGTCCGGCGCCGCGAGCAGGTCGGCGCGAACGAGGAAGTCGGGCCGCCCCAGCAGGGCCGGCTCGCCCCCCGCCGGCTCGCGCGCAGTGCTAGCCCCGACCCCGCCGCCCCGCCCAAGCACACCCTGGTAGATGACCTCGGCGCCGGCGCGGATCGCCTCGGCCGTGGCCTCCGCCGCAGCCGTGGTCTCCGCGGCAGTCGTGGTCTCCGCCGCCGCCGCGGCCGCGCCCAGGCCGCCGCCGATGTCAACGACCTGCCGCCGCTGCGCGCGGAACTCCTCGAGCACGTCCCGCTCGTGCGCCTCGCCGCGCTCGACCAGGGTCTGGAACCCGATGTCGAACGCGGCAGGCGGGCTCAGCTCTCCCCGTGCCCGCCGCAGGTCCAGCCTGGTCAGGTGCTGGCACGCCAGGAAGTTGGCGACGTCACTTGCCGAGAGCCGGAGCCGGCCTTCGATGATCTTCAACTGATGCCGGCGAGCGACCGCGCCTCGGTGCGGTCGCGGCAGGCGTGCAGCCCGACGATCAGCCCGTCCCGGACTGTGAGCACGTCGTAGCTCCGGTCGTCGGGGTTCCGGTGCCGGTACTGGCCGACGCCCGGCGTTCGCATGACGAGCATCACCTGGTCACCAGCGGCGACGACCTCCTCGACCTCGGCCTTCAGCCCCAGGCCGGCCTGCCGCCGCAGCGCCTTCTCCAGCTCCTCCCGGCCATGACAGACCTGCGGCTGCGGATCCTCCAGGCCCGGATCGAGATAGGTCCACTCCAGGTCCGGGTCCACGAACTCCATCATTCGCGCGACGTCGCCCCGGTCGTAGGCGAGGAAGGCTTCGCGCACGATCCACTCGTTCTGGTTGCACATCTGGAGTCCCTCACTGCGATCGTGTGCCGGCGGGAGAGCAGCCGCGGACACCGGGGTGAGGACAGCCTATTCCGAATGGCCGGCCGATCCCGGTGCATTGTGAACTGGGGCAAACTGGCCTGGTGGATGCCGACGTCGTAGTCATCGGGGCCGGTGCGCTCGGCCTCAGCACCGCCCTGCACTGTGCGATAGCCGGCCGTTCGGTCGTCGTGGTGGAACGGCTGACGGCGGGCTCGCAGGCGTCAGGGCGCGCGGCGGGGCTGTTCAAGTCCGTCCAGGCCGATGAGCTGCGCACCAGGCTCGCCCGGCGGAGCATCGACAGGGCGGCCAGCTTCGCAGGCTGGGCCGGGGTCCCGCTGACGGTGGCCCGCACGGGGAGTTTCCTCGTCGCGCGGACCGCCCAGCACCGCGAGTACCTGCGCCGGGAGCTGGCCCAATCGCGGCGGTGGGGCGCCGACGTCCGCGAGACGGGCCCGTCGCAGCTGGCCGGCAGCCTCAGCTACTACCGGGCCGCCGGCGAGGAGTACGCACTTTGGTGCCCCGAGGACATCTACATCGAGGAGCCGGCCAGCCTGGTGGCAGCGTACCTGGCGGCCTGCTGGGCGCACGGGGCGGTCGTGCTGGAGAACGAGCCGGTCACCGGCATCCCGGTGACGGCCGGTGGCGTGGCTGGCGTCGAGACGGTCCGCCGGACGGTCACGGCGCCGGCCGTGGTGGACGCGGCGGGCGGCTGGGTGCGGCAGGTCGCCGCGCTGGCCCGCGCCCGGGTACCGGTTGCCGCGGTCCGCCACCAGCTGCTCATCACCGCGCCGGCGCCGGAGGTGAACCCGGCCGACCCCATCACGCGGGTGGTCGACGCCGCCGTGTACCTGCGCCCGGCGCGCGGCGGGCTCATGGTCGGCGGGTTCGAGCCGGACCCACTGCCGTTCGATCCGGGCCCGGGCTCGTTCACCACTGATGACCTGCCGCTCGACCTCGGCGTGCTACGCGGCCTGGCGGCACGGGTCGCGGCCGAATCCCCAGCCGCCGCCGCTCTGGCCGCCGCCGCCCCGGTGGCCGAGCACCGCGGCGGGCTGTTCACGATGAGCCCCGACGGCCGGTTCGTGGCCGGCCCCGTGCCCGGGCGGCCCGGCCTCTGGGTGGCCAGCGGCTGTAACGGATCCGGGTTCTCCTCCTCGCTCGCCCTTGGCGAGGCGCTGGCCGCCTGGATCACCACCGGTGCCGCGCCGCCGGGCATGGCGGAGCTGGCGCCAGGCCGGTTTGGCCCGCTGCCCGCGGCCGCCCTCGTCGCCCGGGGGGTCTGGCAGTACACGCACTACTACGATCCGGCCGGTGCCCCTTAGCGCCGTGTGACAATGAGCGAGGAATGTCCCTGATCGTCCGTGGCCAGGAAAGGTGCTCCCGTGCTCTATGCCTTCGGTTTCGAGCGTGTTGGCGTGGTGGTGGGAGACCTCTACTTCGTGGACCCGAAGCCGGTCAAAGGCCAGGAGGGGGCCGAACACGGCGTCCGGCTTGAGCTGCGCACGCTCGGCCGGGGCGAGCTGAAGGGGTCGGTCTACTCCGCGCAGCCCATCGAGGTCGGCGCGCCGATCTGGCGGGTCGACCTGCTGGAATCGGTCGCCGGCCCGCCGGGCACTTTCGACCGCACCCATCACCATCCGGCGTTCACCGGCTGGAACCCCGGTCACCGGGTCTTCGTGCCGGAACTGTCCGCCGACCCGCTGGGCTGGCTGAGCGGCAAGCTGGCGGACCTGGACTCCCTGCTGGCCTCGGCTGGGCTCCCCGCCGGGACGGCCGGGCCGCACGACGCGGAGAGCCTGCGCCGCGCCGCGCCCGAGATCGTCGACGCGACCCGCAGGCTGCTCGACCGCGTGTGGTCGGGGGAGCTGGGCAACCCGCCTCCGAGCGCGCCATCTTCGGACGGGCAACGGATCCTGGTCCGCGCGGGCTGGCTCTAGCCCGCAGCCTTACCCGCCCGTAGCCCTCACCCGCCCGCACCGCCCTCCAGCATGCTGGCCAGCGCGGCGAGATCCCCCGCTCCGGGGAGCTGCCGCCGGGAGCCGGCCAGCCAGCCGGCGGTCAGCGGCCGCTGGCTGGCCACATCGACGGCAAGTTCCGGCGCCAGCCCGGCGGCCGTGAGGCAGCGCACCGCCTGGGCCTGCGGCAGCGAGTTGAACCAGCGGTAGCCCGCCCGGCTGCGAGCCGCCGGGTCAACGCCGCCTATCACCCGCACCCGGGAGAGGCCGCCGTCGGGGAAGGCGTCGATGCGGACCGATGCGACCGGGCCGGCGTGGCTGACCGCCAGATCGTGCCTCGTGTCGGGCTGCAGCCGGGTTCGCGGGAGCAGTGGCTCCCAAGCGGGGGACTCTGTGGCAGGTGGGGTCTCGTCGCCGCAGCCGTAGACCGCGACCTCGGCGGAGGCGTTGTACTTGAAGTGCGCGGTATCAGCGATCAGCCGGTGGACCCGCCCGGCGAAGGCCAGCCGGACGATCGCGTAGTCATGCCCGGAGTCACGCCGCCGCCGGGTCTCCCACCCCTCGCCCATGGACCGTGCCGTGTCCGGGCGGATGAGCAGGCTGGCGGAGTTGTAGAAGTCGTCGCTGCTGGCGACCACCGTGCCGCCATATTCCTGGCTGGCCAGGTCGATGGTCAGCAGCTCAAGGCCGCGCGGATCCGGAATCACGTGACCCAGAACCCGCAGCCTAGCCACGCCCCCGTCGGGAAAGATCGACAGCCTGATGTGCGTGAAGCGGCGCGGGTCCGTCACCGGGAAGGTGTTGTGCGCGTCCCCGCGCAGCGGCGACCGCGGCACGAGCTCGGCCCAGGAGGTGGCCGGGTCAAGCAGCTTGGCCGGGCTCGGATAGCCCTCGGCGCCGCACCCCTCCACCACGCACGCCGCGGGAAAGTTCCCGGTGAAGAAGCTGGTGTCCACGTCAACGGAGCTGACCGTGCCGGGGGCGCCGAGGCGGATCAGCGCCCAGTCGTGGCCCGGCTCCCGGCGCCGCCGGGTCTCCCAGCCGTCCACGATCTCGCCGCGGTGCCCGTACCTGCCCGGTTCGAAGGCCGCGGCGGCCGGTACGAGCAGGTTCTCCTTCTCGCCGAAGGACTCGTCGCTGGCCGCGACGACGCTGCCGCCCAGCCAGCGCGAGGCGAGGTCCACGCCAGGCGTCATCTGAGCTCCTCGCCGGCGGGCCTGCGCGCCGGACCGCTGTCCGCCGGGCCCGGGCGCAGACCGAGCGCCGCCGACAGCGGCCACGCGGTGATTCTTTTCGCGTCGGGAGCCGCGTACGTGGAGACCTTGCTCGTCCGCAGGCCAAGCCCGGCGATCGCCTCCGCCAGGCGGATCGCCGCGCCGACGCCGTCGATCACCGGGACGCCTAGCTCGGAAGTGATCGCTTCCTCCAGACCGGCCATGCCGGCGCAGCCCAGGCAGATGGCCTCGGCGTGGTCGGCCTGCACGGCCGTGCGGGCCTCGGCGACGACCGCGCGAACCGCGCCCTCGGGGTCGTGATCGACCTCGAGCGTGCTCATGCCGCTCGCGCGCACCGACGCGCACCGGTCCGAAAGCCCCGCCAGCCGAAGGCGGTCCTCGATGGCCGGCACCGAGCGCTGCAGCGTGGTCACCACGGAGTACGCCCGGGCGATCATCATCGCCACGTGTGCCGACGCCTCACAGATCTCGACGACCGGCTGCTCGATGAGTTCCTGTAGTCCGTCGCGGCCGTGCTCGCCGAACCCCGCCAGGACGACCGCGTCATAGGGCCCGTCGTAGGTGACGACCCGGTCCATGACTGCCACCGCGGACAAGTAGCTCTCGAAGTTGCAGTCGACCGCCTCGGCGCCGAAGAGCGGCGTCAGCGCGACGATCTCGGTGCCCGCTGACGCATACCGCCTGGCCGCCTCGCCGATGACCGCGGTCATCGTCTCGCTCGTGTTCACGTTGACGACAATGATCCGCATTCCCGCCATCCTTCCGGTCGGGCGCCCGCGCGCACCGTCCCTGCGTCCGTGGTAGCGGCTTGCTAGGCCGCGTCCCTGGCCAGCAGCCGCCCGCGCGGGCGGGCCAGGCCGGTCGGCTCGCCCCGCAGGATTGTGCCGCGAACGACGCCCCGCAGCGGCTGCCCCGCGTACGGCGTCACCGGGTGCCTGTGGTGCAGCAGCGCCGGGTCCACGGTGAAGCCTTCATCCGGGGCGAAGACGCAGAAGTCCGCGTCGTAGCCGGGCGCGATCCGCCCCTTGTGAGGCAGGCCGGCGAGCCGGGCCGGCCGCTCCGCCATCCAGGCTGCCACGTCGCTCAGCGAGAACCCCCTGCGGCGCGCCTGCGTCCACACGACCGGTAGCGCCAGCTGCAGGGAGGAGATGCCACCCCAGGCAGCACCGAAGTCGCCGCTGTCCAGCTTCTTCATCGCGGGCGTGCTCGGTGAATGGTCGGAGACCACCAGGTCAAGGGTCCCGTCCTCCAGGCCCCTCCAGAGCAGCTCGCGGTTTGCGGCCTCGCGGATCGGCGGTGAACACTTGAATGCGGTCGCGCCGTCGCCGATCTCCTCCGCCGCCAACGCCAGGTAGTGCGGGCACGTCTCCGCGGTCACCCGGACGCCCTCCCGGCGCGCCGAGGCGATCATCGGCATTGCGTCGGAGCTCGACACGTGCACGATGTGGGCTTGCCCTCCGGTCCTCCGGGCCGCCTCGATCACCTGAGCCACTGCCAGGTTCTCCACTCCCCGCGGGCACGACGCAAGATAATCTGCATAACGGCTGCCGGTGGCCGGACTGATCGCCGCCGCCGCTTCGGCGCTTTCGGCGTGGACCAGCAGTGGCGAGCCGAGTTCGCGCAGGACGCCGAGTGCCTCCTCCATCTGCCGGACGCTGACCGGTGGGAAGTCGTCAGCCCCGGAGTCGGCCAGGAAGCATTTGAAGCCGAGCACGCCAGCGTCCCGGAGTGCGGCGAGGCCGGCCAGGTTCCGGGGAACGACCCCGCCCCAGAAGCCGACGTCCACGTGGCAGCGCCCCTCGGCCGCGGCGCGTTTGGCCTGCAGCGCCGCCACGCTGACGGTGGCGGGGACGCTGTCCAGCGGCATATCGACCAGGGTCGTGATCCCGCCGGCGGCGGCCGCCCGCGTCGCGGTGGCGAAGCCCTCCCAGTCGGTGTTGCCCGGCTCGCACACGTGCACGTGGGAGTCGACCAGGCCGGGCAGCAGGACGACATCGGGACCGAGGTCCAGCAGCTGCGGAGCTGAGGCCAGGCTCCCCAGGGGCTCGACCGCGGCGATCCGCCCGCCGGCCACGCCGATGCTGCGGGCCGTCTCGTGCCCCGCGCAGACGGCGCGGGAGGCGTTGATGACCAGGTCGTAGGCGTCCGCCACTCAAGGGCCGCCCGCGTCGCCGACGGTCGCCGTGCGCGCCGCCGGGACCTCCTCGATCCGGGAGTAGCCGAGCAGCGTCTTGGCGCGGGCGCTTCGCGCCACCACCGCGACGGCGAGGAGGTACACCACCGCCCCGGTCAGCCACGCCTGCAGGGCCGGGAAGCCGATGTAGGTGTGCCCGAACCCCGCCGTGCCAGGGACCAGGCCGCCCGTGAGCGCGCCCACCGCCGTTCCGGACAGCAACGCGAGGATGCCCGGCCAGTTGGCGATGGCAAGCTCGGACCAGCTCGCGACGCGATACAGGGGCCGGTGCAGCCCGAACAGCCGGGGCACCACGAACACGTCCATCGCCATGATCGTGCTGGCCACCGGCACGGTGACCGCGCCGATGCCGGTGACGATGTTAAACGTCTTGGTGAGGCTCGGCAGGATGTAGGTGAGGCCCGCCGCGGCCAGGCCGAGCCCCAGGACCGTGTACTGCCGCCGCCAGCGCGGGATGCGGGAGAGCAGGTTCTGCGCGCCGTTGATCGCGATGTAAAGGTTTCCGTCCTGGACCGCCCACTGGTTGACGAGCAGCACCACCATCATCAGCCCGGCCAGCCCGAAGAGGGTGAAGGTCGCGAAGTACTTGATGCTCGCCGTGAAATTTGACTCGTTCGACAGCGCCGCGATCAGGTAACCCATGATCGGGAAGAGGAACGCGCCGAGGAAATAAGGAATGACGATCGTGGGCACGTTCCACCACGACGCCCGCCCGGGTTTGGAGTAGCGGAAGATGTCCGGCTCGTTGCCCCACGTCGACAGGCCGACCATGGCGCCCACGACGACGAAGAACGACGTCGGCGTCGACGTGTGCGGGACAGCGGCGAGCGTGTGCCCCGAGGTCGACGTGAACGCCTTGATCGTCGCGTAAATGCCCCACAGGATCACGACCGGCACCGCGACGTACTGCGCGAAGCGCTGCAGGCCGGTAAAGCCGAAGTAGTTGTTGAATATCATCACGAACGCCAGCAGGGCGGTGATCGTCGCCAGGGCCGGCAGCGTGCCGATGAGCGCCTGGCCGAGCGAGATCACAAACAGGACGGTGAACAGGTAGAAGCCCATTCCGTCGATGACGAGCAGCAGCGAGACGATCGCGCTGCCCACAGTCCCGAAGATGCCGCGCGTGGTGACCGCGTGCGTCTGGCCGACCACCGCCCCGACGTTCGCCGAGCCGATGCAGTAGACGGTCATAGTCGTTGCGGCGATGGCCATGGCGATGATCAGGCGGGCGAGGGAGAGCCCTTCGAAGCGGGCGCTGTAGCCGACCAGCACCGCGCCGAACACCAGTTGCATAGAGCCGAACGTCAGGAGCATCCGGAAGTTCGACCGCCGTGCGCTGCCCGGCACCACGGTCTCGGTGTAATCGGCAACGACGGACTGCTCGGTGCTGCCGGTCGTGGATATGGCGCCTGCGTTGTATGCCGGAGTCGCACCTTCGGGTCCGCTCATGCCGCCTCCACCTCAGCGACCTGAGGGGCGCACGGCTGGCCCGCGGCCCCTGCTCGGGATACAAGAGGTCCGGCGTCTCGGACGACCCGGCAGCAGACCTGGCGAAACGCTATAGCGGAGGACGCGCGCTGGTCAAGATTCCGCGGCTGGCCGCTCAGCCGCGCGCTAGATGCCAACGGGGAAGCTGGCCTCGATCGCGGCGACGAGCGCCGGGTCGTCGGGCTCGGTCAGCGGGCGGAACCGGCTGATGACCGAGCCGTCCGGTGCGACCAGGAACTTCTCAAAGTTCCACTGGATGTCGCCGGCCTGGCCTTCGGCGTCGGGCACGGCGGTGAGCTCGGCGTACAGCGGGTGCCGCCCGGGCCCATTGACCTCGATCTTCTCGAACATCGGGAAGCTGACCCTGTAGTTCTCCGAACAGAACTCACCGATCTCCTCGGCGGTGCCGGGCTCCTGCGCACCGAACTGGTTGCAGGG
>Ga0207646_10001925_pt1 | contig 24971 bp, 22 predicted proteins | sample KBSK5502metaG_FD_184343 | JGI IMG/M metagenome (GOLD analysis project Ga0207646, IMG submission 184343) | Corn, switchgrass and miscanthus rhizosphere microbial communities from Kellogg Biological Station, Michigan, USA - KBS K5-50-2 metaG... | ecosystem: Host-associated > Plants > Roots >...
TCTTCTGGCTGCGCTGAACGGTGCCCACCGGCAACGCCGGGTCCCACACGTATCCGATCAGCTGCGAGCGGAGCACGGCGGGTGTGCGCGGCCACACGACGAGCACGTGCGGCGCCGCATCCGAGGTCGCTCGGTTGCGGAGATCGGCGCCCGCGGGAAGCTGCGTCAGCTTCCACTGCCACTCGAGGATCGGTGTCGCCTCGAGATTGACGCGCAGCTTGCGCACGATGGTCGAGTGGTCGCCGTGACTCCGGAGATGCAGGGCGCGCCGGCCGTCGTCTTCGACGACGGTGAAGTCGTAGGCCGGACGGCCGCCAATCGTCTCGTACGTTCGCCATCCCTCGGGAACGCCGCGACCATTGAGAGGATGGTGGGTCCAGCTCTCGATCGGCGAGACTTCGATCGGCTCGGCGCGCGCCGATCGAGGATGACCATGGGCGGCTCCGAGTGTCACGAGGAGCCCGCAGATCAGCGCTCGGCGCGTCAGCATCAAATCTGAAGTTTTCTTCACGCTCTTTCCATTGCTCTGCGGTGATCGCGGCCCTACTCTACGTCTGGTTGTGAGCACACGCACTGCCGAGCACGTTGTCGATCTCGCCCTCTCGCCGGTCTGGCGAATGTCGTGAAGCTGCTCCTCGTCGAAGACGACGCACGCACCGCCCGGGCCATCGCCCGCGGCCTGCACGAAGAGGGGTACGTCGTCGATGTCGCGGCCTCGGGCGAGGACGGAGAGCAGCTCGTTCACGCCGGAGAGTACCGCGTGTTGATCGTCGACTGGTATCTTCCCGAGAAGGACGGGCTCGCCATGTGTCGTGAGCTCCGACAGCGCGGTCTCATGATCCCGATCCTCATGCTCACCGCGCGCGACGCGCTGGCCGATCGGGTGGCGGCGCTCGACACGGGCGTCGATGACTACCTCGTCAAACCGTTCGCGTTCGCAGAATTGCTGGCCCGCCTGCGCGCGCTCCTGCGGCGGTCGGATTTCAGTCGGCCGACCCTGCTGTCCGTCGACGACCTGTGCATGGATCCCGTGAGACACCGGGTGACCCGCAACGGTGTGCCCGTCCCGTTGACGCTCAAGGAGTACCAGATCCTCGAGGTGTTGATGCGGCGTCCGGGTGAGGTGGTGCTGCGCGCACAGATCGAGCAAGAGCTCTGGGGCGAAGCCAACGACCTGACCAGCAACGCGGTCGATGTCCACGTCAGTCATCTCCGCCGCAAGGTCGACGTCCCCGGACGGAGCCGACTGCTGCACACGGTTCGTGGCCGCGGCTTCTACGTCGGCACCAACACCCGCTGATGCGCTTCGGATACCGGGCGCGCCTGGCCGGCTGGCACGGGATCGTCCTCGGCATCATCCTCGGCGTCTCGGTCGTCGTCCTCGACTGGACGGTTCACCGCATCATCCTCGACCAGGTCGACGCCGCCCTGCTGCACGCCGCCCAGAGCGTCGGCGCCGAGATCGCCGGAGAGGGGCCGACGAGTCCCGTCGGTGTGCTCTCGATCAAGCCCGTGCGGCGTCTGCTGTGGAGCTTCCGCCCGATCATCCAGGTCGTCGATAGCGCCGGCGGTGTCGTGACGGTCGTCGGAGCGGATGCGCCGCTGCCGATCGATCCCGCGCAGATCAACAAGGTGATCGGTCGCGGGAAGATCGTCTTCCAGACGGTGGCGACCGCCGAGTCCAAGGCGCTTCGGGTGGCGGCGCTGCGGGCCGCGCACGGTCGGGCGGTCTATGCTGTTGAGGTGGCCCATCCGCTCGACGCCGTTCATCTCGTGCTCGGTCGGATCCGATGGCTGCTCGTCGCGGCCGCGATTGCGATTCTGATGGCGATCGTCGCAACGGATTTCGTCCTCACGCGCCAGGTCCTGCGGCCGATCGACGCGATCGTGCGGCAGGCGCGGCGGCTGAGCGCCGCCAGCCTCGCCGAGCGGCTGCCCCATCCGGGCGAGCCGGGCGAGGTGGCCCGACTGGTGGAGACGTTGAACGCGATGCTCGAACGCATCCGCGAGAGTGTCGAGATCCAGCGGCGCTTCACCGCCGACGCCGCCCATGAGCTGCGGTCCCCGCTCACGCGCCTGCGCACGGAGATCGAAGTGACGATGCGCCGGCCGCGCGCCGTCGACGAGTATCGCTCCACCCTCGCGACGGCCCTCGAGGAGATCGAGCGGCTGGGCGCGCTGGTGGAAAGCTTGCTTACGTTGGCCCGTCTGGATGCCGGAGAGGGCCACGCCGCCCTGACGAGCAGGACACGACTCGCCCCGATCATCGAGGCCATCGTCAGTCGCGTCAGACCGATGGCCGCGCGGCGCGGCGTCGTGCTCGGTCTGGGACCGCATGTCACGGATGCCGTCGTGGATGTCGCGCCCGGCATCCTCGACGTCGCCCTCGGCAACGTCGTGGACAACGCGGTGAAGTTTTCGAGCGCGGGCGGGACGATCGAGCTGGACACCGCCGTCACCGCGTCCGAGGTCTTCGTCACCGTCGCGGACACGGGGCCGGGCATCCCCGCCGACGAGCTGCCGCACGTGTTCGAGCGATTCTTTCGCGGCAGGAGCGCGCGGGCGACGGGCGCGTCGGGCGTCGGGCTCGGCCTCGCCATTACGCAGATGCTCGTGCAGCGCCAGCGCGGGATCGTCGACATCGACAGCAAGCCGGGCGCGGGCACGACTGTGACCATCCGTCTTCCTCTCACGGCCGGCGGTGATTCATGAACGACCCCGAAGCCTGAGCATGTGCGGGATATGTGGCTTCCTCGGCCCTGGCCACGAGCGGGCCGACCTGGACATCGTTCGCCGGATGACCGCGACGTTGCGCCATCGCGGCCCTGACGACGAGGGCTATCACGTCGACGGACCGGTGGCGCTCGGGCATCGGCGCCTTCGTGTCATCGATCTGGCCTCCGGCCGGCAGCCGCTCTCGAACGAGGACGGCACGGTCTGGGCGATCCTCAACGGCGAGATCTACAACCATGTCGAGCTGCGCGAGGCTCTGCTCGGGCGCGGCCATCGCTTCGCCACCCGGTCCGACACCGAAGTCGTCGTCCACGCGTGGGAGGATTTCGGTGAGGACTGCCTCGGATACTTCAACGGCATGTTCGCGCTCGCGTTGTGGGACGAGCGCCGCCAGGTCCTCCTGCTGGCGCGCGATCGCATGGGGGAGAAGCCGCTCTACTACACGCAGCTCGGCGGCTGGCTGATCTTCGGGTCCGAGCTCAGATCGATCCTGGCCCATCCGCGCGTCAGCCGCGAGCTCGACCTCTTCGGGTTGTCGCGGTACCTGAGCAGCGGCTACGTGGTCGATCCGCACACGATCATGCGCGGGGTGTGCAAGCTGCCCCCGGGACATCTGCTCACGGTGTCGGAGACGAAGACGTCCCTGACGCGCTACTGGGACCTGTCCTTCGCTCACGAGGAGCGACGCGACGAGCCCGAATGGGCGATGCGCGCCTGGGATGCGCTGTGCGGCTCGGTGCGCCGCCGACTCGTGGCGGACGTTCCCGTCGGTGTCTTCCTGAGCGGAGGTCTCGATTCCAGCGCCGTCGTCGCGGCGGCCGCGACCGTGGCGCCCTCACAAAAGCTGGCGACGTTCGCCGTCGGATTCGCGGAAGCCACCTACGACGAGACGACGTTCGCGCGGGACGTCGCCCAGCGGTTCGGCACCGATCATCACGAGCTCGTCTTCACCGCGGCCCACGCCCGTGCCCTGCTGCCGGACGTCGGACATCTGCTGGACGAGCCGCTGGCGGACCCTGCCTTCCTGCCGACGCTCGAGCTCGCCCGCGAAACACGCAGGACGGCCACCGTCGTGCTCTCCGGGGACGGCGGCGACGAGCTGTTCTGCGGCTACCCGACCGCCCTCGCCGTCTCTGGAGCTCGGCTCCTGGACCGGCTGCCCGGCGGCGCACGCGCGGCCGCGGCGAAGCTGCTCGACACCCTTCCGAGATCCACGCGTTACGGAAGCCTCGGGTCCCTGCTGCGGCAGCTGTTCCGTGCGTTCGCGCACGCCCCGGACGTTCGAACCCAGCTCTTGATGGGCGGATTCACCCCGGCCGAGCAGCAGAGGCTGCTTCGTGATCACGTGCGCGTCGCGTGCGCCGCCTTCGATCCCTACCGTGACGTCGCCGACGTGATGGTCGAGGCGCCCTCGGAGGATGACCTCGACCGTCTCATCTATCACCACGCGAAGCTCTATCTGGCCGGCCAGACGCTGGTCAAGATGGACCGGGCGACGATGGCGTTCGGCCTGGAGGTGCGCGCGGCGTATCTCGATCATGAGTTCGTCGAGCTTGCGTGTTCGATCCCGACCGCGCTCAAGCTCAAGGGCTGGACGACGAAGTATCTGCTCAAGCGGATGATGGCCGAGCGCTTGCCCGCGTCGGTCGTGTACCGGCGCAAGCACGGCTTCGGTGTGCCGCTGGAGCAATGGCTGCGGGGTCCGCTCCGACCGTTTCTCGAAGAGACGCTCCATCCCGATCGATTGAAGCGGACGGGACTCTTCGCGCCGGCGACCGTCGCCCGCATGGTGGCGGAGCACGTCACGGGCAAGGAAAATCATGCCCGGGCGCTCTGGACGCTCATGAGCTTCGAATTGTGGCGCGAGGCGTATCTGCCGGGCTGCACATGGGCGTAGATCGCGCGCGCTGGCTCATGGTGCCGCTGCTCGTCGCGGCCGCCCTGTTCCTGCCCGCCATCGGGCAGCGCACGATCTTCATCTCCGACGAGGCGCGTTATGCGCTGCTCGCGAGAAACATGGTCGAGCACGGGCAGTGGTTGGTGCCGCACATCGACGACGAAGTCCACATGGAAAAGCCCCCGCTGTTCATGTGGGCCATCGCGCTGCTGTCACTGGTGACGGGCGACGTGAACGAGCTGACCGCGACGCTACCCGCGGCGCTGAGCGGAATCGGCGGCGTCGCCGTCACGTTCATGCTCGGACGCCGGCTCTTCGGCGGATTGGGCGGCTTGCTCGCCGCCCTGATTCTCGCCACGACTCCGGGCTACTTCTGGTTGGCCAGGGCCGTCCTGGCTGACATCACCGTGGCGTTCTTCGTCGTCGGCAGCATCTGGTTTTTCTGGATCGCGATCGACACGCCCGAGTCGGAGCGCTCCGCGATGCTCGCCTGCTACGTCTGCCTCGGCCTGGCGCTCTCGGCCAAGGGACCGGCCGGGCTGATGCCGCTCCTCGCGTTCGCCGCGTTCGTGGTGTGGGACGGCGGATGGCGTGGCCTGCGACGTCTGAGGCTGCTCACGGGCGTTGCCATCATCGCGCTGATCGCGAGCCCCTGGGCGATCGCTTTCGGCATGCAGCGAGACACCAGTTATCTGCAAACCGTGTTGATCGACGATTACGCCGGCCCCCACGCCGCGAGGTGGCAGGGGGTCGGCGAGCTCTTCTTCGCGGCGGGACCGCTCGGGCTCAAATTCCTTCCGTGGAGTCTCTTTCTTCCCGCCGCCCTCTGGCACGGATGGCGGAAGTCCGACCCCGCGGCGCGACGAAAGTTCACGCTCTTGCTGTGCTGGACGGTGACGTACGTCGTCGTGATGACGATCATGGCGCACAAGCGCGAGCGATACCTGCTTCCGGTGTATCCGGCGATTGCCCTGATGGTGGGCTCGCTCTGGCAGGACTGGATGTCGTCGCCCGATCACCGCTTGCTCCGCGCTCATGGCTGGCTCTGGGCCGGATCGACGGCCGTCGCCGGTGTGGCGCTGCTCCTGCCGCTGCCGCTTCGAACCGAGGAGTCGATTCTGCTGCCGCCGCATCTGGCCGTGAAGATTCTCGCCGCCGCCGGCATCGTCGTGTCTGGAGCGTTGGGTCTCTGGGCCACATCGACGGGCAGAGCGCGCGCCGCGTTCTCGGTCATCGCCGTCACCATGGTGGTCACGCTCGGGTACGAGGCCTGGACGCTCGTTCCGCGTTACAACGCGCGCTATGACGTCAGGGGATTCGCGAAGCGGGTTGCGGCGCACGTGGGACCGGACGACAACCTGCTGGCGTTCGAGAGCAGCCGCCTCTCCTACGATTTCTATCTCCGTCGACGGGTGGACAAGATCGGTGACGCCCACGAGGTTGCCGACTCGCTGGCCGGCCCGCGCCCCACCTACGTCATCGCCGACGAACGCGCGTGGCGAACGCTCGACGACGCCGGGGTCCGACTGCACATTCTCGAGCAAACGCAGCTCGCGGGTCGCACCGTCGTCCTCGCGACGAGCGCGGACGACCGGGCCGACGACACGATCCGAAGTGACGCTACTCCGCCGCCACCGGCTCGAACAGGATTCCGGGACCGCCGGCCGCATCGACGGCGTGATACCTGATCCACTGAATCTGCGGGCAGGTGATCTGTCGCGCGACGCTCTGGAGCAGGACGGAGAACTGGGGCGCGAGGAGAACGAGCCGCGGCTGAAGCGAGAAGTTGACGGCGTGCTCGCGGTACATCCGTTTGAGATTTGGCATGTTGCGCACGACCCAGTCGAAGTGGCCCATGCCGCGTAGCAACAGGGCGTCGTTCACGGTCGTGTCCGCGTCGATGATGGTCAGCTGGCTCGAGCGACTCATGGCGAGCAGATCGATCTCGCCGCACGGATGGCAGGGGATATTCGCGTCGATCGCCTTCAGGCCATCCTCGAGCGCGCCGGTGAATTCTCTCAGGACGCCGGCGAGCCGGTCCCTGGAGACCGACGCGGGTCGCAGCAGCGCAACGCCTCCGCGGGGCGCGGGCGGTGGAGCGGAGCGCTCGGGCTCGGCGGCCCGCTGGGACAGGAAGAGATGCGACACATCCTCCAGTCCTCGACCGAGTGGCCGGTCCCCACGGCCGTGGCCGTCCGCGTTTCCCGTACCGCCGGTCTTGTTCTCGTCCATATCGCTCACGCCGCGCGCCCCGCGCTAGGTCGTGACCTCTTCGTCCACGACGAGGATCGAGTCGTCGCCGCCATATGCGCTCGGCTCGACCACGGCATTGAGCGGATCGCTCTGCCAGCGCCCATCGACGACGTACCGATACCGGTAACGTCCGGGCGCCAGCTTGACGACCTTCTTCCACACCCCGCCGTCGAGCTCCATGTCGCTGCCGCTCATCGTCCAGTCGTTGAAGTCGCCCGCCAGCTGGACGCGCTCGGCATCCGACGCTTCGATGGTGAAGATCACGCCCTCGGACGTCAGCGCCGGCGGCGCCGGCTCGAGCGGATCGTCGCCCGAAGACATCCGGGCCGCATGGCCGTTCACGGCGATCGGCTCGGCCCCGTACCACCCGTCGTCTTGTTGCAGGACTTCGGCGGCGAGCGCCTCGTAGTCCTCGTATCCCGCGCAGTGCCGGGCATAATCGACGATCGGCACTCCGTGGCTCGCCGCCTCTGCGAGCTTGACGCTGTACCTGATGACCGTTTCGAAGTGGCGGCCCTGGAGGTGCTTGCGGATGTCCTCGACGACGGCTTTCACGAACGGCGACCGGCCGGAATAGAGCGTCACGAGCGCCCGCGCCGCGACGTGGTGGTTCGTCTCCTTGGCCAGCACGTCGAACGTCTCCAGCAGCTTGCCGATGCCGTGCAGGGCAAAGAAGCTCGGGTCCATCGGCACGATGGCTTCCGAGCAGGCTTTGAGCGCGTTGAAGGTCAGCAGCCCGACGTTCGGCGGACAATCCACGATGACGTAGTCGTAGCGGCCTTTGATGCCGGCGAACGCGTTCGCGAGGATATTCTCGCGGCCGAACAGCCCGGCGAGCGTTTCCGGAATCGCGCTCAGTCGAATGTCGGCCGAGGCCACATCGAGGTTGTCGCGGACGGGACGGATGACGTCACGGAGCACGGTGGGCTGGCCGCCCGGTCCTCCCACGAACACTTCGTACATGGTCAGCGGAGACGGGGCGGCATCGGCGAGAAGTCCGAGCGTCGCATGGCCCTGCGGGTCCATGTCGATGAGCAGCACTCGTCGCTGCTCGCGCGCGAGGAAGGCCGATAGGTTGATGGATGTGATCGTCTTGCCACACCCACCCTTTTGGTTCACGACCGCTATTGTGCGCATAAAGCTCCTCTCGCTCTGTGTGGTTCCTCCCTCCTTACCCGGTCCGACAGTAACAAAAGCGTCGTAAAACCGGAAACTATTCGTGGGGGATGTGGGCCGGGCGGCCCCCACATTTAGGGGGTCAGCGGCGGCTTGGACGCTCGACGCCGCCGGCGTTCGCCCGGCGGCGTCGAGATGCGGCGCGCTCGTTACTCCTTGGGGACCAGGACGATCTCGATGCGGCGATTTCGGGCGCGGCCTTCCACCGTGTCGTTGTCGGCCACCGGCTTGAACTCGCCGAAGGCGGCGGCGGAGAGGCTGGCCGGCTCGATGCCCTGCTTTTGCAGATAGCGCGAGACGGTGATCGCACGCGCCGCCGAGAGCTCCCAGTTGCTCGGATAGCGCTGCGTGAGCGGACCCACGATCGGCTTGTTGTCCGTGTGCCCCTCGATGCGGATCGCCTTGTCGTTCACGGTCTTGAGGATCTCGATGACCTTGCCCAGGACCACGAGCCCCTCGGGCTTCACCTCGGCCTTGCCCGAATCGAAGAGGATCGCCTCGACCAGGTTCACCGTGAGCTTGCCCTTCAGCTCGGAGATGGTGACCTGACCTTTGTCGATCTCACCTTTCATCTTCGCGACGAGCTGCTCGTACGTCGAGCTGACCTCGCGAACCTTTTCCTCGCGGGCCTTCTGGGCGTCGGCGACGTCCTGGCGGAGCCGGGCGTTGTCACTCTCGAGCGTGCTGATGCGCTGGCGCAGGTCGGTGATGGTCTTGCCGAGCTCGCCGGCCTTCATCGTGAGGGTGCGCTCCAGCTCGGCCCGGTCGGCCGTCAGCTGGTCGTTGCGCTTGCCGGCGTCGGCGAGCTCGCCCTTGAGGCGGGCGTTTTCTGCGTCGAGCGCGTTGTAGCGGGCCTCGGCCGCCTGCACGGTCTTCGTGTATTCGCTCTTCGAGACACAGCCGGCGACGCCGAACGGCAGAACGGTGAAAGTGGTGAGCACCAATAAGCTCTTGCGCATCCTGGTGGTCTCCTCGGTCGCAGAGCCTGGCGAAGTGCCAGCGATCGATTATGGCAAGACGGCCCCCCGGTGGCGAAGCATTTATTGGATATGTCGACCGGCTCGTCGCCGCGCCGCTGAATCGGCGCCGCCTTCGGGGGCGCAGAGCGCCTCGACGGGCTCGGGGGCCACGCAAGACGACTCCGCGATGACGCCGCCGGCGCCCACGGGACCATAGCGTCGGCGTCGCCAGACGCGATAGCCGATCACCATCGCGAGCGCGGCCGGAGCGAGCAGGACCAGGAGCCGCGCGGCGTGGTGCTGCCCGATGAAGTCGGCCGCGCGGCCACCGACGACAGACCCAACGGTCACCCACGCCGCGGCGTAGACGACGGTGCCGATGAAGTCGAACGCGATGAACTTCCCATAGGTGATGTGGCCACAGCCCGACAGCGCGGAGGCGAAGAGCCGCAGGCTGGTCGAAAACCGGCTGAGCAGGATGGCCGCGGCGCCGAACCGCCGGAAGTAGCCGACGGTCTTTTCCACGCAGTCCGAGGAGCCGAGCGTGATTCGACAGTAGAAGGCCAGGATGCGCGGGCCCGTCATCGCGCCGGCGAGGTACGGCACATGATCGCCGATCAACGATCCGGCGGTGGTAGCCACGACGAGCCCGATCAGCTGTCGCTCGTCGCCGGCCAGCGTCGCGGCGACGAGCAGCAGGATGCGGCTGGGAAACGGCACGCCCGCCGCCTCGACGAGAAACGCGATGAAGACGAGGCTGAGCAGGTGAGCGAGCAGGAAATCCAGGTGGCCCATGGACCGGACAGTCGCTGCGGTATGCTCGGACGGTGATCGCCGTGGGCCGCTGGCTCGCTCCCTGGACGCAGAACCGGCTCTTCCGACGGTACGTCGTGCCGTTCGCGGCCGTCGTGGCGGGGGCGTTGCTCACCAACGGTCTCGTCGAGATCTATTTCACCTACCAGGAGTCACGCGCGCAGGTCGCGCAGATCCAGCGCGAGAAAGCCAGCGCCGCCGCGCTGCGCATCGAGAGCTTCGTGCGCGAGATCGAGCGGCAGATGGGCTGGACGACCCAGCCGCAGATCGTGGCGGCGGGGCTCGAGCAGCGGCAGCTCGACTATGTCCGGTTGCTGCGCCAGGTGCCGGCGATCACCGAGGTGGCCTTTCTCGACGGCCGGGGCCGCGAGCAGCTGCGCGTCTCCCGGCTGGCCATGGACGTCGTGGCCGGCGGCACGGATGTGTCCGCCGAGCCGCGGTTTCGCGAGACGCGCGGTGGGCGCGTCTGGTATGGGCCGGTGTACTTCCGCAAGGAGTCGGAGCCGTACATGACGCTGGCCGTCCCGCATGGCGCGTTGCCGACGTCGGCCGTCACGGTCGCCGAAGTCAATCTGAAGTTCATCTGGGACGTGGTGTCGCAAATCCGCGTTGGTCGGCTCGGCCAGGCGTACGTCGTCGACCGCGACGGCCATCTCATCGCCCATCCCGACATCAGCCTGGTGCTGCGCAAGACCGATCTCGCCGCGCAGCCGCACGTGCAGGCGGCGCGCGGCGGCGCCAGCGACGCCATGCTGTCGACGGACCTTGCCGGCCGGAGCACGCTGGTGGCCCACACCGTCATCGCGCCGCTGGGCTGGACCGTCTTCGTCGAGCAACCGCTCGGCGAGGCGTTCGCGGGTCTGCGCGGGGCCATTCTGAGGACCGGGCTGTTGATGCTGCTCGGCGTCCTCGTGTCGGGGATCGCGAGCTTGACGCTGGCACGGAAGATCGGCCGACCGATCGAGGCGCTGCAGACGGGAGCGGCGCGCATCGGCGGTGGCGATCTCGCGCATCGCATCGACGTGCGCACCCGGGACGAGCTGCAGGATCTCGGCGAGCAGTTCAACCGCATGGCCGGACAGCTGCAAGACTCGTATGCCACGCTGGAGCGCCGGGTCGAGGACCGCACGCGGGAGCTGACCGAGGCCCTGGAGCAGCAGACGGCCACGGCGGAAATCCTGCGCGTGATCTCGAGCTCGCCGACGGACGTGCAGCCGGTGCTGGACGCGGTCGCCGAGAGCGCGGCGCGGCTGTGCGGCGCCAATGACGTGCTCATCCATCGTGTCGAGGGTGGGATGCTGCACCGGGCGGCGCACTTCGGCGACGTCGCGCTGGCCGCGTCGCCGGTCCGCGCGATCACGCGCGACACGCCGGCGGGCCGGGTGGCCCTCGAGGGGCGCACGCTGCACATCCACGACATCGTCGAGGCGTTCGCGCGGGGCGAATACGACGAAGCTCGGAGCTTGCAGCGCGTCGCCGGATTTCGCACGATCCTCGTCACGCCGCTGCTTCGTGAGGGCACCGTCCTCGGCGTGATCGTGATTCGCCGTGTGGACGTCCGGCCGTTCACCGACAAGCAGATCGCGCTGCTGCAGACCTTCGCCGATCAGGCCGTGATCGCCATCGACAACGTGCGCCTGTTCCAGGAGCTGGAGGCGCGCACCGGTGATCTCACGCGGTCGGTCGAGGAGCTCCGCGCGCTCAGCGAGGTCGGCCGCGCGCTCTCGTCGACGCTCGACCTGCCGACCGTGCTCGATACCATCCTGTCCCGCGCGAACGTGCTGGCGGGGACCGACGGCGTCGTGATCTACGAGTTCACGGCCGACGACCGGCGGTTCGATCTGCTCCGCGCCAGCGAGAGCTTCGACGCGGCACTGCTGGCGGCGCTGCGTGCGATGCCGCCCGCGTATGGCGAGGGCGCCGTCGGCCGCGCCGTCGAATCGCGCGGGCCGGTGCAGATTCCCGACATTCGCGACGTGAGTGTGTACAGCAGCCGCATGCGCGAGGCCGTGCTGGCTGCCGGCTACCGTGCGCTTCTCGCCCTGCCCTTGCTCAGCGAGGACGAGGTCGTCGGCGCGCTGGTGGTGAATCGCCGAACGCCCGGCGAATTCGAGCCGCGCGTGGTGGACGTGCTGAGGACGTTCGGAACGCAGTCGGCCCTGGCGATCCAGAACGCACGGCTGTTTCGCGAGATCGAGGACAAGAGCCGCCAGCTCGAGGCGGCCAACCGCCACAAGGACGAGTTCCTGGCCTCGATGTCGCACGAGCTGCGCACGCCGCTCAACGCGGTCATCGGGTTCTCGGAAGTCCTCCTCGAGCGCATGTTCGGCGACGTCAATGCCAAGCAGGAGGAATACCTTCAAGATATCCTCACGTCGGGTCGCCATCTGCTCTCGCTGATCAACGACATCCTCGATCTGGCCAAGATCGAGGCGGGGCGCATGGACCTCGACATGGAAGAGTTCGACGTCGCCCAGGCCATCGACAACGCGGTGGTGCTCGTTCGTGAGCGCGCCACGCGCAAAGGGCTCACGCTCGACACGCGCCTGGACCGGACCCTGGGCTCGCTGCGGGGCGACCAGCGCAAGGTCAAACAGGTGCTGCTCAACCTCCTGTCGAATGCGATCAAGTTCACGCCGGAGGGCGGGCGGGTGGAAATCCGCGCCCAGCGCCTCGACGGCCACGTCGAAGTGTCCGTGAGCGATACGGGCATCGGCATCGCGACCGAGGACCTGGAGGCCGTGTTCGAAGAGTTCCGCCAGGTGGGCACCGATTACGCCAAGAAGCACGAGGGCACCGGCCTCGGCCTCACGCTCTCGCGGAAGTTCGTGGAGCTGCACGGCGGCCGAATCTGGGTGAAGAGCCAGCTGGGGCAGGGGTCGACGTTCGCGTTCACCCTGCCGGGGGGGCCATGGCCGGAGAGCTGATTCTCGTCGTGGAGGACAACGAAAAGAACCGCAAGCTGGTGCGGGACGTGCTCGCGCACCAGGGCTACCGGTTGCTCGAAGCCGAATCGGGCGAGGAGGGCGTGCGGCTCGCGCACGAGCACCGCCCGGCGCTGGTGTTGATGGACATCCAGCTGACGGGCATCGATGGCATCGAGGCGCTCAACCGGCTGCGGGCGGCCCCGGAGACACGGGCCATCCCCGTCATCGCCGTGACCGCCTCGGCCATGACGGCGGATCGCGCCAAGATCATGGCCGCGGGCTTCGACGGCTACCAGTCCAAGCCCATCAGCGTGCGGCCATTCCTCGCCGCCGTGCGGGAGGCGCTCGACCGGGGAGCGCGGACATGAACGCGGCCAAGATCCTGGTGGTCGACGACACGCCCAGCAACGTCAAGCTGCTCGCCGATGTGCTGGGCGTCCGAGGCTATGCCGTCGTCACCGCCGCCTCGGGCGCCGAGGCTCTCGAGGTCGTCGAGCGCGAGCGGCCCGACCTGGTGTTGCTGGACGTGATGATGCCCGGAATGAGCGGATACGACGTCTGCCGCAAGCTGCGGGCGAATCCCGCCACCACGATGCTGCCCGTGGTGATGATCACCGCGCTCGATCCGGGGCAGGAGCGCGTCAAGGGCATCGAGGCCGGCGCCGACGACTTCCTCACCAAGCCGATCCACCAGCCGGAGATCCTCGCGCGCGTGCGCTCGCTGTTGCGGATCAAGAGCCTCTACGACGAGCTGACGGACCTCAACCGCACGCTCGAGCACCGCGTGAGCGAGCAGGTGACGCAGCTCGAGCGGCTCTCGCGTCTCAAGCGCTTCTTCTCGCCCGCGCTCGCCGAGGCGATCGTGAGTGGGGGCGCCGACGATCCGCTCAAGAGCCACCGCCGCGAGATCGTCGTCGTCTTCCTGGACCTTCGCGGCTTCACCGCCTTCGCCGAGACCTCGGAGCCCGAGGAGGTCATGAGCGTCTTGCGCGAGTACCACGCCGCGATGGGGGAGGTCATCGTGGCGCATGAGGGGACGCTGGAGCGGTTCACCGGCGACGGCATGATGGTGTTCTTCAACGATCCCGAGCCGGTGCCCGATCCGCAGGCCCGCGCGCTACGCATGGCGCTCGCGATGCATGCCCGCGTCGAGACGCTGACCGGCCGGTGGCGGCAGCTCGGCTTCGATCTCCACGTCGGCATCGGCATCGCGCAGGGTTACGCCACCCTCGGCGCCATCGGCTTCGAGGGGCGTTGGGACTACGGTGCGATCGGTACCGTGACCAACCTTGCCGCGCGGCTCTGCGGCGAGGCGCGCGGGGGCCAGGTCCTCGTCTCGCGCCGCCTCTACACGGCGGTGGAGCACCTCGTCGAGGTCGAGCCGCTCGGCGAGCTCACGCTACGAGGCTTCGCGCGCCCTGTGACGGCCTTCAATGTGCTGAGACTACGCGGGCCGGCGACGTCCACGCGATCAGACTGACGGAGCTGGACGAGACCGCCCTTCTGCGACGATCGTGGTCCGGATCCGGGCCTTGAGGCGCCCGAGATCGCGCTCGGCGAAGGACCAGATGATGTCGTTCTGGGGGCCCTCGAAGTAGCGATACACGCCGTTGCCGTCATCGATGTGGCCTGACACGCGGTCCTCGACGACCACGTCCAGGCGCCAGCCCCTCGCGCCAGCCCCTTCGCGGAAAACCACGCTCGCGGATCCATCCTCCACGATCCCGATAGAAGATCCCGTCTGCGACGACTTCATCGAGCATTCCATCCGTTCGGCGCCTGGGTTGGTCAGACTCTAGCCGGAGAAGGCGCTATGGGGCTTCGGGTCAGCAACGGCTATGCCAGAGGTCGGTGCGGGACAGAAACAGCGATAAATGCTGAGTTGCAGAACGCCTGTCGCATCAGCGGCGGCGTCCGAGTGGCGCATAGTCATCCATTCGCCGAGAGGACTGCGACAAGGAATCGATCGAATCCTCCGCCCGCCGACGACCATCCAAAGGGCCGGCCGCGAAAGTGGCCGACCTCGGAGGAGTGGGATGCGGTTCTTCAGACCGGAGCTCGAGCGCGCGTTGACCGTCATCGCGGCGATCGCGCTGATCTGCGCGATCGTGGTTCCCGTCGGCTGGGGCTACGAACAGCGGCAGAAGGCGCGGGCCTGGCAGGAGACCGCCTGCGCGTACCGGTTGCGAGAGGTCGCGCGCGGCACGACGCTGCTCGCCGGCGGTGAGCGGCGCGGCCAGGCCTGCGCAGCGCTGCGCGAGCTTGGGCTGGAGATGGAGCAAACGCCCTGAGCGATTGCCGTCATCGGCTCATGATCCAGTCCCAGTGCTGGCCCGCGCGCTCGACGACCGCGTGAACGTCCTCGCGGAGCAGTAGCCCGGCGGCCGTCAGCGAGTCCGCCGCCTGGCTTGCCGCCCTGAGGTAGGCGCGCTTGTCGGCGTAGCGCCGTTCGATGCTGAGCCGGCCGTCGCCCCAGCGTTGGCGCTCCGCCTCTGTGCGCGGCAGCGGCACGTAGGTGCCCAGGAAGTCCACCAGCTCCGCCGCGTCGGTGCCCGGGCCGCCGCGAAGCTGCCACGGCAGGTAGGTGGCCAGGGGAGCGAGCAGCTCGACGCCCCGCAGGCCGGCGATCTCGTTGCCGTCCGCGTCGACTTGCGAGACCCGCGTCGGGAAGGGAGCGCCGATGCCGGGCGGCTCGCGCGAGATGATGCCGGCGGCCCAGCGTGGCCCGTAGTCGACGCGGTAGGCTTCGTGAATCACCGCCGGTGGCGTGACGTCGCGAATCGGCGGAAGCTTCAGCGCCTTCACCGGTACCAGCGTGCTCGCGGAGAGCGAGGGATAGGCGCTCGGCGGCGGCGTGCGGTCATCCGCCACCCATTCGACGAGACGGACGAGCAACGCGCGTAGCGTCACGAGAAAGTCGAGCGGATTGCCGCGGTACGCCTGTCCGGCCCGCTCGAATGCCGGCGGTGGGAAGGCTCCGATGAAGTGCTGGCCGCCGGCGAGATGGTAGATGCGCTCGTTCGGCAGCGGCGGCACGTCGAGCCGTCCGTCGGTCGACGTGTGAATGAGCGACGCGGCCCGGCCCCAGTATTCGTACCCCGTGTTCGTGAAGAAGATCTTGGGCCGCTGAGCCGGTTGCGCATCAGATCGCGCGAGCAGCCCGTCGGCGAGGCCCGTCTCGGGATCCGTCTGCGTCCGCGTCGTAAACGGGAAGAGGTCCGTGGGATAAAAAAACGCGGAGAAGCGGTGCGCGTCACGCGACGGCTGGGCGAAGCGATGGTTGAAGCTGCCGCGTCCCGCGCCGGCCGTGTGAACGAGCATGCCGTCGAACACCCTGCGTCCGGCCTCGTCGGTGTTGAAGCCCTGGTACAGGAAATGGCGCAGAAAGCGTCCGCTCTGCGAGATGCCGACGGCGACGGCTGCACTGACGGGAAACTCCGACCGGGAATCGTAGCGGGCCCATGACACGACGTCGCGGACAGCCGCCAGCCCGATGCCGACCACCACCGGATCCCGCGCGCGATAGACGAGCTCGTAGATGTTGCCGCGCTGGAAGCCGCCGTCGAGCGAGACGTGGGTGGGATCGGCGAAGCGCCATCGCTCGCGCGGCACGATCTCTCTCGCGCCAAGCGGCGCCGACCGCACGGTCAGCACGTTGTCGGCGTGGGCGGGATCGGCCACCGGATACGCGACGTGGTCGCGGTGGGCCAGCGGCAGCGTCGAGGTCGCGCGCTCAACCGTCCAATCGCTGCGCACGAGTCCCTCGATCGGGCCATCGACGCCGAGTGCGATCGGGGCGCGCAGCCGCAGCAGCCCCGGTTGGCGCGGCACATCGAACTGCCAGCCGACCCAGATCACCGTGAGGTTCAGACGCATCAGCAGCCGATCGCCGAACTGGTCGGCGGTCGAAGGGTCCTGGCTCCACGTCGCGCGATTGAAGTACGGCAAGAGCGCCTTGCCGCCACGGTTGCTCACCTCGAGCAGGGCCACCGATCCGCGTGGCGGCGGCCGCCGTGGGCGCAACACCATGAAGTCCGCCGCGGCCTCGACGCGCCCGCGCGCGTTGCGGGGCGCGCGCTCGAGATCCACGATGATCGCATTGGCTGGATGCGCGGGGTCGAGCTCCAGCTCGACGGTGCCCTTGAGTTTTTCGTACTCGCCGCCCAGCACGTCTTCCCGCGTGTCGACGACCAGCCGTCGGACCTCCGCGTGCGCCGGCGCGGCGGTGAGGACGAGCAGGGCGAGGGCGAGCGCGACGCGGAATCTCATTGCGGCGCGTACGTCACGCGGTGGATGCGATCGCCGTGATCGTCGGACACATAGAGACTGCCGTCCCGGCCCACCGCGAGATCCACGGGGCGGCCGAGGATGCGCTCGCCGTGACGCCAGCCGCTCGAGAAGTCCTCCACCGTACTCGGGCGCCCGTCGCGAAAGCGCACGCGCGCAATCGTATACCCCGCGGGAGCGAGGCCGAGTCGCGAGCCGTGCAGGGCCACGAACAGGTCGCCGACGTACTCCGGGGGGAACTGCCCGCGCGTGTAGAACGCCAGCCCGAGCGGCGCCGCGTGCGCCGCCAGCTCCACACTCGGCGGCGTCACGCCGCCGCAGTCGGCGACGCCGCCGAGCGTCGGATCGCGCCGCAGAGCGCCGCGCTCGGCGAAGCACTCCGGCCAGCCATACGTGGCGCCCCGCCGCACCTGGGTCACGTAATCCGGCGGCGCCGCGCCGCCGGCCCAGTCGCGCTCGTTCACCGCCGTCCACAGCGCACCGCTCGTCGGGTGAAACGCCAGGCCGACGGGATTGCGCAGGCCGCCGGCGAATCGCTCCTCGCCGGAGCCGTCGGCGTTGTAACGAACGATCGACGCGCGGCGGGCATCCCGCTCGCGGCAGATATCGCACGACGAGCCGACCGCGACGTAGAGCTTGCCGTCACGGCCGAAGGCGATCGAGCGCGTCCAGTGATGCGCGCCGTGCGGCAAGCCGGCGACGACGACGCTCGGCTCCACGGCCGTCTGCGTCGCCGCGTGGTAGCGGTAGCGCACGATCCTGCCGGTCTCCGCGACGTAGAGGTACCCGCGGCGGAACGCCATTCCGTGTGGGAGGTCGAGGTCCTTGACGACGGTCACCGCGTCGGTCGCGCGGCCGAGACCGCGTCGATCCGGCAACGCCACGACGCGTCCCTGGGCCGAGATGGACACGAACAGCACCCCTCGGGGATCGACCGCGAGGGCGCGCGCGCCGCCGAGCTTCTCGGCAAAGACCTCGATGCGGAAGCCGGCAGGCACGGTGATCTCCTGCGCGTCGGCCAGGCCGAAACTCAGCAGAACCCCTAGCGCGGCGACTCGCCACGTGCCGATGCTGCGTACCGTACCACGACCGCCCTTGACATCGTCGGGTGGACGGCCGATTCTTCCGGCCACGCGGCTGAAAGGGGAACGAGGATGGGATCAGTCCCCTCACCCGGACGTCGCAGCATCCTGACGCTGGCGGTCGGCGTCGGCATCGGCTTGCCGCTCGCCCGTCTCGTCGACGCGCAGGACCCCGCGGCGCGGCGCGCGCGGCCGCAGCCGAACGACCGCTTCACGCACGCGGCCGGCGATCGCAAGGGCCGGCTCATCACGCTGGCGGACCTGCCCGCCGGCGGCGCGCCGCTCACCGCGTATCCGATGGATGCCGGCACCGGCACCGTGCGCAACGACTCACGGCTCAATCAGATCCTGCTCGTCCGGCTGGACCCGCAGGCGCTCGATCGCGACACGAGCGCGCGCGCGGCGGACGGCATCGTGGCCTATTCCGCGATCTGCACGCACACCGGGTGTGACGCGTGGGACTGGCTGCCCGCGTCCGGCACCGTGAAGTGCCCGTGTCACTTCTCGGAGTTCGACCTTCGGGCGAGCGCCCGTGTTCTCAACGGCCCCGCACCGCGCCGGCTGCCGGCGCTGCCCGTGAAAGTTGCCGACGGTTTGCCGGTCGCCGCCGGCGGTTTCATCGGGCGTCCGGGCTTCGAGTCGGGAGGGGGGTGAGGCAGGGCAGGCGGCATCGCACGTTCGTTCGTCGCTCACGCCAACGAGGAGGCCACAACGATGTCGCTGAGAACGCTGGCCATCGCCACCGCCGCCGCCCTCGCCGTGTTCGGGCCGGCGATGCTCGCGGCACAGAGCCCCGGCGCCTACAACGCCGTGACCGAGCAGCGGCTGCTCAATCCCGAGCCGCACAACTGGCTGATGTACCGCGGCAACTACAGCGGCTGGGGCTACAGCCCGCTCGACCAGATCACGCCCGGCAACGTCCGAAAGCTGGTGCCGGTGTGGAGTTACTCCACCGGCGTTACCGAAGGTCATCAGGCGCCGCCGATCGTCAACGACGGCGTGATGTTCGTCACGACCCCGCAGCAGCAAGTCATCGCGCTCCGGGCGAAGACCGGCGATCTCCTCTGGCGGTTCAAGAAAGAGCTGCCCGAGGATCTGCTGCAGCTGCACCCCACCAATCGCGGCGTCGCGCTGTGGCAGGACCGGGTGTACGTCGCGACTGTCGACGCCCATCTCGTCGCGCTCGACGCCAAGACGGGCACCGTCGTGTGGGACACCACCGTTGACGACTACAAGAACGGCTACTACTTCACGCTGGCGCCGCTCGTGGCCAAGGGCAAGGTCATGGTCGGCACGTCGGGTGGCGAGCTTGGCATCCGTGGCTACATCGCCGCCTTCGACGCGCGCGACGGCAAGCAGGTCTGGAAGACCCACACGATTCCCGGCCCGGGCGAGCCGGGTCACGACACCTGGCAGGGCGAGGCGTGGAAGACGGGCGGTGTCTCCGTCTGGCTCACCGCGCACTATGATCCGCAGCTGAATCTCACCTACTGGGGCACGGGGAACGCCGCGCCGTGGCCGGGCGACATGCATCCCGGCGACAATCTCTATTCCTCGTCTGTGATCGCGCTCGACGCAGACACCGGCAAGATTCGTGGTCATCACCAGTATCACTGGAACGACTCGTGGGACTGGGACGAGGTCTCCACGCCGCTGCTGATCGACTTTCCCAAAGACGGACGCGTGGTGAAAGGCCTCGTGCATCCCGGTCGCAACGGCTATCTGTGGCGGCTCGAGCGCCAGGCCGACGGGATCCGCTTCGTGGACGCGAAACCGTTCGTCACCCAGGAGGTCTTCACCAAGATCGATCCGGTGACCGGGCGGCCGAGCTACGATCCCGAGCGCAAGCCGCGCGGCGGCGCCACCGTCACGTTCTGCCCCGGGCTCTGGGGCGGCAAGGATTGGACGCCGGCCGGCTACAACCCCAAGACGAACTATCTCTATATTCCCGCCAACGAGAATCTGTGCAGCACGCTCGTCGGCCAGACGGGGCCCTACGAAGCCGGCAAGCTCTTCCTCGGCATCGATCGGCCGAAGACGACGATGAGCTGGCGGCAAGGGGCGTCGCACATCGGCGAGCTGCAGGCGTGGGACATGAAGACGGGCCAGAAGGTGTGGACCCACAAGTTCCCGTACCAGAACTGGGGTCCCATCCTCACGACCGGCGGCGGGCTCGTCTTCCTCGGCGGCACCAACGATCGCAACTTCCGCGCCTTCGACGCAAAAAGCGGCAAACAGCTCTGGGAGTTCAAGACCAACTCCGGTGTCACCGGCGTGCCGAGCTCGTTCGCCGTCGACGGCACGCAATACGTGGCCGTGCAATCGGGCTGGGGTGTCGACGCGCAGCGCATGCAGGCGCGTCTGGACACGTTCCTGGGCACGAAGACCGAGGTGCCCCAGGGCGGCGTGGTGTGGGTGTTCGCGCTGAGAGATTGAGGAGGACCCAACATGGAGTTCAACGTCTTCGAGCACTTCAAGGGTTTTGAGCGCGCATCGGATGGCCCGCGAACGCCCGAGGAGCAAGGGACGAGGTTCTTCCTCGGCGGACATCTCGGCCCGCGAATCAGCGAGCATCTCGACGCCAGCGCGGCCAAGGCGGGGCTGTCGCGCCGCAACTTCCTCGCCTCCGCCTCGGCGCTGCCGGCGGCGATGCTCGCCGTGAACAACATCACCGGCATGCGTTTCTTCGATGTCACGCCCGCCGAGGCGTACGAGCCGGCGGCGGCCAAGGAGATCAAGATCAGCCGCAAGCCAGGCAGCGACTTCATCGTCGACGCCCACACGCATATCTGCACGCGCAAGGACGGGTACATCCCCGGCGTCAACACCACCGAGCGCGGCATGTGGTTCGTCCAGCTGCTGGACGATCTCGGCAAGGCGATGGGCCTGCCGAACGGCACCAAGGACATGACGGTCGAGAACTTCGGCAAGCTCATCCTCGAGGGCAGCGATACGAGCGTCGCCGTCTTCAATCCGTTCGGCTTCCGCGAGGATTACGGCGGCAAGGACATGATCCCGATCGAGGAGCAGGCGGAGGTCAAGCAGCGCTGGCCGACGCGCACGGTCATGCTCGGCGGCGGCCTCACGCCGAACCAGGGGCTTTCCGAGACGCTGGAACGGATGACGATGTTCGTGGAGAAGTACCAGATCTCCGGCCTCAAGCTCTACACGTTCGACTCCACCAAGAAGCGCGGCTGGTGGTTCGACGATCAGAAGCTGGCGTATCCCATGTGGGAGAAGGCCCGCAAGCTCGGGCTCAAGAACATCGGCTGCCACAAGGGAATCCCCTTCGGCCAGTTCATGGCGCGCTACGCGCACCCGGAGGATCTCGACGCGGTGTGCGACGACTTCACGGACCTCAACTTCATCGCCTACCACTCGGCGTGGCCCTATCAGCACGAGCTGGCCGCGCTGAAAGGCTTCAAGCCGCAGCGCAAGAATCTCTATGCCGAGGTCGGCTCCACCTTCGCCGCGACGGTGACGAATCGACCGCTGGAGTGCGCGCACGTGCTGGGCACCCTGCTGCGCGACCTCGGCCCCGACTACGTGATGTGGGGCACCGACTCGGCGCTGTGGGGCAATCCGCAGTGGCAGATCGATGCCTTCCGGAAGTTCCGGATTCCCGACCAGCTGGTCGAGGGGCATGGGTATCCCGCGCTCACCGACGAGATCAAGGCAAAAGTCTTCGGTCTCAACGCGGCGCGCATCTGGAACCTCAAGACCACGACCAGTGCGGTCCCGATGGAGCCGCGGCGCCCCGTCGCGGTGTGAGGACGCGATGCCGACTTACGAATACGAATGCGTGCCCTGCCGGGTCGTCTATGAGACCCGGCACGGCGTGAACGATCCCGCGCTCGATACCTGTCCGCGGTGCGGCGCGCCCGTGGGGCGCCTCATGTCCGCGCCGAACCTCAACCGCGGTAACTATTCGAGTCCGACCGAGGCGAAGTACGCGCGGATGAGCATCAAGGAGGAGCTCGCGCGGGAACAAGTGCTGCAGAAGGACTTCGAGCGAATCTGGCTGCCGCCGCCGGTGAAGCACAGCCCCTGGGACGAGGGCGCGTGAGCTGAGCTGGGCGCGCGGCGCCCTCGCCGTCGTCGTGGCGGCCAGCGCGTTCGGGCTGGCCGCCACGCAGGCGGTGCCGGCGCCGCCGCGCGTGCTCATGGTGACCTACTCGGCGGGCTACCAGCACGATGTCGTGCGCCGTCCCGCCACCGGTGAGCTGTCGACGGCGGAGCGCGTGGTGTCGGACCTGGGGCGCCGCTCGGCCGGCTTCGCGGTCACTCACGTGGCAAGCCGCGAAGAGCTTGCGCGGATCACGACGGTGTCCGTTCGAGACTATCGCGCCATGGTCTTCTTCACGACCGGCGAGCTGCCGATCCCGTCCGCCGTGCGTGACTCGATGTTCCAGTCGGTTCGTGACGGCGCGGGATTCGTCGGTATCCACAGCGCGACCGATACCTGGTACGCCGTGCCCGCGTACCGGGAGCTGCTCGGCGGGGTCTTCGACGGTCACCCGTGGCACCAGCGCGTGCGACTCGTCGTCGAGGATCGCACGCATCCCGCCACTCGGCACCTCGGGGACAGCGTCGAGCTGGTCGACGAGATCTATCAGTTTCGCGCGTGGTCGCGCCCTGACGTTCACGTCTTGCTGCGCCTCGATCCACGCTCCGTCGACGTTGCCCGCGGCAAGCGCACCGATGGGGACTATGCGCTGGCCTGGACCAAGGGGTATGGGCGTGGCCGCGTCATCTATACGGCCCTCGGCCACGAGCCCGCCGTCTGGGCGGACAGTCAATTCCAGTCACATCTTCTGGGTGCGATCCAGTGGGCGCTGGGGGGCGGCTAGCGTCGCCCACGCGCCGCACGGCTCGCGCCGGGAGCCGTGCGGCTACGGCGCAATCGGCGGGCGGTAGGCGATGCCGTAGCGCGCGAAGATCTTGGGAATCGTCTGATCCGCGATCAGCGTGTCGAGTGCGCGGTTGACCGCGTCGACGAGCGGCGTGTCGGTGTTGCGGAGCGCGATGGCGACGTTCCACCGAAAATCACGCTCGGGCACGTACGTCTCGGAGATCTTGATCGTGCCGGGTTGCAGCTTCAGATACCAGCCGGCGTAGGCATCGGAGACCAGGCCCGCGGCGGCCTGCCCCTTCGTAACGGCATCGAGGACGTCGAAGGGGCTGCCGTACGTCGACACCGGAATCTTCCGCTGGTCGAGCACGTAGTGCGGCCACGACGTGTGCTCGACGGCGATCTTGCCCTTCACGTCTTCCAGCCGCTCGACGGACGCCGCCTTGGCGGGGACGACGAGCACATAGCCGCTGGCGACATACGGCTTGGTGAGACGCGGGCCGCGGCGAGGGCCGCCGTCGTCGGCTTTGACGATCGAGCCGATCGTGGCGTCGCAATCGGTGCGGCGTGCGTGGCGCGTGAACACGATCCAGTCGACGTGCAGCCGCACGCCGAGCTGCTTGGCGATGGCCTCGGCGATCTCGATCTGAAAGCCCGGCGTCGTCCGATCCTGGCTCGAATAGGGCAGGGCGTCGGGATGCGCGCAGATGCCGAACATTCCGCGCTCGCGTACCGATTCGAGCGGGGCGGCATCCGCCGACGCAATGGTGGATACGAGCGCGATCGCAACAATCCAGCCGAGTCGCTGAGCGCGCATCCTCATTCGTCCTTCACGTTCGACAGCGACATGATGTAGGCCACGACCTTCCAGATTTCTTCGGGCGGCAGCATCGTCCCGAACGCCGGCATCACCAGTCCGGCGGCTCCGCCGGGCGAGCCCTGGGCGATCCGCGCGTAGAGGAAGTTGGGGTCGTAGGTCTTGCCGCGCAGCTTGGGCGCCCGCGACACCCGTCCTTCGCGGCCGTGACAGTAGCCGGTGCAGGACGCGGAGAATCGATGGCGGCCTTCGTCGATCGCCGCCGGGTCATCGAGCGGGAATGGTGGCTTGCTGACGTCGGCCGACGGCTGCCGCATGCCCTGTGCGCGCACGACGGCCACGGCGGGCACACCAACCGCGGCGGCGGCGACCATGACGAGAACGACGACAACTCGCATGCTTCTCCAGGCGGCGATGCGTGTGAAGCGGGGAGGGGAGGACGCCGCGTCCTCCCCTCCTCCAGAGACTACTTCAGCGTGAAGACGAAGATCGCTGCGCCGGCGGGGAAGTCCTCGACCTCCGGCCACAGCGCGGGATAGAGACCGAGCACGAGCGAGCCGAGACCGCTCGGCACCGCGATGTACTGCTTGCCGTTCACCGAGTAGCTGATGGGACCGCCGCGGTGGCCGGAGCCCGTGCGGAAGTGCCAGAGCTGCTCGCCGGTGTCGGCGTCGTACGCATGCACGATGCCTTCGAGGTCGCCGTGGATGACGAGGCCGCCGCCGGTGGAGAGCACGCTGCCGATCGGCGGGTACTTGAAGTTGATGCTCCACTTCCTCTCGCCCGTGACCGGGTCACGCGCGTCGAGATGGCCGTAGGCCTCGCCGCCCGGCGGATGCTTGGCGACCTGATCCCCGCCGAAGAACAATCCCGCCGCCGGCTCCGTCTGCGGCGTCTGCTTCTCGACGGTGACCTCCTCGCATACCTCCATCGCGGTGTTGTACCAGAGCTTGGTCTTCGGGTTGTACGAACCCGAGTTCCAGCTGCGGCCGCCCGCGATCCACGGGCAGATGAACTTCGGCTTGCCCACCTCACGCGGCGGATTGCGACCGATGAGCTCGCCGGTCTTCGGGTTGATGCTCTTCACCCAGTTGTAGACGTGGTTCATCGGCCACACGTTTTCGATCTTGCCGTTCGTGCGGTCGTACACGAACACGAAGCCGCTCTTGTTCTGG
>Ga0207646_10001926_pt1 | contig 24949 bp, 27 predicted proteins | sample KBSK5502metaG_FD_184343 | JGI IMG/M metagenome (GOLD analysis project Ga0207646, IMG submission 184343) | Corn, switchgrass and miscanthus rhizosphere microbial communities from Kellogg Biological Station, Michigan, USA - KBS K5-50-2 metaG... | ecosystem: Host-associated > Plants > Roots >...
CGAACGTCACGCTTTGCTCGGCCCAAAGCAGCTTGATCAGCTTGACGGCTTCACGCAGCCGCGCGAAACGTTCTTTGTTGTCGGGCCACGCGATCCCGAGAGCGCCCTCGTTGAGGTGCTCGCCCGTGCCGATGCCGAGGATCATGCGTCCCGGGTTGAGGGAGCCGAGCGTCCCGAAGGCCTGCGCGACGACGGCCGGGTGATAGCGAAATGTGGGCGTTGTGACCGATGTGCCGAGCAGCACTCGCCTCGTGCGCTCGCCGGTGGCCGCGAGCCACGCGAACGCGAACGGCGCATGGCCGTCGGAGTGCCGCCATGGCTGGAAGTGATCGCTGACGAAAACGCTGTCGAAGCCGTTGCGCTCGGCGTCGACCGCGAAATCGAGCAGCACGCGTGGGGCGAACTGCTCGGCCGAAGCCTTGTACCCAAGCCGCAGCATGCTTATCTGGAACTCAGCGCCGGTAGTAACGCTTCCAGCTGAAGCCCACGCCCCCCACGATCGCTGCGATGAGGACCACGACCAGCGCGATCAGGCTGCGGCTGTCGAAGGTGGCGACAGCGGTGACCATCGTCACCGCCAGCACGCCGACCGCCAGCATCATGATGGCTATGAGCGTGACCGCGCGGTGGACCTTCACGACGCTAGCTTAAGGGCCTGATGGAGGAGCCAAGGTTCGTCCACCTGGAGTCGGTGACGTCGACCCAGGACGTCGCGCGGGACATGCCCATCGGCTCGGTGGTGCTTGCGGACCACCAGACTCATGGCCGCGGCCGCCAGTCACACCGCTGGGAGTCGCCACCCGGCGCCGCGCTCCTGGTCTCGTTCGTACTCGCGCCGAATTCGCTGCTCAGCCTGGCCGCCGGCGTGGCCGCCGCCGAAGCGTGCGGCCGAGGGGTGCGGCTGAAGTGGCCCAACGACCTGCTCCTCGACGGCCGCAAGGTGGGCGGGATCCTCGTCGAGGCGTCACCTTCAAAGGCGATCTGCGGCATCGGGGTCAACCTCACGTGGGCGCCCGAGGGCGCAGCGCGGCTGGACGAGCCGCGCGATCAGCTCCTGGAACGACTGCGCGCAGCCATGGAACGGTGGACTTCGGCGCCGGCGGGCCAGGTCATCACGCGCTGGCGCGAGCTTTCGGACACGCTCGGCAAAAGGGTTCGCGTTGAGCTCCCGAATCGAATCGTGGAGGGGACCGCCCAGGACATCGACGCGGCCGGCAACCTCATCGTCGACGGGACGGCGGTCAGCGCGGGGAGCGTGACCGTTCTAAGCAGCTGACATCAGCGCCGCCAGCTCAGGCAGCACTTCGCCCGCACGGCCCCGGATGACGACTTCGGCGATCCGGTCCAATGGCGTCGGCTCGGCATTGACCACGATGAGGGCGGCGCCGCGCTCGACGGCCGCCGACGGGATGTTCGCGGCCGGGTAGACCACAAGCGAGGAGCCGACCACCAACATCACGTCGGCCGCTCTCGCCAACGCGAACGCCTCCTCGACCGCGGGGACAGGCATCGCTTCACCGAACAGGACGACGGTCGGTTTGAGAAAGACACCGCCGCACACCTTGCAGCGTGGGGGCATTTCGGATTCAAGCCTGGCCTGGACCTCAGCCCGACTCTCGCGCCAACCGCAATCGAGGCACCGAACGGTCCGGCCCGAGCCGTGCAGCTCGATTACGCGCCGGCTGCCCGCGTCTTGATGCAGCCCGTCTGTGTTCTGGGTTACGACAGCAATCAAATGGCCCGCTCGCTCGAGCGCGGCGAGCGCATGGTGGCCGGGGTTTGGCCGAGCCGCTAGCACCGCAGGGCCTCGTTCCTTCGCCACCTTCCAGTAGGCGCTTGGGTCCTGCAAGAAGTTGTCGATCGACGCCACCTTGACCGGGTCGTACTGCGACCACAGCCCGCCGGCGCCGCGAAAGGTGGGGATTCCGCTTTCCGCGGAAATGCCGGCCCCGGTGAGGGCTACACCCGTGTGGGCGCCTGTCATCAGCTCCGCGGCGCGTTCGATGGTCATCTTTTCTGCGCCGAGTACGCGGACATCGCGATGTCCGTCGGAAACGGGACCCACGGCGATGACTGATCCTGCCGAATGGCGCTGACTCTGAACACCCTGAAAGTCTCCGCCGATTTACCTTTGAGCTGGATGCCCGGCACCTGATCGACGGCGATGAGCTCGGCGCAGGCGTCAAAGGTCGGCTGGCCGATGATCACCGTGAACGCTTCAGCCGCCCCGCAAAAACGGGACGCCGTGTTCACAGAGTCGCCCAGCGCCGTGTACTGGAGCCGGTCTTTGCTGCCCATGTTTCCCACCACCGCGGGCCCGGTGTTGATGCCGACACCCCAGCTGATCGGTGGCAAGCGCTTGGCTGCAAGCTTGGCCAGCAGCGCGGGTGCCTGGTTCACGAGGTCGTACGCGCACCGCACCGCGAGGAGCCCATGGTCCTCCTGCTCGACTGGCGCATTCCAGATGGCGACGATCTCGTCGCCGACGAACTTGTCGATGGTGCCGGTCCCACTTGAAAATGAGCGCGCTCATCTCCTCCAGGTACTCCTGGACCACCGCGAGCACGTCTTCGGCGTGCATCGCCTCCGACATCGCGGTGAACCCACGGATGTCGACGAAGAGCATCGTCAGGTCGCGCCTCTCGCCACGAGAGATGATCTCGTCAACTGATTTCGAAGCCGCAAGCTGTCGCGAGATCCGCGGATCGACATAGTGGCCGAAGATCGCCTCCACCTTGCGCCGTTCGCGCTCCTCGAGCACGTAGCGCGCGCCGAGCGAGAACGATCCAGCCAGGACGATGGCGATCGGCGCATGAAGCGGGTCGCTCAAATAGCCGTTCTGTCCCAGCACGAGGATGACCGCGAAGTAGGTGAGGAGGATGACCGCGGTGAGCAGCATCCCGTTGCGGAACGACAGCACGTACACGACAAGGCCGGCGATCGTCGAGAGAAGAAGTATCGCCAGGTACATCGAGAGAGGCGGCTGCAAGTGGATGTACCGATCCGACAGGACGGTGCTGATCGCATCACCCATGATCCGGTAGCCGTAGTTCTGGTTGTCGAGCATGCATTTCGGGCGGCTGGCCGGGCAAAAGGTCTTGTCGTGCGGAAAGCTCACTGCTTGCGTGTAGACGTCGCCGGCGTCGATGAGCTTGGTCCCGACGACGACGATGTGATTGGTGATCACAGCCGGGTGCGGGCAGCTGGCATTGAGAGCGTCCACGTAAGCGCAGGTGGGGCTTCCGCCTTTCGTGAAGTTGATCAGCATCTGGTTTCCGACGAGAGGAATGTGATGAGGACCGAACGAGGCCTCGGTTCCAGCGGCGTCTATCGACAGCGTGGAGTTGATTCCCTGCGAGACCCTCAAGGCCTCCAAAAACGCGGGCTCTTGCGCTTCGTTGTCGGGACATGTATGCGTCGGATGGATCTCCACGCCTCGGACCGAGTCCGCCGCATCGGGATTGGCGAACCCGCGATCACCAACGGCTGCGGCGACGCTCGCGAACTCTGGCCTTGGCGCATCGTCCGCCGTGCACACCAGCACCACGTTGCCGGCCGACTTGATGGCGGACGTGAGCTCGGCGTCGGTGTTTTCAGTTGGATTCTCAGGATCGTTCAGGGTGACGTGGTCCAGGACGATGTCGAACAGAATCACCTTCGGGTGGAGGCTGGCCAGGTAGTTGATCACTTTCGCGTGATAAGAGTTGAGCCACGGGTAAGTGCCGAGCCGGTCGTTTGACCGCTGGTCGATCGCCACCAGAGTTATCCGTAGATCTGTGGCCGGGCCGGGAAACAGCTGGTCTTGCGCCGCGTCGAACGACCTGTTGATGACGCCGACGTAGCCGAACGAGGTCACCAGTATGCCGGCGATGAGGCCCGCCAGCGCAAAACGCCAGGCCAAGCGCCAGTCGCCGACCCGCTCGCGGACCATGCGCCGCTATCTTAGTTACGGTGCGGGTGACCGTCCTCGAATCGCGACGGACGCTCGCGATCTACGTCGCCGCCGGCGCATCATTCGCCGCACTTTCCGCGCGCGGGCTCACCATTCCGCTCTACGCGCATGAGCTCGGCGCGGATCGGTTCCAGGTCGGCGCGCTTTTCTCAGTGGGCACGCTGGCCGCTGCCCTGCTCTCGCTTCCGTCGGGACTTCTCATCGACCGCTTCGGCGCGCGATCGCTGCTGATCTTCTCGATCGTCGTCGCCGCGGGCTCGCAGCTCGCGGCCGCCGCCACCGTCACGGTCCTTCCGCTCTTCATCTGGCAGGTCGTCGGCGGGCTCGGCGGCGGGGCGCAGCAGGCGGCGCTGTTCTCTGCCGTGACCGAGTCGGTGAAGAGCGGCCGGCTCGGCCGCGCGATGGGATGGCTCACCTTCTCGATGCAGACAGGCTTCTTCATCGGCCCGTCGATCGCGGGCGTGCTGCTGAACTGGCTCGACATCCGGACCGACCTGGCGGTCACGACCGCCCTGCTCGTCTTCACCATCCCCGGCGGTTTGCTGGCGAGCGGCACGCGCCAGTCGGCTCGGCGCGGGCTTTCCCTGCGTGAGCCGCTTCGTGCTCTTGTGGCACAACCCGCGTTCCTGCCGGTGGTGATCGGGCTGGTCGCCGCCGCATTCGCGTGGGGCACCGTCGGAGCGTTTCTTCCGATCTTCGGCAAGGAAGCGCTCCGGCTGCCGAGCGCCCAGGTCGGCCTCCTGCTTGCTCTGCAAGCTGTGGCCAACGGCGCCTCGCGAATCCCGGGCGGGATTCTGGTCGACCGCGCTCGGCGTCGCTGGCCGATCGTCTTCACCGGAGTCGTGGTCTGGTCCGCGGCCGCCGTCATCCTCGGCCATCTGACGGGGTTCTGGGCGCCGGCCGTCGTACTGGTGGTCGCGACGCCGTTCATGGCCACCGCATTCGTCGCGATGGGAGTCGTGTTCGCCGATCTATCCGCGGCATCCACGCGTGGCGTGACGATGGGGATATACGGCACCGTGCTCTTTCTGGGCCTTTCCGCGGGCCCGCTCTTCTTCGGTCCGGTCGTCCAGAACTACGGCTACGCGGCTGGGTTCACCGTGACCGCCGCGGCGGCGGTTGTGCTGGCGATCGTGATGGCCGCTTTCCACGCGGAGCCCCTGCGGCGGCGCGCCGGGGTGAGGCTGCCTCCACCGGCTCCCGGGACTTGATCAGTCTCGACGATGTAGCCAGTTGAAGCCGAGTGGAGCTTAAGGCCGGATTTACTCCGGCCGTCCCCCTGCGCGCCACCTTCCAAGCGCCGCCAAGCGTGGCCGAGGAGAGGGGCGGGTCCGTGGGGGGGACATCTGTCCCCCCCGCGACTTTAAGCGTGCTGCTGTTGCTTGGAGGGCGCGGCTTTCATATCCGACACACGGACCTGGTTGCGGCCGCCCATCTTGGCCGCGTACAGGGCCTGGTCGGCGCGTTCGATGAGGCTCGTGAACAACGCCGCCTCGGCCGTCGCCGCGACGCCGATGCTGATGGTGAGCTTCAAACCGCCCGGAAAAGTGTGTGCGGCAACCTTCGCTCGAATGCGCTCCGCGAGAATCCGCGCCCCAGAGTCATTCGTCTCGTGCAGGACCAGGGCGAACTCCTCGCCACCGTATCGAGCGCAGACGTCCGATTCGCGGGCGCCGGTGCTCAGGATCGAAGCCAGCTCGGCAAGCACGGCGTCCCCGTGAAGGTGTCCGTACGTGTCGTTGACCTGCTTGAAATGGTCGAGGTCGACCATCAAGAAGGCGATCGGCTTGTGGTGGCGGCGCGCGCGCGTCGTCTCCTTCAGGAACTGCTGCGCGAGAGCACGCCGGTTGGGAAGCTTCGTGAGCTCGTCCGTGAGCGCGTTCTCCTCCTGCGCCTGGAAGAGCTGCGCGTGCCGGATGGCGATCGCGGCCTGGGACGCGACCCCGATCAGGAGATCGCTTTGGTCCTCGGTCAGCTCGCGCCAGGCATTCAGGTAGAGCTCCAGCGCTCCCATCAACTGGCCCGAGCGCTGCACGGGCACGACGAGCACGTGCTGCGGGTGACCGCCCGCCTCGAGGCCGGGCGCCGAGTCTTCGGCGAGCCGGACGACGACCGGCCGCATGGCCGCCAGGGCTGATCGCAAAGGCTCTTCGCTCAGGGCGCGAACGCTGCCGCGGGGACGGTGCGTGAGGCCGTATTGAGCCTGGCGGCGCATCTCCGTCTTGCCGGGGACCACCAGGTACATCGAGCCCGCGACCGCGCCCATGATGCGACCCGCGTGCTGGATGGCGACGTCCAGAACCTCCTCGAGACCTAGCGACGAGTTGACCGCAGAGGCCATCGCCAGCAGAAGCGCGGCCCGATCGCGGGCGCCGCTCTCGTCCTCGAGGGCCTCCTGGAGGCGGCGCGTCATGCCGCGCATCCGCATGAGGGCGATCGTGAGCAGGATCACCGCGATGATGAACAGCACCGAAGTGATCAAAAGAACCGACGCTATATCGGGCAAAGACACCCTCCCCGGGTCGAAGTTGTCATAGGTTAACGCCGGGGGGTGCCAGGTTGATCCCCGCTAGTGTCTCGGGGACGGGGACACTTTATACTCGCTGGCGACCTGGAGCCGATCTCTTTCGACGACCTTCCCCTCGGCGGCGAGTGGACGACCCGGCGGCGCACCATCTCGGAGGCTGAGATCGCGCTGTTTGCGGCGGTGGCCGGCGACTTCTCCCCTCTGACCATCGACGCCGCTCATGCCGGAGGCGCCCGCTTCGCGCCGCCTGCGCTCCTCGTGGCGGCGGCCATCGGGCTCGGAACGATGGACATGCCGGTTCCGTCGGTAGCCGAATGGGAGTGGCTGAACTGGAAGTTTCCCCGGCCCGTGCGCGCCGGCGAAACCATCTACGCGCGCTGGACGCTCACCCAGAAGCGGCCCCCGATCAGCGGCGCCCCCACCGCCATCGTGGTGTGGCGGGTGGACGTCCACACAGCCGACGGGGCAATGTGCGCGGAAGGCGAGGTGGGCGCGAGCGTGCGGCGCAAGGCGCAGGCAGCCCGGCCCGCCAGCACCGCCGAGGCCGCCCCGGCCGCCCCGGCCGCCCCGGTGTCGCGGAGGCGCCGCGGCCGCCGGTCGCCGGCGCCTGCGGCGGCAAAGACGATCGAGGCTCCCCCGAAGCCGGCGCCCGAAGAAAAGGCAGGCGTCCCCAGGAGACGCCGCAGGCGGCGCTCCAAAGCCGGGTCGCAGGCGGGGAGCAACGGCCCGCAACCGGTGAGCACCTCATCGGCGGAGAGTGCGCCGGCCTCAGCCCCGGCTCCGACCCCGGTCATCGCCCAGGCCGCGCCCGCTGGCGCGCTGAGCCGCGTCATGAAACGGCTGAGGCGAACCTAACCCGGAGGTTCCAGCGCCTCGATGTACTCGATGACACGCCGGGTCAGCTGCGAGGGCGTCGAAGCCCCGCTCGTGACGCCAACCTTCGTGGCCCCCTCGAGCCACGCGAGGTCGAGGTCCTCGAGCCGGTCGACCAGGTAAGCGGGCCTCTTACCCAGCTTTTTCACGACCTCGACCAGCCGCAGCGAGTTCGAGGAGCGCGGGCTGCCGACGACGATCACGACGTCTACCTGTTTCGCTGCCTCCACCGCGGCCTCCTGCCGCTCCTGCGTGGCGCGGCAGATCTCGTTGTGGACCTCCGCCTGCGGGTAGCGTGACTTCACGCGGCCGATCAGGTCCTCGGTGTCCCAGACCGACAGGGTGGTCTGGCACGTGACAGCGATCCGATCGCCGCGCAGATCAAGCGCGTCGATGTCTTCGGGATCCTGGACGAGATGCACCCTGCCTGGGGCTTCGCCCACGACGCCCTCCGGCTCGGGGTGGCCCTTGCGGCCGATGTACACGACCTCGTAGCCCTTCCCGGCGAGGTCCGCCACCAGCTCGTGGGTCCGGACGACATCCGAACAGGTGGCGTCGATCGCCGTCAGGCCACGCTCGGCCGCGCGCTGCTTGACCTGAGGCGACACACCATGCGCCGTGAAAATCACCGTGCCGTCCTTGATCTGCTCGAGGCCCGCCAGCCTGTCGGGCGGATCGACCAGGGCGATTCCCTGCGCCTGGAGATCATCGGTCGCGTGAGTGTTATGGACGAGCATGCCGAGCATGTGCACCGGTCCGTTGGTCTCTTCGCGCACCCGCTTGGCGATTCGAAAGGCATCCACCACGCCGTGGCAATAACCGCGCGGCGTGATCCTGACGACTTCCATGACTTCGATTTGAGTCTACGCGGGAGGCTTAGTCGACCCCCACAAAGAGGTCCGATTCCGGAAGCGGCGATCCCGGCTTGCCGCGCGCGAGCTGGTAATACTCCGTACCGAAAGCCAGCCGGTAGATCTGATCGGCCATGTTCGCGAACCACGAGTTGGGATCGTTCTGGCTCACATGCGCGGCGAACGCGGCGCGCTTGCGGTCGACGAACTCACCGACGTCGACCCTCGTCGTCACCAATTCATCCGGAGTGCCCTGGATGGTGGCGCCGATGGTGTCGTCACGACGCGCCTCCTCGGGCATCTGCTCCCGGAACGCCTGCATCATCGAGCGGGGGATCGCGGTGTAGTAGAGCTTCTGTGGCGTCCATGGCTCACTCGAGCGGAGAAGCGAATCCAGAGCCGCGACGGTCACGAAATGCGCCTTGATGTGGTCGGGGTGACCGTAGATGCCGTCCTCCGCGTACGTGACCACGACCTCCGGCTTCTCCTGGCGCAGGATCATCGCCAGCTTTGCGGCGGCCTCGGCGATCGGTGCCTGGTGAAATGAGCTGGGATTCTCGTTGTCGGCGGTTCCGACCATGCCCGAGTCGCGATAGCCGAGGAACTCGCCCCGGTCGACGCCCAGGATCCGGGACGCGTTCTCGAGCTCCTTCGTGCGCACCTCCGCCAGGTGCGGGCGCGTGGACGCCTCATCCATGTTGTGGATCTCGCCGACCTCGCCACGGGTCGCCGTCACCAGCACGACGCGGTGCCCGTCCTCGTGCGCCTTCATCATCACGCCGCCGGTCGATATCGCCTCGTCATCGGGGTGGGCGTGGACGAGAAGGAGAGTGCTCACGATCGCACCAACAGGTCGGCGAGCTGCTTGATTCCACCTTTGCCCGGACCGGGAATGGTGCGTTCGGCCGCCGCTTGAACTTCCGGCGGCGAACCCTCGATCGCGATGCCCAGGCCCGCCCACGCGATCATCGACGCGTCGTTGCGCCCGTCGCCGACAGCGATAGACTCCGCCTGCGCAACACCGAGCCGCGCACACAGGAACTGCAATGCCGTCGCTTTGTCGCTCTCGACGCTGGTGAACTCGAGGTAGGTCGGCATCGACGTCGCGACGTTGAGCCTGCCCGCCCAGCGCCGGCGAACGTCAGGCAGCACCGCCTCCAGCGTCGCGCTGGGGGCGACGATCACAAGCTTGGGCGTAGTCGGTCCCATCGCCGCGTCGAGGTCCCCGACCACGTGGATCTCCATCCCGGCGTGGTCGGCATATTGGTGCGCCTCCGGCCGGTCCCGCGCGACTAGCAGCTGGTCGTCGCGATAGGCCTGGATGTGGAGATCACGCTCCTGCGCGTAGCGGATGACCTCCATCGCCAGGTCGTGCACGATGCCGTGGTCGAGCAGCATCTCGCCGCTCGGCTGCCTCACCTGAGCTCCCTGATAACAGACGATCGGACCGTCGAGGCCGAGCCGGCGCACCCACGGAAGGGCGCCTGGAAACGGCCGGCCGGTGCACGCGATCACCTCGACGCCGGCCGCGATTATTCGCGCCAGTGCCTCGACGTCGCGGGGGTCGAGGTTCAGCCGGGCGTCGATGATGGTCCCGTCGAGGTCCAGCGCCAGGAGTTTGTACGCGGTGCTGACAGCTATCGCTTGACCTCTGGGTTGAGGATGTTTGGCGGCCGGCCACCGCGCACCGCCGTGGCCATATTGCGCGCGGCCATCGCCGACATCTCCGATCGCGTCCGGACAGTTGCGCTGGCGATGTGTGGCGCCAGCACGACATTCGGTAGTGACAGCAGACCAGGGTGGACAGCCGGTTCGCGCTCGTAGACGTCGAGGCCCGCGCCGGCGATCTTCTTCGCATTCAAAGCATCGACCAGCGCCGCTTCGTCGACCACCGGACCGCGCGAGGTGTTGATGATGATCGCGGTGGGCTTCATCAGACCGAACTGAGCGGTGCTGAGCAGGTGGTGCGTCTCCTGGGTCAGGGGTACGTGCACTGAAACGAAGTCCGACTCCGCGAGCAGGCGGTTCAGGTCCACACGGGCGGCGGCCAGCTGCTGCTCAGCATCTGGCGGTAGGGGCTGAGGGTCGTAGTAAAGGACGCGCATGTTGAACCCTTTGGCACGGTGCGCGACGCCGCGGCCGATGCGGCCGATGCCGATGATGCCGAGAGTGGCATTGAAGACGTCGTGGCCCAGCATCATGTCGATGGCCCAGCCCTGGAACTTGCCCGACCGCGTGAAGTAGTCGGCTTCGACAACGCGTCGCGCCGTCGCCATCAAGAGGGTGAAGGCGAAATCGGACGTGGCGTCGTCGAGCACGCCAGGGGTGTTGGTCACCATCACCTTGTTTGCCGTCGCGGCGGCGACATCGATGTTGTCGAAACCGACCGCGACGTTGCTCACGATCTTCAAGCCGGGAGTGGAGAGCACGGTCTCGCGGATGGGGTCCATGAGCTGGCTGACGATGCCGACGCATCCGTCCGCCGCCTGCCGGATGCTGAGCTCGTCGAGCGGGCGATCAGGCGGATAGGCGACCACCTCGGCGGCCTCGCCGAGGATCGCAGGTCCGGGATCGAGGATGGGATGCATGAGGAGCACCCGCGGCTTGCCCCTCGTGCTCATGGATTCAGACCCAACTCCTGTGCGATTGGTTTGAGCGCGTCGCGGACGATCTCGACATGCTCGTCGAAGGGTATACCGAGCGACTCCGCTCCCGCGATGAGCTCGTCGCGGTGCACGCCGCGAGCGAAAGCCTTGTCCTTCATCTTCTTGCGCACGGTGCTCGGCTCGACCGAGCTCAACGACCTGTCCGGCTTTACGAGCGCGCAGGCGATGATGAAGCCGCACATCTCGTCGACGGCGTTCAGCGCCTTGCGAATGTTCGAATCGCGGGGAACGTTGAGGTAGTCGGCATGAGAAGCGATATCGTCGAGGATGTCATCGGGCCAGCCCTTCTCGCGGAGCATCTCGATCCCGCGCATCGGGTGCAGCTCGGCGGTCGGGCCGGACTCGTAGTCCCAGTCGTGGATCAGGCCGAGCACCGCCCAGCGCTCCTCGTCCTCTCCGAAACGGCGCGCGTAGGCGCGCATGGCCGCCTCGACGCTGCGCATGTGGCGGCGGAGCTGCTCTGACTGGGTCATCGAGGTCACGAGCTCCCAGGCCTCATCCCGAGTGGGACTGCTACTGCTCACAGAATCTCCTTGAGCGCCGCGAGCAGGCGCTGGTGCTGTTCGCGAGTGCCGATGGTGATGCGGAACCAGCCCGCGATCGGCTCCCGATGGTAATGCCGTATGAGCACCCGCCGCTCGCGCAGGGCGTCGGCGACGGCGGCTGCGGACGAGCCCATCGGCGGCTTGACGAAGACGAAGTTGGCCGCCGACGGCGAGTGCTCGAAGCCGTCTTCGCGGAGCCGGTCTTCCAGCCAGGCTCGCTCACCGACCACGTAGTCGACGATCTTGCGGTGATGCGCCTCATCCTCGATCGCGGCCGCAGCGGCCGTGATGGCGAGGCGGTCGATGTTGTACGAATCCTTGATCGCATCAAGGGCCGCGATCAGATCAGCGTTGGCGAGGGCGAAGCCGATGCGCATCCCGGCGAGCGCATACGACTTCGACATCGTGCGGAGGATGATCAGGTTCGGAAACTTGCCGATCAGCTCGAGCTGCGACTCAGACGCGAAGTCGACGTAAGCCTCGTCGAGCACCACGACACCGCGCGATCGCGCCAGCACACGCTCGACCGACAGCCTTCCGTGATGGGTGCCGGTGGGCGAGTTCGGGTTGACGAGGAATTTGAGCGGGGCCGGGTCCTCGAAGAGGTCCTCGGTCCAGGTCCAGCCTTCAGCGGTCGGATGGGTCGAGGGAATCACCTCGTGCACCTGGCAGAGCGGGTCGAGCAGGGGATATGTCGGCGTCGAGTAGGCGACTCGATCGCCCGCTCCGACGAATGCGCGGAAGCACATCTCGATCAGCTCGTCGGCGCCGTTTCCGAGCGCGACCTGATTCGTGTCGAGCCCGAAATGCTCCGCGATCGCTCTCCGGGCGGGCGCGGCCGTGGGACTCGGATACAACCGCAGTGACTCGCCCGCCGCCGCTTTGATCGCCTCGATGACCCTGGGTGAGGGTGGCAGAGGAGACTCGTTGGTGTTGAGCTTGACCCAGTCCTCGCCGTCGGCCGGCTGCTCGCCGGGGACATACGGCTGGTAGCCCTCGAGGGCCTTCTTCACGAAGCTTTTCGACATTCCAGCAAGAAGGTTTCAAACGCGAGGCGCGGGCTGACGTTCTGCTCTAGGTAGCCGAGCGTGTCGTATGACAGCTCGACAAGCCGAGCCCAGCGGCCCTGCTCACGGCCGCGGCTCGCGAGCATGCGGCGGCGCAGCTCGATCTGCCAGCTCGCGATCGCGAACAGCGCCGGGTCCTCGACCTCGCCTTCGCTCCGCCGCCAGGCCATCTGGCTGCCGTCCAGCTCGGCCGCCACGCGAAGGGGCACGTCGGCGGGAGCGCCGAAAACCTCCTCGAGGCGTCGGGTCCATTCCTCGTGCAGCTGGATCACACTCTCATCGCCGGCTACGCGCAGGGTCCAGCCGGGCCGGCCTCGCGAGAGCTCGGCCAGCAAGCGCGCACGTCCTGGTTCGACATCCAGCTTGAGCAGGAGCCGCTCGATTTCGGGCGCGGGGACCGGGTGGAAAAACAGCCGCTGGCATCGTGAGACGACGGTCGGCAGCACGACGAACGGGTTGAGGCTGGGGGTCGTGAGGATGATCACGCGATGCGGATGAGGTTCCTCCAGCGTCTTGAGGAGCACGCCCTGGTCCTGGTCTCGCAGGCGCCCGACGTTCGCCACCAGCGCCACTCGTCGCGTGCCCACCGCCGGCTTGAGGTTCAAGAACGCCTGCAGCGAAAGCTCGTGGAACTCGGGCGGTTTGTCGGGCAGGAGCCGGAGCTCGTTGATCGACAGCGCCTTGATGCGGTTGTCCTCCCAGTAATCGGGGTGGCGGTGGAGAGGGGCCTCGGGAAGCAGGGCGGCGGCGAGAGCACGAGCCGTGGTCGACTTGCCAAGCCCGGCCTCACCCACGAAGAGGTAGGCGTGCGCGAGCCGCCCGGACTCGAGCTGCGACCGGAGCTGGTCCAGGGCTCGCGTATGCCCGGCGATGCCTTCGAAAGGGTCCCCCACGGAAAGAAAGCCTAGGGCTTGAGGGGTTGTCCGCTCGGCAGCGCTTTCGCGGCTTCGCGCTCTCGCGCCAGACGCTGGGCGCGGCCCTGCAGCCAGACCTCGCGGATGCGCTGCAGCGCCGTCAGATTGGTCAGGATCGCGAGCAGGAAGATCACACCCGCCAGCACGACCCCGCCGAAGATCAAGCCGACGACCAGCGCCACGACCCGTTCGGGTCGCGCGAACAGTCCGGTCTCGCACGTGAACCCCAGGCTCTGGGCACGCGCCCGCACGTAGCTCACCAGGAACGAACCCGCGAGCGCGGCGACCGTACCCAGGAGCAGCCAGCGTTGGAGCGGCCCGCCGGAGGTCGCGAAATACGCGACCAGGCCGAGATACATCGCCCCCTCCGAGTAGCGGTCCAGTGTGGAGTCCAGGAACGCGCCGTACGGATAGCTGCGCCGCGTGGAACGCGCGAGGGCGCCGTCGAGGATGTCGAACGTGCCCGCAAAGGCCAGCACCACGCCGCCCCAACGGAGCTGGCCCCCGGCGGTGAGCACCGCCGCGACAAATGTGAGCAGCGTGCCCACCACCGTGATCTGGTTGGGAGTGACCGGCAGCCGGCCGAGCGCTGTCATCAGCGCTTCCGCGTGACGGCGGACCCAGGCTTCAAACCGCGTCGTGAACATTCATCACCTCTCGTGAAACCACCGCATCTCGCCGCGCGCGCGCCAGCCGCGCCTCGCCGTAGACCTCCAGCACCTGCGACGCGACCTCCTCCCACGCATAGTGGCGCGCCTTCTCCAGCCCGTACTCGCCCATCCGCCGCCGAAGGTGGGCGTCGCGCGCGAGTATGACGAGCGCCGCACCGAGCTCAGCCGAGCCTTTGGGCGTCACGGTGAGGCTGTCGAGCCCTGGCTCGAGCACCGACATGTAGCCATCGATCTCGGTCGCGACCACAGGCAGACCGCTCGCCATCGCTTCCAACAGCACGATGCCGAAGCTCTCGGCGCCCGTCGCCGGCGCGCAGAAGATGTCGGCACTGCAGTAGTAGCGAGGCAGCACCGAATCCGGAACGTAGCCGGCCATCACGACGTCCGGCAGACGGTGCCTGGAGATGTACGACTCGACCCTGTTCCTGAGCGGCCCGTCGCCGACCACGATGAGGCGCGTGTTGGGGACGCGCGTCTTCATGAACTCGTAGGCGCGCAAGAGGTATCCCAGGCCCTTCCGTTTCTCGAGCCTGCCGACGAAGAGGATGTTGACGCGGTCGTCGCGCAAGTGGCGGATCGGGGGGTGCCCAGGGTGGAACACGCTGACGTCGATGCCGTTGGGAATGACCCGGAGCGGGAAGTCGGGAAAGTAGCGGTTCACAAAAGCCTTCGCGGGTTCGCTAACCGCGATTCCGCGATCGATGTGGGCCAGGTACGGCTCGAGCAGCGGGCGGCCGTAGAGGTAGCCGATGTTCGATTTGGCGAACGCGTGGAACGTGCCCACATTGGCCGTCTGCGACATTCGCAGCATCGTGATCGGCAGTGCCGGCATGAGCGGCTCGTGAAAATGGAGGACGTCGAAGTGCTCGCGCTCGACGATCGCTGAGACTCGGTCGGCGAGGTGGAAGCTGAGTGTGATGCGGGCGACCGAGTCGTTGACGGGCAAAGCGATCGGGCTTCCGATCCGATAGAACTCCGCCGAATCGAAGTCGACGTCAGCGCGGCTGGAAGGCGCGAAGATGCGCACTTGATGATCGAGGCGCCGGAGCTGGCGCGCGAGATGGCGAACGTGATCGGTCACGCCACCTGGCGATGCGAAGTCGTACGGGGAGACGAGCCCGACCTTCACGCTACGGAGAACCCTCCCAGATCCGATGCGGTACGTGCCACTGCTCCGGATGCCGGCGGATGAACGCCTCGATGCGTGACAGTAGCTCCTGCGTGACGCGGACCTCGTCCGCCTTCGAATCGCCGGTGGATTTCGCCATCACGGGCGGCGTGGCTTCGGCCTGGTAGGTGTCGTCGGGCAGCCGGTAGACGCATACGGGCAAGAGCGGAGTGCCCAGGCGCAGCGAAAGCGCGGCGGGTCCCAGTGGAATCGGCGCCGGCCGCCCGAAGAACGGCATCACGTGACCGGTGCCGGTGATGTCGCGATCGATCGCGGTGACCACCATCTCCTGTTCCTGCAGAGCCTGCGTGACTTTGCGCAGTCCAGCCAGATGAAGAGGCAGAACGCTGATGCCCAGGCGCGCCCTGGTGTCGCGGTACCACTCGAACAGGGCCCTTGGCTCCAGCTCCTCCGCGAACAGGCTCACTGGGGCCAGCGTCGCCGACCAGATCGCGGAGACCACCTCGTACGAGCCCATGTGGCACGAGACCACCATGACGCCCTTGCCGAGCGCGCGCGCCTCCTCGAGGTAGTCGAGGTCCTTCTCGTTGACATGCAGCAGGGGGCGCATCACCTCGACCTTCATCCGAGGCAGCAACATCAGATCGGCATACGCCTTGGCGTGGTTGCGAAAGTTCAGCCATGAGAGCTTCCGCAGCTCCTTTGGCGTGAGCTCGGGGCAGGCCACCTCGAGGTTGTACTCGAGCCGCGGGCGGGCAAGCGGCGAGAAGCGCCACGCGAATCGGGCGGCCACCACGGCGAGCGCATACGCCCATGCACGGGGCAGCCGCTCCACCACCGACTGCACGATCTTGAATGCGCGCCAGCGCCACTCACTCACTCCCCAGCCCTGAACATCGGCCGAAACGCATACCACTGGTCAGGACGCTCCCTGATGAAGTCCTCGAAGCGGTTGATCACGCGCTGCATCAGGCGCTCTTTGGTGTCGTCTTCGCGCACAGCCAGGGCAGGGTCGAGGTGGATGCGATGGCGACCCGGCGCGACCACGTACTGGCAAGCCGGCATCAGGGCAGCCCCGGTCTTGATTGCAAGCGCGGCGGGGCCCCCCGGCACGATCGCGTGCCGCCCGAAGAAACGGACGTCCACGCCTGGGCCCTGCTCGAGGTCGCAGAGGAGGGCGACGATATGGTTGGCGCGCAGCGCTTCGGTGATTGCCCGGATGGCGGCGCGGCCGAGCATGATCACGTTCATCCCGAATCGCTGCCGGGTCTCCACAACCGCGTCGTTCAGCGATCCCGGGAACTTGTCGGCGACCGCTTCGAGCGGATAACCGATCGCAGCGGCGTAGGCGCCCGCCATGTCCCACGAGCCCATGTGCGGAACCGCCATGATGGCTCCGCGACCGCGGGCCAGAGCGGTTTCGAGGTCCTCGCGGCCCTCGAGCGTTACGCGATCGACCAGCTCAGCCGGGGTGAGACTGCCGATCAACAGGAAGTCCATCAGCATCCGGCCGTAGTTCTGAAAGGCCCGCCTGGCCACCCGCGCCACCTCAGGGTCCGTCGGGCGTCGCCCGAGCGCGGCCGCGTAGTTGTCGAGTGCTGCGCGTCGCTGGCCGGGGCTGAGCCAGTACCATGCCGCGCCGGCCGGTGCCGCGGCCGCATGGCGGACGCCCGGCGGGACTGCCCGCAGGATCCGCGCACCCGCGTAGTAACCAGCCCAGCCGAGCGAGAGCCCGCGGCCCTGCGACGGCCTAGTCGGCCGATCGGCGCCCTTCGGGCGCCTTGCCGTCGTCAGCTCCTGCGCTGCTCGCTCACGCATTTATCGATGCGCTCGCTCCGCTGCTCGTCGCTTCCTCGGCCTCGGCCGCCGATGCCGCCGCATGTCACGCGTACCCCGCTCGACTGGGCTACCGGCGAGCAGCTGCGGTCGCCGGCTTCGTGCGCGCGATGCGGCGGGAGCGGCCGTTTGACGTGGCCTTACCAGCATCGATGAACTCCTCCACAAGGCTCTTCGCCTCGGAGTCGCTGTACTGCACCGGTGGCGACTTCATGAAATATGAGCTTGGGGCTTCGAGCGCACCCCCGATGCCGCGGTCGCGGGCGAGCTTGATGCAGCGGACGGCGTCGATGACGATGCCCGCCGAGTTGGGCGAATCGTGGACCTCGAGCTTGAGCTCGACGTTGAGAGGAACGTCTCCAAAGGAGCGACCCTCGAGGCGGATGTACGCCCACTTGCGGTCGTTCAGCCACGGCACGTAGTCCGATGGGCCGATGTGGACGTTGTCCGCGCCGATGTCGTAATCGAGCTGCGAGGTGACCGAGCGCGTCTTCGAGATCTTCTTCGACATCAGGCGGTCGCGCTCGAGCATGTTCAGGAAGTCGGTGTTTCCACCGAAGTTGAGCTGGTAGGTGCGCTCGAGCTTCACGCCCCGGTCGCGGAAGAGGCGCGTGAGGACGCGATGAATGATGGTCGCGCCGACCTGCGACTTGATGTCGTCGCCGATGACCGGCACGTTCTTCTCCGCGAAACGCTTCTGCCAGTAGGTCTCACGAGCGATGAACACGGGGATGCAGTTGACGAAGCCGACGCCAGCTTGCAAGGCCTGCTCGACGTACCACTTGGTCGCCTCTTCGGAGCCGACGGGCAGGTAGTTGACCAGCACATCAGCCTTCGTCTTCTTCAGGATGCCGACGACGTCCGAGGTCTCGCCTGGGGCCTTGATGACGATGTCGGCCAGGTATTTCCCGATGCCGTCGTGCGTCATCCCGCGCTGGACCTTGACCCCCGTGCGGGGCACGTCGGCGAACTTCACCGTGTTGTTGGCGCCGGCAAAGATCGCTTCGGACAGGTCGAGCCCGACCTTCTTCTTGTCGACGTCGAAAGCGGCCACAAACTCGATGTCGTTGATGTGATAGCCGCCGAGGTTGATGTGCATCAACCCGGGCACGAAGGTCTTCTCCGAGGCGTCGCGATAGTAGTGGACGCCCTGTACGAACGAGGACGCGCAGTTGCCCACGCCCACTATCGCGACGCGAACCTTGCCGTTGTGCTGACCGTTCCTGTGGCCGTTCTTCTGGCCGTTCTTCATGCCCCGACCTCCTCGCGAACTTTCATCTGATCCGTGATTCCCAGCAACTCATCCAGCCGCGCGCGCTCACGCGCGATGTTGTCGACGTCCAACGAGCAGTAGACCTGGCGCCCGTCGCGGCGGGTGCGCACGACGCCGCCGACGCGCAGCATGCGCAGGTGCCATGAGATCCTCGGCTGGCTCATGCGCATGTGGATCGCGAGGTCGTTGACGTTCTCCTCGCCGACCTTGCCCAGGCGCTCCAGGATGCGCAGGCGCGTGGGGTTCGCGAAGGACCGAAAGTGGTCCGGGAGCTCGTGTCGAAGGCCCTGGAGAAACATAAAGGTTGCTTTATGGGAGTCTAATACATAAAGATCCGTTTATGTGTGCGAAAAGGTCGCGTTAGACAGCCGCGCGCGATCACCGGCCACTCACAATTTCACAAACAGGTGCGCGTCGCGAAAGGGAGGGATGTGGTCCGCCGGCTGGTTCCGGCGCTGGTGATTGGCTGCCTCGCAGCCGTTCTTTCAATCGACGTCGTCCTCGCAGACACGGCCGCTGTCACCGTTGCTCCAACCTCCGGATTACCTACGGCCTCGTTGACAGTGGACGGTACGTACACGTGGACCAATGGCTGCCCACCTCTTGCGCCGATACCGTTGACGTTCAACTTCTTTTGGGATAACAACCCCAACGCGCCCATCTGGGGCGTGACGACTAGCGCCTGCACAAAGAACGTGACAGACACTGGTTTGAGCAAGCCCTACACGCCACCTGCTGCGCTCGCGACTGTCGGTTCCCACACCGTCGCTCTAAACGTGCTGGACGCATCCGGCAAGCAAGTCAACAGCGCAAGAGCGGTATACACGATCACAGCCCCGCCGCCAGCGCCCTCGCCAACGCCTACTCCTTCGCCTTCGTCGTCGCCCTCACCGCCACCACCGACACCGTCAACGGCTCCTCCGCCATCACCATCAACCGCACCGCCGCCGCCCTCGACCGCCCCACGTCCGTCTCCGTCGACCGCTCCGCCACCATCACCGACGGCAAGCTCTCCTGCGACGCACCCACCCTCACCGAGTCCGGCAGCCTGCGTGGTGTCAGTCGCGACCTCGGGTCCCGCCCGTCTGCTTGGAGGCGATGTCGCAGCGGTGATCGGAGTGATCGTGGCCGGCTCGCTGCCTCTGGGAGCGGTCGCCTTCGTGCTGTCGCCGGCCGACTGGCGTCGGCGCCGGCGCCTTTCCCAATTGGCGGCGTTGCTGGGTCTGGTCGTTGTGCTCGCGACGACGGCCGGCTGCGGCCGGCCCGTTGCGCGACCGGGTCTCGCCACGCCGATTCAGGCCGTCTCTTCCCCGAGTCCTGCCTGCGTCTAGGGGCGGCGAATCAGGTCGAGAAACTCGGCGCGCGTGCGCGCATCTTTGCGGAAGGTGCCGAGCATGCACGACGTGATCAGCTGCCCGCCCGGCTTCTGCACCCCGCGCATCTCCATGCAAAGATGGCGCGCTTCGACGACGACGCCGACGCCCTTGGGCGCCACCGCCTCGTTCAGGGCTTCGGCGATCTCTTTGGTCATGCGCTCCTGCAGCTGGAGCCGGTGGGCGAACGCGCCGACCACGCGTGGAATCTTGCTCAACCCGACGACCTTTCCTTTGGGCAGGTATCCGACGTGGCAGCTGCCGAAGAACGGCAGCATGTGGTGCTCACAGAGGCTGTAGAAAGGAATGTCCTTGACGAGCACCATCTCGTCGTAGTCCTGGTCGAACACGGCGCCGGCGACGATGTCGGCCGCGCTCACGCCATAGCCGTCGGTGAGCTCGCGGAGCGCTCGCGACACGCGGGTCGGCGTCGCCTTCAGGCCCTCCCGTGACGGATCTTCGCCGAGATCGGCAAGCAGCGACTCGATCAGCTCGGGGATGGGGTCGCGCTGGGTGAGCTTTGGTTTCGCCACTGCGTGATCCTCACACAATTGGTGCGTGGATGCGATCGCGGCCGCCCAGGCGCTTTCGGAGATCGGATATCTGCTGCGGCAGAACCCCAAGGAGGTCTATCGAGCGCGAGCCTTCTCGGCGGCGGCCTGGACGTTGGCGCTGGAGCGGCCGAACCTGGACGCATTGTTCAACGACAACAAGCTCACCTCGATCGAAGGGGTGGGTGAAGGCATCGCCAAGGTGCTGGCCGGGCTGATCGAAACCGGACAGAGCACATACCTAGAAAGGCTTCGCGCTGAAACCGGCCAGCCTGCCCGCGATGACGAGTCGACCATCGATCTGAGCGCTTACCAGGGCGACCTGCATTCGCACACCGATTGGAGCGATGGCCGCGCGACGATGCTGGAGATGGCGCGGGGCGCGAAGGCGCTGGGATACAAGTACCTCGGCGTCACCGACCACTCGCCACGCATCAAAGTCGTCAACGGGCTGGATGCGGAGCGGCTGCTCGCGCAATCACGCGAGCGCGAGCAGGTCGAGAAGGAGGTCGAGGGGCTGGCTCTGCTCCAGGGGATCGAGGTCGACATCCTCGAGGACGGCGCCCTGGATCTTCCCGACGCGGTGCTCGAGCTGCTCGACGTGGTCATCGCCTCGCCCCATGTGAAGCTGCGACAGGAGCCGTCGGCGATGACCGAGCGCATGCTGCGGGCTGTGTCCAACCCGAACGTCGACGTGATCGGCCACCCGACCGGCCGCCGGCCCGGATCACGAGAGGGGGCCACCTACGACTTCGAGAAGGTGTTTCGCGAGGCCGCACGCCATGGGGTCGCCCTGGAGATCGACTGCGACCCGGCCCGCATGGACCTTTCGCCGGAGCACGCCCGCCTCGCGCTCGAGCTTGGCTGCACCTTCGCCATCGATGCCGACGCCCACGCCCCGGCCGAGTTCGCGTATGTGCCGATGGGCGCGTGGATGGCGCGCCGAGCCGGCATCCCGATGGACCGCATCTTGAACTTCAAGCCGCTTGAGGCCTTGACAATGATTGCAAAGTGACATCAAATTGGCGCGATGCCAAAAGCGACGACCGTGCGATTCACCGACGAGATGTTCGCGCGGCTCGATCAGGCCTCGGCCCGAACCGGGATGCCGGTCAACTCGATCGTGATCGCTGCCGTCCTGGAGTGGATGCAACGCCACACCCCCACTCCAGGTGAGTCGCGACTCGACGTCCTTCAGCATCTAACTGTTCCGCCCAGGTGGGCGACCCTGCGCCGTGCCGTGGAGCTGGCTGTCGGAAAACGATCCGCGCCCGGCACGTACCCCTTCGAACGCTTCACGGCAAGTGCGCAAAAGCTGCTCACGCTGGCTCAGGCCGAGGCCCTCAAGGCAAGCCACTCCTTCATCGGGACCGAGCACATGGTGCTGGCGGCGTTCGAGGACGGCGCTTTCCAGTCGGCGAAGATCCTCGCCGCTCTGCAAGTTGATGAAGGCGCAGCCCGAGCTGAGATCGAGAGGTTGGCGGGCAAGCACAAAGGCGTCACCCGAAAACACATCATTCCCACGTCGCGAGTCAAGCTGGTCATCGAGACCGCCTTCAGGCTCTGCGCCGCGGCAGGCGACCCCCGCGTGAGCACCGGCCATGTTTTGCTGGCGCTGGCGGCGGAGGGCGAGGGCATCGGGTCGCAAGTGCTCAACGACCTCGGTGCGACCAAGGAACGCGTCGAAGCCGAGCTGGCTCAGCTGACCGAGCCGGAGGCCTGAACTACCCGGCGCGCTTTACGATCGAGTCGTAATGGCGAAGATCGGGATCATGATCGAGGGCCAGGAAGGGCTCAACTGGGAACGGTGGCGCCGGCTGTGTCAGGACGTCGAAGCGCTCGGGTTCGCATCGCTGCGCCGCAGCGAGCACCTCATCTCGCTTATGGGAGACGACACACGCGACTGCATCGATTGTTGGACCTCGCTGGCGCTCGCGGCCGAATGGACCAAGTCGATCCAGTTCGGGCCGATGGTGAGTCCCATGACGTTCCACCACCCGGCGATCCTCGCTCGCAAAGCCGCCGCCGTCGACCTGTTGAGTGGAGGCAGGCTGATCCTTGGCGTCGGCGCCGGCTGGAACGAGCGCGAGCACGAGATGTTCGGGGTCCCATTTTTCACGGTGAAAGAGCGGATGGACATCCTCGAGAACGGGATCGTGCGCATCCGCGACACGTGGAAGAAGTCATATCCCAAGGCGGCTCAAAATCCGATCCCCCTTCTGATGGGTGGCCGCGGCGAGAAACGGGCGCTGCCGATGATCGCGCGCGAGGCTTCCGAGTGGAACCTCTCCCACATGGACGCGGCCGAATATCAGCAGAAGCGCGGAGTGCTCGAAGAAAACTGCCGCGCCATCGGGCGCGATCCAGCCACGATCCGCCACTCGGTGATGGCCACGTACATCATCGGTCGCGACCACGATGACCTCCGTGAGCGAGCCGCCAAGCTCCGTGATTTCCTGCCGAGCTTGCGCAAGCTCGACGTCGACGGAGCAATGAGCGAAGTGCGCAAGAGAGGGCTGGTCGGAACGCCTGAGGAGATCGTCGAGCAGGTGCGGGGCTACGCGGCGCTTGGAGTTGACCTGTTCATGCTTCAGCACTTCCTGCTCGATGACCGCGACGCGCTGCAGCTGCTGGCATCGGACGTGATTCCGGCGGTGGCTTAAGGTAGGCCAATGGACTTCGAGCTGAGCGAACCCGAGAAGAAATTCCGCGACGAGGTCCGTGGGTGGCTGAAGGCCAACAAACCTCGTGAAAACGGCTCAATGGCAGAAGGCCAAAAGAGTTTCATCCAGAGCCGCCGCGCCTGGCAGAAGAAGCTGTACGACGCCGGCTACGTCGGCATCACCTGGCCCAAGGAGTACGGCGGACGCGGCGAGGGCTTCATGGAGCAGCTCATCTTCAACGACGAGATGATTCTGGCCCAGGCGCCCGAACCGATCAACGTGATCGGGCTGGGCATGGGCGGCCCCGTGGTCATCACGCACGGGACCGAAGAGCAGAAGAAGCGCTACCTGGCGCCTCTGCTCTCGGCGGAGGAGATCTGGTGCCAGGGCTTCAGCGAGCCCAACGCCGGCAGCGACCTGTCAGGTTTGCAAACCCGCGCCGACGACATGGGCGACCACTACGTGGTCAACGGCCAGAAGGTTTGGACGACGCTGGCGCACGTCGCCAAGTGGTGCATGTTGGTCACGCGCGAGCGCAAGGAGGCCAACCCGCGCGACGGCCTCACGTACCTGCTGGTCGACATGGAGAGCCCGGGCGTCGAGGTTCGGCCGCTGGTTCAGATCACCGGCGACGCGGAGTTCAACGAGATCTTCTTCAAAGACGTCAAGGTGCCGAAGTCGCAGATCCTCGGTGAGGCCGGCAAGGGGTGGGCGGTGGCGATGACCACGCTGCTGCACGAGCGCGGCACGCTCGGCATGGCGCTGGCGACTCGAGCGCAGATCACCGCCGCCGAGCTCGCCGACCACGCACGGAAGCTGGGTCGCGGCTCGGATCCTCTGGTGCGGCAGAAGATCGCCAAGTACACGATCGAGGCGCGGGCTTTGCAGCTGAACGGCTACCGGGCGCTCACCGCGATGAAGCGCAACGGAATACCTGGACCCGAGGGCTCCATCCTCAAGCTCATGTGGTCCGAGCTCAACCAGCAGATGGCGGAGACCGCCGTTGACGTGGCGGGTCCGGCGGGGCAGGTCGGGGACGGAGACGGCTGGAAGTACCAGTTCCTCCGTTCTCGAGCGAACACGATCGAGGCGGGAACGTCCGAAGTGCTGCGCAACATCCTCGCCGAGCGCGTGCTCGGTCTCCCGCGCAGCCGGTAACTCCCCAGCCCGCAAAAGGTTTCGCCTTAGCTAATAGTTTGGTAAAGTGCAACTATGGCTTATGGCTCAGTCGACGAAGCCCTCGCCTCCTACAAGAAGGTCCATCGAGCGCTGCTCACCTCAACCGCCAGCCGCTGGAGGGACCTCGACATCTCGATGCAGCAGCTCCGCGCGATCTATCTCCTCCGAGATGAGGAAGTCGCGACCGTCGGAAGGCTGGCCGAGCTCTTCGGCATCAGCCTGCCCGCCGCGAGCGTCCTCGCCGACCGCCTGGTCCGCGCCGGATACTTCGAGCGCCGAGAGGACACCGCCGACCGCCGGCGCGTGCTCCTCACGCTGACGCGAGCCGGAATCCAGCTCGTCACCGACTTGCGCGAAGGGAGCCACCAGCATCTCCGGCGGTGGATGTCCCGGCTGTCGCCGGAGGACCTGGCCGCGCTCACCCGCGGCTGGCGAGCCCTCGCCGATGTGGCGTCGCATCACCACCAGCCCGTCGAGACCACGGCCGTATGACCGCCGTCGCATCTCACACCGAGACCGTCCAGGCGGAGAAGCAGGGCGTCGATCGAGCCGTGCTTGCGGTGTTCGCGGGCCTGATGCTCGGGTCGCTCATCGCCTCGCTGAACATGACGCTGGTCGCGCCCGCGCTGCCCACCATCGTGGCCGAGCTGGGCGGCATCGCCGACTACAGCTGGATTCCGATCTCGGCGATGCTGGCCTCGACGATCGTCGTACCGGTGGCGGGCAAGCTCTCGGACATCTACGGCCGCAAACCGCTCTACATGACGGGGATCGTCGTGTTCGCCGTCGGCTCGGCGCTGTCGGGCTTCGCGACCGACTTCTGGTTCCTGGTGTTCGCCCGCTTCATCCAGGGCGCGGGCATGGGCTTCATCATGCCGC
>Ga0207646_10001927_pt1 | contig 24942 bp, 27 predicted proteins | sample KBSK5502metaG_FD_184343 | JGI IMG/M metagenome (GOLD analysis project Ga0207646, IMG submission 184343) | Corn, switchgrass and miscanthus rhizosphere microbial communities from Kellogg Biological Station, Michigan, USA - KBS K5-50-2 metaG... | ecosystem: Host-associated > Plants > Roots >...
CACGGGCGGCGCCGCGCTCGTGCGCGCCGCGCGGGCCCGACCGATGAGCGCACCAATGAACACCCCGATGAGCGCACCGAAGGCGAACGCAACCCACAGTCCCATGGGGCACCAATCTAGTGCAGGGTGGCGCGGAGCGCCGCATCGGTTGACCCCCCAAGGGGCCGATTCTACCTTTCCTCACCCGCCCTGGTGGTGAAACTGGTAGACACACTGTCTTGAGGGGGCGGTAGTTCGCGATGGTAAGCGGTAGTGAGACGTGGTGATCCGCGGGCGGGGTGACGCCGTTGGCCCCCGAGTTGGCCCCCGCAGTTTTCTCGGCCCTGGTGGTGAAACTGGTAGACACGCCATCTTGAGGGGGTGGTGCCGTAAGGCGTCCCGGTTCGAATCCGGGCCAGGGCATCCAGTTGACCGTAGCTCTATAGTAGAACGAATCGATTTGTAGTCCGGTAAGGCCAGCGTGCGCCTGCGCTGGCCGTTGTCGTTTCAGGCAGATAGGGCGGCGCTATCGACGACGGTGAACGCACAGTCCAGCTAGCAACCCGAATAACACGCGGGGAGCTACCCGAGATGCGCTCGAGTTCAATTGCTACCCACTGCTATGGCGCTTAGGCCGATAAGATGGACTTTGTGGCGTAGAGGACTGTTGTCGTGCCCTTGTGGGCACTCCGCGCAACGTGGGTGCCGAAGCGTGCAAGCGCCTGGGGGCAACGCTCCCTTTCTCGAGACCCAGACTCCTGCGTTCGAAGGAGTGGTGGCCCAGCGCCCACAATCCTCATGCCATGCCATTGTTTCAAGACCGCTCCACCAAGGTGCCGCCGCTAGAACGGTTCCACCACGGGCTTCGGTTGGTCGTGCCCTTTGGTGGTGCCGTCACCAAGCTGGCCGAGCTTGTTCTCCCCCCAGCAGTACGCCCGTCCGTCGTTGCCAACGCCGCAGGTGTACGCAAACCCGGCGCTCAGCACAGCGAATTGCAGCTTCCCTTCAACGGGGAGCGGATCGTTACTGCCCTGTCTCCCGAGTTTGAACAGCCCTCGGCTGATGCCCAGTTGGCCCTCCCAGCCGACGCCCCAGCAGTAGGCTGCGCCCGCCGACGTGAGGCCACAGAAGTGCTCCTCCCCGGTCGTCACCGACGTGAAGTGGAACGCCGAATCTTCCGAAGCCTGCCACGTCCCTCCCGGTGTGGGGTCCGTGAGCGTCACGAGCACGTCAGAGGGCCCAATTCGGAATACGCCCCAACAGAGTGTGGCCCCGTCGGTCGTCAACGCACAGGTCTTGTGGTCGCCGGCACTAATCGATGCAAACGGCGGATGCGCTCCGACGGGGGACAAAGGGGCTCCCAGGAACCGGCCCCAACACCAAGCCTGGCCTTGGGCATCGAGACCACAGGTGTGCGACCGGCCGGCGGCGAGCGCTACCAGCGTGCGCTCCCCTGCGACGCGAACCGGCGTTCGGCGGCAGGGATGGTGTCCTTCGCCCGCCTCTCCGCAGATCGCCGAGGTCGAATCGCTTCCAAGTTCGCCAGCCTCATCTAAGCCCCAACAGTACGTGACGCCTGCCGTGGTGACGCCGCAAGTATGAACCTTGCCCGTGACGAGCAAGGCGAATCTGAAGCCTCCCGCCACCGGCACCGGGATCGAGGCGCACTTCAGCGCGTTGCCGTTCGGTTCGTGACAGACGGTTAGCCCGGAATCCGTCCCCAGCTGACCGTCGTAATCGCTTCCCCAACAGTAAGCGCGGCCTTCGTTCGACAAACCACAGCTGTGCCACTGGCCGACAACCAACGCTGTGAAGTGCAGCCCGCCGGAAACGGGTATCGGACTCTTGCCACAAGGGAACTCAGAATGTTCTGCCTTACAGGTGTCCTTCGAAGGCGCGCCGAGCTCTCCGCCGGCATTCAGTCCCCAGCAGTAAGCGGTACCGTCGGATGTGAGCGCACACGTGTGGCTGACGCCGGAGCTGATCGACGAGAACTGGATCGAAGATCGCGGCGGAGTGTCAGCAGCGACGGCCGGAACGCTCATCACCCAAGCGAAGAGGGCGAGGGTTGTTTGCAAGAGAAACATGTAGGGACTCCGGTTGAAGACGGCGGCGCGTGAGCAATCGCCAGTACAGAAGGGGCCGACTCGTCAGGCACTCGTCAAGAGATCGATCCTCAGGCACGGCTCGACCACACTTTGCCGTTTCCCTTGCCACTCACATGGACGCGCATATCCCGACAGTGCCCGAAGGTACGATGCGGGACCACAAAACGGGTCGGCCCATTGGATCGGCTCGTCTTATGATTCCGGTTTTCTTGCGCCACGGAGGGGTCAGGATGTGACACCGGGGTCTCGTCAGGGCGCGAGGGTAGGGCGTCGGAGGCGGCGCAGGCGGATCGAGCGGCGGTGGCGGCCAGGGCCAGTCGGGCCAAGGTGCGGCTGTACAGGGACCGGCCTGAGATCGTGTTGGAAGCGTCGTCGCAACTCGCGGCGGCCCCGTAGCGCGGGGAGCAGCAGTCTACACCGGCGGCGGTTAGTGGCCACCGTGGCGCCTACTCAAAACCGCCGCTAGAACGGCTTTTCCGGGCCGAGTCTCTGCCATGGAGCAATCGTGCGATGGCTTTCCTGTTCAGTGGCGGTCTCGGTCACCGGCTGAAAAGTTACGTCCGCAGGCGGCGAAAAAAGCCCCGCGGCGATTGCTGTATCCTCCTCAATTCGTACGGCCTCTTCCCAGCTTTCATTCACATCCGATGCCGGCCCCAAATGCCTCTCCGAGCGCAGCGTGAGGCCGTTCCAAACCCAGTACTTTTGCAATCCAGTGGTTGTTGAAAGCGTGTAGACCTGACATGGCCGCCCCAACACTTCGTCTTCTTCGATCTTGATTCCCGGCAGTCGTAGTTCCTCCATAGGCGCATCTGGCCAAACAGGAGACGCGAAGCCTTCACCCAGATCAGTTACCAGAGCCACCCCGTTGCCGCCCTCATCCCTCACGGTGTAGAGCTTTCTGCCGTCAAAGATGAGCGTATACCGGTCGGTGGAAGCTCGCTGGCCCAAGGTTGTGACATCGCGCTCGACATCTTCCCGCCGACGACCATTGACGGCATCAATGTACTCGATCCTGCGCCCGGTCTCGGTGAGGTACACTTCGCCCTGATTTAACGATCTCCCGCGAAAAGTGAGCTCGACTACAGCGGTATGGAACGGAGGCTGGGCACGGGCTGTCTGCGTGGCGTTGCGACTCTGTCCTTTCGTCCGTGGGATTTTGAAAATGCCGGCAACCACCACCATCAAGAGGATGCACGCAACAATCAATCCCATTGCTTTATGATTCATGCGACCCTTCCCGGTCGGTACCGATCCTTTTGGACGGGCTTGACCATGTGTGAGACGAACGCCTGAGCTGGCGGAAGGCAGCGTGGACAAGAGCAATGGCGGGTTGTCGCGCGGGACTTTGATATTCATTGTCCCCTTCACTAGTCGCTCCGCAGGCCTATCGAAAATCTTGCTGCTGATTCGCACGTTCCTTCCGCTGGCCTCCTAAGGAACGTCGGGCCAGCGGGGATCGCAAGGCGTGTTGAGCGGTCCGATCGGGCCACCTCCTGATGCACGTAGATGGGGTCGGCAGAGGCGGCCAGGTGGTTTGGCAAAGCATTCCGCAAAGCGCCTTGCATTCACAACAGACAGAGCTCGTTGGCGCCGCGCAGCGGTCGGCGTCTTAGGCGGCGAGCGGCCTTAGGCTGCGAGCCTTGCAGCGTTTGTCGCAGGCATCGGAGCCGAGACGAGGGCATACGACTGCGCGGTCGTGGAGGTTACCGGGCTCTATCCCATGTGCGGCGGCCACGTCTTAGATTGAACGGCAAGCAGGCGATGACACCGAGGACTAGCAGTCCAATATGAGTTAGGCTGCCACCACCGGTCGATCATGAACGAGCGCACTAGAAGGGCTGGGACGATCGCCACCAGAATGGGCATCCGTTTTGCGCGATTGGTCGTCGTGCCCGCTCCATTCGCCCTCGTCTGGGTTCTCATCAAGCGTCCTGCGCAGCTAGGGGAGGCGGCCCTGGTTCTCGCTGGAGCGACGGTCTTCACGTTCGCGTTCTACTTCGTATTGATCTTCACCTTGGCTGCCGCCTTCCCCCCACCTGCCGATCGTCTTGAGTTCCCAGGCGCGGGCAAGGTCGTGTGGCCGCTGATCGGCCTGCTGGTCGTAGCGACGGCATACCTTGTCTGGGCTGAGCGTCCTCGTTGAGCTGCGTTGTTTCGCGGCAGCCTAAGCATGCGCTTGAAGCTGTCGGGCGCTCGCGTGGGAAGAATTGCGTTACCTCGCCCACCAGCCTCTTTGTCTGCGGCTCCGTCGCCTTGCGCCAGCGGACATTGCACCCGCAGCTTAAGCGCGATCCGTTAGACGGCGCTCGCCTCGTAAACAGACCGTGCACAATATCTGGCCCACCTTTGCGGAGACCGACGAACACCGAAAGGTCCGGGGTGACATTCAAGCGGCCCTCGGCTCGTGGCGCCGTTTTCTCATCGCCGTTGATGGCGTCGATGCGGCCGGGAAGACCAATCTGGCGCGTTATCTCGGTTGGCAGCTCGGGATGCCTACGGTTGAAACTGATCTTTTTCTCGACACCGGCCGCGGCGGCCTCAATTATCGGATTGAGGAGCTCAATGCGATTCTTCAAAGACGCCTTTCTCGTGACCGCCCCGTCATCGTTGAAGGCGTCCGGATCCTCCGCCTGCTCCGGCAACTAGGGCTGACTCACGACCATCTAGTTTGGGTTGAGCAGGAGGGGCACGAGGCCTCACATTCCCTCGGCAATGACCTTGCGACATATGACCGTGAGTTCACACCCCGGAGCCGTGCTAACAGCATTTTCACGCGACCGGCCGATGACTTGCCAGCGAGCGCCGTCTAACAAGCGCTTGAAGCTGACGGGCGCTCACAAGTAGGGAGGAATTTCGTTGCCTCGCTGGCTAGTTTTTTTGTCTGCGGCTCCCACTCCTTGCGCCTGGGGGCATTGCGCCCGCAGCTTAAGCGCGATCCGTTAGGCGCCCTTGTGCCGTGCCGGACGGCCAGGCCGTAACGGGATCGCTCACCAAGAGCTACATCCGCGCAGTTCACGCCTTCAACTCCAGAACCAACTCGTGAGGGCTAAACGGAGGAGTCCATGACATTTCGCACAGCCGCATTCGTCTGCGTCGTAGCGCTCGCCGCCCATCCCGCACTTTCGCAATCCGCGCCCAAGGCCAGGGCGACGCATGGAGTGAGGCAACCTTCACCGCAGGATGCGAGCACACTGGTCTCGCTGATGCAGACATTCTTCTCGGAGCCGATCTTGAAGGCGAGAAGGTTCTGGAGGACTGAGCTCAGCGATAGTATGAGCCTGAGCGACTTCGAAGCGCACTTCCCCAGAGGAAGCGAGGGCTACGAGCATTTCATCAATCTGGCGAGCTTCTGGGAAACGGTCGGCTCGCTCATGCAGAAAGGCCTAGTGAACGAGGATCTCGCTTTCGATACCTTTCTCGATGCTCCGCCCTGGAAGAAGGCGGCCAGGATTTTCCAGGAACGGCGAGAGCGGGACAAGCAACCGCTCGAGGGGGTGAATTTCGAATGGATTGCGGGGCGCGCGGCAGCATGGATCGCGAGGCACGAACGCGAGCTGCAGCAACAAAGAAGGCCCTGAGCCCACGCGCGCCTTTCAGAGCATGGCTGTGGAGGCGCTCATCGACGAAGTAGGGGGCGTCATAGGCCTAATCGATATGAGAATTCAGCGCGACTTCTGGGGGGGCGCCTAACAAGCGCTTGAAGCTGACGGGCGGCGATCGCCTTAATGGAAGCGGAGTGTTGTGCGCTCAATCACCCGCTCAGCGAGCACGAAGAGACGTTATCGCGCTTGGAAGACTCACGCTGCAGCTACGTGCGCGAATAACCTGCCGAGAGCTACCCGAAACACCTTCGCATTCAATTGCTACCCCCTGCTATGGCGCTTAGGCCGATAAGGTGGACTTGGGGGCGTAGGGGATGGTTCTTGGGCACAGGTGAGCACTCTGCGTAACGTGTCAGGCAACGTTCGAACGCGGCGGCCCCGGCGGGTACAACATCCTCGTGATGTTGTTGCAAGACCACCACTCTATCGCGTCGGGCCTAGACGTGACTGGTCCGAGCTACCAGCGTAATGACGGGCAGTTGCGAAGCACGACGGCCGATCCGCGAGCCGCTGCGCACCTGGAACGGACCAGTTCGACCGAGTATCCCTTTCTTGATACGTCCTTGACCCGTCCGGGCGATGGTGTTGATGCAGGGAGGAGCGCATCATGTCATTTCTAAGCACGCAGGTCGATCTCGTCCGGCTCGTGGCCGTCGCCATTGGGATGAGCGCATGTGTACCACGGTTCGTCTCCCTTCCATCGAATGTGCGAGCTGACGCCCAGCAAACCGAGTACCGCACCTCGACGTTCACGGTCCGGGCCCCGCATGGTCGTTGGGTCACGGATTCTGTAATGTCCGTAAGAAACCTTAACGTGCGATCGACGTGCGAAGGTTCGTATGACTCCATCGTCCTAGCCGGACTTATCGGGGCTTATACGGACGTTGGTGGAAACCGCACCCCCTTGCATGCGGAGCAGATTCGATTCTATCGGATTGTGAAGATGCAAATTCTCAGCGACAACCCCGGGGTTTTGAGCGATGCTGATGCGTGCATCACGGTTACGTCGTACCCGCTCATCAGTCATGATTCTTCGGCGGCCGCTCCCAAAAACCCTCTCGGCCTTTTCCAGACCGTTCAGCAAGACGTGCGGAAACGGACTTCGTCGATTTGTTTCTGGAGTGACTTCTGGGGCGGGCATGCCTCCGAGGGAGTTGGTCGGTTTCAGGAACTCCGCGTCGGTGAGCGCACGTTTTACTACGTCGCCCTGGTCTCGGAAAGGGATTCCACGAAGTTCTGTGAGGACCACGGCGTGGAACTCCTGTACGCTGCTCAAGGAAAAGTGTTCGTGGTCTATCTCTCGTCCCCAGGCATCCTCGATGATGCGCTCCCCGTGGCGGAGAGTCTTGCGCCGCGCGAGTGAGGCCGACGCTTCTCGCTGTCAGGGTCGCACCATGGTGCCGGTGCGTGCGGACTTGCGCCGGGGTGTGCCGTTCACACACAATGGCGTCAAGGATGTTCTCATGCTGCACTACACAACGTCTTGAGCGTTCTGAGCCCAGGAACTAATCCTATGACTGCGCGTCACGTTGTCACATGGGCTGTTATTGGCGCACTCTCCTCCGCACCGGCACCCATCGCGGCCCAAGGTAGCACCTATGACTCGCTGCTTGCCCGAGCGCGCAGCCATGACCCCACGCTCGACTTTGGTGCTCTCCGCCACGCCTACGCACACTCTAATCAGTACGCCCCTTATGACACTCGACAAGGAGACGCTCACCGCTCCGTCTATGAATCCTTGGACAAGGGCGACTACCGGCGGGTTGTCGCGCTCGTTGACTCGCTGCTGGTGACAAACTTTGTGGACCTCGAAGCCCACATGGCCGGCACCCTCGCCGCCCAAGCGCTGCGTGACTCTTCTCGCGCCACCTTTCACCGGTGGGTAGCGGAGGGCCTTCTCCGTTCCATCAAGGAAAGCGGGCTCGGCACCCAGTCCCGGCCCTTTGTGGTCATTTCCGTCACAGAGGAGTATGCCTTCGCACTCTTGACTGGTCTCCGCCGCCACGGCGCGCAGGGCCTTGGTGACTGCGGCGGCCACCCTTGTGACTGGGTGATATTTCAAGATCGGCGCACGGGCAGCGATACCACGCTCTTCTTCGATGTGTCACTACCAGCTGCCTGGTATGATCGCCAGATCCGTCGGTAGTTTGTCTGCGGCCTATCTGACAAGCGCGTGGAGCTGATGCCGGGTGATTGAGTCTTTCATCGACCATCGACGCGCGCCGCCAAAGGTCCCTCTCCGTCAGCGGTCGCAGCGGCAGCGGGGTGCGCGTCCGGATCAGTGCTCAAGTTCGTCCAGTTTGTCCTATTCGCAGCCCTGACCTTCGCCTCGGGCGGTCATGTTCTTTGCCATTGTCGCGCACACGAGCCGTTTCCGCGCTCGCCGAAAAGCGCGCAACAAGCCCGCAGCCGAAGCGCGATCCGTTAGGCGGCGACGACCGCCGCGATCATCGGGCAGAATCTAGGCAAGGAGGGTTCAATGAGGGCAAGGGACGTGCTGATGTTGGGGATGACGTTCGCGTCGCCGGCGGTGGTTTTGGCGCAGGCATCCGGAGAGGCGAAGGCGAAGAGCGCTTCGAAGGCGGCGGCAAGCCGACTCGTTGTCATGCCGGCCGGCGACGTGAAATGGACCGATCTCGGCCCCGGCGCCCCGGGCGTCAAGGTTGTGGATCTGTGGGGTAACCATGCGAACGGCGCGTTCGGCGCGCTTTTCAAGCTGCCCGCGGGATTCGTAGCTCCGCTCCACACGCACACCTACGACATGAAGGTCGTGATCCTGTCGGGGACGTACATTCAGGCCCCGGAAGGAAAGCCCGAATTCCGGTTGGGACCCGGGTCTTATTTCATGCAGCCGGGCGGGGACTACCGCCACACGACGAGCTGCGATACGGCCTCGGACTGTGTGTTCTTTGTCGAAAGCAAGGGAAAGTTTGATCTCAAGCCGGTCGATGCGGGGAAGGCGCCATCTCGTTGACCGTGTCGCAAAGGTGGCCGAGCCGATAACGGCTTGCGAGCTTCAACAGAGATGAGTTTGGAGTTCGATGGGCACGCCGCCTAGCAAGCGCTTGAAGTTGGCGGCGCGCGTAGGATATTGAATGACTAGTCCTTCACTAGCGACGCCGCAGCGTAAGCGCGATCCGTTAGGCGCTAGGCAGGCTCGCGCATTCGGCACCCGTCTATTCCTGTTGGTGACCTTGCTAGTCACATGCTCCCGAGTTGTGGCTGGGCAACGTCGTGAGGCTACGCCGTCGCCTCGCGATTCGGCGATCCATGTCGCCATCACGAAGAGCCGGACGTTCATTCGTGACACGATGCGTATTCTCGGCGCACCGGGCGCATCAGTTTGCGTGGCCCGGGACGGACGAATCGTGTGGAGCGAGGCGTTTGGTCTCGCTGATATCGAAGGACAGGTCAGAGCCACACCGCTCACCGAGTTCCGGGTGGGAAGTGTTTCCAAGCCTCTTACATCCGCGGCAATCGGGTTGTTGGTGCAGGAAGGAAAGCTCGACCTCGATGCTCCTGTGCAACGATATGTGCCATCCTTTCCACCGAAGGAGTGGCCCATCTCTACAAGACAGCTGGCAGGACATCTTGCCGGTATCCGGCATTATCGCCCCGGGGAGTTCGAGAGCCGGAGGCGCTACGCCAGCGTTCTCGAAGGACTCAGCATCTTCTCGGCTGACAGCCTTCTCTTCCATCCTGGGTCTCAGTTCTTGTATTCATCTTACGGATGGAATCTCATTAGTGCCGTCATCGAAGGTGCTGCGGGGGAACCTTTTCTCTCTTTTATGCAGGATAGCATCTTCAGGCCCCTCGGCATGACTCACACCCTTGGGGATCACCCCGATAGCCTGGTTCTCCTTCGCGCCCGGGCGTACGTCCATCCTGACTCCACGGAGTCGCGAGTCGTTAACGCCCCCTACGTCGACGATAGCTACAAGTGGGCTAGTGGAGGGCTGCTATCCACGGCGGAGGACCTGTGCCGCTACGGCGACGGCCTCCTGGCTGGACGCTTGCTCCGCCCCGAGACCGTCCGGCTCTTATGGACATCGCAGGCAACAACTGATGGGAAACCGACGGGCTATGGTTTGGGGTGGTACGTAGTGCGAGACACCAGCGGTGCCAGGATAGTCTGGCACACGGGTGGGGCCGAGGGCAGCTCCGCACTCTTCGCGATATACACCGACGAGCGGCTCGTCCTAGCGATCTTGGTCAATAGTGATCGCTCGTTTGTTGAAGGAGCGGGCCGCATCGCGCGATGGTTCCTAGGGCAATGAGCCTGCGACCTCACCAGCCCTGGAAGCTGCGATCCGCTAGTCATTACTCGACCATCGCAAGGGGACAGACTATGCGCCGAGCAACTCTCACCGTCCTGTCCCCGCTAGCCCTGGTCTGCTCGGCGTGGCCGAGCCCTGCTCGCGCGCAGGCCGACCTAGTCGATGCGTTTCGACAGTTGCTCGTTGCCCAGTACGCGGACATTGCGCACGGCGACACCACGGAGCTTCGAAAAGGCCTCGCTGACGATCTCATTTGGGTCATCGGTACGAGTGGCACTGAGGTTACCAAGAGCCAGTTCCTCGCGGCCGTTGGCCAACTGCAGGTGCCAGCTCCGCGATTCGACGTTGACAGCATCCACGTGCAGCGCATCGGCGATGTCGCCCTCGTTGGGTACCGCCGGGCCGATCACCGCGCGGTCGGCGCCCTCGAAGTTACTGCCCTGACCCGTGCACTTGATGTGTTCGTACGGCGTCGCGGTGAGTGGCGCCTGGAGCGTCACACCCAAACGTGGCTGGTGGTACCAGCGACACCGGTTGCCCTGGATTCGGCAGCGCGCCAAGCGTTCGTCGGGCGGTATCAGATCGGGCCTGGCTACGTGGACGACGTGCACTGGGAAGGTGACCAACTTGTCGCCACAGCATCAGGTCAGGGAACGGGGGCCACGCTCGTACCGGTGTCGAGCAGCGCGTTCAGTCCCGATGGGGTGGGCGCGCTGATGATGTTCGAACGAGATGCGACGGGCCGAGTCCTCGGGTACGTCCAGGGATACCCTGACGGGCGAGTGGTCCGCGCTGCTAGGCTGCCGTAACGCTGTGGCGAAGGCCGGAGGTAGTCTCCATCGATGTGGCGCCGGCGGAGGTCGGCCCGCAGCTACAGCGCGATCCGTTAGGCCGCACGCGTCAACTTCGACGCCGATTCTTCCATCGTTTCGCCTGGTGGCGACAGTACTAGTCCTCGCGGTACCACTCGTCGCGCGATCCGCCCTGGCACAAGCATCTCCATCGCTTCAGGTTGACCAGACTGAGTACCGGGCCGCTTGTGTGCCGGGGAAGGGTGGCGCTTGTACTTACATCTTCAAGCTTGTCGCGCGGTATCACAACCCAACCGCTGACACCCTGTACATAAGCCGCTGTATGCCGAGCGACCCGACTCCGGAGTATGGCATCGTCCCTGTCGCGGACTCAACGGAAGACGCCGCGTACGATCCCATATGGGCTTGCGTCGGGCACGACCGTCCAGTTGTTGTCGCCCCTCACGCTACGCGACTCGATACCTTGCAGATTGAAGGCCCGAATTCTTGGGATGGCAAGACCAATGCACCACTTGGAGTGTTCGAAGGTGAATTCAAGTTGATTTATAAGGTCAGCCAATGTTGGCTCGGTCGGCGAAACTGCCGGATACTGCCAGACGAACAGCGATCTCAGGCATTTCGTGTCCACCTCCTGCGTTGAACCGGGTCCGCGATCCAGCGCGTGCTGCCTACCGTGCGCTTGAAGCTGTCGGGCCCCCCGTTAATTGCATCGGCCGTCGCCTCGCCCGGGCGGCCGCCGCCGGGCGGGTCGGTCCCTTGCGCCGGCGCGCTAGTCGCCCGCAGCTTAAGCGCGAGCCGTTAGGCGGCGCCAGTAAGCTCGAGACTCGATGCGCGAATACCTCAGATCCCGGCTCGTCCAGGTTGGACTCACGCTGCTCATCGTGGGCTCCGGTCCCCTGTTGTTCATCATTGCCGCCGCGGCCCTTGGGCTCTGGCCCGATCCTAACCCCAATCCCATTGGCCCCGGTCTGCTCGCATTTTTCACGTTTTGGCCGAGCGTCATCTGTATTGTCGTCGGTGTCGTGCGCGTCAGACTACGTCGCGGCCATGGCGCGGCCTAACATGCGCTTGAAGCTGCCGGGCGCTCACCAGTAGGGTAGAATTGCGATCCGTTAGGCGCCTGCGTGCTCCCACCAGGACATCGCGAGCTGAATCCCGGGGTACGAGAGCGCCTGCAAGGTGGCTTCCATGAAAGCAACTATCTGGGCGCGGCCGCTCATTCTGCCGTCGGGGTTCTGCTATAACTGCAACGCACCTTCAACCACCTCAATCTCCGTTCCATCCGAAGGTGGTATCGCGTCGAGCGTTGGCGTTGGGCACGGTCTGATAGTTGCTGCCTTGGCTGCGGCAGCTACCGCCGCGGCGTCCGGCTCCCCACACCAAATCACGTACTGCGCACGATGCGCGGTGACAGCCCACAAAAAAGCTCCCGAACGCCTCCCTCCCACTCTCGGACTTCTCGCGGTAGCCATCGGCTTCGCGGTTGTCGCGTTCCTCACGACTCGGGGCGATCGAATCGTAGCCTCGACCGTTGTTCTGGCAGCGCTCGGTAGTCTAGTAGCTTGGCTCCGCTACATCCGCCGCCCGCTCCAGCCCGGACAGACGACTCGCTGGAGGGCGTTTGCAGTGCTGAACGAAGGTAAGGATCTACTCTCCTTGAACCGTGAGTTCGTACGCATCGAGTACAGCAATCCCCGGGTCTTGGCCGAGATCATCCGTCTCAACCCCGGCGTCGAAGTGACGCCAAGGTGATGCGACAGCTGAAGCAGGCGCCTAACAAGCGCCTGAAGCTGGCGGGCGGTGATCGCTCTAGTGGAAGCGGAATGTTGTGTCCTGGCGGGCGCGGACTTTCGTCCAACAGCCTTGCGCCGGCAGGTGAGTCGCCCGCAGCATAAGCGCGATTCGTTAGACGGCGCCCGTGGTCGACTGGGATATTCTACTCGCAGCCTCGTTCGGAACGCCGCTGCAGACACTCTGCGCTCGTCCGGAGTTGGTGCGTCGTAAGCCCTTCTGGCGACTCTATCGGACAGCACCGACCCAATACCTCAGCATCAACGAGGATCCGGCGAACGGCCAGCTCAAGTTTCGTGGCTTCGCCTGGGTCGCGTCGGACGGAGCGGCCAGCATCATCTTTCTGCGGCAGGGAGGCGCGGCCATCGGTCGCTGCGACTTGCCTCCCCCCCTCCTTCTGCCCAAAGCCGGAGTGTTCAGCGCTGACGCAATCGCCGACCATGGCTCACAAACAGAGCCCGATACACTTACTCGGTATGTCAATCTCACGCACCAGGTGAGCTTTGGAGCGTTCCGGTACCACTATGAGCTCATTACGCCGCGCCCGACCGATACACCGATTGCGATTGAGGTCGATCGTGACCCTGATATACATACCTGTCTCGCCTAAACGTTGGGGCGGCGCCTAACAAGCGCTTGAAGCTGACGGGCGCTCACAAGTAAGGAAGAATTGTGTTCCCTTGCTGGCTAGCCTCTTTGTCTGCGGCTCGTCTCCTTGCGCCGCCGGGCATTGCGCCCGCAGCTTAAGCGCGGGCCGTTAGGCGGCGGCAGCGGCATTCGCCAGATCTCTCCGGTCCGATGCGCCCGGTGCAGGTGACTGCTGCGGGGCGCACAAGCCGGAAGGTGCTCAAGCACCGGCGCTGCGGAAGTTCGCTAGATCCAACTCGCTTGGAGAGCACCTGCACATACCCCAGTTACCAACCCCGCTGCGGCTCATCTACGCGTTGGGTGCCGTTCTCTTCGCGTACTCCGTGCTGATCGGGGCGGAACAAGTTCCCGAAACAACCTTGCGTTTCGTGATCATGGTGTGGCTTATGCCAATCGCGATCCTCTGGTGGGTTCAGACAGAGAGTGCTGATACCATGAGCGAGGAGCTGAAGTGGCTCTTTGTCCTCTTCGGCTTCTTCGTAATTCCGTACTACCTGCTCCGCACGCGTCGGCTGCGCCCCTTCCAAAGCACGGCATTGGTGGCCCTCGCGCTCCTGGCCCCGTACCTCGGATACCTGGCGGGCGGTCTGGCTCCTGTTGTTGGCGTCGTGCCTCGTTACTACAGGCTCACGAAAGACGGACCGTTCGAAAGATTGACGCCAGCACTAGGCGAACGCCTTGTTCATCGGGACGCTACGAGTGTGTGTGGCCTAATCGGTGCCGAAGTCGCAGCGGGCAGAGGGATCCCGAAGGACGCCGACGACCTATACGAGAGGTGGCGGCGCTCCCACCCACGGGAGCCTGTGCCACTGGACCCGTTCACAGCCAACTCGTATTGGTACATTCGTGGCGCTACGGCTTACGGACTCAAGAGCGTCGGACCCGACGGCAAAATGGATACTGATGACGACATCATTTACAAATGCCCTGCGTCCGTCCCCGCCCGTCGCGACTCGGCCTGAGAATTGCAGCTCGCGTCCAGCAGTGGAGAGGGGCTGAGAACGCTACGTGATTGTCCACAGGGCGCATTAAGCGGCGCTGCCGTCTAGCCTCGGCATGAAGCTAGTGGGCCCGGCTGTTGGGTAACGTCCGTTTGTGCGTCCCGCTGCGGGAAGAAGCCCGACCTGACGCTCTGGCGCCAACACGTGGCGGCCCGCAGGTTAAGCGCGATCCGTTAGCCGGCGCGCGGCACACACAGTGACCACCCTTACCTAGGGATGAATCCCGTCTTTTCCGAGCGGATCGGCTGTCTCCATGCTGGCGTCGTAGTCGTGGTGTTCACAATCGCGTTCGGTGTCGCCGCGGTCGCTCGCACGTGGGATCCCACCGCGGCCGGTGAGTTGGCGGGCAGACTGGTCTTCGTAGTCGGACCCCTTGGCTTCCTCGCGTCGTATCTCTATCAAAGAGGTCTCAAGCTCCTGGCAGGTGCGCTTGTCGCTGTGCTCTGGGCTGCTCTGCCCATTTTTCTCCTCACGACGACTCATTACGCCGTCGTGAGCGACGCCGAACGGGAAGACCTCAAAGTCCTTCCTGACCGCATCCATCATCCCGATTTCGGGTTTTCCCTTCCCAACCCCGGAGGAACCTTGCGGCTGGTTCCACTACCACCTGCAATGTCCGCGGAGTTCGCGCCCCTAGGACGTGAGACTGTGGCGTGGATGCTGAGGAATGAAGACTCCTCCCAAGTCGCCGTGGTGCTCGTGTTCAAATCGTCCACCGTGATCGATGAGCAGTCCTTTCGTGCATTCGCCGAGGGGATGCGCCGGCAAATCAGGTCGGTGAAGGGTGGCAAACTTCTTGAGGATACCGTCCAATGGACGCCCGGTGTCCGCGAGTATCGCCTCGGGGTCCGCGTCGCGACCGGTACCTATGGGAAGTGCAGGTGTCTCGCGGCTCCCTATGCGCCAGCTGTTGTCGCATGCGTGCAGACTTGGGCATGGGAGCCTCAGGGGCTGGACTTGGTCCGGGAGGGTCTCTCGTTTGAGCGGTCACCTTCTCGTTGAGCGCACGTCGGCCAACCGCCGCTTGAAACTGCTGAGCCGTGCCCGCTGCTTAAGCGCGGACCGTTAGGCAGGAGCCCACGGGCCTCGGAGGTCCGATGAGCCGTTCGGTTTCAGGGCAGAACTCATACAGGCATTCTGGCAACTACAGCGCCGCAGGTCTGTTGGTGGCCGTTCTGGTAGCCGGAGCGCTAGCCGCTGCGCTAAGTCCAATCTACGCCCTTGCGCTGTACTTTATTCCCCTCGCCTTCATCAACTGCTTTGTCACATTCGCGTACGGCTTGGCGCTTGGCTCGGGTACGGGCTATGGCTTCCGGCTCGGCAAGGTGCGCTCCACTGGTCTGGCAATAATCGCGGCTCTAGTCATTGGCGTAATAGCGGACTACTTCGGTTGGGTCGCGTGGTTTCTGGTTGCCAAGCATCGGTTTCTATGGCAACCATCGGATCTCATTAGCGTCTTCCGTATTCTTGCTGAGAAGGGTTCCTGGTCGATCGGTGGCTCGATCCCGACTGGCGCCCTTTTGTACGTCATTTGGGCGGCTGAACTGCTCGCGATTGCGGTCTTCTCCGCGCTGGCCGCGCACCAGAGCCTTGACCAACAGGTCTTCTGCGAAAGCTGTCACGACTGGTTGCCCAAGCCCAAGACGATTGGCCCTCTTGCGCCAATACAGCCGGGCCAGACTGCGCATGTATCCGCGGATCTCATAAAGTCGCTACAACCCATCACTAACACGCCAGTTGCCACGTTTGTGGAGCTTCGCAGTTGCAACAAGTGTCAACGCTTCAGCGTCTACACGGTCACCCTGACAACAACCTCCATCGGCAAGGACGGCAAGCGTTCTACACAGAGGGCAGTCCTGGTTCGGAATGCCCATGCCTCAGCGGATCTGTCGCAAGCTCTTGCTATCAAGGCAGGCCGCGCCTAGCCTAGTGCCTAACCACGGCCCGCGACCCGCTCTAGCGAACCCGAGTTTAGGTCCGCAGGGCGAGGTACTCGTCATGGAAACGACCGACGAGAGCCAATGACCGAGCTCGACCGACTCATGGAAGGCGAGGGCGTCACCCCGCTGATGCGGGCGATCCACGCCAAGCGACCGGAGGAGGTCGAGGCGCTCATCGCCGGTGAGGCAGACCCGAACGCCCGATCCATGCAAGGTCTCACGCCGCTGTTCCTCGCGGTGCTCGATGAAAATGTTGCGCTCACCGAAACGCTCCTCGCCCGCGGCGCGAACGCACGGCTCGGGGCGCTCGGCGGCGTGCCACCCCTCGCGACCGCCGCCCGGCTGGGCTCGGCAGCTTGCGTAGACGTGCTCCTGCGACATGGGGCAGAGCCGGAAGCGAGTCTCGGAGATGGCACCACAGCCCTTATGATGGCCGCCCATCGGGGGAACGCCGATGTCGCGACTCTTCTGCTCGACGCGGGCGCAGATCCGCGCCGGCGTGACAAGGAAGGGCGTACGGCTCTGAATGTGGCGGTGTGGGGGGGCCACGTAGCCGTCATCGACGTGCTGCTCGCGCGCGGCGCGGTGGTTAACGAGCCCGACCCTCGTGGGTTTACGGCCTTGAGAGTCGCCGTGACGCGTGGACGCAGCTCGACCGTCGAGCGGCTGCTCCGAGCCGGCGCGAACCCAAATGAGGTGGCACAAGGGACGGGCGGGACGACCGCGCTCATCTATGCGGCGTGCCAGGGCTACCCGAACGTGGCGCGCCTGTTGCTGGAGGCGGGCGCCGAGCCGAACGCACGAGACGAGAGCGGCCGAACGGCGCTCATCTATGCCAGTACGAAGGGGCATCGCCCGTGCACGCAGGTCCTCCTTGCGCACGGGGCCGATCCGGCGCTGGAGGCCACGGACGGAAAGCTACCGATTCGGTGCATCCCCCTACCACCCATCACGCGCCGGCCAGCCACGACGAAGCGGGAGCGGGCACCCATCATGATGCGGGTGCGTTGGGCTTTCACGAGGGGCCGGAGGCTGCACGGCTTGGAGGTCGGCGTGTGGGGGCACGATGCCCAGCAGACGACCGCCGCATTCCAGAAGGTGAGTGACGCGCTTGAGCTGCTCGCACGTTACGATCGGCGAGTGCTTGAGCGGATGCGGCGGGAGATGCCGCGGATTCTGGTGGCGCCGGTCACGGAGGGGCTGGCCGTGTTCAAGCCGTCCCTTAAGATGTGTGTTCTAGCTGGTGACCCGGTTCACGGCTCGGAGACCCCGGCGGCGGTGATCGCATCGTACTTCGTACACGTGGCGACCTATGTGCGACTCACACAACTCGGTTTTGGCTACGGCGAAAGGGAGCGAAGGCGCATTGAGCGGCTGTGCGCCAAGGCCACGCTCGCCCTAGCAGACCGGATTCCTGGCGCCAGCAGGCCGCCCAGTAACCTCGCGGGTCGACTGGCTGGGACCATAGCGCCGGAAGGCTGGCGTCCCGGGCTTGGCTCGTTCGGGTAATCGCACGGAATCGGGCGCAATGACCAAGAGACCCACTCAGTAATTGTCATGGGCCGCGCTGTGAGTTTTGCTGTGAGTCTCGTGCTACTACTCGTCGCAGCCGCTCTTTCAAGTTACGACACCGATGCCCAGGACCTCGCGTGATTGCTACCGGGTGTCGTAACTCGGCTCCCTAGCGAGTCGCACGGGGGTCAGGGGGTCGCGGGTTCAAATCCCGCTGGATGCGGTTGAACCCCTTTTGGCCCCCGGGATTCTGTCTCCATTGCGTCGCATGAAGACAGGCAGGGACCGCCTGCTGCTCGCCAGACCACCTGCATGCGCTACGATTAACGATGATAGCGTTCGATGCCCGAACATGCCCGCCGCTTTGAGGGGGCGGTGGTTCGCGATGGTAAGCGGTAGTGAGACGTGGTGATCCGCGGGCGCCATTACGCGGCTGGCCCCCGAGTTGGCCCCCGCAGTTTTTTCGGCCCTGGTGGTGAAATTGGTAGACACGCCATCTTGAGGGGGTGGTGCCGTAAGGCGTCCCGGTTCGAGTCCGGGCCAGGGCATCCGGTCAGCGTAGCTCAATAAGTAAAAGGCTCGATTCGGAATCTCCGCACGGCCAGCGTGGACCAGCGCCGGCCGTTGTGTTTTCAACGAGGTCGGCCATGCGAGCGGCGACTGCGCACGCACGCTCCAGCTAGCCTACGCGAATAGCAAGCTGAGAGCTACCCGAGACGCTTTCATTTTCAGTGGCTACGCCCTGCTACGGTGGTTGCCGTGATGGGATGGACTTGGTGGCGTAGAGGATGGTTCTTGGGTACTGGTCAGAACCTTGCGTAACGCGTCACCTAACGGGAGTCCCTGCGCGTACGAGCGGCGTACTAAGTTGAGGCACTATGTTCCCTAAGGTTCGAGATGTCCGCCGCAGCTTAAGCGCGATTCGTTAGGCGGCAGGCGGGAATCGCACCACTGGTCGCTGTCGTGGTCTTCGCCTTAGCAGTGCTGTCGCTCCTACTATTCTTCGACTCTCACCACTATCCCATCGGCACTCGACTCCCTATGACTCGTCGAAGCGTTGCTGTCAACGAATTGAAGAGCACGTACACAACGCTCAAAGAAGACGTCGACGCCGCGGTCGCCTTTAGGAAGGCGAAGGACACTCAATTCGCTCGACGGACGCTGGTGCGGACGCTTTTCGCCTTTATAGAGGGTCTGACAAACCAGCTGTCGTCAGTAGCGGCCGCCTCTGCGCCGACCGAAACCGGCATCTTCACTTTCGAAGAGATCGCTGCCCTCCGCGAGCAGTCGTACGACGTAAACGAACAAGGAGAGGTCGAGACAAGGGCGCCCCGGATCGCGCTCAAGCGCCGCATTCGATTGGCCTTCCGATGCTACCCTCGGATTCATGGCGCTTCCTTCAGTCCGGACTTCGGCGGCCAAGGGTGGTCCCGTCTTCAGGAGGCCATCAGGATCCGCGACCGCTTGACGCATCCCAAACGTGATGCCGATCTCTCGGTTTCCGACAGCGACTTGGGGTCCGTGGATGCTGCTTCGGTGTGGTATCAGGATGCAATCGTTGGCCTCCTGAAGGCATGTCAGGAGGCCGACGCATCGTTCAGTTGACGCCTCTGCCGCCTAACATGCGCTTGAAGCTGCCGGGCCTATCGTTCTTAAGGGAATCGGAGTGGTTGTGCCCTGGCGGGCACGAACTATTCGTCATCGATGGGGGTGGACACACGAGCCGGTGGGCCTACGCCGCAGCTGGGGCGGGTGGAAATCTGGTTCAAACGAAGGACGCACTGGGCCATGTCACTGCCTTCCACTACAATGCGTACGGCCTTGCCGATACAACGACTCTTGCGAACGGCGTGAAAGCAGTCGGCCACATACGACGCGATCAACCGGACGACGGCCACGACAAACGGACTGGGGCACGCCACGCAGTACTCCTACGGTGCCACGGGTCTGACACGCGTCACGGACCCCAAGAGGCAACCCTACAAGTTTGAGCTCAACGCGTGGGGCGTGGTCGTGGCGGAGCACGATCTGGGCGATACCACCAAGGTCGATTCCCTGAAGTACGATGCTGTTGGTGAGCCACGAACGGCCATCACGCGCCGGGGAGACACCATCACGCTCACGTATGACTCGTTGGGCCGCCCCCGGACCCGGACGGGACCTGACTTCCCCGCCGAGTCTCTGAGCTACGGACTCCTGCCGGCTGGCGGCTCGTGGACCGTGGCCTCGAGTACGAACGGCCGCGATTCGCTCGCCTTCGACAAGGCCGAACGCCTCGTCTACGCAGCGCAACATTTCCCAGGCGACACGACGACGTATGCCATGAGCTACACGTACGATACGACCGGACACCTGATCAACCGCACCGCACCCCCGCACGGGACTCCGGCGCGGTGGGTGTACCGTCCGAGCCTGGGCGTCCTGGACACGATGTGCGCCGTGGGGACCTGCACGGCGGTCGCTCGCGACAGCGAGCTCAAGCCGGTCACCCTGACGTATAACGCGGGTGCCGCGAACCCATGGTCGCACACGTTGTCCTATGATTCACTGCATCATGTTACGGGCGATGGGTTTTCTGCCACTGCGCCGCAGACGTACCTGACCTCCGCATGGACGTACGACTCCTTGGGCCGCGTGGCGTATGGGTCGCAGTTCGGCTATCCGAGGGAAGTCTACACCTATGACGCGGCGGGACAGCTCATCAATGGGTGTCAGATGCAGTCTTCAACCAGTTCCTGCAACAATGAATACAATCAGTCTGCCGTCCCGGCGTACGTTTTCGATTCCGCCGGGAACCGCGTCGATACGACCGCCCACACGGTGGTCGCTTCCGGGAACCGGGTGACACAGTTCAAGGGGTACGCGATCACCTATGATGCGAACGGCGACGTCATCCAGAAAGCCGGACTCGGGACCGTCGGTATGTGGACCAGCACGGATACAACCACGTTCCAATGGAATGCCGCAGGCCAGTTGACACGCGTGGAGAGGTGGCCGGCTCGCGGCGCCCATACCGTCGTGACCTTCCGGTACGACGCGCTGGGGCGGCGCATTGGCAAGACCGTCAACGGAGTCACAACCTGGTTCGTGTATGACCGCGATCACGTCGAAATGGATCTGGATTCTGCCACGCACGCAATGAAGGCAGAATACAGCTTCACGGAGAGCGGCTCCCTGTACGCGCTCCGGACGCCGACAGACACGGCGGTGATGGTTGCGACTCCTACTATCGGCACGGTGCTGGGAATCGCGCGCGCCAACGGCGGCGCGATCCTGAAAGCCTTTCCCGACCAGGTGGGAAACAATCCGCTGTTTCCGTGGGGTCAGGAGCCGGCGGATACGGGCTTCATCGTGCGCTACAGGATGGGACAGCAAGAGTACGACCAAGAGACCGCGCTCTACCACATGGGGGCACGGTATTATGACCCGACGCTAGGGCGCTGGCTTTCCGAAGACCCGGCGGGCATCGCGGGTGGCACGAACTTGTACACCTACGCCGGCAATGACCCCGTGAACGGGCGCGATCCAAGCGGCCTTTGGTCCTGCTGGCCTTCCAGCGAGAATTTTGTCAGCTGCAACTTCACGTCAGCGGATTGCCCTGGTGGTGACATCACCGACTGGTGCATGCAAAGGTACATGGACGAGGATTGCTGGCGAAACGGCGGCGAAATGGAAACGGACCCCGGGGTGTGTACGTATCACGGTCCTGGCGGTGCTCCAGGTTTTGGTCCAGGATTTGGGGGTGCGGGTGGCGGTGGGAGTGGGGGAAGAGGTAGCGGCACTGGCGGTAGCGGTCCGGGGAGCGGGAGAAGCTCGCCTCCTAAGAGCCTCGGCCAGCATGGGCCGTCGTGTCCGTTGAAGGTCCCACCAGTCGTGGAGCGCGCAGGACTAGACGCATACAAACGCACGATTGCGAGGGGCAAAGAGGAGGCTAATGGCGTTTACGGAACGAACTTCGTGCCGTTGAAAGTACTCGATCAGGGCGAAGACTTCGTCACGTTCGTCTACGATCGGCGAGGCCTCACAGCACTCACGCATGGACACATCAGAATCGGACCGAATGATCACAATTACGGGACCGTAAGCCCCGACGATATCGCAATTGCGATGGGAGCTAACGTCCCGTTCTATGCGTATTCATTGGATTCAATCTCCATTGCCTATCCAGATAGCTCATTCGTCACTTGTGCGCGAAAGTAGAACAACACTAGGGGGCAACTCCATGATCAGGGCCGTGCTGGGTAATCGCCTATACAAGCTCGCTATCGTCACTTTCTTGCTCCCCTCGGGCTGTGGAAGACGGTCGGTGGGTCCGACGACGGGTGCGCAGCAGGAGGAAAGCGCAACGGGTGTACAGCTCGTGGACAGCAGTCGCGCAGTTCTCCTTGCGGAGGAAGCACTTCGGCACAGCCGGGGCTTCGATACCCTGTCCATGCGGGTGTGGAAGTTTGAGCGCCGTGCTGACACCTTCTTGATTCAGCTCGTGCCTGTCCTGCCGCCAGCGGACACGGTTGGTATCGGTGTGATTGGTGGGGGTCTCGTCTCCGTAACAAAAGAAGGGATCGTAAAGGTGCTGGAGCGCTATCGTTAGGATCGCCGCGTCAGGAGTGTGGCAGATACGATTGCGGCGGGCATCCCCGCGTAGACGGGCGTTGCGCAGTCGGGCCGTTACTCTGATGAGGGAGTAATCTCGGCGCTGCCTCGCGAATCCCGCAAGACGCGCCGCTCTGTTTATGACGTTCGCACCCCTGAGGTCCAGCGAGCGCCCTGCCCCTGACCCTGGCTCCTCGCCGGCGCACGGCCAGACTGCCCAGCGCTTGATGACCTACGGCCTCGTACTCCAAGAGGAGCAGGCTCTCCCGGCATCGGACTCACAACCCAGTCTTGGGGTCAACCAGTCGTGGTGCCTGCACAACCCTGGCGGGGTGATATCACCTGTCTCCAGGTCGCTTCGAGATGTTCGACAGCGTCCTGATGCATCATGACGGGCTTCCACGCGATACAAACATCGATTGGGGACGCTCCGGGATGGTGCGCCAGAAGGGCGACACTCTGATCTTCGAATTCTTTGACAGCATGCGAGGGCACGTTCTTCTGTTGGAGAGGGATTCGTGCGAGGACACCTAGTATACCGGCGGTCCTCCTCACGGCGACCAAGCCAGGGTATACGTCCAGCGAGACGCGGCTTGCCGACTACACGGACTGCCCCGGGATTGACCACGGTCAAGTCCTGACTCTCTTGCAAAAGCAACTGACTCATTGCGATTACGACGAACATGCTGCCGTGATCGTGCGTCGCTGTCGCGTCCGCGTCCCAATCGAACCCGCTACTTCAACGAGTGCGACCGTCCGCTCTCACGTGTACGTCTCCGCGATGGACATGTGCTGCAGCCTCGTCGCGCAACGTCAAAAACCAGTTCGCGCTGCGTGACCTCTCGGACGTCCTCCGGTTAGTCGACCCGGCTCAGCGGTGCGGTGTGGTCGGCACCAGGCGGCGCTCCTGGTACAATAGCTGCAACGGCGCGTACGGGAGCGGCGTCAGCGCGATCCGCTGCCAACGCTCAGCGGCGCGAGGCACCGTGGCGAACAGGTGCTTCACGCGGCTCTGCTCTCTGCGCAAAATGGCCGCCCAATGGGGAGGGCACCTTGGTGAACCCTGAGGGCGCAGCAGGAACCCTTGCTCTTGACCCTCTCCCGGGCGGACAACGTTGGCCCCCTTTTGGCCCCCGGGATTCTGTCTCCACTACGTCGCATCAGACGTCTGGGGACAACGTCTGCTCGCTAAACCACCTGCAAGCGCGACCGTTACCCATGATGGGGCTCGATACCAGAACATGCCCGCCGCTTTGAGGGGGCAGCGCCGCAAGGCATCCCGGTTCGAATCCGGGCCAGGGCATCGGGTCACCGTAGCTTATTAGTAGAAGGCTCGATTCGTAGTCCCGTACGGCCGGCGTGCACCAGCGCTGGCCGTTGTCATTTCAGCAGGTAGGGAGGGCTAGCGACGACCTGTCCGGCGAGAGCTACCCGAGACCCCTTCGTCGTCGATTGCTACCCACCGCTATGGTCCTTACCGCGATGAGACTGACTTGGTGGCGTAGAGGATGGCTCTTGGGTACTGGTCAGAACTTTGCGTAACCCGTCACCGATCGGGAGTTCCCACTCGTACGAAGCGACGCGGTCACTGCTCCCGATGTGGCTCGGCCGCTTACACGGGACGACCGGGAGGATCGTGGATCACCCCGGCCGCCCGCCGTGAAGGTGGGAACCACACGAGGGAAGTGTTACCGATCAGGTGATAACAGACTAATTCTATGGAAACAGCTGGGCGTAATGGACTCCGTGGTCATTCATGTCACCCCGGGGCCCAACATGGAATCGAATGGGCTGCCGTGCCTCCTTGCGCCCGTGGCCATTGCGCGCGCGGCGTAGGCGCGATCTGTTAGACCTCTACGAATGCTCCTAGGAGAGGTCTCGTGCTTGACCGGAAGACCTTTCTCGTGAAACAGCGAGGCGCGTTTCTCAACCTCGTCGACACCTTCGAGATCGACATCTACGATCCCGCGACCGGTGCGCAGATCGGTCTCGCCCGTGAGCGTGTAAGTCGCTGGCTCAAGGTTCTACGCCACCTCATCCGCCCGCGGATTTTCCCCACGCTCGTGGAGGTCCGGGAACGGGATGATGGTCCGGTCATCCTGTCGATTTGGCGCGGCGTGACCCTCCTCCGCTCTAACGTGATCGTTCGCAACCGAGTGGGAAGGGAGCTGGGACGCTTCAAGAGCAAGGTCTTCTCCCTCGGCGGTGGGTTCCACGTCCTCGACGCCCTCGGAAACCCCGTGGCGGAAATCAAGGGAGACTGGAAGGGGTGGAACTTTCGCATCCTGGCCGTAGATGGGAGCGGGAGCGAGCTTGGCAAAGTGACCAAGAAGTGGGCCGGGCGCGGAAAGGAGCTCTTGACCTCGCCAGACAACTACGTGATCGCGCTCGCCGAGAGCCACCCGCTCCCGCCAGACGCGACAAGCCTGTTCCTGGCCGCTGGATTAGCCATCGATATCGTCTACAAGAAGTGAAGCGGCGTGTTCGTGGTGCTCATGCATCCACGCACCCTCCAGCTAGCCGACGCGAATAACAAGCCGAGAGCTACCCGAGACGCGTTCGGATTCAATCGCTACCCACTGCTATGGCGCTTAGGCCGATAAGATGGACTTGGGGCGTAGAGGATGGTACTTGGGTACTCGTGCATACTCCGCGTGACAAGCGCATTGCCACGCTTCC
>Ga0207646_10001933_pt1 | contig 24871 bp, 22 predicted proteins | sample KBSK5502metaG_FD_184343 | JGI IMG/M metagenome (GOLD analysis project Ga0207646, IMG submission 184343) | Corn, switchgrass and miscanthus rhizosphere microbial communities from Kellogg Biological Station, Michigan, USA - KBS K5-50-2 metaG... | ecosystem: Host-associated > Plants > Roots >...
ACGGCCAAATAGCCGGACGGTTCTTTCGCGATCATTACATCACGATTGCGAAAGAACCGTCCGGCTATTTGGCCGTATCCCTGCACCGAGCGCTTGACGAACCCAAACGGGTCGCGCTTGAACTCGGGCCAGGTCAATTGATAGTTGTGGGCCACATTACCCAATTCACCCGCGAGGCGAGAAACCAGGCCAGCGTCTTCCAGGATCGTCAAATGAAACTCGCCGACATTCGCGGCTGTAGCAAAGGCCGGCGCGGGAGCCGCGGGAGTCTCAAACCTGGCCGGTTCCGGCGCGCTGCTCACATAGGCGGCCTGCTCCGCTACCGGATATGACGTTTCGATATCGCTGGCCGGTGTAGTAACCGGTGGCGCCAAGGCCGCTTCGAGCGGAGTTCCGTCAACCGGGCAAAAACTGAATCGGTCGGCAAACTGTTCCTGGCATGTACGGCAAAATTTCATCGCTACTACCTCACTATCCCGTTGGGAATGAACTGCTGAATTCGATAACGCCGCCGGACTGCTTGTCATCTGCTGATAACTCGCGGCGACACGGTTGTCCAAGGAACCGGGAACGTCGGGAACGCTCCATTGTCGAAGCAAATTGCGCAGGTCTTCGTCCTGCATGAACTTGGCGTCAAAATCACTCATATTACAAAATCCTGTCGCTCATGCAGACGCGGAGCCTACGACTCACGCCCGCTTCACTGTAGCAGTTTCGGGGCCGATTCGGAAATATTGCTCAAGCCTTACCCGCAGCTTTTCGCGGGCCCGAAACAGTCTCGCCTTCACCGCGCCTGAGTCGGCCCCCACGATGGCGGCGATCTCAGCCAATGAAAGATCTTCATACTCAAAAAGAACCAATGCCTCGCGCTGTAAAGGAGGCAAACTTGCTATTGCTCTTTCAACTTCTCCGTTGAGCTCATCATCGAGCACCAGCCGGATGGGCTGATGACGCTCGGCGATGCGGGGCTCTTCCGCCAGTCCTTCAATATCTGTCTCGCGCGCGAAACTGTTATATCGCTTTGCCGCGAGATTACGGGCCGCCGCATACATGTACGTTCGTAACGAGGCCCTGGTCGAATCGAAGCGCTTCGGATCTTTTATCAAACTCAGGAAGCAATCGTGCGCCACATCTTCGGCGGCCTCGACGGATCCCAGCAGCCGGTACGCAAATCTAAAGATCGCATCGCGGTAACGTTCATACAGGATCTGAAAGGCTGCTGTATCTCCGTTTGCTGCCTGCTCCAACAATCTCTCATCTGTTATCTGATCCGCCAATCAAAGCGCTCGATCCTGTAGGAACTTGCTTCCTACTGCTTTATTACTACTAATCGTCAGGAAGTTACGGAATTTTTTTTGGGGCGGTCGGAACTTCTTCGCCGCCCCCGATTATACTATCGTTCAGCCTGGTTTGAGCACCCTGAATTCTGCGCCTTGAGCCCTTTGGTCACAGGGCTTTGATGCCGCGAAAGGCCCTCAGGTTGACGCCTTTCTGTACGACATCTAAACTCTTTTTTTCCGCATCCCAACGGACGTTGGCCGCGTCCGGGGCTTGAACGGAACTTAACCTGACACGGGATCCACCGAGGCGTTTCAGCTACAGCACAACCGGTTTCCCATGATTAAGCGAATTACGCGCCACTCTTATTTTCATTACTCGATCTGCCTGCTGCTGGTTTCCGCCTTTTGTGTCCGAGCCGGCGCGCAGACGTTCGCTGAGCCCGAGCAGGAACAACTCCTGAACGGCCTGAAAGTAGCGCTCTGGCAGCGGCCCGGCGATCCCAACGTGCTGCTGAAACTGCGGATAAACAGCGGCGCAGCCTTTGATTTGGCCGGTAAGGACGGCACTATGGCCCTGCTCGGTGACGTGCTTTTCCCGGACCCCGCAACGCGCGAGTACGTTACCGAACAATTAGGCGGCCAGCTTGCGGTTTCGACCAACTATGACGGGATTGATGTCCTCGTCTCTGGTAAGGCCAGCGAATTCGAGCGGATTGTGGAGTTGTTGCGCGGCGCGCTCGTGATGACACAATTGACCCCTGAAAATGTCGCCCGCGTTCGCGAAGCCCGAATCAAACAGCTTTCGGACAAACCGAGTTCGGCCAACATAGCGGATCGGGTGATCGCAGCGCGTCTGTTTGGCAAGTTTCCCTATGGGCGGTCGCCTGGCGGTAGCTTCGAAAGTCTGTCGAGAATAGAACGCGCGGATCTGATGCTGGCTCGCGAGCGCTTTCTGACCGCTGACAACGGTACGTTGGTAGTGATCGGCGGAGTTGCGAAACTGCGCGTGATGCGCACCCTCCGACAGCTAATCGGTCCGTGGCAAAAGAGTGATCGCACGGTCCCGGCGACGTTCCGTCAACCATCGCCGCCGGATGCACGGGTTCTGGTGCTAAACCGGAGCGGTGCAAGCTCCGCGGAAATCCGTCTGGCGGTGCGTGGACTGGCGCGCTCAGATCGCGATGCGGCGGCCGCGACCCTGCTGTCGCAAATAGTTCGTGCCCGCTGGCAGACAGCTGTACCGGCCCTTTCTTCTACCTTCGTACGCCATGAAGCACATACCCTGCCCGGTTCGTTTGTGATGGGAGCTTCTGCACCAAACGCATCCGCGGCGAAGGCGCTGACCGCAGCTCAGGAGATCCTGCGCGCGCTGGCGCAGAACGGACCCACTGCTGCGGAATTAGAGAGTGGGCGCCTGGTAATGCTAAATGAGATCAGCCGGCGCGCGTCACAGCCTGAGACGACCGCCGAGACGTGGTTGGATATAAATACATACAAGCTGGGGTCGGCAAACGCAGAGGCGAATTCTATCTCCAGTCTCACCGTCGCGGATCTGCAACGGGTTGCCGTCAGGCTGTTCAAGGATGCTGCCATTGCGCGCGTCGTAGTCGGCGATGCTGAGCAACTCAAAACCAGCCTCGGCCCGAGTGTCGAACTGCAAAACGAAAAGGCCGTTATCAACACGGATCCTGTCGTGCCAACAAAAAAGCCCTGATAGATTTACAAACCTATCGCAAGCACCTTGCAACCATTCCCTTACCGCCATGGGCTTAACTAATTCCGGGAAGAAAGATTCGGCAGATGACCACGCTCGGCGGGTGCGTGATATGTTCGCGCGAGTATCACCGCGCTATGATCTGCTGAACCATCTGCTGTCGGCTAACATCGACAAGCGTTGGCGGCGAGCGGTCACTCGAAAGTTACGGCCATTGCTGCCCGCCGGCGCGAAAGTTCTTGATGTGGCCTGTGGCACTGGAGATTTGAGTATCGCGTTATTTGAAAATACGGGCGCACGGGTGGTGGCGGTTGATTTCTGCCGGCCAATGCTGGCACTGGCAGCGAAAAAGAATCGCCAACTTTCCTTTGTCGAGGGCGACGCCCTGCGGCTTCCGTTTAACGATGGCGCGTTCGACGCAGTCACGATAGCCTTCGGACTGAGAAATCTTTCCAGCGTCGAAGGTGGATTGAAAGAGTTGCGGCGAGTGCTAAAGCCACAAGGGTGGGCCGTGATTCTGGAATTCTCGAAACCCACCGGGCGGGGTTTTAGGGCGCTGTTGGCGACCTATAGTACGCGCCTGCTCCCGTGCATTGGAGGGATCATCAGTGGTTCGCGCAGCGCCTACGAGTATCTTCCTGATTCGGTTTCTCGTTTTCCGGATCAGCCGGCGTTGGCAGCGTTGATGCGTGACGCAGGTTTTGACGAAGTCGCCTTTGAAAATCTAACCGGCGGTGTGGCCGCCTTGCACACCGGCCGGCGAGCGTAGCGCAAGACGTTATCTTGCGCGAAAAGCTAAATGCGCAAGACAACGTCTTGCGCTACAAGATTGGTTGCAGCCTTCGCGGCAGCGACCAAACAGCGTAGTCCGTGGGGCTTGCTTAACCTACTTGGGACGCGGTTGTCGGGGCCGCAACCTGAATTCGGAGAAAGTGGGTCCCATCCGGGCTACGTTCGTTTTTACCGCTGATGTGGCACGGGCTTCCCGCCCGTGGATCACGCGCCAGATGCGCCACCATCTTCAGGTTCCTGCCTATAGCCGCCCTTCATATCAATCTGTTATCATCCGCGCTCGATCCGGCATTCTGATTTCGCACGTCGCGAGATGAAGCACAAACTGTTTGGAATGATCCGCCGCGCGGGCTTGCTCGTCCTCGTAGTCTGGACTGTCGTTTCGCTGGTCAGCATTCTGATCGAACTGGTGCCGGGCGACCCGGCGGTCGCAGTGCTCGGCCAGGATGCGCCCCCGGAACAAGTGGCCCAGTTCAGAGCTAAGCATGGCTTGGATCGTGCCGCGTTCTTTTTTGGCTTTCCCAGAGATGAAAATGGCCAGCGACACTTTCGCTGGTACGGCCTGAGCAATCGCTATGACGATTACTGGGTCGCGATCCTGCATGGCGATCTGGGAACATCTTTTCGCACCGATCGCCCGGTCGTCGATCTGATTCTGGAACGATATCCAGCCACAATCGAGCTCGCGCTGGTGGCCATGCTCATCGCCGTAAGCATCGCAATTCCCCTGGGCGTGATCGCCGGAAAAAATCGCGGCAGCATGATCGACAATGGTTTATCGGTGGTGGCGCTGGTGGGCATCAGTCTGCCCAGTTTCGTCATCGGTCCGATGTTGGTTTACTTCTTCGCAGTCAAGCTGGGCTGGCTCGCGCCTTCGGGCCGCTTTGATTGGAGCGATATCATTCTGCCGGCGTTCACCCTGGGAGCGGCGCTTTCAGCAATCCTGACCCGAATGGTGCGCTCATCGGTGATCGAGGAACTTAACGAAGGTTACGTACGCACGGCCCGCGCCAAAGGTTTGAGCGAAAGACAAGTAGTCTACAAGCATGTCCTGAAGAACGGCCTGATTCCGGTGGTCACGGTTTTGGGTCTGCAACTCGGCGTGTTGCTGGCGGGCGCGATCATTACTGAGAAGATCTTTGGCTGGCCAGGCTTGGGCCTATTACTGGTTGAAGACGGAATCGCCCAACGCGACTACAGCGTCGTGCAAGGTTGTGTGTTGGCTATCAGCACCACCTACATCCTGGCGAATACTTTGACGGACGTCGTTTATCGTTGGCTGGATCCAAGGATACGAGTGTCATGAGAAGCCGCAGAGGCACGGAGACACAGAGAAGAAGATTAAGCGCTTAGCCGAAAGTGACGCTCTAGGCTTGTTCGCGTACTCTTTATCTCCTATCTCTGTGACTCTGTGGCTAACTTGTTCGAATGAGTCGTCTCTCCATTATCGGCATCGTGATCGTCGCGGTCTTCGTCCTGGTCGCGATTTTCGCGCCGTGGATTGCAACGCATGACGTCGGTGCGACGAATCTTTCCATGCTCAACCAGGTCCCTTCGGCAGCGCATTGGTTCGGCACAGACTCAACCGGACGCGATATTTTTTCGCGCATAGTTTTTGGGGCCCGCATCTCGCTCGAGGTCGGCATTGTCGTGGTTGCCGTTTCGGCCTCCGTGGGCACGATTATCGGCGCCGTCGCCGGTTACTACGGCGGCTGGGTAGATCGTGCCCTGTCAGGATATCTCTTCAACGTTTTCCTGGCGTTTCCAGGACTGCTGCTGGCGATCGCAGTGGTCGCTTTTCTCGGCGCCGGCCTTAACAAGTTGATCTTCGCGCTTTGCATTATCGGCTGGGTCGGTTATGCGCGGCTGATTCGCGCGCAAGTCTTGAAAGTGCGCGAGTATGATTTTGTTCAGGCGGCGCGGGCCCTGGGCGCCGGTGACTTTCGCATCCTCCTGGTTCACATTCTGCCCAATGCAATCCAGCCCTTGATCGTGCAAGCAAGTTTGGGAATGGCCGGCGCCGTGCTTGCCGAAGCTTCGCTTTCCTTTCTCGGACTAGGCGTGCCGCCGCCCGCCCCGTCGTGGGGCGTGATGATCGAAGAGGCGCGCGGCCTTTCGACGCTGCAAGCCCACCCGCACGAATTGATCTTTCCCGGTCTGGCGATTGCGCTAACGGTACTAGCGTTCAACTTTATCGGCGATGGGTTGCGTGAATACCTCGATCCGCGACAGCGACGACGTTGAGGACCGCCTCTCATGCGTGATGCCCAGACAAATCGGATCAATCCTGCAAGTGATATCGAGGCAATCGCCGTTGCGGTTGATCGCGTTTCCAAAACCTACCCGGTACCGTTTCTGCGGGTCAAGAAACTTCTCCGTCGCAAATTCAAACCGCCGGTCGAAGCACTGCGTGTTGTCTCGTTCAGTATTCGCGCGGGCGAGATCTTTGGTCTCATCGGACCAAACGGCGCCGGCAAGACTACGCTCACCAAAATCATCGCCACGTTGATCCAACCGACAGAAGGTTCAGCCACGGTTAACGGCCACGACACCGTGCGCGATGACGAGAGAGTGCGCCGTAACGTCGGCCTGGCCGGCGCCGAGGAAAGAAGTTTCTATTGGCGGCTCACCGCAGAAGAGAACCTGCTCTTTTTTGCGCGGCTCTATGGCCTCAGTGGATCTGACGCCCAGCGCAGAATCCAGGAGCTCTTTCAACTGTTCGAGTTCGATGAACTCGCGCGCCGTCGTTTTGCGGAGCTCTCGACGGGTAACAAGCAGCGCCTGGCGGTCGCGCGCGCGCTGCTGGCCAACCCGCCGGTGCTGCTGCTGGACGAACCAACGCGCTCGCTCGATCCAATTGCGGCGGCCCGCATGCGAGAGACGATTCAGTCACTGGCCCACAATAACGATCAGCGAGTCACGATTTTTTTGACTTCACACAACCTTGCCGAAGTCGAAGAGTTATGCGATCGCGTCGCGATCATAAGTAAAGGCGAGATCAGAGCTATCGATTCGCCCGCAAGCTTGCGCGCGATGCACACGCAACAGGAAGATGTACTAGTTGAGTTTACGTCGCTCGCGGTTGCGGATGCCGAACATGCGCTGCGCCAAAGTTTCAGCGATCGTTTCTTTACTCTCGAGCGCAGGTCCGGTGGATTGCAATGGCTGCTCAAGTTTTCAAGAGAAGCAGGGGACGAAACGCTCGACAGCGTGCTGCGCGTTTTGCAGCAAAGCGGGGCCGTGATTCGATCGGTGGAGATTGAGCGACCCACGCTTCTTGATGTGCTCGAGAGTTACGAAAAAGCTCCCGACACCCTGGAATAACAGTCTGACTGTTGTGGCTCTGCCGCGGCACAGTGCGGTAGCCATCTCGAGATTAGCTCCATGATTCTATTTATTCGGCGCATCTGGGCTTTCCTCGCGCGCGACTGGCGCCTCGAACTCAGTTACCGCATGCAGTTCTTTCTGCGCATCCTTTCGATTCTAATCGTCGTCACTACGCTGTTTTTTATCTCAAGAATTTTTACCGGCTTCACCGATCCGCGCTTTACGCAGTGGCGCGATCCGCTGGCTGCATGGCTCACGGGACTGGCCGTGCTTAATTATTTCATGACCGGATTTTCCAGTCTGGCGAATGCGATTCGTCAGGAGCAGGTACAGGGAACGTTGGAGAGTGTGCTGATGACGCCGATCAGCGTGCCTACGGTCATCGTCGCCAGTTCGGCCTGGGACTTTGTGCAGGCAACCTTCTTTTCGTTTCTCTATTTGTTCTTCGGGTGGCTGTTCTTTGACGTGCACTATCGCGGCAGTTTTCTGCTGGCGCTCGGGTTTCTGTTACTGACTACCGTTGTGCTTTCATGCCTGGGGATTCTGTCGGCCAGCTTCGCAATGGTTTTCAAGCGGGGCGATCCATTTGGAGTTTTTCTCGGGGCCGGCTCAGCACTCTTCTCCGGTGTTTTTTTTCCGACGCAGCTTATCAACCAATACGCGGGCCCGGGGGTCGCGCGTATTTCGCGCATTCTACCGCCCACCTACGGCCTCGAAGGCATCAGGCGAGTGCTGATTGAAGGCGAGGGCTTTGCCCAAGTGCGTGAGCCCTTCCTTACCTTGATGATTTTTCTGGCGGTGTTGCTGCCGTTCTCTCTGTGGGTATTCAATCGGGCAGTGCGGCGTGCCAAACGCGAAGGGAGTTTGATTCAGTATTAGGTCAAGCCACAGAGACTCTGAGGCGCAGAGAAACGCAAAAGAAAAGACCTACACTAACTCCCATTTGTTTCTCTGTGATTCTGCGTCTCTGTGGCGATTAGTTTCCGTTGTCACGTCGCGCGACTGTCGGCGCGGTCGTGTAGTTGTCGCGAGCCCGCACTACTAAATTAGGATAACGTACGCGAACTTTGATCGCGCGCTCGGTGGCGGTGCTCGAATTCGCTTTCGGATAGTAGCCCAGGCTGTATTGCACTCCCAATTCAGACGTAATCGCGGCGAAGGCCGGACCGACATCGCGCAGATCGTCCGCGCGATAAAAGCGACCACCGGTCTTTTCAGCCAGCGTTCGCAGATAGGGCTCGCTTAACGCGTACTCTTTCATCAGTCGTTCTCGGACTTTGCGTCTCGCCTTTTCATTCTTAATCTGGCTTAGCCGCTCAGGCAGTTGCGGGAGCGTATTGTACTGCACGGTGTAGATCAGCACGTCCTTTTCGGCAATGTCGCTGACGGTGCTCTTAAAAGTCTTGCTGCTGCTTTGATCGACACCGTCGGTCAGCAGCACGATTGCTTTCCGTCCCGGAATCCCGGCCATCCGCTTCAAAACAAAATCAACCGCGTCATAAAGCACGGTGCCGTCGGTTATGCTGGGAATGTGAAGCTTCGTACGTCGAATGTCGCTGACATTCGTGGGCTCGGTAAGAACACTAATCTTCCCATCGAAGGTAACCGCCATCATGCGATCGTTATACCGCAGGCGGCTGACGAAGGTGTTGGCGGCATCGCGTATTTGTGAAAGCTGAAACTGGGTCGAGCCGCTGACGTCCAGCATCAGCGCGACCGTGAACGGCTTTTCGACCGAAGCAAAATATGTGAGGTTTTGTTCGACCCCGTCTTCATAGATCTTGAAATCTTCTTTGCGCAGGTTGGCGATGTATCGCCCATTGCGATCCATCACGACCGCCGGAACAGTAATCAGGCTGGTGCTGACCCGCACAACGCTACCTTCATCAACCTCGGGCGACTGTTTCTGGTTGGGATTCCGAGTTTGCTCGTCGGAAAAAATACGGGAAGAGCGCAAGACCGGCGCCTGGCGCTGCTGTGGCGAAGGTGACTGGGCCAAAACCGTGCCGGCAAAGGTCATTACGAAACCGGCCATTATAGTCGTTGGGGCGAATCGCACTGGTCTACCTACCTCCGAACCGAATTTTCCATGGAACCAAACGCGTCAGGTTATGAAAACGACTAAACCAAGCCATTTCCCATCGAAAACCGAGCACCGTTGTCCTGGAAAAGGCGCTTCATTTCGTCACTGTTTGCGTGGCAATGGTGTCTTTCCACCACCGCTCCTCCCAGCCCTATCCCAACACCTTTCCTCTTTTCCGCTTTCCTTTTTCGTTGATTTCCCTCTAACATCTTTGAAACGCAAAGGGTTGGTTTGCGTGCGCAAGCTAACAGTTTGCCATGCATCTTTCTATGTGGCGCGGAATCAGACTCACCTTTTACGCACTTAGCGGCATCATGCTGGGCGGCCTCGGCTTTGAGGCAGCGACGCTGCCGCGCGCCTCCGCGTTGAGCGAACAGAACCCGGCGACAACTTCGATGATTGAAGCGCGCAACCTGGAGTTTCGCGCCAAAGGCGCTGAGCCCAAGCGGGTACAAATCTGGATGCCTCTGGAAAAGATCTCACCGCAGCTTCAACGGGCCGTGCTCGCCGGCGAAGACACGAACTTTGCGACCCATCACGGCTTTGACTATGAAGCGATTCAGCGGGCGTATGAGAAGGCGCAAAAAGACGCCGAGAAGGAAGCGAACCAGGAAGGCGAGAACGATTCGTGGTTGCCGAATATGCCTGACTTCAAACGCGGCGCGTCGACAATCTCTCAGCAACTCGTCAAGAACCTTTATCTCTCCAGCGAGCGCTCGTTCATGCGCAAGGGCCAGGAGGCCATCATCACTTACTTCATGGAACGCGAACTTTCAAAGCGCCGCATCCTGGAACTTTACTTAAACGTGATCGAGTGGGGCGATGGCATCTATGGCGCCGAGGCCGCTTCGCAGTATTACTTTCACAAGCCGGCCGCGAACCTCAACGCGCGCGAAGGCGCGTTTCTCTCGGCGATGATCCCCAACCCGCGCACAGTGTTTAACCCACAAGTAAATCCCAAACGCGTCGCGCGCCGACAGAGAATCATCATGCGCGGCATGCCGAGCGTGAAGATGCCGCCGGGGACCGGGTGAGCGGCAAGCGCGGCCATCCCTGTCCGCATTGAGCGCGCCGCGCGACAGCCATGGTCCAACAGTAAGGGGAGTGCCTCCAAGCGGGCGAATCCGTGCATTGACGCGCCCCTAGTCTAGAGAGACCGCAAACCCCTAAAACCAAAAACGGCTCCCGACAAATTCTTGTCAGAAACCGTTCTGAAATGTAGCCGAAGGCGGCTCGCGCCGGCCGCGTAGAGTCCTTATTGATTCGCTCTCAGCTTAAATGAATTCAAAAACTGTAAGGAAGGTTCCGCTCCGGGGCCAGCGAATGCTCCGACCATGAAGACTTCACGCTGATCGGCAACTTGCTTTGAAAAGACGCGGACGAATGCTGACAGTGAACCCAGGCTTAACCTATATTGTTTCCCACTGAAATCACCCAGCTTCATGTCGCGGCCCGGACCGGCGGTCACGCGCAGGGTCAGTCCCATTCGCTCAAGATTCTTATTGATCCCGTCCATAAGCCCCCGGATAGTCTCAGCCGCGACTGACGCGTCGGTGTTACCATCGTTTGCTCCCCGGGTCCACATGACTACGTAAAACGAGCTGTCGTCACTGCCCGTAACGTAGTTGATGTTTACGATCTTTTTATCGCTGTCGAGCACGGGGTATTCGTATTCGTTGCTGTTGCCCGGCACTCGCACAGAAAAGCGCCGGCTCTTCGGCTGGTAACTGATCCACTCGCCGGGCGCGCTGTTTGGTGAGATCTGTCTAAAGCTTGGATTCCCCGCAATCGAGCCTGGGGCCACCATCCCGCCCAACAGGTCGTTACTCGATAATCCAGTTGAGCGCGCGGAGGCAGTGCGGCGCGGCGACGATCGAAGCGACGGCGAACTTACTGTTGGCTGGAGTTTGGCCAGTTGCGCCTGGCGAAATTCCCAGGGAGCAACCGCGGCAGGATCCTGCCAGAGGCCGCGCTTTTCGTTGCGCGCAGCTTGCTCACATTGTTCATAAAGAGCGCGATCGCTTTCGCTCAATTCATAACTACTGGCACGATCGTACCAGGCTACTCCGTCGCGAAGCATTTGCGATCCAATATCAACTCCGTTGAGTATGACTTTCGCCTCGAGATATCCGCCGGCAAGATGCGTGTATTCAACAAAAACTGCATGGTCGAGCACCAGCGCCTTCAGATGATCGCGAGCGGCTTCACTAAATGCCTGTCCGCTTTCCGGAGGCGCGACGGCTTTGAGCCTAATCCGCAGCGGGCGATTGATATTGCTGACAACGAGGCTATTACCTGACTCGACCTGGACAACTTTCGCCTGCAGTGTCGCGGCACTGGCGAGCAAAGGCAGACACAGAACGGCTGTGGTGATGGTAAGAATTCTTGAGAAGCGTGTCATGATCACTCGTCGTTTCTGAAAGATTAAATCTTTAGGACGTCCATGGGGCTCTGAGCGGCGCCGGATTATGCCGACAAGATTTCCGCGCTCCAGCCTAGACGGCGAATTCTTTCGCTAAGAGCAGCTCTGCTTTTCTCAATTCATATCGTCCACGGCCGAGGTTGCCTTCAGGCTTCAGGGCCAGTACGACGAAATAGTCTTTGTTGAAGAGCCGCATTGCGAAAGTGACTTTGCCCAGAGAGACCACCAGCTCGCGCAGCTCGCCCAGATCCAGTTCGTTGCCGGACTTGCTGGCACTGCGAATCAATGAAGTGAATTCGGCGGCCGCGACGTCGAGGTTGGCTTCTTCGCCTTCGTCGTTGAAGAACCTTTCGACCGACAAGCCATCGGCGCCCATGATCAGGGCGCCGAGGCTGCCGTCGGTTTTGGCGACGATGGATTGAAGCGTTTCTTTGAACACGGTCGTCGATTTAACCACCCGCAACCCGCGGGTGGTTCTGACAAGAATTACTTAGGACGTTGACCATTTACCGCGCCCGGCCGGGCCGTGCCTGCCGGGTTGTTCGACGGATTGCTCGGAGAGCCCAGAACGTTCGGCTGAGGCGGCTGATTTTGCTGCGGATTTCTCTCCTGCTGCTGCAACTCAGTCGGCGTCGGCGTGTTCGTCTGCGGATTGCCAAGCGGCACAGGCTGCGGGATGTTGGTCGAACGCGGACCCGTCGCCGGTACTGTCGAAGTCGGATGACCGAAGTAGTCAGGCCGATAGATGTGCGGCGTGATGAAGAACAGAATCTCGGTAGAGTTCTTCGAAGACTGCTTCCGCTTGAACATGTTGCCAAGGATCGGAAGGCTGGCAATGCCCGGAGTACGTTGTTTGGTGCTACTCTCAACCTCCGCAAGTACTCCGCCCATTACGGTCGTGCCGCCGTCGGGCACCATTACTTCAGACTGCATGCGCTGAGTGTCAATGCCCGGAACGCCACCCACTGCAATACCAGCGTTTACGGTGTTGTTTTCGATTGTCACGCGCAGGACAACCGTTCCGGCATCTGTGATTTGGGGAGTAATTGATAGACGCAAAGGCACGGACACGAAAGTCGTTGTTACGACCGCGGTTCCGCCGGCAGCCTGAGTTGTCTGCACCGGAATCTGCGAGCCGCTCTCAATCTGGGCTGGACGATTGTTCAGCGCGGTAATGCGTGGGGTCGCCACAGTTTTGACTTCACCGCGGGTTTCAGCCGCACTAATCAAAGCGCTGATCTGCGCGGTGCCAATGAAACCGGTCGTCAGACCAATGACTGTATTGGCAATCGCGCCGAGTGCGCCATTTGGCTGGAACGGGCCCATGAATCTACCCGTATTGGAATCATGAAATGCGTCCTGCCTTGGCGGTACGGGCCCTGTGTTCTGTGGTTGAACCGAGGAGGCGGATGGCTGCGGAAGTGAGCTGAACGAACCCTGTGCGCCGCGGGCGCCACCCACGGTGAGCGCGAGCTGGGCGCCGAGGTCTCGGCTGAAGCTATGTTGCGCAATTACAATCCGCGTTTCGATCTCGACCTGCGGTTCCGGCTGATCCAGAATCGCTACCAACTGTCGAATAGCTTCGATATTCTCTTTCACATCAGTGATGATCAGTGTGTTGCTGCGGCCCTCAACTTCGACCGAGCCCATACGCGAAAGACGTCGCTTAATGATCGGGAGCAATCCCTGATCACCGCCGCCGCCCGTTGCATCGCCGCCCGCGCCGCCACTGAAGCTCAGGTTGGTCGAGCCACCGGCAAACCCCCCAGTGGAACCCGCTGCCTGGGCTAACGTGCCCGACGCGCGCGCATAATTTAACCGAATGAATTCAGTGACCAGCGGAGCATTGCTCAACTGTGAATCCTTGATCACTCGCTGTGTCTCGGATTCTTTGGCCAGGGTTTCACTGGTTGAGATGCGCAGAATATTGCCGTTAACATCAACGCCCAACTTGTTGGCGCGCAGAATCGCGTCTAACGCGTAATTCCACGGCACATCCTGGACATTAACGGTCACCGGCACTGCACCCACCGAACTATCGATGACAAAGTTGATGCCGTACTGTTCGGTGATGTAGTTCAGGATGTCGCGGATGTCGGCATTCACGACATTAAGATTGATCGGCTCGCCGACAAATCCGGACTGCCCATACTGGCGCCCTTGACCAGCCTGAGTCGCCATGTTGTCCTTTGCCGGCGACATCCCCGGCTTAGCGGGCGTCGGCGATGGCTCAGGCATCAGTTCCGTTGCGAGCGCTTCGGAGGAAGTCCGGGCGGATCCTGGCAATCGCGTGACTGGCCTGGCGATAGCAAACGTGTTGAGCGAAATTCCGACGACGCACGCGAGCGCGCAGGTTCGGACGGCGACCGATTTATGAGACTGCTTAGGCATTGTTCCCTCCTCAAGGGACTTGACTGAACTTCCGCCACGCGCCCGCTCGAAATGCCTGATAACGAACATTCAAAACGCGCGCCGCACTAACGGCAGTTCAGTCTGATTGTCAAAAGTGAACAAAGCCTTTGCTCTAAGACGCATTGGTCAATCGTTCACGGATCGAGCCTCTCGTCCGCGAAATTGCGCGCGGCGTCGGGCCAGTAAAAATCGTGGTTATTGCTTTTCCGGCACGGCTGGCTTTTCAGACTCGGGAGCCGGAGTGTTGGTGGGAGTCTTGGCAGAGGTCATGGCGTCTACGGTGCTCGGCTGACGCAGCGCTTTGATTTCGACTACCTTCTCGCGCCGTCCGTCAGTCCAAATTATGTCACGGCGAAAAACCAGACGGGACTCTTCGATGGCCACAAGTTGGCCGTCAAAAAAAGTTTCGCCCGGATAGATCACGTAGGAGAGTTTAATCGGGGTCGCTTCAACCATCGCAGCCCAACCGCGTGGCGTGCGAAAGATTCCAGTCACCTGCATTTCGCTCAGGAGCAAAGCGGTCGTCGGCTTGGGCGGCGCGACGTGCGCGCTGGCGGCTGCCATTTTCTGAGCGCGGTAACGATCGATTCGCACCTGAATTGTGGGCGGCTCGAGCTTTGATGTCGAAGCATTCGCCTTAACGACGGGCTCGTACTTCTTGAAAGGATCGCGGCCCGATTTTCTTTCCGCCGCGACCGCCCTCCTGGCTGGAGCCTTGACCTGAGCCACGGTCATTACTGAGGCCACCGCGATCGCGCCCAGAATGGCGGCCGCGGTAAGCAAGTTACGAACTGCGTTTTTGTAATCCATTGTCTTTTTCCTGATCAATTCGGGTTATTGAAGCCTGTCTATTTGCCAGGCGCGGTGGCTTGCGGCGCTCCCTGAGAAGTCGGGGCGGTTTGCGCCGCCGGCTTTGTGCCTGATTGAGTCGCTGCCTGCTTCTGCAGCTTTTCGCTCGACACGTAATAGGCTGTTAGATCAAAGCGGGCCTCGACTGTCTTGTTAGTCGCCTGCTTGTCCAACTGCTTAATTTCGAAGTTCGTAATCGAGACGATCCGTTGATAGTGGGCCATTTGATCAAAGAACGATCGCAGGCCGGCAAACGAACTTTGCACCGACACGTCGATACGCTTGCCGCTGTAGAAGTCCTGCTGGACGTCATCTTTCGGCGTGAACTTTCGTAATGACAGACCGGCCGTGCGCGCGCGATCCTGAATGCCTTCCAGGACCTTCGTCAATTCACGTTGCTCGGGCAGTAAAGCGCGCAGCTCTTCCAGTTGCTCCTGCTTATTTTTGTAGGCGGTGCGAAACTCGTTTAGCCGTTGCGAAGCAATCTGAGCTTCGGTGTTGGCCTTCTGCAGCACGCTAATCTGTTCCTGCAAGCCCTTGGTTTCTTTGCGAGTACCGCTGGTAACAAAGTACCAGAAGCCAGCATAGACGGCCCCGGCCATCGCCACGAAAATAAGTAGCCGGGCGTACCAGGGAGTGCCGTTTAGATTTCCGATCTTCATAGTGTTTTCCTGTCGCCTCTGGGGCGAAGTTAATTTTGACCAGCGTCTAGTTTTTCGCAGTGTGACTGGAGGGAACCGCAGTGGCCACATTGGTGCTTGGTTGCTGGAGGCTGTTATTCGCGAAATTGCACTTTATGGTGAACGTGACAACCTCAGGCTGAGGCGCTGTCGGATCTTTTGCCACCGCCGGTGCGGCGGTGCCCGGGCCTTTGACGGCCTGCGCTACTTCTCTCTGCGTCTCGATGTTCAAGTTGGTAAACATCCCTGAAGAAAATTCCATGCTCTCGCCAAAGCGGGTCACCGTCGCTTCGTTGGGAGACTCGCCTTTAATGACCAGTTCAGTGTCTTTCTGTTCCACGCTCCTTAGATAGAGACCGGGAATGCTGTCAAAGCGAGCCTTGATCTCAGCCAGGACCGCGCCTGGTCCTTGCTGCGAACCACGCAGTTTCTGAATCGCGTCAATGCGGAAGTTAATGTCCGCGATCTTCTTTTCTAGGTCCGCCTGCTCGCGCTTGACCGCGTTCATTTGGTCGTTAATGCGCCGTTGTTTTTCCAACTCTTTGGTCGCAGCCGCATGCTGGGCGGTAGCGCTTACATAGTCGTAACCGACGCCAAGGACCAGCAAGGCCATCACGGTCAAAGCCAGCAGGAAGGTCTGTGTGCGCGTACTCGAGACCTTGTCTTCAACAAACGCAACGCCGGCAGAACGATCCGTTACGGATTCCAAAAGGTTTATTTTGATCACTGCGCGTCAACTCCTCTCAGCGCCAGTCCGACCGCAATGGCCATCTCAGGCACGATCTCGCGCATGTAGTCGGGATCAAAGCCGCGCGAATCAACTCGAATTTTGCGAAACGGGTCGAAGACTTCGACGGGGATTTCAAAGCGCGTCGACAGAAATTCGACCAGTCCCCTTAGCTTTGAACCGCCGCCCGAAACCAGAATTTGCTGAACCGCCTCTTCGCCGTCTTCGACTGTGGCTCGGTAAAAGTCCATCGTCTTCTGGATTTCAAGAGCCAGAATATCGGACACCGTGTCGAGGATTGGCTCGATGTCACGGGGCTCGACGCTATCCGGAAGCGGCAAGCCACGCTTAACTTGCTCCGCTTGATCAAAGGTCAACCCGAGTTCTTTCTGCAGCAGCGAAGTGTATTGATTGCCGCCGAATGTCGCATCTCTGGTGAAGACCGATCTGTTGCCGTTCAAAATATTAATATTGGTAGTAGAAGCGCCGATATTCAGCAGCGCCACGACCTGGCCGGGTTGCGGGTCATAGTTGAGCTCGTAACAATTCTGGAGTGCAAAAGCATCAACGTCGATCACCGCGGGTTGTTTGCCGGCGAGTTGAATCGCCTGCTTTAGATTCGCAACCTTGTCTCGCTTGCAAGCAGCCAGCAGTACATGAATCGCATCCGGAGTACTGTCAGTCACGTGGTAGTCAAGATTGACGTCTGAGATGTCAAAGGGAATGTGCTCTTCGGCGTGCCACGCGAACGACTCCTGAAGTTCTTCTTCACTCATCTGCGGCAACACGATGTTCTTCACAATCACAGAGTGCCCGTTGACACCAGCGGCCACCTTCGTGGTTTTGATTTTGTGCTCATTGAAAATATTTCCAATGGCACTTGAAACCGCGTTCAACTCCATGATCTGACCGTCAACGACTGAATCAGCCGGCAAGCCCTCGTATCCGAGACTTACCAGTTGAAAGTCACCGTTTTTTCCTTGCAGTTCAACGGCCTTGACGGAACTCGAACCGATATCAACGCCGACCATGCTTTTGTTATTTCGCTTCCACATCATGAATGAGCCCTCGCAGTCTTGAACATGAGCAGGCGCTGGCGCCTCACACGAGCGCGGGCGCGACGAGCGCGGGACAATCCTGCGCGCACTAGTCTGTTCCGGTAGGAATAGCTTTTCTTCATTGATTATTTCCTAGTAATTTTTTTGGAGTCTTCGCCTTATCGCGAAGGGCGGGGCGATTCGACGGGTTTGACCGTCGTGAGCAGACGCAGCTGAGGCTGAAAGAACTGGGCTCCCATAAGGGGTGTGCCCGGGGCTTCGACCGCCGATCCCAAGCTACAACACCGGGACAACAACTGTCAACAGCATTTTGTAATATTTAAACACGAATCTCGGGGGAGGTTACTCACTATTCATTCTTGATAGGAAACATTCAGCCAATCTTCAACCTTGGCCCTTTGAACGCGACAAATGAGGGCGGCTGGCATTGCCTCACTTTGTTGAGTTCAGCAAAATCCCGCGACTTAGGCTCGAGCGCTGTGGTGAGCATTTGCCCAGGCCGCCCACACAGTCTAGGATGCCTGCGTTGATCAAACGCCGTCGTGCAAAACTCTTGCTGATCGCCGTGATTGGCGCACTAATCGTCGGATGGTTTTATTGGAACCGACCGATGCGGACTGACATGGCCGTCTATGCCCCCTCAGACTGTTTGGCATATCTTGAAGCCGACGATTTATCTGAGTTGGCGGAGGGGGTTGACGGAACGACAGCGTGGAAGTCACTTGCACGTTTGGTCGGCGCCCGTCCGAACCTTCTACCGAACCGTTGGCTGATTCGAATTGCCCGGTGGGCTGGAATCGGTTCGGCTGACACTATAATCCTGGCGCGGTCCCAAATCGCCGTGGTGTTCACCGGAGCAGAAGTGAGCGAGGCCGGTCCGACACTTAAGATTAAGCCGCTCGCGGTATTGGTGATCGAGACCCATACGACACCCAGGCGAATGCGACCGGTATTGGAAAAACATTTTGAAGAATTCGCCCGTCGCAATTACGGCGAACCACAACTAATCCGGAAACAAATTGATGGTGTCGATCTCAGCGAATGGGTGTCTGCTGATGCTTCCCGCCACCTCAGCCTGGGGTTCGTTGACACTGTCGCCGTAGTAGGCAACGACGAAGCCTCGGTGCTCAACTGCATCGCAACGCGTCGTGGCAAGCGCGGGGCGCTTGTTGCTGAGAGACGATTCAACGACTTGCGCACAGGCCTAGGGGCTTCGGATGCCTCTGTCTTTGGTTTCGTGTCGAAGGCGGGAATTAAGGCACTTCTACAAGCGTTCGCCCTTTATCGCGGCGGTTCGTCGGCCGACGCGATTACGGTTTCGCGAATCTTTGCCGATACCGTCGGAAATCTGGCCGAGGGTGTGGGCTGGAGTTCAAGATTCGTTGACGGTAAGGTCGAGGATCGTTGTGCGGTCACCCTGGTCGAAGGACTGGCAGATAAGCTTCGGACCACGTTTACTCCTTTGGATCGATTTGCGTTGGACGATGTTCCGTTTGTGCCACCAGATACCCATTCCGTTTCGCTCTATCATTTTCGGGACGTCGAGGGGTTATGGCGAGATTTGAACGCCGCCGTCTCCTCCCATGCTGATCTTGTCGGGGCGATAGCTGCGCGGCCAATGTTGCGCACCTTGCTCAAGCCTTACGGAATAGACGATCCGGATACCTTCGTGCATGCGGTGGGCCCACACCTGGAGACCATTAGGTCGGATGACACTTCTCCTTCCGTACTGGTTGCCGAAGCGCTCGACAGACAGAGTCTGCGGAAGTTGGCGCAAGAACGTCTCGGACCGCGACCCGCCACCGAAACGGTCGCCGAATTCGAGATGATGATTTCAAGTTCGGATAATTGGGCGATGAGCCTTGCCGACAACCACTTTCTCTCCGGCCAGGCTGAAGCGGTTCGTCGTTGTCTTCAAGCGAGAGCACAGTCTCAATCGCTGGGTTCGGTGGACGCTTTTCGCAGCGCAGAGCGACTGATTGACTCTTCGCTGCCATTGACTGCCATTACTTTCACCAACGATCAGCATGCAGCCATTTCCTTTGTTGAGCTGTTTTCTCAACAGGAGAGACCAACGTTTTCAATGAACGCAACGGCGGTAAACCAGGCGGTTCGATCCCTGCCTTATGCTGTTAGCGTAACCATGTTGAAAGATGGCGGCCTTGAATGGACCTCGCGCTCATCCTTCGGGCTGGTTGGTTCCCTTGTTGTAGCGCTAACACCGGAGACCGCTCGGTGACTGCTCAGCCTTCCCTGCTGGTCGCCACGCGGAACGAAGGCAAGCTCCAGGAGCTTCGGCAATTACTAGCTGAATTGCCTTTGAGTTTGCTCGGGCTCGATGACTTTCCAACAATTCAGACCGTTGCGGAAACTGGCTTAACATTTGTTGAGAACGCTTCTTTGAAAGCATCCGGATACGCCACGCAAGGTCATATTTTAACCCTGACTGATGATTCCGGCTTGGAAGTTGACGCGCTCGGCGGCGCTCCGGGTGCGCTGTCGGCCCGCTATGCCGGCGAAGCTGTTTCAGACGCTGCGCGGATAGACAAGCTCCTGGCGGAACTCTCCGATGTAGCAATAGAAAACCGAACGGCTCGATTTGTTTGTGCGATCGCTATTGCCAACAGTGAAGGCTCAATTCTGAATGTTTCGAAGGAAACTTGCGAAGGGCGGATCGACCTGGTGCCTCACGGGGAGTATGGCTTTGGCTATGATCCGATTTTCCTTCCCAACGGTTATACGTCGACCTTTGCGGAGCTGGCGCCGTTAGTTAAAAATCGCATCAGTCATCGAGCTCGCGCCCTTCAGGGAGCACTTGATTATTTGCGCGCCTTGACCAGCGCTTCTGGCGGTCGCTAGAATGTCCGGTCCCTTAAGGACATTGCCGCAGGGAGTACGGGGCGTAGCACAGCCTGGTAGTGCGCTCGGTTTGGGACCGAGAGGTCGGAGGTTCGAATCCTCTCGCCCCGACCAATTCTGCGAAGGTTCCTGCCCGGCGCCCGACAGTTCTTCCGGGCGTCTACTCGAAATGATCCAACCTTGTGCCTTTGACCGGTCCCTTTGATCGGAAAGAATTTCGTCCTGTTTCGCGTTTCGGCAGATTATCTTCCGAGTTGAGAAGCGCCGTTTGGAACAAGTCGTCTGGCTGGGGAAACAGCCTACGCGGGCGCCGAGATAAGTGGAGATGTGACCGATTCACCTATCTACCGTGGCTAAGAAGGAGCGACCCGAGGAAAATATTTTCAGGAAATGGCCGAAAAAGTGCGGATTTTAGCAGACTTTATAGCTTGTCTGTGGTATATGTGGCTGCGACAGTTTTCCCATTTTGTTGACTTTTTGGAGGTGGTACACCACACATGGCGACCAGCACGGCAACAGGTAAGAAGCGCATGACCCAGTCGGACGTTATTAATTATTTCGCGGAACGAACTGGAATGAAGCGTGCCCAAGTTAAACAACTTTTCGAGGATCTGGCTAACCTGGCAACTTCCGAAGTCAAGGGTAACGGGGAGTTTGTACTCCCGGGCTTCGGGAAACTCGTTCGCTCAGAGCGGAAAGCGCGCGAAGGCCGTAACCCGGCCACTGGCGAAACAATCCAGATCCCCGCGAAAACAACGCTGAAATTCCGCGTTGGAAAAGCAATGAAGGATTCTGTCCTTCCCAGAAAATAAGCAGGCGGGCTGCTTCTCAGACTGCTTCGCGAAAAGGTTTGGAGCGTCGGCGAAGTGTCTCTGTTTGAGACACGGCCGGCGCTTTTTCGCTTTTCTTCCCAAGGCGCGAAGCTCGCAGCCAACAGCGTTCAACGAAACGCAGGCTCCCCAAATCCGGCGACAACCTGATTTTCGGCTCGAAAAATCCTTATTAATGTGTGCTAGCGCACCGACCAGAATGGCCGCTAGTCGTAGACTTGTTACTCTTAGATCCGTAACGAATAAATTCCGAAGTTTTTTCTGGCTCCGCTGTAAGAGTCATGCTATAGTATCGGGTTTTGCTGAGACAGTTTAAGTTTTCTATTGCCCCCCTCTCTGGGTGGAGCTCTGCAAAATCTCCCAAAAGTGCAACGTGTTTGCATCCTGTGAGCGTTGAGGACGCATCTATAGTTAGTAAACCGGAATCGTACGCGAGTTAATTGATAAGGAGAAAGAATCAAACGTGAATCTTGACAAGGGCCTGCCGCTGGCTGAGCGGCTTCAAAGAATCGACCACATTCAAGCGCGGCGCTTTTCAAAGTTGGCCGGCACTGTGATGGAGATTGCTACCGAAGGTATCATTCGCCATCTAGCCGCATGTGATCGGATGGACGTTAACCCCGACATTTCTGCCGTGAGAGAGATCATCGACGACGCTCTCAACGGAAGGCGTGTCTATGCCGAAGCCGCGGAAATCACACGCGCGGCATAGTTGTAAGTATAAATTTTCCCATCGGGTAGGGCCGCCAGAGCATACTCTGGCGGCCTCTTTGTTTTTATGAAGAACTTTTTTGAGGCGCCCTTCGTGTCATGCTAACATCGCCAGGCGCGCAAGCTTCGGGCTCCCGTAGCTCAGTGGATAGAGCATCTGCCTTCTAAGCAGAGGGCCGCAGGTTCGAGTCCTGCCGGGGGCACCAGTTTTTGAGGCCTGCACACAAGTCCGCACACAAATTGGTCGGCTAAAGCGAACGAAACCTCGTTGTTTCTCTTTTGATTAGCGAGCAGCGTTCTCTAAGATTCGCGCTGAAAACTTTTGCGCTCACTCAACCTCATCGAAAGAGCCCATCGCTGAACGGCGTTCGTTGAATGAGTCGAATCACCAACTGATGATTGTTAGCTGCGCTTAGCAGCTCTGTTGATGAGGTTAGCCGACGCGCCGAATGCAGTCAAGGACGAAGTGAATCGCGGTTGGTTCGCGGAGCTCATCGAAGCGCAGCGGAGATCCTTGACGGCATTCGATGCACAGGGTGCTCAGGAAATGGTCACTGAGCTACTGATTTTAATGGTGTCTCTTCGCGAACGCGAGGGACTGAGCCACGCGGACGCGAGAAGTGAGCGTCAGAGATCGCCTGATAACCCAAGAGAAGCCGGGCGTCCGATCAATCGTAATTATGTTTCCGGTGCAGGTGGCGTGACATCGCTTTGTCAATGGCGCGGCGCATGTCTGACCAGGACATCAATTTTCGATTATTGGATGACCGTGCGATTCGTGATTTAAGATTCAATTCACTCGCGCCTTTCGTAGGAACTACCCCTCTTAACTCAATTGAACCACAGCGGCAACGCTGGCAATCCGCCGCTGCTATGAGGACGGCGTTGATGCATGCGGCGTGAGACTTAAATCTCAACAGTCAGCCAGTGGTAGCCTACAAATTAGAACTGAGAGGCCCGGCGCGGTCAGCAAGAGAACGACAATCTGATCTCAACGTGGCGACAACCTGGTCCGCACGCCTCGCTGCTAGCGTCCGCACATCGCGTTTAAGTCGCCTTTAATGAGGCAAGGTTCATGATCGTTTGACTGAAGTTAGTTCCCGGCGCTAACCCCCCGACGAGCCTGAGAAAGACTTTGCTGGTGACCGGTCGTTTGCTGTCGAACCGTGTCGAACTCCCAGACTTGCCAGCTAGCCTTCATCCTTCATATTGAGTTTCTTCGCTTCGAGTAACTGATTCGCTTAACCAGAGCGAGTTGCTTACTTGTCATTCCAAGAGGAGGCGTCCCATGAATGTTCGTCACCATTCACACAAGTTACCTTTTCTCAAGGTCGCGCTGCTGGTTGCTGTGGTCGCAGCCATTGCGGGAATCGCCTTAGCCAAGCGCTCGATCTTTCCGTCGATGGTGGTGGCCAGTGCGCCGGTCAATGCCGCTAAGAGCGAGGCCGTAACTCCAGTGGCTGCTCAACGCCCAAGACCGATCGCGGACATTGAATCTGAGCTGGTAACGATCACGTCGCACGGTTTTGAGCCGCGACAGATTACGCGCCCCCAGGGCCGCTTCTTGTTGCTAATTGATAACCGAAGTGGGCTGGCGACAGTAGCGCCTCGACTAACTCCAGTTGGTGGTCTGCGCCTGCTTAACCTGACGATACCGCGCGAAGAACCTAACTGGAGTGACGTGCTCGATCTGCAAGCTGGGGTGTACCTGTTGACCGAAGCCAATCATCCAGCCTGGCTTTGTCGTCTAACAATCACACCTCAGTGAGGGGTGAAGCCACGTGGGCCAAACGTCGAAGACTGCGAGCATCGTTTTGGCCTAATTGCTCCGAAACCTGGATTCGTAGAGGAGCATATCAATGTTTGAACTACGCATTTCTCAAGAAGGTTTAATTAATTCCCTCACTCGTTTGAGTTTGATCCCGCTGCTACTGTTGCTAATAGCAGCTAGCGCGAAATCTCAAACCACTAGCCCCACCGATGGCTCAACGCCGCTCGGCCTTTCACCGGGCTCGCCTTCCGGCTCCTTTCCGCTCAGCGGATTTGAAAGCGTCAACCCTTACAACGGGAACCTGAACTTCCATCTACCGCTTGCTGGAATTAGCGGTAGGGGTGGGATGGGAATGACGTCACTACTCGAACTTGACACGAAGGGTTGGACTGTTCGTCATCAAGAGACCACCGACCTGCAAGGCAATCCGGTGGACATTTACACCCCGGTGGAGAGTCCGTGGGTTCCGAAAGCCGGCTATGGTCCTGGAGTATTGGTTGGACGACAGTCAGGAATCAATCCTACTCAGACTTGCCCGGCGCCCGGTGGCGGCACCATCAGGTATCTCTACTGGCAGACGCTCACTCGCTTGACCTTCAGCGGCGCGGGCGGAACAGAGTATGAGTTTCGCGATCAGCTCACCGGCGGCCAGCCCGCCAACGTCACTAACCCGTGCGCGACCGGTGGCTCGCGAGGTCAGGTTTTTGTCACTGCCGATGGAAGCAGCGCGACATTTATTTCCGACTCAGTCATCTACGACAAAAATCAGAGCCGTGGTTCCAGCATGATCTATCCGTCGGGCTACTTGATGCTGCGCGACGGCACGCGCTACCGCATCGACAACGGCGGCGTCACCTGGATGCGCGACCGCAACGGCAACAAACTGAGCTTTACGTACGGCAGCGGCGGAGTCACATCAATCACCGACTCGCTCAATCGCCAGGTAACTATCACTTACGCTGATTACGTCAGCACTTTCTCTGACCAGATAACCTACAAAGGCTTTGGCGGGCTGAGCCGCACGATTCAGATCAACTACGCCATGTTGAGCAACGCGCTGCGCTCGGGCTACTTGATTCAAACCTACAGGGGTCTCTTCCCGGAGCTGAACAATGCCAGTCAGTCCACGCAGTGGAATCCGTGGGTTGTCGCTTCCGTAACGCTGCCAAATAATCAACAGTATCAGTTGCAGTACAACAGCTATGCAGAGCTTGCGCGGGTGGTGCTGCCCACGGGTGGCGCCATCGAGTACGACTACACTGCGAGCTCAGGCGCGATCACAGATGGCGTCGATTATCAGATCTACCGGCGAGTAAAAGAGCGCCGTGTTTACTCTGATGGAGTGACTCTCGAAGG
>Ga0207646_10001934_pt1 | contig 24862 bp, 21 predicted proteins | sample KBSK5502metaG_FD_184343 | JGI IMG/M metagenome (GOLD analysis project Ga0207646, IMG submission 184343) | Corn, switchgrass and miscanthus rhizosphere microbial communities from Kellogg Biological Station, Michigan, USA - KBS K5-50-2 metaG... | ecosystem: Host-associated > Plants > Roots >...
GACGAACGCCCTCGTCTGGAACGATTCGGTGGAGACCGTGTTCGGCCACAACCAGAACAGGATCTATCCGGAAATACAGTGGTGGCGCGATCACCTGCATCCACAGGATCGGGATCGAGTCATCGGTGGTCTTCAGGCAGTGATCGATGGTGGGGGAACGAGCTGGAGCGACCAGTATCGCTACCGCCGCGCCGACGGCACCTTCGCCAACGTGATGGATCGCGGTTACGTGGCGCGCGACAACAACGGCGCTCCAGTCCGCGTGATCGGCGCGATGACAGACGTAACCGAGCGATCTCGCTCCGAAGCCGCGATCAGGTTCCAGGCACAACTCCTCAACGCCGTGCAGCAGGCCGTCGTCGCCACGGATCCCGAAGGCCTCGTCATTTTCTGGAATACGTTTGCGGAGAAGCTGTACGGATGGGCCGCCGACGAGGCGGTCGGCAAGACAATCGAAGAGCTGACGCCTTCGCCATTCCTGCGGCAGCATGCCAGCGAGATTTTCGAGCGTGGCGCCGCCGGCGAAAGTTGGACCGGCGAGTTTCTGGTCCAGGGGAAAGCGGGAAAGGCGTTTCCCGCGCTGCTCACGACATCGCCCGTCCGCGATGAGCACGGCACCGTGCTCGGCTTCGTCCGCGTTTCAATCGACCTGACCGAGCGCCGAAATCTGGAAGAACAGTTCCGCCAGTCGCAGAAGATGGACGCCGTCGGCCGACTGGCGGGCGGCATCGCCCATGACTTCAACAATCTCCTCACGGTGATCAGGCTGAACACCGAGATCATCATGGAGGGGTTGGATCCGACGGATCCGCGCAGCGAAGATGTGAAGCAAATCAGGAGCGCTGCGGAGCGAGCTTCGTCGTTGACGCGACAGCTGCTGGCGTTCAGTCGAAAGCAGATTCTGCAGCCGCGTGTGCTCGACATGAACAGCGTCGTCTCGAGCGTCGAGCCGATGCTGCGTCGCCTGATTGGCGAAGACATCGTCATCGGATCCAATTGCACAGCCCGCGGCTACATGGTCGCCGATCCGGGACAGCTCGAGCAGATCCTCGTCAACCTGGTCGTGAACGCGCGCGACGCTATGCCGCAAGGCGGAAGGATAAGCATCGAGACGCAGAACGTGGAGCTGGATGAGACGTACACCAGTGAGCACGCGCCCGTCGTTCCCGGTCGCTACGTGATGCTGGCGGTGGGCGACAACGGAGTCGGCATGACCCGCGACACGCGGGAGCACGCGTTCGATCCGTTCTTCACCACCAAAGAGGCGGGTAAGGGTACCGGGCTCGGTTTGGCGACGGTGTACGGCATCGTGAAGCAGTCCGGCGGGTACGTTTGGATCTATAGCGAGCCCGGACACGGCACCACGCTGAAGCTGTACTTTCCGGAAGTGAGCTCCGCGGCCGCCTTCAAGACAGGCGAGTACAAGATCGCGGCCAAAGAGCAGACACGCGCCTCGGAGACGATTCTATTGGTCGAGGACGAAGAGGCGGTTCGCGGACTCACGTCGCGCATCCTCGAGAAACAGGGTTATCGTGTCATCGCCGCGCAGCACGGCCGCGAGGCGATGGACATCGCCACCAAGGAAGAGGGCCACATCGATCTGGTCCTCACGGACATCGTCATGCCCGGAATGAACGGCAGAGGACTCGTCGAGCGGTTGGCCGGAATTCGCCCGCGCATCAAATCGCTTTACATGTCCGGGTACACCGACGACGACATCGTTCGCCGCGGATTCATCGAGCCCTCGAAGAGCTTCCTGCAGAAGCCGTTCACGTCAGAGGCACTTCTACAGACCGTAAGAAAAGTTCTCGACGAGGGTTAAGGTCTTACCGACCTCGCGGATTGAGACCGCGCGTTCCTCCATTTATATAGAGGGATGATATCGAGGCCTCTCGGCGTCGCAGTCGCGAGTGTCATACTTCTGGTGTCTGGCGTGGGCGGCCTGCGCGCACAGGACACAGCGGCGACGAGACTCGAACCGGTGGTGGTTGAAGTCAGTCGCGGTGCACGCCGATCGCTGCTCGAGCTCCCTTTCGCCGTCACCGTGCAGACGCCGGATTCGGCGCGACCCGGACAGCGGCATCTCAACCTCGACGAGACGCTGTGGCTTATCCCGGGCCTCTCGGTCTCGAATCGCAACAACCCGTCTCAGGATCCCCGTATTTCCATCCGCGGCTTTGGGGCGCGGTCGGCGTTTGGAGTGAGAGGCATCCGCGTACTCCGCGACGGAATCCCGCTTACGCTGCCCGATGGGCAGACCCCGGTCGACTACCTCGACCTCGAATCGGTGGGACGCGTCGAAGTAATGAGGGGAAGCGCGTCGTCGCTTTACGGGAACGCCGGCGGAGGTGTTGTCGATCTCAGGACGAGCGAGCCGCTGCGAGTTCCCATCTCGGCGGCAGTCCGCTTCTGGAACGGCGCGTTCGCGAGTCGACGATTCGTCGCGAAGACAGCCGGATCTACCGACGGTTTTGGTTACCAGGCAAACGTCACTCGCACCGAGAGCGACGGTTATCGCGACTACTCGCGTCAGCGGATGACCAATGGCTTTGGTCGACTCTCGTACGATGACGACAACGGGTCCTACGGCCTGGAATGGCTCGGAGTGAACACACCAGTTGCGCAAAACCCGGGAGCTATTACGCGTGCGCAATTCGAGAGCAATCCACAACTCGCGGACCCGCTCTCTGTACGAAAGGGCGCGCGCAAGGCTGTGAAGCAATCGCAGTTCGGACTGACGGCGCGCCGCGCGATTGCGCGCGGCGAATTCGAAGCATCCGGCTACGTCGGAACACGAGGTCTCGACAATCCTCTGACCTTCGCGGTGGTGGATGTGGATCGAACAATGTCCGGCGGGAATCTCAGAGCCACGCTTCCTTTTTCAGCATTGGGTGCCGACAATCGTCTCACAGTGGGCACAGAGGTGCAGTTTCAAAACGACTGGCGCCGGAATTTTACGAACTGCAATAACATCCCTCCGCCGACGACGCCGACAGCGACGTGCCCGACGCCGGGCGTCGAGCGCGGCTCTATCACGCTCAATCAGCGGGAAATCGTCTCGTCGGTAGGCTCTTACTTGCGCGACGAGGTCGATCTCGGAGAGCGGTACAGCATGACTGCATCCGCTCGCGCCGATGCAGTGCAGTTTCGGGTGAAGGATAAACTGATCACCGCCACCAATCCCGACGACTCTGGTGAGCGCCGGCTCGGTGCGGTGAGCCCGATGTTCGGCATGCTGGCGCATCTCTCTGATTCGCACAGCGCCTACGCCAATGTTTCGACGGCGTTCGAGACTCCGACTGCAACAGAGCTGGGCAATCAGCCCAGCGGTGCCGGAGGAATCAACCAGGAGCTCAAACCGCAGCGCTCCCTCACTTACGAAGTTGGCATCAAAGGCTTGGGCGCGAGTGGCTTGCAGTACAACGGGGCGCTGTTCTCAACTCGAGTCCATGACGAGCTGATTCCGTTCGATATCCCCAGCAGTCCGGGGCGACGGTTTTTCCGAAACGCGGGCCGGACATCGCGACGCGGCGCTGAGCTCGGGCTTGGAGTCGAGCTCGGTGACTTCGAGGTAGGCAGCGCCTATACCTATGCCAATTACCGTTTCGTCGACTTCACTGTCGGCACGGCGGATTACGCGGGCAACAGAATCCCGGGGATTCCGCGTCAGACCTTTCAACTGACCGCGACTTTACACACACCTATCGCGTCATTCGTCACCGAGGGCACGACGACGGACAGAATGTTCGTCGACGACGCAAACTCCGAAAGTGCGCCTGGCTATGCGATAGTGAACGCCAGAATCGTCTCCAGCGCGTTCTGGCAAGGCTCGGGCGCCGAGGTCACGATCGGAGCGCAGAACCTGTTCAACACTCGGTACATCTCCTCAGTGAGTGTAAACGCGTCGGGCGGAAAATTCTACGAACCCGGATCACAGCGCGCGGTATACGTCGGAATCACTCTGCAGGCCGCGGCAAGACGAGCGCTCGACAATCAGTGATAGGGAGTCGCGGACTCTCCCTGATGCAAAAGAGGGAGCCACTCGGCTCCCTCTTTCATTGCGCCCCGCGATGGTTACTGTCTGCGCAGCTCGATGCTTCCATTCACGCTGCTGGCGTGAATGTCCCTGGTGCCGTTCCCGATCGTGCCCGAGGCGTGACGCGGTCCCCACTTGCCAGAGATTGTCATTGGGAAATCGCTGTCGATCCCGCCATGAACCGTATCGAAGCGGAAGCGGCCGTCGAAGCTGGCCGGGACATATATCGACACGGAACCGTTTACCGTCTTGAAGTCCATGTCGTCGTCGCCCTGAAGAGTCGACATCCGCGCATCGACGTTGCCGTTCACCGTTTGGGCGCTGACCGGCCCGGCTGACGTATTCACGTCGACGCCGCCATTGACCGTATTCGCGCGAACCGGACCGCTCGTGTTGCGTACCGTAACTCCACCGTTGACGGTATTGGCATGCACCTCGGCGCCGACATCGCGCACTGACACGCCACCGTTCACTGAGTGTGCGCCCACCCTGATCGTGCGCGGGACACGAACGGTGAATTTCACCGAGGTGTGGTTCTCGTTGTTGCCACGATTATGGAAGCTGTCGACTCCGCCGTCCTCGCACCGCGAATTGTTATTCCAGATAGCGCAGATGGTGACGTTGCCGCCCGCCTGCACAACCTCGTAGTGGATGTCGTCCGGCTCGCGTCCGTTCTGAGTTCGTTTCTCGGCAACGAGGTGGACCATGTTGTCGTCACTAGGCTGAAAATCGACGGACCCGTTCACGTTGAAGACATTCATCCAGCGTCCTCCATCCACGCGTCCATCCCAGCGCCAGACATCGGAATCGCGGCCGTATTGCTGTTGTGCGCCGACGACCGGCGCCGCGAGCATGAGGGCGATAGCCGCCCTAATTGTCGTCTTATTCATCTTCTCTCCGGGTGGTTGAGCCGTTGCTGATGATTATCTCGCCACTGAAGGTCTGCGCGGTGACTCTCGCTCTGCCGTCGCCGATCGTGAATTCCATGCGGCCTTCCCTGCGTTTGGAGCCCGGCTGAAGTGTGATCGGGAAATCGGTATCGATGCTGCCGCTAAAGGTTTCGACACTGAATTGCGCGCCGGCGTTGCGTGGAATGTCGAGCCTAATCGTCCCCGAGTGCGACTCGAAGCTGTATCTGCCCGAGGGCTCGATCGTGCCGGTATAGTTCACGCTGCCGCTGACGGTTTCGGTTCGAACATCCCTCGACTGAATTCCGACCAGCCTGATGTCGCCGCTCACCGTGCTCGCCTGGACATTCCCCGACACATTCTCGGCGCGCAGGTCACCACTCACAGTTTCAGCGTGGAGGTTTCCATTCACCTGCGCCGCGTGCGCCGAGCCGGAGACCGATTCGACACTCACGGTGCGACTGCCCTCAGTGACGTCGACGTCGCCACTGACGCTGGACGCCTCAATCTCGCCCTGAGAGCCCTTGGCGGTGATATCGCCTGAGACGGCTTCCAGGATCAGACGCGATCCGCGGGGTACGTTCACGTCATAGCGCGCCTCGCCAACATTGCGGTGTCTGCCGTAGTGCCTGTCGCCCTCGTCGTCGACGGTGAGCGTGACACGCGAGGAGTTGGCACTGAAGCGGAGCAGTCCGCTCTCGATCGACGCCGAGATTTTGACATTGGGCTGATCCCAACCCGTAACACGGATCCTTCCCGAGATCAGCGAAAGGTCAACTGCTCCGCTCCGATCGAGGCGCACAGTCGTATCCAGCTGGCTGAACGTGCGCTCGTCCTGCGCTCTGGCGAGAACTGGAGCCGCCGCCATCCCAACTGCGACGATCAGGCCCGTGAGCTTGATTGCTTTTTTCATTTTCAAGTGCTGGTCGGCAGCAGCGCCGCCGTGCGTAGAAGCTCGACTTTCTTGTCGAGCGCATGTGTCAGCTGCGCGCTCAAAAGACGGCTGCGCGGGTCCTTGCCCAGCGCCGCCTTACTCTGCTCGATTGCAGCATCGATTATCTGAAGATTCCTTTCGATGATTGCGACCGTCGAAGAATCCAGCTGTGTCTTTCTTTGCGTCACGATCTTCTGGAGCATGTCGATCTCTCTGCCGTAGACAACGTCAGACGCCTCCCGCTGGACAGCGAGACGCGCGCCCACTCTGCTCTGCCCCCGTGTCGCATCGCTCGCAGTCGTACGAGAACCCGTAGCAGGTCGCTGCGATCCGGTTCCCCCGACATCTGCTGGAGCCGGCTCGGTAGAAGTCTGAGCCGTGCTAGTGTCTGAACCCGATGGCGATGGGATCGAGCTGCCTTGAGTGGGCAAAGTGGCGACCTGCTGCCGCCCACCCTGGAACGACCGTGCGGTAAGCATGTAGGTAATGCCGGCCGTGCTCACTATCAGCGCCGCAGCCGCGACTCCCATCCAGGCGCGGATGAAACGTCTCTGGCGCTCTGGACGCGCGGCAAGTGGAATTACTGGCGCCGCGATGCGGGCCTCGATTCCCTGCCACAGGTCGCGGGACGGAACCAGGTCGGGCAGCGCCGCTGCGTCCTTCCGAATTTTCTCGAGATCCCTGACCAGACTGGCGCAACGAACGCACTCGCTCAGGTGCTTCTGGACCGCGGCGCGAAGAGGCTCGTCCAGCGTTCCCTCGAGATAGTCGGGGAGCGCCGCGTCGAATTCTTCGCAGGTCATGTTGGAGTTCGTCATCGTTCCAGTGCCTCTCTCAAAAGAAGTCGTGCGCGGTGCAGCTGCGCCTTACTTCCGCCCGAGGTGATACCCATCATCTCCGCGATCTCCTCGTGCTTGTATCCTTCCACGTCGTGGAGCACGAAAACTCTCCGCGCTCCCTCCGGCAGCTTCGATATTGCTTCCGTCAGGTCCATTCTTTCAATGTGGAGCGGCGCTCGCGCCATCTCGTCTCGCCGATCGTCCTCCACATCACTTTGCTCCGTCCTCGAGGCCCGCTTGCCCTCGGTTTTCCTTGCATTCAGTACGACGTTGACCGCCAGTCGGTGCAGCCAGGTTGAAAAAGCGCTTTCGCCCCTGAACTGCGGGAGCTTTTCCCAGGTCCTCACGAACACGTCCTGGGTCAGCTCCTCTCCCTGCACTCGGCTACCGGACATCCGCGCACAGATCGAAAAGACCCTGTTCGCATGTATTCGGTACAGCCGCTCGAAGGCCTGACGATCCCCGGCTGCGGCCAGCGCCACGTCCGCTGAATCACCCATTGGTACGCGTACCGCGTTGGAGGCTGCCGCCATTCGATCTTCGTCCTTGCCCTGTTGTCGGATAGGATAGCTTGGACGGCTCAAAGGTTTGAATACAACACGTCAATAGGTTGATCCTGAGACTGCACATATGACAGGCAGTGGCGGACGAAGGTTTGAATCCGTTTCGGTGGGGGTTCGGCTACCCTTTTGGAGCCAGCCGACCGCTCAGACACCGTCTGGCCCCAATCCCAGTGCGGCGGCGAGGTCCGTGCTACCCCGCTCCAGGCCGGCCGGTGTCTGCGCCAGCAAAGTCACGTGGCCGAGCTTTCGTCGCTCGCTTGGCGACTTCCCGTACAGGTGGAGGTGAGCCCCCTCTACCGCCAATACGGCTTCGGTCCGCGGAAGGTGTCCGAGGACGTTGAACATCACCGACCTGCCCCTCGGCGTCGTGACGCCCAACGGCAGCGACAACACCGCGCGGAGATGATTTTCGAACTGGCTTGTCTCCGCACCCTCGATGGTCCAGTGTCCCGAATTATGGACCCTCGGCGCCATCTCATTGGCCAGCAAAGCGCCGTCGCCCGAGAACAACTCCAGCGCGAGAACGCCGACGTATGAGAGACGGTCGAGTAAGCGCCGGCAGTAGTCGATTGCCAGTGCCGCGACTTCCGGAGTGACGTTCGGCGCCGGGGATGTCGACTTCCGCAGCACGCCTTCGCGATGAACGTTCTCGATCGGCGGATAGAAAACCTCTCGACCTTCGCAGTCGCGCACGCCGATCACCGACAGCTCGTGCTGAAAGGGGACGAAACTTTCCGCAATCAACGGCACGCCGCCGAGCGATTTCCAGGCGGAATCGATCGTTGCTTCGTCGCGGATCACAACCTGGCCCTTGCCGTCATATCCCAGTCTTCGCGTTTTCAGGACCAGAGGCAGTCCGATGCGCGATGACGCGGAGCGGAGATCGGCGAGACTGTCAATCGCGGCGAAGCCGGGCGTCGGAATGTCGAGGGACTGAAAGATCTGCTTCTCAAGCAGCCGGTCCTGCGCCGTTTCTAATGCTTTCAGCGGAGGAAAAACTTTCACGCGCTCGCTGACGAACTGCACGGTCGAAAGCGGAATGCTCTCGAATTCGTAAGTGACTACGTCGACGCCGTCGAGAAAGCGTTCGAGCGCGTTCGTGTCGCCATAATCCGCGGCGATCAGTGTTCCGATTTGCCCCACGGGGGCACCGGCATTTGGATCGTAGAACTTGAACTCAATTCCCAGCTGATAACCGGCGAGCGCGAGCATTCTACCGAGCTGCCCGCCGCCCAGTATTCCGACTTTCACTCGGCTGCAGCCGGATCGGGCTGAGCGAGAACTGCGTTGGTCTGCTCGGCGCGAAACGCGCGCAGTCTCTCTCGGATCTCGGGCCTCGTCGTGGCAACGATCGATGCCGCGAGCAGCGCAGCGTTGATCGCGCCGGGTTTGCCGATGGCAAGAGTGCCGACGGGAACTCCCGCTGGCATCTGCACGATCGACAGCAAGGAGTCGATGCCCTGGAGTGCCTTCGATTCGACAGGAACGCCAAGCACGGGCAACGTGGTCTTCGCCGCAGTCATTCCGGGCAAATGCGCCGCGCCGCCCGCTCCGGCGATGATTACCTGGATGCCGCGCTTCTCCGCCGACTCCGCGTATTCGAACAGCAAGTCGGGGGTTCGATGCGCGGATACGATCTTCGTCTCGTGGGGAACGCCGAGGGCATCGAGGATTTGCGCTGCGTGCTGCATCGTGTCCCAATCGGACTTCGATCCCATGATGAGTCCAACGAGCGCGTCAGGCACGGCAATCCTCGTGGTGTCGTGTTGCTCGAACTGCTAAAGCTCCCGGCTCAGTCCTTCCTCGAGATGATCGATAACGAGGTCGGCATCGGCGATCAGCTCGTCGTCTCGATCATCCTCGTCCGGAATGCCAAGATCGTCCAGCGCACGCTGTTCGTTCTCTTCCATCTCGCTGAGATGTTCGAGCTCCAACAGCAGATCGCTGATTCGGCAAAAACTCTTGCGATGATGTGGTGTGATTCCGTACGACGCGAGACCTGCGACGTGAGCGCGCGTCGTGTACCCGGCATTGTCGCCCCAAATATACTGCGGGTAGCGCTGGCCGAGCCGCGTCATGAGGAGATCGCGGGTGACCTTGGCGAGAATCGACGCACAGGCAATGCTGAAGCAGCGCGCATCGCCGTGGACGACGGCGGTGTGCGGAATCGGCAGCGTACGCATGGCACGTCCGTCTATCACGACGTGGTCGGGCGCGACTTTCAGACGCCCCAACGCGCGACGCATCGCCAGCACGCTCGCCTGGTAGATGTTGATGCGGTCGATTTCTCGCACCGAGGCGGCGCCGAGGGCGAAGGCCACTGCACGCTCCCGAATCTTGGCGGCGAGCCGCACTCTCTGATCGTGCGTCAATCGCTTTGAGTCATCGACGCCGACGATGGCCCGGGTCTCCGGCGGCATAATCACGGCGCACGCGACTACCGGACCGGCGATGGGGCCGCGCCCTACCTCGTCGACACCGGCCAGCAGCGGACCCTTCTCTCGACGAAGGTCGCGTTCGATGGTGGTCCAGCGCGCCCACTTGTAGACGCGCCGCCGGCGGACGGATTTTGCGTTCTGAGTCGGGTCTTCGGGGGTCGATTCGGGTGCGCCGCCCGGTTCGACCTCGTCCTGCATTCGGCTACACTCTCCGTAAAGAGAGGAGCGCTACGCCTCGACCCCGGCCTCTGATCCGGTATCCGCGATCGTCTCGGAGCCCGGCACCAGCACCTTGGCTTTGCGCTCTCTGATGCGGGTGGCCTTGCCGGTGAGGTGGCGCAGGTAATACAGCTTGGCGCGACGGACGCGACCACGACGCACGACCGAGATCTCGGCGATCATCGGGCTGTGGACGGGGAAGATGCGCTCGACGCCAACGCCGTTCGAGATCTTGCGGACGGTGAAGGTCTGGCTGACTCCGCTGCCGCGCTTGGCGATGCAGACACCCTCGAAAGCCTGGAGTCTTTCCTTGTCACCTTCGCGGACGCGGACGTTGACACGGAGCGTGTCGCCGGCGCGGAACGGCGGGACGTTGCGGAGCCACTCTTTCTGGGTTTCAATGAAGGGGTGCATATGACGCTCGGGGCTGGAGTTAACAGCCTGATAAAGACTTGTTTAGGGTGTTCCAGGGTAGCCACGAAAAGTAAACCCGAGCAGGAGTTAAAGCCAGCGTGCGACGATCGCTAACGGCTGGCCTCGTCGCGCTGCCGCGTGAGCCGCTGGCTCTCCTCTTCCCGCCATTTTGCGATCCTGGCGTGATCGCCTGACAGCAGAATATCCGGGACGGAATGCCCCCTATACTCGGGCGGTCTCGTGTAGCTCGGAGCGCTCAGCCCGCGCCCGAAAAAAGAATCGGTCCGTGCGCTTTCCAGATCGGACATGGCACCCGGAAGCAACCTGACGGTCGCATCAATGATGGCCAGCGCCGCTGCTTCTCCTCCGCTCAGCACGAAATCGCCGAGGGAAATTTCCTCGGTCGCAAGGTGGTCGGCGACACGCTGGTCGATGTCCTTGTAGTGGCCGCAGAGGAGTGTAAGCTCCTGGCATTTCGAGAATCGCTCCGCATCAACGTGCGCGAAAACTCGGCCGCGGGGTGACAGGAGCGCGATTGGCGGCTCCGCCTTGAGCGATTCCACGGCCTCGAAGAACGGCTGCGGCTTCATCACCATTCCCGCCCCGCCGCCGTACGGATAGTCGTCGACGGTGCGATGTCTGTCGTGGGTGAATCCGCGCAGATCGACAATGTTGTAGGTCACACTTCCCGCTGCTGCTGCGCGCGACGGAATGCTCAGTCCAAGCGGCCCGCTGAAAAACTCGGGAAAGATCGTGACGACGTTGATTCGTAAAGGCACGTCAGTCTTCGCCCCCCGACAAGCTGTCCATCAAACCGAGCTTATCGTTGATGACGACGTTTCGAGCCACCAAGTCAGTGCGCACAATGACTTCTGGTCGATAGGGCACGAGTAGGCTGCCCTGCTGCGTCTTGATGTCCAGCATGAGTCCTTGTGGCAGCTCATAGAACGTTGTCACTGTGCCGAGCTGCTCGCCTGAAGTGCTCACCGCGCGCATTCCGATCAGATCGTGAAGATAGACTTCGTCTGCTTCGAGTGGAGGGAGCTCGCTGAACGGCGCCAGCAGATAACGCCCGCGCCACAACTCCGCGCTGTCGCGATCGCTCAGCTCCTCGAAACGAACGATCAGCCCTTTCTTGAACGGCTTGGCCTCGGACACCGTGAGTGTCGGAACTTCTTCGACGCCTCTCACGTCACGCGCGGGCGCGAGATCGCCGGCGGACGTGCCGGCAAAAACACGACTGCCGGACGCGAAGATCACGTCGGGCTTGTCCGTGAGAGGTTCGACGATCACCTCTCCGCGAATTCCCTGCGCTTTGCGGATCCGCCCGACGATCGCGTACTCGGACCCGGCCATTTCGGTAAAGCCTGCCGCCTTAGGCGGTTGCTTCGTCCGTTTTCTCGCTGACCGGAACCGCTTCGCCCTTGCGCTCGATGCCGAGTCGCTGCTCGTGGCGCTTTCTGAGGACGCCGGCGCGCCGAAGGAGCGAACGGACGGTGTCCGTCGGCTGGGCGCCGAGGTCGAGCCAATGGTTGGCTCTCGCCTCGTCCACGTGGAGCGAGCCCTCACCCTTCCGGGGAGCGTACTGGCCGATGATCTCGATGAACTTCCCGTCGCGCGGACTCTGCGAATCAGCGACGAGAATTCGATAGAACGGGGCATTTTTCCGCCCGACACGGCGGAGGCGAATCTTTACCATGAACTGCTCCCATAAGGGTGTGAAATGAGGCGCTTTCGCGCCTCTGATCCGGGCTCCTCGCGACGCCGGAACATCCGGCGCGCACCCGGTGAAACTAGAGAACCAGAATCTAACGACCCAGAGGGGGAACTACAAAATACGACTACCGGCGAGGGGCTTTGAGCGGAGCGGCTGGGGGCTCGGGCTAAGCTTGAACCCATCTCGTGGCAGCCCGCGGCCCCAGCCGCTCCGCCCGAGGCTCTAGCCGGTCGTCGTAAGTTGCAGTTAACTCACCGGCTCCTTGCCCTCGTTCTCGCTGCCTTCCTTGCCGCGGCGGATCGCTGTGTTGAGCCGCGTCTGCGCGCACTCGAACGCGCCTGTCGCGCCAGCGCGCGATGCGAAGCCGCCGAGTGCCCCTCTCTCTTCAGTGCGCGGCGCACCGCCGTTGCCCTTTTTCTGGAGACTTTCCGTGCGCCGCCTCGACGTGCCCTTGCCATTTCGCGCGCAGCCTGGCGACGGGTACGCGCTGAAGCTGAGCGCCTCTTTGGTGGCCGCAGTTTGACGCCAGCGCGTCGAGCTTTTGACAGCCCAATCGCGATCGCCTGCTTTGTTGATCGCGCGCCGTGCTTGCCTTCGCGAATGTGGTGCATCTCCTCACGCACGAACTCACCAGCCTGTGTCGATGGCGATTTGCCTTCTCGAGCATCCTCGCGCGCTCGCTCGATGGTCTCTGCTTCTGGCACCCTTCCTCCCGCGTTACTCAATCCTCAACTGGGTGAGGCCACCCACGTTTTTCGATCGTTCATGTAGCGCAGTTCATGGACCAGTGGATGCCCATCGATACGACGAGTCGCGCCCTCGAAGAATGCCTCAGACACCTCAATCGCGAGATTGTCGGATCGCTCGCGGCAGCAGCGAGATACCAATCATCAGGACAGTCACGCCGCCTGCGATCCAGAAAGCCCGGACGCGCGCCGGTCCCGCTTGCTCCAAGCCGATGACGAGCTCTGCCCCCGCGTACGCGTAGGCCACCAGTGTCGGCAGGGCGCCAATCGCCGTGGCGAGCAGTAGCGAGCGAAGTGAAATGCCGACAAGCCCGGCCAGATAGTTGAGCACGGCAAACGGTGCGACGGGCAAGTTTCGAAGACTGAGCAGCGCCCAGAAGTCAGAGCGCTTCTGCAGTCGAGTCAGCAAGTGGTGGCGCCCGAGGAATCGACGTACCGAGTCCTGTCCGATTGACCGCGCCAAAAGGTAGGCCGCCACAGTGGCGAGCATCGCCGCTATCCAGGCGAGCACCAGCCCGCGCAAGGTGCCGAAGAGTGCGCCTCCTAAAATCGAGACCACCGTAATCGGCAGCCCCAACGTGGCGACTACCGTGAATGCAATCACATATAACGGCTCGGCCCACGGGTTATGCCGGGCCTGCTCAACGACGGCGAGCAGTTCCTCCGGTCGCGCGAGGTGGAAATATCCGAAGCGCCATGCGAGCACTAGCGCCGCGACAACCAGAGCAGGAAGAATTGCGAGTCGCAGACCGACGCGAATGCGGCTCAAACGCCGCTGCCTATCGGATGCCGAACATTCCAGGCATGGACGGCATGCCCATGCGTCCGCCGCCGGCCATTTTCTTCATCATCTTCTGCATCTCGCGGAATTGGTCGAGCAGGCGGTTCACGTCGCTGATCGGGCGTCCGGCCCCCTTCGCTATCCGGGCGCGCCGAGAGCCGTTGATGATTCCCGGATTCTTACGCTCCGCAGGCGTCATGGAGAGCACGATCGCCTCGACGTGCCTCATGCGCTTCGGATCCGCCTTCATCTGCTTCAGCGCTTTGGTGTTCACGCCCGGCAGCATTTTCAGGATTCCCTCCAGCGGTCCCATCTTTTGGATCTGACGCATGCTGTTGAGGAAATCATTGAGGTCCATTCCCTCTTTGCGGACCTTCTTCTCCAACCGCTTCGCTTCCGCTTCGTCGAAGGATGCCTGCGCCTTCTCGACGAGGGTGACGATGTCACCCATCTGCAGAATCCGGCCGGCCATGCGCTCAGGATGGAATTCCTCGAGAGCGTCCGGCTTTTCTCCGACGCCGATGTACTTGATCGGCTTCTTGGTGACACCGTAGATCGAGAGGGCAGCACCGCCTCGCGCGTCACCATCCATCTTGGTCAGAATCACACCGGTGATGTGCAGCGCTTCGTCGAACCCCTGTGCGATCTTCACGGCATCTTGCCCGGTCATCCCGTCGGCAACGAGCAGGATCTCCGAGGGATGCAGCGCCTCTTTGAGAGCACGCAGCTCCTGCATCATCGCTTCGTCGATCTGTAACCGACCGGCGGTGTCGAGGATCACGACGCGGTCGCGTTCGCGCAGAGCTTCGGCCACGCCAGCGCGCGCGATTCTCACGACGTCCTTCGTGCTTCGGTCGGCGTAGACCGGAATAGACAGGTCGCGGCCGAGAGTCTCGAGCTGGTCGATCGCCGCAGGTCTGTAAACGTCCCCCGCAACCAAGCGGGTCGAGCGTCCCTCGGCCTTTAGTCTGCGCGCGAGCTTCGCTGCCGTCGTCGTCTTTCCGGATCCCTGCAGGCCCACCATCATCACTACCGATGGCGGGACGGTCCCCAGCTTTAGTCCCTCGCGCGTCTCTCCGAGCATGGCGGCGAGCTCCTCGTGGACGATCTTGACTAGCTGCTGTCCGGGGGAGACCGTACTGAGCGCGTTGACACCCGTGGCTTTCTTCTCGACACGTTCGAGGAACTCGCGCGTCAATTGAAAGTTGACGTCGGCCTCGAGCAGAACGCGCCGCACCTCACGCAGCCCTTCCTTGATGTCGGCTTCGGTCAGAACACCGCGGCCACGCAGGCGGGCGAACGTGGCTTCGAGCTTTTCGCTCAGGTCTTCGAACATAGCCTTTAAACTTAGGCGCCGTTAAGTTCACAAACAACTTAGAGTTACGTCGCAACAGAGGAACTGAATGCCGCCCGCCCAGCGCAAAGACGACATCCTGCAGGCTGATATTCCCTCGACGCTGCCACTCATGGCGCTTCGATCGACCATTGTTTATCCGCTTGGCACGATTGCCGTGCAGATGGGCGCTCCCGAAAACCTCGCTCTGCTCAAAGCCAACGAGCAATCGGGATTAATCGTTGGGTTGGTAGTGGCAAGCGGCGATCACGACGATGTTCTCGACCCCGAGCGGTTTCTAGGACGGGTTGGCGTGGCGGCCCGGGTGCACGAGAGAATCAATCTGCCGGGCGATACAGTGCAGATCACCCTCCAGGGCTTGCGGCGACTCGTCGTCGAAGGCGTCGTGCAGACCGATCCCTTTCCGATCGTTCGAATCAAACCGGCGAAGGAGATTCCGCCCGATCCGAACGAAGTGGACGACCTGATCTCCCGGATCGTGACCGGCGCGGAGACACTGGCCGAGCTGATCGAGCGTATTCCGGATGAAGTTCCGGCGATCCTCAAGATGAACATCTCCGATCCAGGCAGGTTCGCCGACCTCGCCGCGACGAACCTCAATTTCAAAGTATCCGACAAGGACGAGATCCTGCAGCGACTCAACATCGGGCAGCGATTGAAGTTTTTGCTCGGCAGAGTAGAGCGCGAGGTTGGGCGCGCTCGCGTCGCCGAAGACGTCAAGCGCCAGACCGAGATCAAGATCGAACAGCACCAGCGCGAGTTCTACCTGCGACAACAGCTGCGCGCAATTCAATCCGAGCTGGGCGAGGGCGATCCGGGCGAAAAAGAGGCGATCGAGACTCTCAAAAAACTCGAGGAAGCAAATCTTCCGGAGAAGGCAGCCCAGGAAGGAAAGCGCGAGATCGAGCGCATGCGCAATCTCTCACCGGCGTCGAGCGAGTATCAGGTCATTCGCACGTATCTCGATTGGATGCTGGCGTTGCCGTGGAACAAAAAGTCTGGCGCCGACGAAGTCATCGAGCTCAAGAAAGTCGAGGAGCTGCTGGACAGCCGTCATTACGGGCTCAAGGAGGCGAAGGAGCGAATCACGGAGTACCTCGCCGTGCGAAAACTGCGCGGCGGCGATCCTCACGGCCCAATTCTCTGCTTCGTCGGTCCCCCCGGAACCGGAAAGACTTCCCTCGGAGAAGCGATCGCGTCTTCGATCAGCCGCGCGTTCTACCGCATTTCTGTCGGCGGCGTACGCGATGAGGCAGAGATCCGCGGCCATCGCCGTACCTACGTCGGGGCGATGCCCGGGCTGATTCTGCAATCTCTCCGGCGGGTACAGGTGAGAGACGCCGTGCTAATGATCGACGAGATCGACAAAATGAGCTCCGGTGGGCCGTCGGGCGATCCGACCGCCGCGATGCTCGAAGTCCTCGATCCGTCGCAGAATTCGAATTTCGTCGATCACTACCTGAATCTGCCGTTCGATCTGTCCAGCATTCTCTTCATCTGCACCGCCAACAATCTCTACGACATTCCAGCACCGCTCCGCGACCGCATGGAAGTCATCCGCGTGCTCGGATACACCGTCGAAGAAAAAGTCGAGATCGCCTGGCGCTACATGTTGCCGCGGCTGCTGGAGGAACACGGGATAGGCGACAAGGACCTCCAGTTCACTGACGAAGTACTGAGCTTCATCTCCAGCCGCTACTCGCGGGAAGCCGGCCTGCGCAATTTCGAGCGCAACATCGCCGCACTGATGCGTAAGCGAGCGCGCAAGAAAGCGGACGGCGAGGAAGGAGCCTGGGTCGTCGACAATCCGATGGTGATCGACATCCTTGGCAACCCGACCTACACACTCGAGGACGCGGAGCAGGAGCCGGAGATCGGCGCGGTCACGGGAATGGCCTGGACGGCTACCGGTGGCGACTTGATGGTGATCGAGGCGCTGCGCATGCCAGGCTCGGGACGCCTCACCACAACTGGCCAGCTCGGCGATGTGATGCGCGAGTCAGTCGATGCCGCATACTCTTACGTACGCTCCCGCGCCCACACGCTCGGCGTTGAAGATGTCGAGTTCAAGGAAGTGGATCTCCACGTGCACTTCCCGGCTGGCGCAATTCCGAAGGACGGGCCGAGCGCCGGCGCGGCTGTCACACTGGCAATTGCGAGCGTCCTGAGCCGCCGGCCTGTGCGCCGCGACATCGCTCTGACCGGTGAGATGACCCTTCGCGGGAAGGTGCTCGAGATCGGCGGAGTGAAAGAGAAAGTGATGGCCGCGTATCGTGCCGGACTGCGCCAGGTGATTCTCCCCAAAGCGAACGAGAAAGACCTACGCGGAATCCCGGACGAAGTCGTCAACAGCATGACCTTCACCTTCGTCTCGACGATGGACGAGATCATTCATCTCGCGCTCTTGCCGAAGCCGCCCGGAACATTGGCCGACGCGCTGGAGCCCCACGGTGATGTACCGGCAAAAAATGCCGTCGGCGATTCGCCGACCGCCTCAATCAACCGGCAAGAACCGGCGGGAGCAGTCACGAAGTAGGTGAATCTCGAGAATCCCTGGGTCCAGTTCGGCATCCATGTCTTCGTCGGCACAATGGCGGGAGGCCTGTCCGACACCGTAGCCGTCTGGATGCTGTTCAATCCCAAGAAAAAGCGGTGGGTCTTTCAAGGGGCGATTCCAAAGAACCAGGCGCGGCTGGCGAAAAGTCTCGGTCGCACCGTCGGGGAGCGGCTCCTCACCTCTGGAGACCTGCAGCGGGAGCTAGCGCGTCCCGAGTTGCTGGCGGCGTTTCAATCGCGCCTGGAAGATGTAATAACCACGATCCTCACCTCGCGCGAGCCGCTCATCGATAAAGTCCCGCCGGCCGTCGTGACCGCGCTTGAGGGAGCGATGACCTCATACCTCCCCGTGGCGATGACGAAACTGGGAGCGTTCCTCGGCCAGCCCGGTACACGCGTGAAGTTGCGTGGAGCCCTGCATGCAATGTTCAATCGCTTTGTCGAGGACATGCGCTTCCACGAGCGATTGTTCGCGAAGCTGATGATGACCGAACAGAAATTCGAATCTATGCTCGATGCAATCGAGACCGACGGCGTCGAACAAGTTGTCGACCTGCTGGAGGAGCCAGAGATCAGAGAAGAGATCTCAAAAGCAATTCACGATGCGATCCTGACCTATTTGCAGAAACCCATATCCGACATTCTCGGCGACGTCGAGGCAAAGAAGGATCCCGACGCTCCGCGGCGACTGGCAGCGACAGCCGCACCGGCGATCTGGGCGTGGATCGACGAGCAGATCCCCGAGATGGTGAAGAAGCTCGACGTGCAGTCGATGGTCGAGCGAAAGGTGATGGCGTTCAGCGTCGATCGCGTCGAGGAAATTCTGCGCAACGTGATTCAGAACGAGCTGAATCTGATCATCACCACAGGTTACGTGCTCGGCGGGCTGATCGGAGTCTGCACCTTCGGGCTGCAGAAGCTCCTCGGCCTCTAACCGCTACCGCTTCAGCGTGACCTGAGCGGGGTTGATAATGTTCGGGTTCGCCCCAGCGGGAACGTCGGCGTAGATGACGACTGGACGTCCCTGGATCTCCAACGTCGACACCTGAACGGTTCTCCCGGCGGCAGAATATTTCTTGACGAGATCGGTCGACCCGCTGGCGGGCTTGGTTGAGTAGCGAGCTTGCACCGCCTGGTCGGCGAGGTGGTAGAATTCGCCCGCCTCTACCTGGGAATCCCAAACTGTGAGCCAGACGATTCCCTGCCCCTGCGGCGTATTGACGACGGCGTAACGATCGCCGTGCCACCCAGTCGCACCGCGCACTGCTTCGTTCTGATCGTTCAGCTGCTGAAAGAGAAAGAGGCGCGTCTCGAATTCGCCAAGGTCATTGTCGTAAACCCTGGACGCGTTGCTGAGAGTGCCGAGAGTAACCTTGGTCGGATTGTCCCTCGTCACAAAGAACGCTGCCGGATGAATTATCTGCTCCGTCGAGACCGGCATGTCATTGTAGATGATCGATCCTGGTTTCCGTTCCTTGTAATTGCGATAGAATTCGGCGCCGCTCAGGTACGGAAAGATCAGCGTCTCCTGAATCACCTTGGGCGCCGCGGCAAAGATCGGCATCGAGCTTTGATTCTCGCGGATCATTTCCCTGATGCGGTCCCAGCCACCGGGAAGATTGATGGCGATGTTGGAGCCGCCGAGCATGATCGAGATCTGCTCGTAGACTGCCTGGCCTTCAAAGACCGATTGCGCCGCTGACAACCGATCGTTGTCGTCGCGGATCTTCTGCACCGAGTCGAGGCTGATGTACTGGTCCTGCAGCGCGTGCACCAGCTCGTGGGTAATTGTCAGTTGCGCCATGTCCTTGGGCGAGCCGTCGACGACGTAGAGCACCTTGGTATGTGGGTCGTAGTAGCCGACGATTTGCTCCTCGAGGAGGCTGGTAAGGAATGGCTGCAGCTTGAGGGTGTCGGGGATCATCCCCAGCCGCTTGTAGGCAGCTTCCTGCCCGGCGATGTCGTGTTTCGCCAGCGAATCAGTGAATTGCTTGGTGACGAACTCGCGAACTTGGTCCTTGGAGCGAGTCTCGATTTTGGGCGGCGTTTTGAACTTGAGCCCTACCGCCTTCTCGATCATCGGCACCGCCTGCGCGACCTCCGCGGCATACGGTCCCTCGTATTTCGGTTTCTGACTTTCGCAGGCCGAGACGAGCGTGAGCAAAGCCGCGCCCGCCAGAGGTAGGACACGCCTGAGTTGAACGATCATTTGCGAGTAAGAGATGGGTCGTGCTAGGTGACGATCAGAGGCCGGAGAACCGCATGTACCAGGCGATGATTGCATCACCGAAAAGCAATGCGATCAATGCCGCGGGCGCAAGAAAGACGCCGAATGGCAGCTCTCGCCGGCGCCATCCTCCCGAGGCTTCGAGCGCGAGCTCGGTTTGTCCCTGGTCGTCGGCAAAGCCGCGCGCCGAGAGTGGGTAGACGACGCCGAGCAGAACGATCGGAGCCAGGACAGCACCGATGAAAATCGTGAGCAGCGCTCGCGGCGGGCCAAGCGCTGCGCCGACGACTGCCATGAGCGTCACATCCCCGAATCCCATCGCTGGCCGCTTGAGCCAGACCTCGCCCAGCCATCCGGCAATCGAGATCGCGCCGGCACCCACGCACATGCCGAGGAAGGCGTCCCAAGGTCGCGCAAACGGCTCCGCTTCACCGAAATAAAGCGCGACGAATGCCGTCACCAGTACAAAGAGCAGGCCGAATACAGTGAAGCCATCGGGAATCAGAAAATACTTCGCGTCGGTGATCGATATTCCCAGCAGCACCGTCGTGAAAACGGCAATTCGGAACGCCGTGAAAGTCATTCCGAACTCCAGGTACGCCGCCAACCAGAGCAGAGCGACCAGCAGCTCAACGATCGGATACTGAATTGAGATCGGCAGATGGCAATTGCTGCAGCGGCCGCGCAGCACCAGCCAGCTGATAATCGGAATGTTCTCACTGGCTTTTATCTGGTGACCGCACTTCGGGCATCGCGAGCGCGGCCTGATGACCGAGAGTCCTTCCGGCCAACGACCGATGCAGACGTTGAGAAACGAGCCGATGGCGGCCCCGATGACAAAAGTGTACACCCCTTCAAGGATTTCAATCATGACCGAAGCTCATAGAGAATGATTCCAGTGGCGACCGCGACGTTCAGCGACTCCACGCTGCTTGAAATCGGAAGTGACACCGTCCGCCGCGCGTGCGTACGAATCTCAGACGACACACCCGCTCCTTCGTTGCCAACCGCGATCGCCAGTCGGGCTGGCGCGTCGGCACGAGCGAGCGGGACACCGGCGGCATCCGTTGCCCACAGATCGATCTTCTTTCGCTCGAAGAAACCAAGCACGTCGTCCAACCCGGCGTGAAACGCGGCGTGGACAAACTGCGCGCCCATGGAGCTGCGGATCACCTTTGGATTCCACAGATCGACTGTTCCGGGCAGCGCTACCGTAGCGGTCGCACCGAGCGCCGCCGCCGTGCGGAGTATCGTGCCGGCATTCCCCGGATCCTGAACTCCATCGAGGAGGACGATCCGGCACACCGACTGGATATCGAGTGTATCAAGTGAGCGGGCGGGAACTTCTCCGATGGCGATGACCCCCTGCGGCGACTCGGTTTCGGCGGCGGATCGGAAATCCTTTTCCGAGATCTCCGCTACTTCGACATGCGACTGGTCGAGAGCCGTTCGCAGAGCCTGGCCGCGGGGAGCGTCTGCGAGTTGAGGAGCGACGAGCGCTCCGCGAACTTTTAGGCCTGAGCGAAGGAGCTCTTCGACCGATCGAACGCCTTCGGCGACGAAAAGAGAATGCTTTTCGCGCGCCTTTCTGCGTCCGAGATCTCGGGCAAGTGTAAGCAGCTTCACTCGATTTTGACGCGAGGCTCAGCTGGAATAGGAATTGCCTCCGCGTCTCGTTTGGAAACTCATCGTTGGAGTACCAATGAAGCGAATCCTCGTAGGTATTGCGATCACCTCGTCCCTCGTTGGGTGCGGCATTTCCCAGCAGCAGGAAGTGCAGATGGGACAGGAATATGTGCAACAGATCAATGCGCAACTACCGATCGTTCAGGATCCGGAGTTGAATCGCTATATCAACGTACTGGGAGACTCGATCGCGCGGCTGACGAGCCGCGGTGATCTCGACTGGCGCTTCTTCATCGTTGACGCGCAGGAAGTGAATGCCTTCGCCGTTCCCGGCGGATTCGTTTACGTCAACCGCGGTCTAATCCAGCGCGCGGATCAGATGGACGAATTGGCTGGTGTGCTGGGTCACGAAATCGGCCACGTCGTGCGTCGCCACACCGTGAAGCAGATGGAGAAAGCTCAAGGCGCAAACATCGGCGTCACTCTCGCCTGCGTCCTCACCAGCATCTGCAACAGCCAGGTTGCAGGCGCAGCAATCAATGTCGCCGGCGGTGCGGTATTCGCCCGCTTCAGCCGCCAGGACGAAGCAGAAGCGGACCAGGAGGGCGTAAAAAATACCGTTCGCGCTGGAATCAGCCCGGTCGGGATGGTGACCATGTTTCGAAAGCTGCTGGACGAGCGAAAGAGTCGACCTGGCGCCGTAGAATCCTGGTTCCTGACTCACCCGTTGGAGGAAGACCGCATTACCGCCGTCCAGGCGCAGATCAATCAAATCGCTCCTTCGAGATTGGCGCAGTTGGGGACCGACACCCGCAACTTCCACTCGTTCAAGGCGCGGCTTCAGTCACTGCCGCCGTCTCCACCGCCGCGCCAGCTGCAATAAGACTTGTCGGTCATTCCATAGTGCGCTCCGAGAACCCGGGGCGCATTTTTGTTCGATGCGCATAGCCCTGACGATCGCCGGCTCGGACTCTGGAGGCGGAGCCGGCATTCAGGCCGACCTCAAGACGTTCCAGCGATTTGGCGTGTTCGGCACCTCGGCGATCACCGCCATCACCGCTCAGAACACACGCGGCGTCACCAGATGGGAGCCGGTTAGCGCCGACCTGGTGCGGGCGCAGATCGACGCGATAGCGGAGGACCTCATGCCCGCTGCTGTGAAAACCGGAATGCTGGCAAATGCCGCCGTTGCGTCGAGCGTCGCAGCGTCCATCAGAGACCACTCACTCCGCAACTACGTCCTCGATCCAGTGATGGTCGCAACCTCGGGTGACGCACTGCTCGAGCGCGGCGCCATCGACGTCATTCGGAGCGAGCTGATTCCGCAGGCGTCGCTGGTTACCCCAAACCTGCACGAAGCGGCGATTCTAACCGGCGAAAAGATTGAGGACGAAGACGGAATGGCCCGCGCCGCCGAGACCATCGTCGGCGAGATGGGTGCGCAGGCGGTGCTGATCAAAGGCGGTCACCTCGACGCCGGCGACCGGGTGGTGGACATACTATATGATGGTGATGTGCGCGCTTTTCGCGGGAAACGCATCGACACGACCAACACTCACGGCACTGGTTGCACCCTATCCGCAGCGATCGCCGCGCAGTTAGCCAAAGGTGAGTCGATGCACGCCGCGGTGCGAAGCGCCATCGACTACGTCCATAACGCGATCGCCACCGCACCCGGTCTCGGCTCAGGACACGGGCCGCTAAATCACCTCGCCGGCGACAGCTGAGGAACCGCCGTTCGCTCGAGGAATTCCGTCACCAGCGATTCGAAGGCGGCGCTCACCCGGTTAGTCGTCGCCAACACCTCGGCGTGACTCAGCGCCGCACCGGTAACGCCGGCAGCCGCGTTGGTGATGCAACTGACACCGGCGACGCGCATCCCGAGCGCGCGCGCCACGATCACCTCTGGAACCGTCGACATTCCCACCGCATCGGCGCCGAGCATTCGCAGCATTTTTACCTCGCTCGGCGTCTCGTAAGACGGCCCGAGCACACCGGCGTAAACGCCTTCACGCAGGTTGATGACAAGCTTCTCTGCCGTCGTGCGCAGGATCCGTCTGAGCCCGGGATCGTAAGCATCCGTCATGTCGGGAAACCGGATGTCGCCTTCCTGCAGATCGCCAACCAGCGGATTGGTTCCCATCAGGTTCAGGTGATCCGATATCACCATCAAATCACCGACCGCCAACTTTGGCGAGATCCCGCCAGCCGCGTTGGAGACAAAGAGATCGCGCGCGCCCAGCGCGTGGAAAACACGCACCGGAAAGGCAGCCAGCGCCGCCGAATGTCCCTCGTACACGTGAAATCTTCCGCTCAATGCGAGGACTTCGCGTCCGCCGAGGGTTCCAACGATGACAGCGCCTTCGTGTCCGACGACCGTGGCTTCAGGAAATCCCGGGATGTCGACGAAGGGGATGCGGACGGCGTCCCCCATCTTCTTCGAGAGTCCGCCGAGCCCTGATCCAAGAATGACTGCGATAGTCGCCTGGGCGTCGGTGCGAGTCCGAATGGCGGCCGCCGCTCTCGCCGCCGCCTGCGCTGAGTACTCGGTCATTCTTCCGGCCCGATCAGCTCGTCGATCTTGTCGGAGACTTCCTCGATCAACATCAGCCGCTCCTCCCACGGTAGAAATGCGCTCTCAAACCCATTGAGCGCAATCCCTGCCAGCTCCTCGACCGTCAGGCCGAGGTGCTCGGCGGCATAGATGTACTCGTCAGTGAGGGTCGTGCCGCTCATGAGGCGGTTGTCGGTGTTGAGCGTGACGTTTAGACCCTGGTCGAAGTACTCACGCAGCGGGTGCGTGGCGTAGGAATCCGCGACCCGCGTCTGCACGTTGCTCGTCAGGCACACCTCGAGGGCGATCCGTCGGTCGTTCACGTACTGAGTAAGGTCGGGATCTTCGATCAGTCTGGTGCCGTGACCGATTCGATTGGCACCTAGGACGTGCACCGCCTCGCGAATCGACTGCGCCCCGTCGCCTTCACCCGCGTGGACCGTTACGCCGAGGTTGTGCTCACGCGCGTAGCGAAACGCCTCGACATGTTTCGAGGCCGGATTTCCTTTCTCGCCACCGGCGAGGTCGAAGGCAACGACACCCTCGTCCTTGAATTCGACCGCGAGTTTGGCGAGCTCGAGCGAATTCTCCGGCGGAAACTGACGCAATCCGGCCACAATGAAGCGCGCAGTGATTCCGAAGTCTTTTTCCGCCCGCTCGAGTCCGCGAAGAGGTGCCTCGACCGCCTGCACCAGGGTAAGTCCCTTGACGACATTCAAAATTGGGGCGTTACGCACCTCGATGTAGCGGACTCCGTCGTCGGCAGCGTCCTCGGCCAGCTCGTAGGCAACACGCTCCAGTGCTTCCTCGTTTTGGAGCACGGAGATGGTGAAGTCGAAACGGCGCAAATAGTCTTCCAGGCTCTGCGCGTCATCGACCCTCATGAACGTCGCCAGCTCCTCGGGGGTTTGCTTGGGCAGCTGAATCCTCTGCTCCCGCGCGAGCTCAAG
>Ga0207646_10001936_pt1 | contig 24831 bp, 28 predicted proteins | sample KBSK5502metaG_FD_184343 | JGI IMG/M metagenome (GOLD analysis project Ga0207646, IMG submission 184343) | Corn, switchgrass and miscanthus rhizosphere microbial communities from Kellogg Biological Station, Michigan, USA - KBS K5-50-2 metaG... | ecosystem: Host-associated > Plants > Roots >...
CTCCGTCCACTTCGAGCAGCCCGACGCGACCGCTTCGATGCTCGCCGATCACCTCGGCTGGGCGGCCACGGCCACCTCGAGCTCGACCACCGCCTGAACGCCCGCGGCGTAGCGCGCGGCGCCAAGCCGCTCCTGGTCCACCATCCCGCCGTGCGCGACCGGCCGCAGCACAAACCGGTTCACCTTGCCGCGCTGAAGCATCGACTCGACCTCGCGCGCGACGTCCTGCGGGCGAATCGCCGTTATCAGCGCGTCCATCAGACGATCAGCCCCGCGGTGAACAGCAGCGCGAAGGCAAGCTCGGCCACGGCCATCCGCTTCAGCGCGGCCACCAGCGTGGGCGGCGACGTGGTCGCGAACGCGGTGCGCACCGGCAGGGCGGCGATGGGGATCGCGAAAAGCACGGCCATGACGGTGACCGGGGCGAGGTGCGAAAGGAAAGCAAGGATTGGCATCGCGAATGCGGCCCCGGTGAGCACCGCCAGCAGGTAGCGTGTGCGCTGCCGCCCGATTAGCGTCGCCAGCGTCCGTTTGCGTGCGGCGGCGTCGGTCTCGATGTCGCGCAGGTTGTTCAGCACGAGGATCGCGCTCGCGAGGAAGCCCATCGAAGATCCGACGAGAATCGCGAGCGGCGTGATCCGCAGCGACTCGACGTAAACCGTCCCGGACGTCGCAACCAGGCCGAAGAAAACAAACACGAAAAGCTCGCCCAGGCCGAGGTAGCCGTACGGCCGCGGGCCGCCTGTGTAGAGCCAGCCCGCGAGCAGGCATGCCGCGCCTGCAATGAGCAGCCGCCAGTCAGTGGCCAGGCTCAGCACGACGCCTACCGCCGCGGCCACGCCAAACGCTGCGATCGCGGCATGTCTCACCTGCGCCGGCGGCACCACGCCCGATGCAGCCGCGCGCACCGGCCCCACGCGCGTTGGCGAATCAGCGCCGCGGCGGTGGTCGGAGTAGTCGTTCGCGAAGTTGACTCCGAGCTGCATGCCAACCGCGACCAGCAGCGCGCCCAGGCCCGCAAGCGGCCGGATGCCGCCCTGATGGATCGCGATCGCGGTGCCGGCAAGCACCGGCGCGACCGAGGCGGCAAGCGTCGCGGGGCGAACGGCCGACCACCAGACGGTGCTCGGGGTCAGCGTGCGGGTGGCGACAGCCATCTACGGACGCTTCGGAAACTTCTTGAAGTCAGGTTTCCGTTTCTGGACGTAGGCGTCGCGGCCCTCCTGCGCCTCCTCGCTCAGGTAGTACAGGAGCGTGGCGTCGCCGGCGAGCTGCTGGATGCCCGCGAGCCCGTCGTCGGCGGCGTTGAAGCCGGCCTTGAGCAGGCGCAGCGCGAGCGGGCTCAGCTCGAGCATGCGCCGGCACCACGCAACCGTTTCCTCTTCGAGCTTGTCGAGCGGCACGACCTTGTTGACAAGGCCCATGTCGAGCGCCTGCTGCGCGTCGTACTGCTCGCACAGGAACCAGATCTCACGCGCCTTCTTCTGGCCGACGATGCGCGCGAGCAGGCCCGCGCCGTAGCCGCCGTCGAAGCTGCCGACGCGCGGCCCGGTCTGACCGAAGCGCGCGTTGTCGGCGGCGATCGTCAGGTCGCACACGACATGAAGCACGTGCCCGCCACCGATCGCGTAGCCCGCCACCATCGCCACCACCGGCTTGGGCAGGCGGCGGATCTGGACCTGCAGGTCGAGCACGTTGAGGCGGCCGACGCCCTTGGGGTCGATGTAGCCGTCGTCGCCGCGGATGCGCTGGTCGCCGCCCGAGCAGAAGGCCTCGGTGCCGGCGCCGGTCAGGATGACGGCCCCGACCGACGGGTCGTTGCGCGCCGCCTCGAACGCGGCGGACATCTCGACCACCGTGGTCGGCCGGAACGCGTTGCGGACCTCCGGCCGGTTGATCGTGATCTTGGCGATGCCGTCCCAGGTCTCGTAGAGGACGTCCTCGTACTCGCCGGCCTTGACCCACCCGCTCTCGCGCGGTGCCTGATCTTTCAAGCTCACACTCCTAGAGCGATCGCTAGCACTATTCGAATCGTAGACGAATCAGGCGCGGCGGGTCGACTTCTTCCTCGGGAACAGGCGGACGATCTTGGCGTAGTCGTCGGGCGTGTCGATGTCGTCCGGCCGCCCCTGCGCCGGCACCACGTCCAGCAGCTCCGGATGCGCGTCCAGCAGCTGCCTCGCCCCCGCATCGCCGGTCAGCTGCTCGAGCTCAGGCCACAGCTCGCGCGCGAGCACGACCGGCGGCGTCCACTTCGGCTTGGGCGTTGAGGAGGCCATCGCGACGGCAGGCCGCGACCCCTCGCGCCGCCACGAGCGCAGCAGGGCGGCCACCGAGCGCGAGCCGACAAGCGGCTGATCGCCGAGGACGATGAGGGCCGCCTCCATGTCGGAGCGCAGCGCGCCGAGCCCGCGCCGCAGCGACGTCGACATGCCTTGCGCCGCGTCCGGGTTGAAGATGAGCTCGGCGGCGCCGTCCACGGCGCTCGCCACGTCCTTCGACGCGTACACGACCACGACCTGGTGACAGCCGCCGTTGGAAGCGGCCTCGATCGCGTGCCTCACCATCGGCTGGCCGTCGAAGTCCAGCAGCAGCTTCTCGGTGCCGCCCATGCGGGAGCTTGAGCCTGCCGCCAGCACGACGGCGCCCACCGGCAGAAGTGAGGCGGCGAGGCGCTCGCTCGACGGTCGCGCCGCGCGGATCCACTCCACCTCGGCCGACGCCTCCGTGGCGGCCTTGGCGAAATCGTGCAGGCGCGCGCTGTCCGCGTCGACCGCGATGACCTTGCGCCCCGAGAGCGCCGACAGGTCAGGGATCGCGTCGGGCACACCCACGACCGCAACCGTGGCGCAGTCGGGTCGCGACACGGCGTGCTGCAGCGCCGGCACGAGGTCGCGCCCGCGAACGACGACGCTGTGTGGTCCGTCGGGCTCGCGATAGGTGCGCCCTCGTATGGGCACCTCGAGGTCGCTCATGACGAAGACGGGCACGTATCCAGCATGCCACGGTGCGCCGCTAGTCTTGACGTGATGCCGGTGATCGGTGCGCACGTCGATTCTTCCGGCGGCCTGCACCTCGCGTTCGAGCGCGCCAGGGCCATGGACGCGGACGCGATCCAGTGCCACCCTACACCGCCCGGCTTCTGGGGCTCGCCGAAGCTCGACGAGACGCGCATCGCGACGTTCAAGGAGGCGGCTGACAGGTTCGGGCATCCGCCCTTCTTCTTTCACGCCGTCTACCTGATCAACCTCGCGGGTGACGACCCGACCCTGCGCCAGAGGTCGGAGAGCACGCTCACCGGCTACCTGCGCTCTGCCGACGAGCTCGGGATCAGCGGCGTGATCTTCCACACCGGTTCGCACAAGGGCGCCGGCTTCGAGAAGATGCTGCCCACGATCGTCGGGCACCTGCAGAAGGTGCTGGAGCGCGCGGACCCGAAGCACGCGCGCCTGCTCATCGAGAACAACGCGGGCCTCGGCGGATGCGTCGGCGCGCGGTTCGAGGAGATCGCGACGATGATGGAGAAGCTGAAGGACAAGCGCGTCGGCGTGTGCTTCGACACATGCCACGCGTTCGCGTCAGGCTACGACGAGCGCAGCGCCGAAACCGTGAACAAGACCATCGACGAGCTCGACAAGGTGGTGGGCTTGAAGAACGTCGACGTCGTTCACTGCAACGATTCAGTCACCGGCCTGGGCTCCAACCGAGATCGCCATGCCAACATCGGCGCCGGCCAGATCGGCGAGGAGGGCTTTCGCGCCCTGCTGCACGAGCCGAGGCTCGACCGCATGCCCTTCATCCTCGAAGTCCCGGGCGCCGGCGAGGGACCCGACGCCGAGCAGGTCGCGACCCTACGCCGGCTCGCTATCCGCTAGGCGTGATGCGCTTGCCGGCCTCCGGGCTCCATCGAGGGGCACGCCGGCTTGCGAGGCCCGCCACGACCCACATTCTCGCGGCCAGCTTGGGCAGCCACCAGCGCAGGGCCGGCCCGCCGCCATCGACCATCCGCGCGTTCTCCATCTCGCGCTGCAGGTCCTGCAGGTGCCTCCACGCCATCTCGTCGTTGAAGTAGCCGTTCACGTCTCGACCTCCTTAACCACTATAATCTCTACACTGGTTAGTATAACTGATGTACGCTGTGTGATGGTTACGGTAGGATGAGAGACTGATGGCAGACAGGGAAAACGCCACCGGCCCGATCGGGCTGGTCCAGGCCTTCGTCAATAGCGCCGACCTCCAGGACGGTCCCGAGATGCTGTCCACCCCGGAGGCCCTCACCGCCTGGCTCTCCGGGCACGGCCTCCTGCCTGCGGGAGATGCCTCGGATCAGGACGACCTGAGGCATGCGGTCGCGCTGCGGGAGGCGCTTCGCGGCATCATCGGCGCGAACTCGGGCGGCGCCGTCTACCCGGTCGACGTCGCCACGCTGAACGAGGCGGCGTCGGCCAGCAAGCTGCGCGCGCGCTTCGGGCCCGACGGCAAAGCGCGCCTCGAGCCGGACGTCAGCGGCGTCACAGGGGCGCTGGGCCGGATCGTGGCCGCGGCGTTCACCGCGATGGCCGACGAGGACTGGACCAGGCTCAAGCTGTGCAGCTCGCAGACATGCCGGTGGGCTTTCTTCGACCGGTCGCGGAACCACTCGAGCCGCTGGTGCACCATGGCGTCGTGCGGCAACCGCGAGAAGGCGCGGCGCTTCCGCGCGCAGGCGAGGAAGGCCTAGGCCCGGGCCGCCTTCACCTCGCGCATTCCCGCCCCGGATCCGGCGAAACGCACTGCGGTCACCTCGGCCAGGATGCCGAGCGCGGTCTCCTCCGCACCACGGCTCCCGAGGTCCAGACCGATCGGCCCGTGGACTCGCGCGATCTGCTCCTCGGTGAAACCTTCTTTGCGCAGCGCATCGAAGCGGTTGGCGTTCGTCTTGCGGCTACCGATCGCGCCGATGTAGCCGACGTCCTTCTTGAGGATCGAACGCAGCGCGGGCAGGTCGAACTTCGGGTCGTGGGTCAGGATCACGACGTACGTCGATCGGTCCAGCGTGAGCTTGCCCAATCCCTCGTCGGGCCACGAGACGAGCAGCTCATCCGCCTCGGGAAACCTCTCCCGCGTCGCGAACCTGGCCCGCGCATCGATGACCGTGACGCGATAGCCCATCACCTTCGCGAGCCGGTGGAGCGGGATCGCGATGTGGATCGCGCCGACGATGACCAGGTGCGCCGGACGGCGGAACGGTTCGATGAACCAGTCGCCTTCCCGCCGCGCAAGCTCAGTGCCCTGCGACGTGCCCTCTACGAGTTGGGACTCGCCGGTCACCAGGTTCGTGCGCAGGGTTGCCGGCTCGTCCTTCTCGAGCATGCCGATCAGGTTCTTCTGCACCGCGTCGAGCGGCTGAACGAACACCTCGATGTGACCGCCGCAAGCAAGCCCGACCTCGAACGCCACGTCGTCGGCGACGCCAAAGGCCGCGATCTTCGGCTCGCCCGACTTCAGTACCTTCTGCGCCTCCTCGAAGACGGCGCCCTCGATGCACCCGTTGGAAACCGAGCCTGCCATCTTGCCCGAGCGAGTCACGGCCATCCTCGAGCCGAGCGGGCGCGGGCTCGAGCCCCACGTCTCCACCACTGTCGCCAGAGCGATCTGCTCACCGGCCTCGCTCCACGCGCGCAGCTCGTCGAGGATCTCCCGCATCTTTGCCTACCTACTTATACGCGGGGCGGCGTCCGAGCCCGGACAGCAGGCGGCCCAGGTCGTCGAGGGCCTGAACGTTGTGAGCGGCGAGGAAGTCATCGCAGTAGGGCAGCGCCGCCGCCATGCCGCGGGTCAATGGCTCGTAGCCCTCGCTGCCGATGAGCGGGTTCAGCCAGATGAGGCGGTGCGATGAGCGGCGCAGATGGCCGAGCTCGGCCGCGAGCTGCGCGGGGTCGCCGCGGTCCCAGCCATCGCTGACGATGATCACGACCGCGCCGTGCCCGAGCACGCGGCGCGCCCACTTGCGATTGAAGTCGCCGAGCGCGGTACCGATGCGCGTGCCGCCGCTGAAGTCATGCACGCTTTTGGTGACCGAATCGAGCACCTTGTCGACGTCGCGCTGCCGAAGCAGGCGCGTGATGCGCGTGAGCCGCGTCGAGAACACGAACGCCTCGAGGTCCTCGCGGCGCGCCACGGCGTAGGCAAAGATCATCAGCAACCGCGAGTAGCGCTCCATCGATCCGCTGACGTCGCAGATGAGGACCAGCGGCCGGCGACGCATCGAGGGACGCCGCCGGAAGAGCTTGATCAGCTCGCCGCTCGACCGGATCGCGTGCCTCGCCGAGCGGCGCAGGTCGATGCGACCCGCCCGCGCCGGGCGCATGCGACGAGTGCGCCGTTCGGCCACGCGCCACGCCGCCTGTTCCAGCAGCCGGCGGACCTGCTCGGTCTCAGACCACGTCATCTCGTCGAAGTCCTTGTGCCGCAGAAGCTCTTCGGCGCTGTATCCGCTCGAGCTGGTGGGAACCTCGCGGGGGTTTTGCTCGCGGGTCATCTGCGACGTGTTGAGCCCCAGCACCGACGACCAGGCCTTGGCGCGCTCGGGCGACATGGGCAGTGTCCGGCTGCGACCCGGGATCACGCCCGCCGTGATGCGCGGATCGGGTGGCGCCCAGAAGATGTCGAACGCAGCCTCGAAGGTCGGGATGTCTTCCTTTCGGCTGACGAACACGGCACGAAGCGCGCTGCGAAAGTCGGCCTCCCGCTTCATGTCGATATAGACGAGCGCGCGCGTCGCGTCGGTCAGCCGGCGCGGCCCAGCCTCCAGGCCGGCGTCGTGCAGGAGCCTTGCGAAAGCGCCGAGCCGCGGGAGCAGGTCCGGCCGGAGCGAGGCCTCCTCAGGCACGCTTTGCCTGCTCGACCAGGGCAGGCACCTTGTCGCGTACCCGCTCCAGGTCTTCCTGGTACTTGAGCGCGGCGCCCAGGGTCGCGTCGACGAGCGAAGTGTCGATCGAGCGAGCGCCGAGCGCAGCCAGCGAGCGCGCCCAGTCGAGCGTCTCGGCGACGCCGGGCACCTTGTACAGGTCCATCCCGCGGAGGCCCTGCACCAGCGCGGCGACCTCTCGCGCCAGTCCGTCGGCGGCTTCCGGGGCGCGGGCGCGCACGATCTCGACCTCTTTTTCAAGGTCCGGGTAGTCGATCCAGTGGTACAGGCACCGCCGCTTCAGCGCGTCGTGCACCTCGCGGGTTCGGTTCGACGTGATCACCACGAACGGCGGTTTCTTCGCCTTGATGGTCCCGATCTCAGGAATGGACACCTGGAAGTCCGACAGCAGCTCGAGCAGGAACGCCTCGAACTCTTCGTCCGACCTGTCGATCTCGTCTATGAGCAAGACGGGCGGCGTCTCGTCGGTGTTGTCGATCGCGTCCAGCAGCGGCCTGCGCAGCAGGAACTCCGGGCTGAAGATCTCGCGTTCCGCCAGGCGGCGGTCCTCGCTTTCGTTCAGCAGCCGGATGTGAAGCAGCTGGCGCGGGTAGTTCCACTCGTAGACGGCGTGCGCGAGATCGATGCCCTCGTAGCACTGCAGCCGGATCAGCCGCGCGCCGAGCACGTCGGCCATGACCTTGGCCGCCTCGGTCTTGCCGACCCCGGCCTCACCTTCTATGAACAGGGGCTTTTCGAGCTTCAGGGCGAGGTAGATGGCGGTCGCCAGGCCCCGGTCGCCGATGTATCGCCGCTCGCGCAGGCGCGCCTCCACGTCGTCGATGGTTGCCGGACCGGCCGTGCTCACCTGCGCAACATTACCGCCGGACGCAGATCAGCTAGTCGTACGCGGGGTTGTCGACAGTCGCGTTGTAGTGGTAGTTGCCGCTGAAGTTGCTCCAGGCGGACGACTGGATGCTGCAGCTGGCGGTGAACTTCTGAGCGTGCGGCCGGTCCGGCTGAATCGTCACCTTGCAGGAGCCCAGCGTGCTGTTGTCGGCGTCGCTCGTCAGCACGAACGTCACGGTCGAGCTTGCAGAAGCGCCGTTGACACCGCCGGCATTCTCCACTGTCGCGTTCAACACGCAGGGGTCGTTGCACGAAGTGGTCCCGGGGATGACCACCTGGGTCACGGAGTCCAGCTGGTATAGGGGCGGCCAGGTCGTCGGGTCATCCAGGTCGAACACGTTGGTCGGCTGCACGAGCCCGAAATCCTGGTTGTAATTGGTGAACTTCATATCGAGGTTCGACACGCCGTTGATGGATTGGCCGCTGACCGAACGCAACCGGACGAGCCGGTAGGGCGAGGACTCGGTGATGTTGAGGATGATGTCGGACAGCGTGAGCTCCGCGGTTTGCTGGCCGTCGACGACGACGTCGTCGGTGCGCTTGTCGGCGATCGTGGTCAGGAAGTTCGCCTTTACCTTGCCGGCGTCGGTGATGGCGCTCGTGTCGACGGGCTGAGCGGTAGAAGTCGTGAACCAGCGGTCGCCTACGGCTTTCAGGATCTGCTGAGCGTCAGCAGACTTGAGCATGCTCGACAGGAAGGCATTGCCCTTGAAGTACACCTTGCCGCCAATCTGCATCACCTCGTAGCTCAGGGCGCCCTGCGTAACGAGCACGTCCTCGGTCGAAGGCTTCACGTACTTGGTGTCGAAGGTGTAGTCGGTCGAGCTCTCGGTGACAACTCCCTTCGCCTCGAAGCTTGTCGCCTTGGCCAGGCTGTCGGCGGCGCCGTTCTCAAGCTGGGCCGTGGAAGGACGCCCCAGCCCGAACGGCAGCCCACAGGCGCCGATCAACAGCGCCGCCGCGCTGGTCAACAGGAGCTTGCGCATCGCGCCCAGCTTACTGTGCCTGTTCGATCGCTCTCCTCGTCAGAACCCTGGCGAGGTGCTTCTTGTATTCGGGGCTTGCGCGCAGGTCGCCCGCCGGGTTCAGGCCGTCGGACGCGTGCTGCGCCGCCTCTTCGGGCTTCGCGCCCTTGCCGAGCGCGTCCTCGACAGCCTTCGCGCGAACCGGCGTCGGGCCTACGTTGGTCAGCCCGATGCGCCAGTGGCCGTCGATCTTCTGGGCCGCCGCCCCGACGATCGCCCAGTCGAAGAGCCGGCGGCGAAACTTGATGTACCTGTGCGGTCCGTTCGCCACAGGGAATACGACCTCGGTGACGAGCTCGTTCGGGTGCAGCGGCGTCGTGAACAGGTCCTTGAAGAAATCCTTGGCCGGGATCGTGCGCTGGTTGGTGACGATGTCGGCGTCCAGCATCAGGGCGATGGTCGGGTAGTCGCCGGCCGCGTCAGCGTGCGCGACCACACCGCCGATCGTGCCCATGTTGCGGACCTGGTTGTCGCCAACCTCGCTCGCCACGTCGGCGAGGATCGGCAGCTTGTCCCTCACGACCTCGGAGCTGTGGATCGCGAAGTGCCGTGTGAGCGCGCCCACGTGCAGCTTGTCGCCCTTGGCCTCGATGTGGTCGAGTCCCTTGATGCCGTTGATGTCTACGAGGGCTTTGGGCTGGGCGAGGCGAAGCCGCATCAACGGGATGAGGCTGTGGCCGCCCGCCAGCACCTTGGCATCCTCTCCAAACCTGTCGAGGAGCTTGACCGCCTCATCGACTGAGGAGGCCTTCGCGTATTCGAATGCGGCGGGGATCACTGGCGCGCCTCCTTCATCATGTGCCAGAGCTTGTCGGGGGTCGCGGGCATGTCGACGTGCTTGATGCCCAGCGGACTCAACGCGTCGCAGATGGCGTTGATGACCGCCACACTGGCCGCGATGGTGCCCGCCTCACCGATGCCTTTGACGCCCAGGTCATTGGTCGGGCTTGGCGTGATCGTCTTGTCGATGATGAACGTCGGGATCTCTCCCATCGACGGAACCAGGTAGTCGATCATCGTTCCGGTCTTCAGCTGGCCGCTGCTTTCGTCGTAGACGACCTCTTCGTAGAGCGCCTGCGCGATCGCCTGCACCACGCCGCCGTGGATCTGGCCGTCGACGATCATCGGGTTGATGATGTTTCCGCAGTCATCGACGGCAACGTACTTCTCGATCTTGGTTGTGCCCGTTTCGGCGTCGATCTCGACGACCGCGATGTGTGTGCCGAACGGCCACACGAGGTTGGGCGGATCGAAGTACGCGACCGCCTCGAGCCCCTGCTCCATTCCTTCCGGGAGGCCCATGCCGTAGCTGGCGAACGCGATCTCGCCGAAAGCCTTCGACTTGTCCGGCGAACCCTTGACGTGGTAGCTGCCATGCTCGAAGACCACGTCCTCTTCCGCCGCCTCGAAGATATGGGCGGCGAGCTTCTTGCCTTTGTCGATCACCTTGCCCACGGCCTTGCTAATCGCCACGCCGCCGACGGCGAGGCTGCGGCTGCCGTAGGTGCCGTATCCGAATGACGTGCCCTCGGCCGTGTCGCCGTGGCGCAGCTCGACGTTTTCCATCGGCACGCCCAGCTGGTCGGCCACGATCTGACTGAACGTCGTCTCGTGCCCCTGGCCGTGCGAGTGCGTGCCCGTGTAGACGATGACCGCACCGGTGGGCGTCACTCGTACCTGCGCCGACTCGACGAGCGCGATGCCGCCAGTTGCAGGTGCGGTGGCCGCGCTGGGGCCAAAGCCGCACAGCTCGATCCACGTCGAAAGCCCGATGCCCATGAAGCGGCCCTGCTTGCGCAGCTCGGCCTGCTTCTTGCGCAGCTCGGCATAGCCGGCGAGCTGCATAGCCTTGTCGAGCGCCTTCTCGTAGTCGCCCGAGTCGACCACCAGCCCGAAGTTCTGCGTGAAGGGGAAGTCCTCCGGCTGGATGAAGTTCTTCTTGCGAATGTCGACGGGATCCATCTTCAGCTCGAGAGCGACGAGGTCGACCATGCGCTCGACGAGGTGGGTCGCCTCAGGCCGCCCCGCGCCTCGGTATGGATCGGTGGGAACTCGGTTGGTGAGCACGCCGACCGTGCGCGCCGAGATTCCCTTCCACTTGTAGCCGCCTCCCGCCATCAGGCAGGCGACAGGCTGGAACGCACCGAAGGTGCCGTGATAGGCGCCTACGTCCACGTACTGGACGACCCGCATCGCCAGGAGCGTGCCGTCCTTCTTAGCGGCCACCTCGCAGTCGTAGAACTGGCCGCGGCCGTGCGTCGCGTTCTGGATCGATTCCGTGCGCGTCTCGATCCACTTGACCGGTCGGGCGGTCATTCTCGACAGGGCGGGGACCAGGTAGTCCTCGGGGTACGGGCTGATCTTGCTGCCGAAGCCGCCGCCAACGTCGGGTGAGATCACGCGGACCTGACTTTCCTTCAAGCCCAACGCACCCGACACGAACAGGCGGATGAAGTGCGGGTTCTGGCTGGACAACCACAAAGTCAGCTTCTTGTCGAAGCCTTCGTACTCGGCCAGCACCCCGCGCGGCTCCATTGGCACCGGAGCGAGCCGGTTCTGGAGGATCCGCTCCTTGACCACGACGTCCGCTTCCTTGAAGGCGGCTTCCGTCAGGTCGAGCGGCGTGTAGGTGAAGTCCCAGCACACGTTGTCAGGTCCGTCCGAGTGCGCCTTCGCAGCGCCTTTGGCCAGCGCCTTCTCCAGGTCCATGACCGCGGGTAGCTCGTCGTAGTCGACCTGGATCATGTTGGCCGCGTCGGCCGCCTGCCCCTTGCTCTCGGCGAGCACCACGGCGACGATCTCGCCCTGGTAGGTGACCTCTTTCTCGGCGATGGGGAACCGCTCGGGTACGTACTTCTTCTCGGCCACGAAGGCAGGCGCGGCCGGATGGGTTCCAGCGAGCTGACCCTTGAAGTCGCGCGCGGTGTAGACGGCGATGACGCCGGGCGCCTTGCTGGCGTCGGTGACGTCGATGCTCTTGATGCGCGCGTGCGCGACCGGGCTGCGTGCGAACGCAGCGTATGCGGTGCCCTGGCGCGTGAAGTCATCGATGTAGTGGCCGTGACCGGTGATGAGCCGCGGGTCTTCGCGGCGATGGATCTTGGCGCCGACCAGCTGGGTGACCGCCATGTCAGTTTCCCCCCGCCGCGACCTGGGTCTTTCGGGCGGGCGTTCCGCTCATGGTCTTGGCCGCGGTCTGGACGGCCTTGACGATGTTCACGTAGCCGGTACACCGGCAGAGGTTGCCTTCGAGGCCTCTGCGGATCTCGTCTTCGGTCGGGTTTGGGTTTTGCTCGAGAAGGTAGGCCGCGGCCATGATGAATCCGGGCGTGCAGTAACCACACTGCAGACCGTGCTCGTCCCAGAAGGCCTGCTGGATCGGGTGGAGCTCATCGCCGGTGGCCATGCCTTCGATGGTCGTGAGGCTGCGGCCGTCGGCCTGGACGGCGAACATCGTGCAGCTCTTGACCGCCTTGCCGTCGACGTGGATCGTGCACGCGCCGCACTGGCTGGTGTCGCAGCCGATGTGCGTTCCGGTCAGGCCCACGACATCCCGGAGGTAGTGCACGAGCAGCAGCCGAGGCTCGACCTCGTGCTCGTGCTTACGCCCATTGACGGTGACAGCGACCTTGTGCTTCATCCGGCTCCCTCCTAGCTAGCGGGCGGCGCGCTCGAGGCGCGGGCGGCGCGTGACGGGCGGCCGCGCGGGCGCAATTCGAACAGGGTCCGAACCTGTCGGACACCTACTATTCGGCTACTTTTACTTCTGAAATGCAACTGGAAAATTCCTTCTCGGTCGATGCGCCCCCGGATCGGGTGTTCGCCTACCTCCTCGACATCAACAAGGTCGTGGGCTGCGTGCCGGGCGCAGAGCTGTCGGAGGTGGTCGATCCGACCACGTTCAAAGGCAAGGTAAAGGTCAAGGTTGGGCCGATCACGGTGGCTTACAGCGGCACCGCCCGCATCACGGACCGTGACGATGCCGGCCGGTCAGCCGCGATTGAGGCTGAGGGTCGCGAAACCACCGGGCCGGGGTCAGCCCGCGCTAAGGCGGTGATGAAGGTCGATGCCGAGGGCGCCGGATCCGTGGTGAAGATCTCGACCGACTACAGCGTCGCGGGGCGGGTCGCGCAGTTCGGTCGGGGCGTGATGGAAGACGTGTCGCGGCGAATCATCAACGAGATGGCCGCGTGCATCAAAGCGAACGTCGAGGGCGGCGAGCAGCACGCCGCGGCGGTGTCGGGAGGCTCGGTGAGCGCCGACGCTCCGGCGCCTGCGCCGGTGACCGCCAAGCCGGTCAATGCCATCTCGCTCTTCTTCCAGGTGCTGTGGGAGGGAGTCCGCCGGCTGTTCGGAGCCCGCTCGACCTAACCAACACACCTTTCGCTGGGCCCTCCCTCTCCCGGGCCGCCCCTCCCCCGCCGGCCTGACCTGGAGGGCAGGCTACGCGCGAAAAATCGAGGGGGTCAACCCAGGTTGTAAAGAATCGACGCGTGGAGGCGAGCTAGCCCAGGAACAGCGCCAGCATGTGGTCGCGGTTGGCCCAGATGTTCGGCTGGGCCCAGCTCTTGCCCGGCACGCCGATGATCGTCACGGTGACGTCGTACAGCTGGAAGAACCGGTTCTTGAGCAGGATCTCGGTGTGCATCTCGGGTGACGCCGCCTTGGTGAACTCGGCAAATCCTGTGACCATGAAGTCGGCGGCCTGGTACATCGCGTAGCGGCGCATCGTCTCCACCGCCTGGTCCGGCGGTGGGGGTTCCGGATCGATCGTCCGGATTCCGCCGACCAGCGCCTTGTTGAACGCCCCCTCGGGCACTCCGTTCAGCGGGACGGCGCCCGGGAGCAACGGCTCCGCCGAGACGTTGCGCAGGTGAAACAGCGACTCAGGGTCGTTGAGCGACTCGCGCATGCGTCCGCGGAGATGCATCTCACCGGTGAGACGTTGGTATGGAGTGAGGACGTCAACCTTGACCCAGTTCGCTGTGCCTATCGCGCCGGCAGTGGGCTGTTGCATCGCCCGGGAGAATACCTTTCCGCTGCGAGAATTGCGCAGTGCAGCTCGAAGAAGCGAAGCGACGGATCGCGCAGCACAGCGAGCTGCACGCCTTCATTTCGCTCTCTGACGAGACCGGCGACGGACCCATCGTCGCCGTCAAGGACCTGATCGACGTCAGAGGCACCGTCACGACGGCGGGCGGGATCATCCTGCCCAAGACGCCGGCGCCTGAAGATGCACCGGTGGTCCAGCGCCTGCGCCGGCACGGGTGCGTGATGGTGGGCAAGACGAACCTGCACGAGTTCGCCTACGGCGTGACGAGCGTCAATCCTCACTACGGCGCGGTCCTCAACCCCCACGACCCGAGCCGGGTGGCCGGTGGCTCGTCGGGCGGCTCCGCCGTCGCTGTCGCCACGGGCATGTGCGACTGGGCCATCGGCAGCGACACCGGCGGCTCGATCCGTATCCCCTCCGCCCTCTGCGGCGTCGTTGGCTTCAAGCCCGCCATCGGCACTATCGACACCACCGGAGTCGTCCCCCTCAGCCGCTCGCTCGACACGCTTGGTCCGATGGCGCCGGACGTGGCGACGGCCGCTCAAGCCTTCGCGATGATGACGGGTGAGGCCGCGCCGTCGATGCCCAGCTCCAGGCCAAGATTCGGTGTCCCTGCGAACTGGATACGCGACCTCGACGAGCAGACAACGCGAGCCTGGGCGCTGGTGTCCAAAGGAATTCCGGAGATCCAGTTCGTCGAGCATGGCCCACTGTTCCGGGATGGCTTGACCATCCTGATGGTCGAAGCGTCGGTCTATCACAGGCGCTGGGTGGCCGAGTACCCCGACAAATACGGCGCTGACGTGCTGACCCTGCTCCGGCGAGGATTCGAGATCCTCGGTGTCGATTACGAGGAGGCGCGGAGTGCTCGGCCCGGCCTCCAGGCGGGCGCGCGCGCGGCGCTGTCGGACGTCGACGCTCTGATCCTGCCCACGACCGCCATCGTGGCCCCACCCGTCACCGCCGGCATCGAAGCTCGCGAGCCTCTGGCGCGGTACACGCGACCGTTCAACCTGACAGGGCAGCCGGTGGTATCGCTGCCGGCACCAGTGAAAGGACTCCCGGTCGGCATCCAGGTCGTTGGGCACACGAACGCAGGCGCCCTGGCCGCCGCGATGTGGCTGGAGCGGGAGTGGCAAAGCTCCGCGGCGTGAAATCCAAGGAGCTCTACCCGGCGGTTTTCAGCCGGCACGCCAAGGCGTATAAGTCGCGGCTCGACGAGGTCATGGCGCGCGGCGAGGCGCGCGGACGTTTGCGCATGCTCGAACTGTGCGGGGCGGCTCCGGGCATGACGGTTCTCGACCTGGCTTGCGGGCCCGGCAACATGACACGGCTGCTCGCCCAGCGCGTTCGGCCCGGCGGCCGGGTGATCGGGGTCGACCTGGCGCGGGGAATGATCGCTCTCGCGGCCCGCGAGCATCAGCCGGGCGTGTGGTTCGCGGTGATGGATTTTGAGAGGCTGGGCTTGCCCGACCAGGCATTCGACGCTGTGGCATGCGGCCACGGGCTCCAGTTCGCACCTGACCTCGATCGAGCGCTGCGCGAGGCCTGGCGGGTGCTGCGGCCCTCCGGCGTTCTCGCCGCGAGCGTGCCCGCGGCCGTAACCGACGAATCGGTATGGACGATCATCGACCGCGTCGTCGATCGTCATCACCCGCCGCCGCCGAGGGCCGTCGACGACTCGGCAACTCGCGCGATCGTCGGTGATCCAGATGCGTTCCATTCAGCCGCGGTGGGCGGGGGCTTCGCATCCGCATCCGTAGAGGTCGTCGACGAGGAGGTGCACTGGGACTCGGCCGAAATGCTGGTCTCGAGGTGTATGAGCTGGTGGCAGTTCGCCTCGCGCATCGATGCGGTGGACGCGTCCTTCCGCGAGACCTTAATGGCAGAAGCGATCGAAGCGGTCAGACGAGAGCATCCCGGCACGGTTACGACGCACAGCCGCAACCTGGTCCTGACGGCGCGGAGAGCGTGAGTCGAGTGCCGGCGCCGAGCGTGCTGATGCGCTTGCTGGGGTTCATGGTGCCGTGCGCGCTCGCGCTCGCCGGCGTGCAGCCGCTGATCGGTGCCGCGGTGGGAGCGGTCGGCACCGGCTGGGCGGTGCGCATGAGCGTGCCGGCTCTGGTCGGCGCGGTGGTCATCTTTGTCGGCGGCCGGCTGCTGGACCGCGGCGATGCGGTCCAGCCCCCGTGGTACTCGGCGTGGGTTCTGATGCCTGGCGCGTTCGTGCTCGCAGGAGCGGCCGCGATGTGCATCTTCGGCGCGTTGGTCCAACTGGAGGTGATCGACACGACTATGTGGGCGCTTCTGGCGGTGGGCGTCGTGTTGTGGTCGGGAGCCCTGCTCTACCTGCGCCGCGCCGCGCGCTAGGCACACCTTTCGCGGGCCCTCCCTCCCCCCGGCCGTCCCTCCCCCGCCGGCCTGAACCTGCGCCGCAGGCTACGAACGAAAAAAGAGCAGGTCAACCCAGCCTGTTAAGACACGCCTACCCGGATGCGCGCGAATGCATCATTCCCGCACCTTCGCCGCCGCTGCGACGCAGGCAGACGCACACCCACATCCGATAAGGGCGCCACGCCTCGGACAGGCCCTCGAGCGTCGCCATGTCGGGCTCCCGCTGCAGCTCGTACGCCTCGCGCAGGGCGGCCAGCAAACGAGGCTCGGTCGTCGGCATCTCGTCGACCGCGCTCAACGCGCGCAGGCGGATGAGCTGCGCTCCCCACTCGCCGATGCCGGGCAGCCGGCGAAGCTCGCCCAGGCATTTCTCTGGCGGCATCGCGCGAAGCCGTTCGGTGTCGAGCCAATCGGCGAGCGCAGCCTCGCCCAGCTTGTTCAGGTACTCGACCTTGCGGCCGAACAGCCCGCGAAACGATTCGAGCTTGACGAGCTGGGACGGCGCGGGAAACACCCACATCCGATGGCCATGGATGTCGACCTCGTGCCCGATCTCGCGCGACAGCCTGTCCTTCACACCCTGACCCTGCCGCATCGAGATACGCGTGGAGATCAGGCACCACGCGGCAGCCTCGTACGCGTCGGACCAGTTGACGGGTCGGAACCCCGCGAACATTCGCTGCAAACGCCCGACGACGGGATCGCGCAAACCGACCTCGGGCCAGCCCGATCCGTCCACGTCGAGACTCAGGATGCGGGCCACCTTCGCCTGAACCTCGGCCGCGCTCGCATCGCCATACACCTCGCCATGCACATGCGAATCAGCGCTCTGGGTGAGGCACACACCGACCGGCTTCCACCCCGCGTCGGTGAGAAATGCGAGGTGCAGATGGCCGCCGCCGGCGTGGCCCTCGGACGGCGCTTCGTGCCAGGCACCGATGAAGTCGGCGCTGGCCCGCAACGAGTAATGACCGGACGGTGAGATCTCGAAGCCCGGCCTGGCGGCAGTACTCAAATCAGCTCAGACAAAAAAGGCCGGCCGCCCTGGGCGACCGGCCCGTTGGAGCTTTGACCTAGGCCAGCTTGATGCGGTTGGCCCGCGGGCCCTTCTGGCTCGGCTCGATCTCGAAGCTCACGCGCTCACCGCCCGCGAGCGAGTCGAAGTTCACGCTCGAGTCCAGACCGGTCCGGTGGAAGAAGTACTCCCGACCATCCTCAGCCGCGATGAAGCCGAACCCCCGATCGGATACAAGCTTCTTGATGGTGCCTGTCGGCATCTCGAACTCCTCTTCTCGAAAGTCAGGTTACGAACGCACGGGTCCTTTCGAGAAGAATCGACGACCGCGGCGCACATCGCCCCCCACAGGCGACCCAAGTAATCTACCACGCGGTCCGCGGGGCTCCTTTCAGAGCGCCAGCAGGGTGACCCCGACCAGTGTCGCGCTCGCGCCGGCGATCTTGAGGGCGGCCGATCGCCGCTCCCGCAGCTTCCAGACGCCCCACACCGCCACGGCCACGACCGCCGTCTCGCGCACGGGCGCGACCACCGAAAGGGGCGCGATGTAGAGCGCCAGCAGAACCAGCAGGTACCCGCTCCACATGAACACCCCGATGAGTGCCGCCTGCGGCAGTGTCGGCGCCTTTTCGCCCGCCCCCTCGGGACGGATGTGCAGGCGTCCGGCCAGCGGTAGCGTGACCGTCACCAGCACGGCCAGAACCGCCACGAGCATCCATCCGTAAACCCACGGGATGGTGAGCCGCACGCCCACGCGATCGATCGCCGTGTACGCGGCGATGGCGACGCCAGTCATCAGCGCGGGCCGGGTCGCGCGTCCGCTCGTCTGGGGCAGCGTCACCGCAAGGATCCCGCCCAGCAGCAGGGCGACGCCCGCGAGCTGCAGGCCGGTAAGCCGCTCACCGAGCACCGCGATCCCGATCACGACTGCTAGCAGCGGCGCCGAGCCGCGCGCGATCGGATAGACCACCGACAGCTCGCCGCGGCCATACGCGGCGGACAGCAGCCACAGATACGCCAGCTCGAACACCGCGGAGGCGACCGCGAAGCCCATCGCGGCCACGCTGATGGAAGGTCGGCCGATCGCGAACCACGCGATCGCAACCGGGACGGCGCCCAGGAGTGCGGCCAGAACCGTCCCCCGCTGGAACGTCGTGAGCGGATCGCCGCTCACCTTGACCAGCACGTTCCAGGTCCCGTGCACGACCGCGGCGGCCAGCGCCAGGCCGATCGCCACGGTGATCACAGCGGCACACTGTCGCACAGCGACGCGATCCGGAGAGGAGTGCCACAATCCGAGCGGTGGGGGCGGTGTGACAAGGCCCTATTTCGAACCGCTCGTCGGCATCGACACATGGTTCCTGTACGCGGAGCGCCACGAGGCCCCGCTCCATATCGGTGCCACTTACATCTTCGAGGGCACGCCTCGCGCAAAGGGCGGGCGCGGAGCGCTCGGGCTTGCGAAGACGATCGAGGAGCGCCTGCACCTCGTCCCGCGCTACCGCCAGAAGCTCATGTGGCCGCCGGGCGGCATCGGCAATCCGGTCTGGGTCGACGACGCCGATTTCGACCTGTCTTACCACGTTCGCCGCGCTGCGCTGCCGAGCCCTGGCGATGACGACACCCTGCGCGATTACGTCGCGCGCGTCTTCGCCCGCCCGCTCGATCTGAACAAGCCGCTGTGGGAGGTCACGATCGTCGAAGGGCTGACGGGCGGACGCATTGCCGTCGTCAACAAGGTCCATCACGCGATGGTCGACGGCATCTCGACAGTCGACCTGGCGACGCTGCTGCTGGATGTCGAGCCCGAGCCGACGCGGTACGGACGCCCGCGCAAGTGGAAACCGCGGCCGGCCCCGAATCGCAACGACCTGCTGGCGCACGTCACCAGGTCGATGTCGCCGCTCGAGGTGCTCAAGGACATCGTCAAGCTGCAGCCGCGCGAGCTTCTCGAGGCGGTGCTCCGCTCGCCGTGGACCGGCGGGCTGCAGCTGGCCCTGTCATGGCTGAGGCCCGGCACGCCCTTGTTCTTCAACCAACCCATCGGCCCGCACCGCCGAGTGCAGTCGGTGAAGGTTCCTCTGCAGTGGTTCAAGGACGTGAAGACTGCATTCGGCGGCACGGTGAACGATGTCGTGCTCGCGCTCATCGGCGAGGCGATGTCGCGGTGGCTCTACGAGCGCGGCGACGCCATCCCTGAATCGCTGCGCGTGTTCGCCCCGGTCAGCGTGCGCGACGACTCGCAGCGCTACCGCCTGGGCAACCTCGTGAGCGCGATGGTGCTCGAGGTGCCGCTCCCCCCGATGCTGCCATCGGATCGCGTGCACATGGTCACCGCGGTCACCGGCGACCTGAAGCGGTCTCGTCAGGCCGTCGCCGCGCAGACTCTTACGCAACTGGCGACGTGGGCGCCGGCGACGCTGCAGAACCTCGCCGGCAACTTGATGACCACGCAGATGCGGTGGTCACCCCAATCGGTCATCAACCTGGTGGTGACCAACATTCCCGGTCCGCAGATTCCCTTCTACACGGGAGGCGCCGAGCTCATCGATGTATGGCCGTTCGTGTCCGTGTATCACTCGCTCGGGTTGAACATCGCGATCGTTTCGTACAACGGGAGCGTCTTCTTCGGTGCGCTTGCCGATCGCGATCTCGTCCCGGACCTCGACGATTTCGCGCGCCACCTCGAGCAGGCGGCGGCCGATTACCACGAAGCTGCGATCAAGCCGGTGCGAAGGCGCCGCGCTGCGTCGACGTCACGCCGGAGGACGGGGCGGTCTCGCAAGCAGGCGTCCCAGCAGGCGGTAGACCTCGGGGTTGACGACCAGTCCATTGTGGCCGCCCCAAACCGAGATCGCCGGGATGTCGGCTCTGAGGCAGCTGCGGAAGTTCACCACCTCGTCTGACTTCGTGTAGATCGAGGTCGTCGGCACCGCCGGCGGCTGGCGCAGCTCGTGGGCGAAGCGGCCCTCGGCCTGAAAGCTGCGTCCATACCGGAGCTCGCCCGCGGTCCGGATGACGCCGACGGCGACGTTGGTCAACGCGGCCACGTCGAACTGGTTGGCGAATGGCGAGCCAAGGCCGATGACCTGCTCGACCGCGTCCGGCATGCGCGACGAGAGCACCTTCGCGAGCACGCCACCACGGCTGTGGCCGACCAGGCTCACGCGTCCATCGGACTCGGCGCGGACGGCGGCGAGCCGCTTACGCAGCCCAGCGATCAGGTGCTCAGAGTGCTGGATGTTGAAGTTGATGCCGGACATGTGCGGCGTGTAGCCGATCCGCTGCAGCCAGTTGCTCATGATCAACATCGACCAGTCCCCAGACAGAAAGCCGGGGATGAGGAGAACGGCACGGCCGTCCCCGTGAGGGATGCCGCGGCCGCGAAAGACGGGATCCCGAGCCAGCGCTGCGAACTCGCGGACGCCCACGGGGTTCCACAACCTCATTCGCCGCAATGTTAGGTTGTGGGTCCCCATGGCGGCCCAGAATCGGACCGTGCTGGTCACAGGCGCCGGCACCGGAATCGGGCTGGCGACCCTGATCGAGCTCGCGCGCCGGGGCTTCGCGCCGGTCGGCGGGGTCCGGACGCCTTCGAAGGCCCGCAGCATCACCCGCGCCGCGCGTGCGGCCCACGTCAAGGTGCGCACGGTCACGCTCGACGTCACCGACGCCGAGCAGTGCAAGGCGGTCATCGGCGAGCTCAAGCCCTTCGGGCTCGTGAACAACGCGGGCGTGCCCGCGAGCGGCGCGATCGAGGACGTCACGGACGACGACGCCCGCCTCGCGCTGGAGACCATGGTGCTCGGCCCGATGCGCCTGGCGCGCCTCGCCGTCCCGCACATGCGCGAGCGAGGCGCCGGACGGATCGTCAACATCTCCTCGGTCTACGGGCTCATGACGACGCCTCTCACAGGCTGGTACCAGGCGGCCAAGCACGCGCTCGAGGCGCTCTCGGACGCGCTGCGGGTGGAGGTCGCGTCCGACGGTATCGCCGTTGCGCTGATCGAGCCGGGCGCCTTCCGCTCCAACATCTGGGAGGGGGCGGGCAACGACCTCCAGCGGCGCATCGACTCCGAGTACTTCACCGCGTACAAGCGCCTCGAGACCGGCATCAAGGCCAGCCAGCGCCTGATGGGCGATCCGATCGAGGTCGCCCGCGTGATCGCCGGCGTCATGACTGCCAAGAGCCCCAAGCCCCGCTACCTCGTCGGCTATGACGCCAGGGCGATCGACATCTACTCCAAGGTGCTGCCCACAGAAGTACGCGACAGGCTGGCCCGCTTCACCCTCGGGCTCTAAGCGGGTTCCCTAATTGAGGTAACAGACAGTCTGTTATCTTAATGTTGTGCCGGCCCGTCAATACGCCAGCCCGAGGCGGGCGGCGGCCGCGACGCAGACTCGGCGCGCGATCCTCGGCGCGGCCCGACGTCTGCTGTCAGACATCCCGGGCGGTCCAAGCGTGGGCGCGATCGCCCGGCTGGCCGGCGTCTCCAGGCTCAGCGTCTACCATCACTTCGGCTCCCGAGCCGGAGTGCTGGCGGCCGTGGCGGCCGAAGCGGGCTCACCTGCGCCCGCAGCCACGGGAGATTTGCGTGCATTCGTCGCGGCCGCGGTGGCGCACTGGGTCACCGACCCACCTCTGTTCCGGCGCGTCCCGGAGCAACCGGTTGCCACGCACGAGCTCGCCTCTCGCCTCGCAGCGGAAGATCGCCTACGCCCTGGTTGTTCGCTGAAGGAGGCCGAGGACGTGATCGCGGTGGTGAGCTCGTTCGCCGCATTCGATCGCCTGCACCAGGGCGGACGGCGCTCGACCTCGGCCGTCACTGAGATTCTCATGCGCATGGCGGGGTCGGTCCTCAACCCGCACACGTAGAATTGACGCAATGCGCCATAAGGTCGTCGATGTGGACGGACCGGTCCATTACCTCGACTTCGGCGGCGAGGGCACGCCGCTCGTCATGGTGCACGGGCTCGGCGGCAATGCCCTCAACTGGATGGACGTCGGCCCCTCGCTCGCGAGGCATCATCGGGCGGTGGCGCTGGACCTTGCGGGTTTCGGCCAGACGCCGCTGTACAACCGCTCGGCCGCGCTAGGCGCCAACGAGGAACTGGTCCGCGGCTTCATCGAAAAGCTCTTCGATGAGCCCGTCGTGCTGATGGGCAACTCGATGGGCGGTCACATCTCGATCCTCGTCGGCGCCGACCACCCGGAGCTTGCGAGCCGGCTCGTCCTTGTCGATCCGGCCGTCCCCGGCGTGCACGTGCGCAGGCCCGAGCCTCAGATGCTCGGCGTGATGGCCGGGCTTTCGGTCCCCGGCCTCGCCGAGACCCTTCTCGATCGGCGGCTGAAGTCAGTCTCGGCGGAGCAGCTCGTGCGCGAGACGCTGGCGCTCGTGTGCGCCGATCCATCGCGCCTCAGCCCCGAGATCGTCGAGGCGCACATTCAACTGACGCGCGAGCGCCAGGGACTCGGCAGCCAGAACCAGCGCGCGTTCCTGCAGGCGACGCGCTCCCTTGGCCTTCGCATGGCCGACCCGCGATTCTGGTCACGCGCCCGGCAGGTCAAAGCGCCTGTGCTGGTGATCCATGGAGACCTCGACCGCCTCATCCCGGTCGCGGCGGCGCGCGAGCTCGTGCGCCGCGTGCATGGCTGGGAGCTCGAGGTCCTCGAGGGTGTCGGTCACGTCCCGATGATGGAGACCCCCGATCTCTTCATGGGGGTCATTTCAGACTGGATGGCATATAGAATCCAGCGCGCCGCCATTTCTTAACGGAGCACCAACCAACACTTCAACGTGGCAACGGTCTCTGGACATCACCGGCGAAGCCGCTGGGAAGAGATAGCTTCCTCGGTTCTCCCCGACCTTCGTCATATGGGCCGCTGGTGGCCCGCCCCTCCCATGTGGCTCGAAGGCCGCATGTACATCGAATGGCTGAGACTCATCCGCGACCGGGTGTATCGCGGCGTCGAGGTGCCGCCGGGCCTGGGGCGCCCGGTGCTGCTCGTGCCGGGATTCCTCGCGGGCGACTGGACGTTGGGTACTCCTTACGACTGGCTGAAGAGGATGGGATACCGGCCGCGGATGGCGGGCGTCACCTTCAACGTCATGTACTCGGAGGTGATGCTGCGTCCTCTCATCGATACCCTTACAGCGCTGCACAAACGCACCGGTGCGCGGGTGTCGATCGTGGGGCACAGCCGCGGCGGCGTGCTCGCGAAGGTGCTCGCGCATCGCAAGCCCGATCTCGTCGAGCAGGTGATCACGCTGGGCTCACCGCTGAAGGATCCGTTCGACGTCCACCCGCTCACGATGGCCGGCGTGCACGCCGCGCACCTGTACAACGTGATGCGCTTCGGTCATCCCGCCTCGGTGGAGATGCGCTTCCTCCGCGACCTCGCCGCCGCGCCGCGAGTGCCGACCACGTCGATCTACTCGCGCTCTGACGGCGTCGTCAACTGGAAGGCCTGCCTGCGCCCGGACATCAACGCGATCGAGGTGAACGGCAGCCACGTCGGACTGAGCCTGAACCCCGAGGTGTACCGGATCCTTTCGTACCTCCTCCCTGCGCCGTGGAGGCACCAGTAGCCGCGACGTAAAATCGCTGTACGCGGGAGCTCGCGACCAGGCGGGCTGAGAGGGCGTGTGCTACGCCGACCGCATGCACCTGAACTGGGTAATGCCAGCGGAGGGACAGGACCATGTCTGACGTCGGCGTCAAGAGCGTGGAAGTCGACTCGTTCGGGCAGATCGAGAGCCACGGCATCGATGCGATCCCTGACGCGGAGCGCCACGGGACGCCACGCGAGCTAGCGTTCCTGTGGGCAGGAGCGTTCGTCAATTACGCGAGCCTCTTCACCGCCAGCCTGCTCACGACCTACTACGGGCTGGGCGTATGGGACGGGCTGGCCGCGACCACGCTGGGTACGCTCGCGGCCGCGGTGATCCTCGGATTGCTTAGCAACACCGGTCCGCGTTCCGGGCTCCCTCAGATCGTCTTCACGCGGGGAATCTTCGGCCGGCGCGGCTCCTACGTCGGCGCGGCGCTCACTCTCTTTCTGGCGGTGGGTTGGTTTGCGGTCGACTGCGTGATCGCGGCGCAAGCCGGGGCGCAGATTTTCGGCACGACAAACACGCTCGTCACGTTCGCTCTGGTGATCGTCATCGCAGCCATCAGCGTGGGGGTCGCGATCTACGGCCACCAGACGATCAAGGTCCTCGAGACGTACGGCGCGCTGATCTTCGCCGGGCTGTCCGCGGCGGTCTTCGTCGCCCTCGCACCCCAGTTCCACTGGTTCGAAGGACCGACGGTTGGTGGCCCGGATTATCCCGGCGCCTTCGTGCTCGGGTTCATGACGTGCTTCGCGCTGGTCGCGTCGTGGTACCCGTTCGCCAGCGATTACTCGCGCTACCTGCCGCGATCGAGCTCGGTGCGCCAGGTGACGGCTTGGCCTGTGGTCGGCGTGGCGCTGCCGATGATCCTGCTCGGCGCGTTCGGTGTGCTGGTGCCCAGCATCGACGCCAAGCTGGCCTCGACCCAGGGC
>Ga0207646_10001937_pt1 | contig 24826 bp, 17 predicted proteins | sample KBSK5502metaG_FD_184343 | JGI IMG/M metagenome (GOLD analysis project Ga0207646, IMG submission 184343) | Corn, switchgrass and miscanthus rhizosphere microbial communities from Kellogg Biological Station, Michigan, USA - KBS K5-50-2 metaG... | ecosystem: Host-associated > Plants > Roots >...
GTTACGGAGCAGGAGAGGTGATCGTGTGGGATCAGGGAACATACAGGACTCTTAAAGGGACAACAAAAGAAGAGATGCAGGAGCAGGTACGAGATCAGTTGAATAAGGGGCATTTAGATGTGCTGCTATTCGGAGAAAAATTAAAAGGAGAATTTGCGCTTGTGAGGCAGAAAAGGATGGGAGAGAAGGCCTGGTTACTCATAAAAAAGAGGGATGAATATGCTTCAGATGAAGATATTGCCCTGCAAGATAGATCGGTCATCACGGGAAAGCGTTTAGGAGAGGCTGTGTGGTACTATTGAGATCTCACTGCACTGTGCAAGAGGTAAATCCATGACCGAAATCTGTGCTGTGCTAGAGCATGCTGACGCCACTCTACAGGAGCAGAGTAGTGAATTGTTGAGTGAGCTGTTGGACATCGCCCAACGCCAGCCAACACCGGCAACTGTATGCGCTGTGCTTCTCCTCTCTCAAGGGACTGAACTGCCCGATGTCAGTCTATTGCCGGAATTGGGAGTAAACCGCCTCTATATCCTGGAGCATCCGCTCTTAGATCGCTACTCGACAGAAAGTTATGCCGGTGCGCTGGCATGGTTTATGCAACAGCATGCGCTTATGATGATAGCGACGAGTGCGACGCCGAACGGACGTGACTGGATATCACGGCTTGCTGCACAGCTTCAGCTCCCATTTGCTCCGAACTGCCTGAGCCTCGATCTACATGATGACGGCCTCTTTGCGTTGCGTTCGATCTATGAGGGGCGGGCTTATATACAGACGCGCACTGCTTTACATGGACGTACCGCGCTGGCAACGCTGGTCCCTGGTGTGCGGGGCGCACCTGCAAAAATACAGCAGAAACTATCCTCAATGGTGCCCCTGGAAATCACGCGCTTCATCCCCGAGATTTCACAAGGACACGGTCAGGAGCGCATACGACATATCGCGATACAGGCACCATCACCTGAAGAGATTGAGCTGGATGCTGCCGAGCGCATCGTCGCCGGAGGACGCGGCGTTGGGCGAGAAGGATTTACCTCTATCGCCTCCTTTGCTCGCCTGCTTGATGCCGCTGTAGGAGCTACGCGCGTGGCGACTGATCTTGGTTGGATTGAACATGCCCGGCAGATCGGCGCGACGGGTAAAATTGTTCGTCCCAAGCTCTATATTGCCTGCGGCATCTCTGGCGCGGTACAGCATACCAGTGGTATGAGCGAGGCACAAACGGTGATCGCCATCAATCCCGACCGCGGTGCGCCGATCTTCGCGTTGGCTAACCTGAGTTTGCTAGGCGATGCCAACCAGGTACTTCCGCTTGTGGAGAAGATGCTTGAGCAGTCTGAATAGACAGATATGTGGTACACTCACGATAGCTAATCAACTATGAGAATCAGTAAAGGATGAGTCTAGAGCGATGCAACACTTTGACGCCATTGTCGCCGGCGCAGGACCAGCGGGAAGCAGCGCAGCCCTGGCAATGGCGCGCGCAGGGCTACAGGTGGCATTGATCGAGCGTGGCGAGTACCCGGGGGCAAAGAATGTCTCGGGGGCGGCTCTGTATGCGCCCAATCTACTTGCAGATCTCTTGCCCGAGTATTGGGAAGAGGCTCCGGTGGAGCGCTATTTGACACGCCGCGTCGTCACCTTGCTCGGACAGGAAGCGGCGGTCTCTCTCGATTTTCGCACGAATCATTTCAGCAAGCCACCTTACAATGGTTTCACTATGCTACGGCCCAAGTTTGATCGCTGGCTGGCGAACAAAGCAGAAGAAGCAGGCGCTCTACTGATTAGCTCTACCGTTGTTGATGATCTGCTTTATAAAAATGAACGGGTCGCCGGTGTACGCTGTCGCCGCCAGGATGGCGACCTCTATGCTCCAATCGTTATCGCCGCCGATGGTGCTAATTCGTTCCTCGCGAAGAAAGCGGGATTGCAGCACGAGTTCCGGGGCGATGAGATGACGCTTGGTGTCAAAGAGGTTGTGCGTCTCGACGCCCATACTATCGAGGAACGTTTCAACCTCAATGGCGATGAAGGTATGACCAATGAATACGTGGGCTATGCTACAGGTGAAGTCAAGGGCGGCGGATTCCTCTATACCAATCGTGATACGCTCTCTCTGGGGGTCGTGGTACAGATCGCGTCGCTTGCCCAGAAAAAAATGCGGGCCTATGAACTGCTCGACCAGTTTAAGCAGCATCCTGCTATTGCTCCGCTCGTGCGCGATAGCGTGACGCTGGAGTACTCGGCGCATATGATTCCCGAAGGCGGCTGGGCTATGCTGCCCACCCTTTCTCGCGCAGGCTTGATGGTTGCCGGTGATGCCGCGGGCTTCGTCTTCGCTGCCGGTCTTTTCCTGGAGGGTATGAACTTTGCTATTGCATCGGGACTGGCTGCTGCTGCTACCGCGCAAGAGGCCCATGCCAATCAAGATTTTTCAGCAGAGAGCATGGCACGCTATCGCAAGCAGCTCGAATCGAGCTTCGTGCTGAAAGACTTGAAGAATTTCAGACATGCGCCAGCATTTGTAAATAACGAACGTTTGCAGAACGTCTATCCCGAGCTGCTCTGTGAGACGATGGAAAATATTTTCCGCTCAGATGGCAAGCCACGTCGCAAAATTGGGCGAGTCGTACTCAATACCATGCGAGGGAAGGTCTCGTTACTGACACTGCTACGCGACGGGTGGCAAGCCGGGCGAGCATTGTTGTTCTAACTACACGAGGAGCCACTAATGCAGCCAATCGAGGAGCGTTTAGAGTTAGTACGCTTCAAGGTCGATAAAACGCCACATATTCGCCTCGATCGCGAGAAGTGCGTTGGATGCGATACTACTGCCTGTGTCTATGTATGCCCTGCAGGTCTCTTTGAACTGCTCGGAGGAGAGATGCACTTCTCGTATGAGCATTGCCTTGAGTGTGGGACGTGCTATGTCGCCTGTGATCGTAAGGCGATCGAGTGGGAGTATCCACGCGGCGGCTGGGGTGTGAGTTTCCGCGCGTCGTAGACGGGAGGTCGCGTGTTGCATATTTGTGTATGTGTCGAACAAACGCCCGATAGCGCCTCGGTCTACATCGATCCTATCACAGGGCAGGTTGATAGCGAGCGCTTCGTACGGGTGCTCAACCCGGCGGACGCCTGTGCAGTCGAGGCGGCAGTACGGCTTAAAGAGCAAGCAGGTGGTAATATTGAGGTGCTCACACTCGGCCCCGAAGACGCGGAGGGAGCATTAAGAGCCGCACTCGCTATAGGTGCCGATACTGCTAGACGACTCTGGAACCCACAGGCTGTCGCATGGGGACCATTTAGCGTAGCAGCAGCTTTGGCAGCTTATCTCCAAAGCGAAACAGCCGGACCTGACCTGATTCTGTGTGGCGACGCTAGCAGCGATTGGTCATCAGGTATCGTCGGGCCAGCACTGGCCCAACAGCTCGACCTTCCGCAGGTAACAGGTGTCATGCAGCTCGCATTACTCGAGGATCGCATGACGTTGCAAATAACGCGCAAACTCGAACGAGGCTATCGTGAATTATTAGAGGCGTCACTCCCACTACTCATCACCGTCACAGCCGATCTGAACGAGCCGCGTTACCCTTCAATGCCAGCACACCTTGCGGCCTTGCAAGCAAAAATTCCCGTACTCGATCCAGAGCCACTCATGAACGATACGTGGCTGGATGGAGCAGACGAGATGGCGCTGCTGGAGATACACACTCCCCGCCCTCTCCCACGACGCATCCCTGCACCGGATAGCCGGCATAGCCCTTACCAGCGTATTGGTGAGATTGTAGCAGGTGGGGCCACCGGCCGGCAGGCACGCGTGGTGGAGGGATCACCGGAGGAACTGGCCAAGGCATTAATCGAGTTCTTGAAGGCAAGGGGCTTCGTATAGCCATGTCGATGACTGAACGCATCTATAGCAAACTCTTCCAGCCACTTAGCGTAGGTCCACGCGAGGCGCGCAACCGCATTGTATTCGGCAGCCATACCACCAACCTTGCGCGTCACAACCTCCTCAGCTCACAGCATGCAGACTATTATGCCGCGCGTGCGGAGGGGGGAGCAGGTATGATTGTGCTGGAGGAGCATGTCGTCCATTCCTCTGATATGCCTTACGAGAGCGCTGTACTGGGGTATCTTCCTGGGACGGCACAGGCAGTCGCGGCGGTAACCGAACGTATTCATGCTTATGGTGCGTTGACGCTTGTGCTGCTCAACCACAACGGACAACAGTCCACGAGTCACCATCACCAGCGCGAATTGTGGGCGCCGTCTCCCGTAGCCGATGTCGCCTCACGCGAAGTGCCGAAGGAGATGGAACAGGCCGATATACGCGCCGTCATCGATGGTTTTGCGCAGGTAGCACGCATAGTCACGCAGGCTGGAGCAGATGGAATCGAGCTCCAGCTCTCGGATTATTCGCTGCTCCGCCAATTTCTTTCGCCGCTGACCAACCAGCGCAGCGATAGCTATGGAGGCGTACTTGAGAATCGACTACGTTTTGTGCAGGAAACGCTGGAAGCGGTAGATGCAGTTGTCGACAGCGGTCATGTGCTGGGCATGCGCTTCTGTGCAGACGAACTCGCGCCCTGGGCAGGTTTGACACCTGAGCAGAGTCTTGAAATTGTGCGTCTGCTGGTGGCTACGGGGCGCATAGACTATATAACTGTGACCATGGGAAGTATTTTCAGTACGCATATGTTCCCATTCCAGGCATCGATGCATGTCCCGCCGGGTTACGCGGTCCACCTGGCAGGCGCAATCAAAGCAGCCGTCAATATACCTATTTTCGCTGCCGGGCGCATCATGAACGCGGCACAGGCTGAACGTGTGCTGGCAGAAGGACAAGCCGACGGCGTAGAGATGATCCGCGCTTTGATCGCAGACCCTAATCTGCCCCGGCTCTCGCAAGAGGGATATGCAGGGAGGGTGCGCCCCTGCATTAGCTGTAATCAGGGGTGCCAGGTACGTGGGGTCATGAATGCCGCTATTAGCTGCAATGTGAACCCGGATGTTGTACATGCTCAATCTCTCCAGTTGGAAAAACGTCCCGTAAATGATGGTCAGAAGGTATACATCATTGGTGGTGGGCCAGCAGGAATGGAGGCAGCGCGCACAGCCGCCCTACGAGGGCGGCGGGTAGTACTTTACGAACGAGAAACAACACCAGGTGGAGCGGTGGCACTCGCGGCAAAGGGGCCAGGACGCGGCGAATTGCAGTTTATCATTGACTACCTACAGTCAGAGCTTGAGCAACTCGGCGTTGAGGTTCACACAGGGATCGAGGTCACAGCAGAGATGATTTTAGCGCAACGGCCACACACGGTCGTCATTGCTACGGGAGCGCATACGGGTACAGGTCTGTTGCCGATCCCTGGTCATGATCTGCCACATGTCACAAGTGTTCGTGGTGTGCTGGCCGGAGAGCCGGTTGAGGGGCAGCGTGTTGTTGTTGTCGATGAAACCGGGTCGCACGGCGTCCTTTCTGTTGCTGAAAAGCTGGTGCTGGCAGGAAAAAGTGTGGAGGTCGTGACCGAGGATTTTTACGTGGGGCGTGATCTCGTGGCCAGCCATGATATTGGACCCTGGAAGCAAAGAGTGCTCCCCTTTCGCATTATACTGACTCCACACACGACAGTCATACGTATCGAGCCAGAGAAGGTCATCGTCGCTGACCGTTTCGCCGAAGGCGAGCGTGTGCTTTCTGCTGATGCCGTCGTGCTGGGGACGTACGAGCGCCCGGCGCAAGAACTCTACATGATGCTCAAGGGGCGTATTCCGCGTCTTTTGCGTGCCGGGGATTGTGTCGCGCCACGTCGCATTGAGCAGGCTATTTTAGAAGGCCGGCAGGTAGGGGAACAGGTCTAAGGAGTTTAATTACAGTTCTTTCCCCTGGCTCGCTTAGAAAAAATGCATCTGGTATAATATCCCTAAGTAACCGTTGTACGTGTACTTACTTTAACCGTTCGTAGCATCTAAACAAGATCAACACTTGCTGCTTCTGGTCATCACTGTTTATGCCGCTTTGCGTGCAATTATTTGAAGCAATAGAAGCTTGGCTGGAAGATGAGCATGCAAAGCGAGCGTTGGAGCAAATAGTCTCCTGCATAAAAGGAGCTTGAGCTTTGCTTCATACTCAGTTGCTCATTCACATTCGCGATGCCATTGTCGCTGGATCAACAGGTAGGATGGCAATGATCCTTCTTATCTACGGAGGACCATTAATCGGCTTACCCAGATTTGATGTCGTGAGTATGTTGGGCTCACTCGCTGCTGCGAACAAGCAATCTGCCGTGACGCTGGGCGGTGCTATCCACTTCACCATGGGCATTCTTTTTGCCATGCTCTATGCTGCTTTATGGAGTGTAGGGATCGGCAGCGCTACCTGGTGGTGGGGACTGATCTTTGGTGCCATTCATGGTCTACTTGTGATGCTGCTGCTGCTCATGTCTATACGCATAAATCCGCAGCTGTCCGAATTCATCAATGGATTACCGGTGATGGTTGCCATCCTGCTAAACCATATGGTCTTTGGAGTAGTCGTCGCACTGGTCTATGCAACCTAATGCAGATCTCATATGTTTTGAAGGGCAGTTCAATGTATGGCGGGTCAATACCGATATTTATTCACACCCATGCGCATCGGGCAGACGGTTATACCAAACCGTATCGTCTTTGCAGCTCATCTGACTAACCTCGCAGAGGATAATCTTCCTGGGCCACGTCTCATCGCCTACTATACCGAGCGTGGGCGAGGTGGGTGTGGCCTCATTATTACGGAGGAACAATCAGTACACCCGAGTGACTGGGCCTATCAAAAACTGATACATGGTTTTGATCCCCACGTTATACCTGCATACCGGCGTTTGACCCGCGCGGTTCACGAACAGGGTACGCGCATCTTCGCGCAGATCAATCACAACGGGATGCAGGCCAGTAGCATCTATTCGCGCCGTCCCGTGCTTGGACCATCGCCCCTGGTGGACCCGATTCATCGTGAAATGTGTAAAGAGCTTGAGCCGGAGGAGATCGCTGAGATAGTGCGCGGCTATGCCCTTGTAGCGCGTCACGTGCGAGAAGGCGGCTTTGACGGCGCAGAATTGCAGTCCTCGCACAGTTCGCTGATACGTCAGTTCTTCTCGCCCTACTACAATCGACGCATAGATGATTATGGCGGAGCATTGGAAAACCGCATGCGTTTTGCGTTGGAGGTGATTCAGGCTGTACGTACTGAGATCGGACGTGACTTTACGCTCGGTATCCGGCTGTGTGGAGACGAGCTGATTCCGGCGGGGCTGACGCTCGATGATATGCGCGAAATTGCCAAACGCCTGGAAGCAACAGGCCAGCTCGATTTCATTAACACCAGTATTGGCGAGTTCCATAACCTGTATATGGTAGAAGGCTCGATGCACACGCCGCCTGGATATCAACTTTTTGTCTCGGCGGGCATTCGCGACGTAGTCAAGCTGCCCGTCTTTTGCACAGGACGCATCAAAGACCCCGTTCAGGCCGAGCGTATTCTGCGCGAAGGGTTGGCCGATATGGTTGATGTCGTGCGCGGTCAAATTTGTGACCCTGCCTTTACACGTAAAGCTCGCGAGGGACGCAGCGAGTCGATCCGTCTCTGTATCTCCTGTAATCAATACTGTATTGGACGCATGGGTCTCAACCTGAGCCTGGGCTGCATTCAAACCCCAGCGACGGGTAACGAGCTACAGTTTCCGGCGATCATTGTTACCCATACTCCCAAACCTCAGGGCCGGTATCCGACTGTACTGATTGTGGGTGGTGGCCCTGCAGGCATGCAGGCGGCAAAAGTCGCAGCACAACGCGGCTTCCGCGTCAAACTCTATGAGCAACAGCATGAACTTGGCGGTCAGGTCAATCTACTGGTGCGTGTACCTAACCGCGTCGAATTTGGTGACGTCTCGCGCAACCTGCAGCGCGAGATACACGAAGCAGGAGTCGAGATACACGTAGGCATCGAAGTGACGGCGGAGATGGTCGAGCACGAACAGCCCGATGCCGTCATTATCGCAGCAGGTTCACGCCCACTGCTCCCACCCATACCAGGAGCAGACCTGCCGCATGTTGCAACTGTCTGGCAGGTCATCCAGGGTGAAAAGACAGCCCAACCTGGTTCCTATGCCATGGTTTACGATCAAATTGGCTTCCACCAGGCGACAAGCACCGCCGAATTGCTGGCAGAGAAGGGTTGTAAAGTGGAGATCGTTACGCCACAATTTTACGTGGGTGGCGACCTCGGGATCACGCTGGACATCGAGCTATGGTACCGCCGCGCGCTTGCTAAGGGGATGCAACTGACCGCTGACCACTTTCTGGCGGACCTTGGCCCCAATAGTGCAACCATAATCAACAATTACACTGGTCAGCCGCGTCAACTTGAGAACCTGGCACTTGCGGTCATGGCGACACCGCAAGCCGCCAATGACACGCTGTACCACCAGCTTCAAGGCAAAGTGAAGCAACTCTACCGCGTTGGGGATTGCGTAGCGCCGCGGCGGGTAGAAAATGCTATTCTCGACGGTGAGCGTGTGGCACGGGCGTTGGATATTTTATGAGTACAGCCTATCATCAGCCTCGCCCCGGTCACTATCGCTTGCCGGATGGTGTGCGCATCGTGGCGCAGGATGGAAGCGCGGTAGCGGTCTGTGACTACCCGCTGCGTCTCGTGCGAGTCAGCGCCATAGCAGCACGCGTACTCTCACTCTGCACAGAAGAATGCACGTGTGTGCAATTAGCTCAGGCGACAAACATTCCTGTCAAGCGCGTAGAGGCGCTGTGCAATCAACTGCGTTGGAAAGGGCTCTTAGAAGCGGGTCTGGCATTGCCGCCTGCTACCTGGCCCTGTGTTTCCATCGTCATTCCCAGCTACAACCGCGCAAAAGAACTTGAGCGCTGTCTCTACGCGCTTTTCGGGTTGGATTATCCGGCCCGGTGCCTGGAAATTATCGTGGTCGATGATGCCTCGACCGACGAGACCAGGAGTATGCTGCAACGGATGGTGCAGGAGGCCGCGGCGCATGGCCTGGAAATGCGCGAGGTACGGCATGCGAAGCGGCAGGGGGTGGGGATCAGTCGCAATACGGGCGCGGGGGTTGGCCAACATGAACTCATCGCCTATATCGATAGCGACTGTGTCGCCTCTCCGGGCTGGCTAAAAGAACTTGTGCCAGCATTTCAGGACTCGCAAATAGCTGCGGTTGGTGGCATGATTCGCGCTTATGATCGGAACACGCTGCTCGGACGCTATGAAGACGTATGCTCTTCCCTGTTCATGGGGGTGCGACCCCAACAATTGCGCCTCGAAGGCCCACTCACATATTTGCCTGCAGCAAATATAGTGATACGCCGCACGGTCTGGCAGCAACTGGCCGGTTTCGTTCCGATGACCCAGGGTGAGGACGTAGATTTCTGCCGGCGTCTGCTCATGTCTGGGGCATCTATGAACTATCTACCATACGGTGTCGTCTACCACGACTATCGCACAACGTTGAGTGCATTTTTGCGTATCCGTGCTGCTTATGCCTCTGCGGAGGCAGCGTTGCTCCTACGTCATCCTGGCGGACGGCGTATTTTGTTATTGCCGCCTGAGCAGGCGACGTTTGCGGCTGCGGCGATCGGAGGAGGGTGGGGCATAATCTGGCGCTATATTTGGTTTGGTATCAAGGATAAGATGGCGGTGTTTGCCCCGCTCTCTCTTCTGCTGGCCTTTTTACTGACTCTCTTCGGCGCTCGTAAACGCCTGCGAAAAGTGCGCGAGCAACATATTGCTATCAGCCCACTGGCCGTACTTAAAGCAACACTGCGCGGCCACCTGGCGTATACCTATCACCTGTGCCGGCACCTGACACGCTATTACACCCTGCCATTATTGGCAGTTAGTCTGCTATTACCTCCTTTGTTGCTCCTGACATGTATGCTGTGCGGCATTGTCATCTGCGTAGACTATCGACGCCTGAGACCAGATATGGGTCTGGGCAGATATGGTCTTTGTTCTCTGCTGGATGATTGTGCCTACGAGGTGGGGGTGGTGTGGGGGTGTGTGAAGCATAGGACGTGGAAGCCGCTATTGCCTCGTATGTTGCAGTATCCTCAAAGCGGATCGAGAAAGGGGAGATGAGCCAGCCAGCTCCACACAACTCCACACGCCCCTTCACAGGATACACTATACACCGGATTACCGCATAGGTCAATTGATTTTAAAAGTCCGAACCAGGCAACAGAGCAAGGGCTTGCTCAGAATGAGCAGCAAAAATGCGCCTCTGAGCTGCCAGATTCGAGACGTGCAGCGTATCGTCTTGAAGGGAACTTGCACGTTTATTCTAGCGTCTAATAGCGTAAGAACGTCATAAATTTGTACAAGGGGACACCATCATGGAGAAGAAAAACACTCCGGATACTCTCAGGAAAATGCCGCATATGTGGACTGCCATCACCGCCATAATCATCGTAGGCTTACTCATTGGAAGCTGGATAGTCGCCTCGCAAATAGCGAATAAGCGACCACCAATAGACAGGACGGCTGCTATGACTCAAACAGTGCCGCAAGAAATGTCGAAGGACGTATATATTGGCTACAAAGACGTTGTCTATAAGCTGAGCGGACGCGATGGCTCGGTCATCTGGCAGCATCCGCTCAAGCAAGCCTATAAAGCAGATCGACTTATCGGCAGCTATATGCAGGTCGAAGTAGTAGACGATGTCGTCTACGCCGCTATTGAGTATGGCATCTATGCGCTACGTGGCAGCGATGGCAAAGAGATCTGGCATTATCGCCCTACGCTCACACCTGCGGAACTGGCCCAGGACCTCGGGCGCATTGTTGAAATCTTCATCGATAAGAGCCTGATGTACGTGAACTACACACGTGCAGATGTAGCCGCACTGGACTTACGCAATGGCTCGCAGAAATGGAGCCATCTCAAATTTCCGAATGGTGGCTCCTTCTCCGTCTCCAATGACACCCTCTATGTATCGGAGTTCTCCACAAAGGGATTACCTATCCTACATGCCATCGATGGCGCGACCGGGACTGAACGCTGGCACTTTGAGCGCGAGATGTGGGGAAATACGTCGCTCTCTGGTGCATACGTCGTCGATGGTGTTGTCTATAGCGGTGGGAACCCGCTCTATGCGCTGAATGCACGCACCGGCAAAAAACTCTGGGAACAGCGTCTTCCCGATAGATCCATATACTTCGATCAGCTCCGATTACTCAATGGTGTGCTGTATAGCAGTACCAGCGCAATCTTAGCTTTAGTAGGCGGGCAAGAAATTCCGCCTGATATCTACCGCGTCTACGCCTTTGACGCGAAAACAGGTAAGCAGCTGTGGCACTCCAGTCCGGGATACTACTTCCTGGACGAACTGGTGGATGGGGGAAAGAGCGTCCTTATCCAGGCAAATGATGTGCTAAAAGAGCATACCCTGCAAGCGCTCGATGCAAAAAATGGTAGGTTGCGCTGGCAGATCTCGCTGGTTACGAGGCCCTGTGAGCCCGCTGGATTCTGTTTCGCTCCCCAGGTACATGCCGACGAGAATCAACTTTATATCCTCGACGGTGAGCAACCATACAAGCTCCGGGTGTTTGACGTGCATACTGGAAAGCAACTGGCGCAACACCCCATCTCTATTCCCACGAAAGAAGGGATTGGCCCAAGCTTGCTGAGTAACGGAGTGCTCTACGTACGCTCCTGGGCGCATGAAGGAGGAGCATATGTCTCCGGCAGCAGCAACACATTCTGGCACTACGTCATCTATGCCATTCGCCTCACAAACGGCGCAACATCCTGGAAATATAATATAGGCTCACTCCTGGAGTACCAGGAACCAATTTCAGACCTGCTGCTTGCTCCATAAAAGGGGAGGCACAGCGGCGTGCGGTTCCCCGACACGGGGCGACGCAAGCGTCCCCCCTCCACACTGCTCCGCGCCCGCCCCTACGCGACGATAACCGCTTTCCCCAAACGCCTACCCCTGCATCTCCTGCTACATTCCAGGCCGTGCCAGTTTCTTTCTGATTGCGTTTATTGCATCGGCTACGGTACGTGATGCTTGCTGCAAGGGCAGGCGTTTGAGCCTGTGTGATAGGGCCATGGGTGCTATGGTGTAGACGTGTTCGGGTGTGACCTCTTCTACCCCGAGGTAGGCCGCATAGGTCTGGGCGGCCCGGCGCATCACGATATCTCCACGATGACCATCTACGTCGAGTTCAATGTTGATGAGAGCGATGAGTTCGGCAACGTGCCGGGGCACGGTGACTCGTTGTTCCGACCGGGCTGCTCGTGTAATGCGGGAGCGCAATTCTTGTTCAGCAGCAGCATATTCGGTGAGAAATGCCTGGGGTGCGGCCTCGAAGCGTTCACGCAGTTCGACGATCTCAATACGCTGTTGAATGTTATGAATAGATGTGATATCAATGCAGAGACCAAAGCGGTCGGTAAGCTGCGGACGTAACTCGCCCTCTTCGGGATTCATTGTACCCACCAGCATGAAGCGTGCCGGGTGGCTGAAAGAGACTCCTTCGCGTTCAACGATGTTGACCCCCATGGCAGCAGCGTCGAGCAGCACATCAACGACATAATCATCGAGCAGGTTTACTTCATCGACATAGAGAATACCCCGGTTCGCCTCAGCGAGGACACCTGGCTCGAAACGTCTCTGTCCCTCACGTAGTGCATGTTCAAGATCGAGGGTACCGACGACGCGATCCTCTGAGGCGTTGATGGGCAAATCCACAACGCGCATGCGGCGACGGGCTGCCGGTAGCGATTCGCCTTGCTCCAGGCGAGTTCGACAGGAATCGCACATTGCTGCTGGCTGATCAGGGGGACAAGAAAATGGACAGTCGCTTACTACGACTAATTCTGGTAGTACGGCAGCAAGTGCGCGCACTGCTGTCGATTTAGCTGTACCTTTCTCGCCGCGGATGAGTACGCCGCCGATAGCTGGTTGGATGGCATTGAGGAGGAGGGCCAGTTTCATCTCTTCCTGGCCTACGATGGCGCTGAAGGGGTATGTGTACATTTAGTGGCCTGTCTATAACTTACTACATCTCGATAAAAACCAGGTATGAGTACAACACTCTCAGATCTTTGCTCGTGTCACCCAGTAGTATACCAGATGTCGAGTTGGAGCGTTAAGATGCTTTTTCCTTAGACAGTATGCTATAATGGCCTCGACAGCAATTCAGAGAATGCAGTAGTGTCTGTGCTATGATCCAACCAAGAAAAAGGAGACCCGGCAGTTGACGGGCATTCTCTGAATTGCCGTCAGAGGTATATCAAGACGTTATCACGAAGGGATTACAGAGATGCAGGTTGCCTTTTTAGGTGGAGCGAGCGGTGTTGGAGCCAGTTGTCTTGCCATCGAACTGGCCGAACAGTGGTTTGTCGTCGATGCAGGGGTACGTGTGGATCACAAGGCGGACCCATTACCCGATCTAGCCCAGCTTGAGGGAAAGGATATACGGGCGATCTTTGTTACTCATGCCCATGCCGACCATATTGGTGCCCTGCCGCTGCTACATAGAGCCTTTCCTACGACGCCTATCTTTACCTCGCGGGGAACCGCCTTGCTGATGGAGGTTATGCTAGCCGATGCCTTGAAGATCATGGCGAAACGAGCGGTTGAAGAGATGGAGTTGCCGCTCTACCCAGAAGAATTGGTCTCAGGCATGCTCATGCAGGTGCGCCCCATGCCCATTGAGGAACCATTCACCGTACCAATGCTGCCGGGGATAACCATTCAAGCTAGCCGCGCCGGACACATCGCCGGAGCGGTAAGCCTTGGCTTTAGGGCTACCGGCGGTTCCATCGTCGTCTCCGGCGACATCAGCAGCACTCCACAGCGTACAGTGCTGGGGGCAACACCTCCACCACTCAAACACTGCGATCTGCTGGTCTTGGAAGCCACCTACGGCTCACGGCTCCATCCCAATCGACAGGCCGAGGAACAGCGGCTTGCACAGGCCGTCGCGGAAGGGCTGGCCCATGGTGGACATGTCCTCATTCCCTGTTTTGGACTGGGCAGAGGCCAGGAAATCCTTTTGCTTTTACAGGCGGCCCAGGAACAGGGCCAGATACCGGAGTTTCCCATCTATGTTGATGGCCTGGTAAGGCGCGTTTGCACAACCTATCAACTGCTGCCTGAATTTCTGACCCCGCGCCTACAGCGACAGATTCGCAAGGGATATCTCCCCTTCACCGGGCCAAACATCACCTTTGTACGTGATGAAAAGGAACGCGAACGTATCCTGGCTGGCCCGCCGGCCTGTATTCTCTCCAGTAGTGGAATGCTCACCGGTGGGCCGAGTGCCTGGTACGCGGCCCGTCTGGCTGCGAACCCCAATGCCTCTATTCTCATTACCGGCTACCAGGACGAGGAATCGCCCGGCAAGAAGCTGCTCGACCTGGCCGAACACAAGCAAAATACGTTGGAACTGGGGGGACAACAGGTACAGGTGCAGTGTTCTGTGGCCAAATATAGCTTGAGCGCACATGCCGACGGGGGTGAGCTCGCCAGTTATGCCTCTTCTCTCAATCCTCGCAGCGTTGCCCTTGTGCATGGCGATGAAGAGGCTCGCTTGGCCCTACGCAGTCTGCTGACAGGGACAGAGGTGCTGTTGCCCACCAACGGGACTAGCATGCTGATCGAGCAGAAGAGAGCGCGAGCGAGGCACTCTGTCTCAACTGAAGAGGCACCTGTCCAACTGCCGGCACTGCCGACAGGGGTTGGCGGCGGATGGCCATTTGAGTATCCCGATGTGGAGAAACTTTGGCGTGCCGTGGTAGAAGTGCCAACACTGCGTATCATCACAGCTCGTGAACTCGCGCTAGTCTGGTATGGCGAAGCCACCGAGGAGAACACGGAGAGCATTCTGGATATTTTCGCGCAGGACTATGAGCAACGCTACTTCATCCGGCAATCTGCCCTCGAAGAGGCCTATCGCATACGCGGACAACACGAAGAAGCTCCCGGCGACTTCCTGAGCGATCTGCCAGGAAGTGTCCTCTTGCTGCTCGTCAGCCCTGAAAGTGCCAAGCCTGCCATCTGTCGTTCCATTGGGCCTGGTGCGGCTGTTCAAGTACAGCTTCCCAAAGGGGTCTCACAAGAGCGCACGCGCTTTCCCTTTTCATCCATCCTAGAGGTGTTAGGACCTGCTCCGCTGGACCTGCAACAATCCAATGCAAAAGCCGGGACGTACCTGAATGACCTGGTCAAAACCATGCGGCGCATACGCCGCACCGTCTCGGCACATGACCTGGCTCGCAGGTGCCAGGAAAACGTCACGTACACACTGGGAGAACTCTGTGACGCCGCAGGCCTGTTCCCCCAGTCGCTGGAAGACCGGCTGGCCCTGGCAAAAGTACTGCAACAGCATCTGCGACTGTTCACCCAATCTCGTGGCGTTTTCGAGGGTGAGGGACTAACGCTCTATGAACTTGCCCCTGAGTGGCAAGAAGCCCTGGAAGAAGATGAAGAGTACGAACGGCCCGACCAGAACTGGATACTCTCTGTCATCGAAAACTACCTTGGCTCACCCACTGACCTCTACCGGCGCAGCGTCGATCCAGACACGGGAGCCGTCATCCTCTACTTCCACTTCCCAGTAGTGGCAGAGACGCGCTACGCGGAAGCTATCACTGCTGCCGCGGAGGAAACAGGCGTTCCCATTAGCATTGCGCCCAACGCCCATCAGGGTATCCTCGCCAAAACCGCTCACCAGTGCATTCCACAGGGCCTCACGGTGCAGGGAACACCTTCAATCTACCTTGATCGCAGCATTGTCTCGCTCAGCTGTATAGGGCGAGCAACCGAAGAGGAAATTACTTCGGCACAATCCCGGTTTTGTGAAGAGACGGGTTGGCAACTTGAGATAAAAGGAGCAATCATCTCCAAATCGGCACTGTCCGACGCAGCAAACGCATCGAATGAAATCAGCGCAGCTCAAAACGTGCCAACGTTGCCCAATCTTCCTGCCGTATCCTCACGAGCTCCAGAGGCAGCCACACCTGTTGGCGCAACACGAACGACGAGCTCGGCACCGATGAGCCAGCATGATGCCATTCAATTAGCGCAACGAATGTTAAGCGAGCTACCAGGCTATTATAAAGCAGGGGGAGAAGTAGCAACGACAACATTGCTGCTGCGCTTCTACTTTCCGCTGGTCGCACAAACACGCTACGCGGACGTGCTTGCCGAACTTGAAGCACAGACCGGGTGGCAGGTGCGGCTACATCAAACAACGCATCAACAAGCACTGATCGAGATGGCCCGCCGCCTGCTGCCGTCCGATCTTACCTGCGTTGGAGTACCCTCGCTGAACCTGGATCAACAGATGGTGATGGTGAATTACGTCGGACACGCCGCCCCCGAAGCTTTGCAGGATGCGCAACAGCAATTTTTAGCCGAGACGGGTTGGCACCTTCACCTGAGAGCTCCCGGCAAGAAAACAGTTACCTCTGGTCGGATGCTGCAAGGAGAAGCCATATCCCTCACCAGCGAGACATTCAAGGAGGTACCCGATTTTTATCGGGTTGGAGCCGATGCGAATAAAGGAATACTCTGGGTACACTTCCACTTCCCGAACCTGGCCAAGGAACGCTATGCGCAACAAATTGCAGACCTTGCCCACAAAACCGGTTGGAAGGTGTATCTCTATCCCTATGTACATCAAATGGCCTTGATCGAGGCCGCACGTCGCCTCCTTCCCAAAGGAGTGGTTGTGAATGGCAAGGCCTCGCTCTATCAAGATAGTCGCACCCTCACTCTGATATGCACCGGCTCTATCCCCGCCGAAGAGAGGGAAGACATCCAGCAGCAATTCTCCAGTGAAACAGGTTGGACATTGGATCTCCGGACGCCTGTTGAGGAATTCAACATTATGTCTGAGTCGTAACTATTACCTTAGCTGTATGAGGATGCAAGTCCAGGTGACTTGCATCCTCACGGGGAGGCTTTGCCCCCTGCCCCCTTCTGTGTTGTTAGTCGAACTCGATGACGCCACGAATGTTCTTGCCTGCGAGCATGTCGGCGTAGGCTTCGTTGATCTGATCGAGCGTGTAGGTCCTCGTAATCAACTCGTCCAGCTTAACTTTGCCTGCGTGATACATCGCGAGCATGGTGGGAATGTCGTTGCGCGGCTGCGAATCTCCGTAGAGCGTCCCCATAAGCGTCTTCTGGAATAGCACGAGGTCAAGTGGTGGTATCGGAATAGACTCGGCGGTAGCTGGCGTCAGGCCGATCACGACAACCGTGCCATTCTTGCCGGTACACGCATAGGCTTGCCCGATGGTGGCAGGAGTGGCGATAGCTTCAAAGGCGTAATCCACGCCAATACCCCATGTCAGGTCCTTAACCATCTGCACAACATCCTGGTTTTTCGCGTTGATGGTGTGGGTTGCCCCAAACTCTTTCGCCTTCTCCAGTTTAAAGTCGACCACATCGACTGCGATCACCATGCGCGCGCCGGCCAGATGAGCACCCTGGATAGCATTCATGCCGATACCGCCGCAGCCGATAACCATTACGGTGCTTCCCGGTTCGACCTTCGCACGATGGATGACCGCGCCAATGCCCGTCGGCACGCCACAGCCAACGAGTACAGCTTTATTAAGAGGGTAATAGTCTGCAACCTTGACCACTGACATGTCAGGAACGACAGTGCGTTCGCTGAAGGTGGAGATCACGCACATCTGGCCGACATCTTGCCCTTGTTCATTGTGCATGCGGAAGGTTCCATCAAGCTGGGGGCCCATCAAAATAGAGGCTCCCATATTGCAGAGATTGGTATGGCCCCTGGTGCAGTAGTAGCAAGTTCCACACGAGGGAATGAAGCTGAGGACAACATGGTCACCGGGTTTGACGCTGGTGACTCCAGACCCAACTTCCTCAACAATGCCTGCTCCCTCGTGGCCGAGCGCCATCGGCATGTAGCCAGGTAATTCACCTGTGACCAGGTGATAGTCGGAATGGCAGACGCCCGCTGCGACTATCTTTACCTGCACTTCGTGCTCTTTGGGTGGATCAAGCTCGATCTCTTCGATGCGGATGGATTCGCCAGGTGAATACAGAACTGCGGTTCGAGTCTTCATTGAAAGAACCTTTCTTTCTAAGAGCGTTTGCTCTAAAAAAATAGATACAACTGGTCAAAGACTACCTGTTCCAGGACGAAGAAGATGCGGTGTGGCAACAAATGCCGAATGCAATGTACGCTTCGTTCTAAGACTGCCTTTTTACCCCTTTCTCAGCAATAGAGTATCGTATGGCAAACAATACTGGTAATAGTCGGCGGCCAGAGCTTGAGCCAGCTCGCGGGATGGGCTCGGAACTTTCTCGCCTGCCTCGTTTGTCACTGTAGGGTAAGGGTTTGTATCGATCATGACCGCCGGTACCTGGCGTGCTGTGATCTCCTGGGCGACATTGAGCGCGTCACGGCGCGGAGTATCGTGGCGCATGTTGCCGGAGAGGTCGATATTTGCCAACCCATCGGTCAGGACGATCAAGATAGGTTTGGTGGTTGGGTCGCGCAGGCGTTCCGTTTCGGCGAGACGCAGCCCCTCCAGCAATCCTGTTGCTAGTGGCGTGCAGCCACCAATGTAAAGTTCTTCGACACTGCGGCGAGCGCGTGCGAAGTTGCGCGTGGGTGGCAGTACGACGCGGCCCTGAGCAAAGCGAAAGACCAGCATGGCAACACGGTCGCGCTTCTCATAGGCATTTTGCAGTAATGCCAGCAGGACACGTTTGGTTTTGGGCATCAATTGCCGTGCCATCACCGAATCGCTGCCATCAACCACGAGAATGAGCAGCGAACGAGTCTTGCGTTCGCGCACCTTCTGGCGTAAGTCCTCGGGGCGTAGTTCCAATTTGCCGCTGTTGATACGTCCACGCGCCTGCTGATAGGGAGCGGCTGCACGGATGGTAGCGGCGAAGGCGATATCGGTCACAGGTTTGGCCTGGCGGCTGCGTATGAAGCGTCCACTCCGTCGCGTTGTGAGTGAGAGGAAACGTCGTCCGGCCTCCTGTCGCGCCAGGCGGTCTCGCGCGACTGTGATCAGTGCCTGTACCTGTGCAACATCGTGTTCACCGCGCAGCCGGCGGCTTAGACCGGCAGCCCCTTCACGCTCGTCACCGCGTTTGTCCACGTCGATATCATCATCTATTGTCGCTATCTCTTCTGGTATGTCTACATCCATTGTTGCCGTGGGCAACTGATCGAGCGCCTGCGCAAGCTGTTGCAGATGTGCAGTGCCGGTGCGAGCTCTATGAGGAAGAGCCAGCCCTACAGCTTGCTCTATATCGGAGAGCTGTACTTCTGTGCGGTTGTCCCAGGTGGCCAGGGCACGAGCGGTACGCAGCAAGACGAGATCACCGCGATGTCCTTCAGCGTGTAATTGACGATCAACAAGCATAGCCACGACCTGGCGAAGATAAGTAGAAACTCGCACAGAAGGAAGGAATTGCTGTGCGTGCTTGATACGTTCGCGCAATACCTGCTCAGCTTCTGCCCATTGGGCGATAAAGCCGTCAGGAGATGCATCGTAGGCCAGCCGGCGCTCTACCACAAGGGCGCGAGTCTGGGGATCGCGCAGGTCTTCCGCTTCAACATAGAGTCCAATCCGATCAAGCAGTTGAGGACGTAGCATTCCCTCTTCTGGATTCATTGTGCCGATCGGCACGAAACGGGCAGGATGGACAGCCGAAATGTTATCCCGCTCGACACGATTGACCCCAAGGGCGGCAGCGTCAAGCAGCAGATCAACAATATGGTCATTGAGGAGGTTGATCTCGTCGACGTAAAGGAAACCTCGATTGGCTGCTGCTAACAGCCCTGGCACGAAATGGCTGATGCCGCTCGATAGCGCCGCCGCAAGATCGAAACTGCCTGCAACACGATCTTCGCTTGCATTGAGTGGGAGCGTTGCCAGGTGTACAGGACGTTGAGCAAAGGGGAGGGCTTCTTTGTGCTCGTAACGGGCCTGGCAGGTGCTGCACATCCATTGAGGTGCGGTTGGATCACAGAAGTAGGGGCAGTCAGCTACGCCCGTTATAGGGGGAAGCAGGTTAGTAAATGCGCGTACGGCGGTTGATTTGCCCGTGCCTCTACGTCCACAGATAAGGACCCCGCCGATCGATGGATCGATAGCGTTGAGGATGAGAGCGAGCCGCATTTGCTGCTGTCCGACTATGGCACTGAACGGGAATGTTGTCATTTTCCTGCTCTCGTGGTCGCTTCCATACTATGTTGGGTACACGTCATTATATATGTCGCTAAACCCAGGAATGTTGCATGCTATCACATCGATTGGTTTGCTGTCAAAAGATAGTTGCTTGCATAACCAGTTTAGCGCGTCAAATAGCCGGCATCTACGGGTAGGGCGCAGCCCGTCAGGTGACGAGCTTCGTCAGATGCCAGCCACAACACGGCCGCACTGATCGCCTCTGGTGGTAGAAGGTCGCGGTCAGAAAAGAGATTGAGTTGATTCATCAGTTCCAACATATGCTCGTAGGTTGCCGGTGGACCAGGGCCACCCGCGAATACATCATATAACGCCTGGTTACGGCACATGGCAGTATCCACGCTCGTCGGACACACAGCATTCACATTGATGTTATAGGGGGCCAGTTCGATAGCAAGCGTCTTGACGAGACCAAGTACGCCGTGTTTGGCAGCGACATAGTGCACCAGATTTCCCATACCCTTCAGTCCCGCCGTTGATGAGATACAAATAATTTTGCCGCTGCGCCTGCTGAGCATCTGCGGAATGGACACCTTGCACGTAATCCAGACGCCTTTGAGGTCGACATTCACGGTTTCATCCCATTGTTCTTCGGTCAATTCCCAGCTGGGCGCAAAAGAATAGAGGCCAGCGTTTGCTACCAGGATGTCGATGGGTCCGAGCTCGCGCTGCGCCCTATCTGCTAGCGTTTGCATAGCGGCAAGGTCGGTCACATCTACCTGTGCCGCGAGAACAGGACGCCCCATCTGCTCGATCTCGGAGGTAAGTGACGCTAATTCTTCGGGCTGTGCCAGTGGATAAGGAACGGTGCTGTACTGGCGACAGGCGTCACACAGCACAAGACGGGCTCCCTCACGAGCAAATGCAAGGGCGTGAGCGCGGCCCATACCATGAGCCGCACCTGTGATAAATACCGTGCGATCCTGGAAGCGCGAATTGGTAGAGTTAGTAGACGCCACAGATGCCATCGATGGTGAAATCTTCGATGATGAGTTCCTCTTCTATCTCTTCGTCTACTATCTCCTCGTCCAACTCTATAACACCGGTGGACTCCTCCGAGGTAGGGTTTTCTCTTTCGAAAGTCTGCTGGGAAATCTGTTCGGTGAATGCGGTTTCGCTGGTTGAGTGGATAGTGTCTGCCATCGAAATACCCTCACTGTGCTGTTGATTCCTACATATACCGTGTGTTAAGCATACCATCAGTTCCTGAGGAATACAAGGATACGGTCTTCAAAAGTCCTGAGTCGCGCCGGGCGTCTCTTGTAGGCCTTCTGAGAGTATGTTATCATACAACTACCTGCCGTTCCGCCAGCAAGGCCGACACGACAAGCATTAAGATCAGTCGCATTGTCCATCTAAGGAGGCATGCATGTCTCAATCCCCTGCATACTATCGACTCATTGCAGAAGTCAAGATTCGGCGCGAATCTTTTGGGGGGATTCTCTATAAGTACGGCTGTGCTGATAGGGGTTCCCTCTCCTTTATCAATTCACCCCAGCTGATCGAACTGCTGATCGCGGGCCAACAGCGGCATAATGGAGATGTCAGCGCTGCGATTGAGAGCAGTCGCTATTCTGAGATCAGCAAGCAGAAGTTATATAGCGCCCTCGACGATCTCGTGAAACGAGGCTACATCCAGGTACAGAGGTAGGCGTCCAACAGTCCCATATGTTCACATGAGAGGAGTTTTCCTGATGGCGGAACTCGTGCATTTTATGGAACGACCAGCTCGTTCTCCTGGCCAGAAAGCAGGCGCATTACATCCACTCGCCAAAGCAGCGATGCAGCAGACGGGAGAAATGGTTCCGCAAAAGAAGGGACATGGCTCCCAGCGTTTCCTGCAAGGCGGCCTTTCAGCGCCGATTACCGTCACATGGGAGATCACTGCGGCGTGTAATATTGCCTGCATCCATTGCCTCTCATCATCGGGACGCCGCCGCCCGCGCGAGTTGAAAAGGGAACAAGCGCTGGCGCTGGTCGATGAACTGGCAGATATGCAGGTTTTCCAGATTCACTTCGGAGGAGGCGAACCATTTATTTATCCTGGTATCTGGCAGGTACTCGAACGCTGTACGCTGCGCGGACTTGTCATGTGTATTAGCACCAATGGAACATTGATCACGGCGGAACGGGCCCGTCGCCTCAAGCAGTTTGACCCGCTCTATTTCCAGGTAAGCCTTGATGGTGGCGCACCACAGACAAACGATAGCATACGGGGGAAAGGCGTCTTCGAGCGTGCGCTGCGCGGCCTGGAACTGCTTGCGGCAGAGAATCATAGCCTGACGGTGAACAGTGTATTGACGCGCTATAGCTTCTATGAACTGGATCGCCTCTACGAGATCGCCACGAGCTTCAATGCGAGGCTGCGTGTAACCCGTTTGCGCCCTTCGGGACGCGGGCAAGATGTATGGGAAGATTTGCATCCAACAAGAGAGCAGTACCGCGAGTTTACAACCTGGTTGATGGCACACCCCGATGTGTTGACGGCGGATTCTTTCTTCCACCTCAACGCCTTTGGAACCAGGTTAGCAGGTCTTGATATGTGTGGGGCAGCGACAGCTACGTGTTGTGTCTGTCCAGAGGGTGAGGTTTATCCGTGCGCCTTCTTCCAGGCACCGGAGTTTGAGGCGGGAAACCTGCATACGCAGAGCTTCAGGGAGATCTGGCAAAGCTCGACGATATTTGATTACTATCGTAAAATGGGTGCAGGGGCCTGTTCCGGTTGTGGACAGTACGATGTTTGTCATGGCGGCTGCCCAGCCACGAAGTGGTTCGTGCACCAGAAGTTGAACATCAAAGACCCCGAATGTGTATTATAAACTGTTCAAGCTGAGAGGCGTGGCGAATCCTGCTACGCCTCTCCTGGAAGGAAACCTACACATGGCTGATACAGTGCCGCCTTCACTTTCTGCTCGACACCCCTTGGAACCCCTGACGTCCGAGGAGATTGCGGCGGCCGTCGCCATCGTACGCGCCGGGCAAGCCCGTGCCGAGCACATGCGCTTCGTGATGGTGAAGCTCCACGAGCCACCACCCGAGGTCGCACTTTCCTATAAACCGGGGGATTTCGTCCCACGCGAAGTCTTTCTGTCCTTGCTTGACAAGACGGATGGCAAGGGCGCAGCCTATGAGGCCATCGTCAATCTCACGGAGGGCGAGGTGAGCTCGTGGAAGCGGATAGAGGGTGTCCAGCCGAGCATCATCTTCGAAGAATTTTTCGCCTGTGAGGATGCGATCAAGGCAGACCCGGACTTACAGGCTGCGCTCGCCAGGCGGGGCATTACCGACCTCAGCCGCGTGCGTATCGACCCCTGGTCCGCGGGGAACTATGGCAAAACAGAGGAGATGACGGAGCGCATTCTCCGTACGACCACCCACTACCTGCTCGATCTCGAAGATCCGGAGGAAAACACCTATGCGCACCCGATCGCGGGACTGCACGTGGTCTTGAATCTCAATACCATGAAGGTCATTCGTGTCGATGACTTCGGCGCTGTCCCCATCCCCCAACAGCCGGGGAACTACCTGCCGAAGGACGTGGGACAGCTGCGTACCGATCTCAAGCCGATCGAAATCACGCAGCCCGAGGGCCCCAGCTTTAGCGTGGAGGGCCACAAGGTACGCTGGCAGAAGTGGGAGTTCCGCGTAGGCTTTTCCCCGCGTGAGGGGCTGATTCTCCACCACATTTTTTATGATGGCCGGCCCCTCTTCCGCAGCGTGCGGCTTGCCGAGATGGTTGTGCCGTACGGGGACCCGAGCCCGTCCCACGGCCGCCAGAACGCTTTCGACGTGGGGGAGTATGGTGTCGGCTGGCTTGCCAACTCGCTCGAACTGGGGTGTGACTGCCTCGGCGTCATTCATTACTTCGATGCGTATATGACGGAGAACGACGGGAGCGTGCGCACGCTGGCAAACGCGGTGTGCATGCACGAGGAGGATGACGGCATACTGTGGAAGCACTGGAACTACCGCACAGGGCACACGGAGGTCCGGCGCTCGCGCAGGCTGGTGGTCTCGTTCATTGCCACGGTCGGCATCTACGAATATGGCTTCTTCTGGTACTTCCGGCAGGATGGCAGCCTGGAGATGGACGTCAAGCTGACCGGTATCATGAATACCGGGGCGGTTCAGCCAGGAGAGAGGCCCGCATACGGTACCCTGCTCAACCAGGATGGGCTATACGCACCGAATCACCAGCACTTTTTCTGCTTCCGGCTGGAGCCGATGATCGATGGGCTGTACAACTCCGTGGTGGAGACGAATACCGTACTCGAGGAAAAGGAGACCCCCTTCGGCAATGCATTTAAGGTAGAGAGCCAGGTGCTCAGGACCGAGGATGAGGCGCAGCGCGACGTGAATCCTTTCTCATCGCGCAGGTGGAAAATCGTCAATCCGGGTGTACGCAACCCGAACAACGGGGACCCTGTCGCCTACGAACTGGTCCCCCATGACAACGTGCTTCCCTTTGCCAGGCCCGAATCCAGCTTCATGCGGCGGGCAGGCTTCACGGGACATCATCTTTGGGTGACACCGTATCATCCCGGTGAGCTTTACCCGGC
>Ga0207646_10001938_pt1 | contig 24818 bp, 23 predicted proteins | sample KBSK5502metaG_FD_184343 | JGI IMG/M metagenome (GOLD analysis project Ga0207646, IMG submission 184343) | Corn, switchgrass and miscanthus rhizosphere microbial communities from Kellogg Biological Station, Michigan, USA - KBS K5-50-2 metaG... | ecosystem: Host-associated > Plants > Roots >...
TTTCCCCCCTTGTAATGCGAGCAGCCCCGCCAAGATCACGAAGAGAACGAGCCCCAGAGACGAGTGACCGCGGTCAGTGTCGGGCAATGTCGAGGTCGAAGGCAACCGCGGCGAGACGTTTGCGAAGGCGATGGACTGATCCGCGGCGTTGATGGCGATCGTGGCCGACGCCTTGCCATCCTTCACCGGACCGGCGGTCCCGATGCGATGCCCGACGGCAAGCCACTTGGTCATGTCGCACGGGCTCATGCATGAGACCTCGGTGACCGTGTAGTCGCCGAATGCGAGGTCTTCGACCACGGCCTGACCGTTCAGATCGGTCGTCACCACGCGCATCTCACCCGTCGCGTTGTTCTTGACCATGAAGGTCCAGCCAGCCAGGTTGGGCTCGCCGCTGTCCTGCAGCGCGTTCGCGTTGTTGTCCGAGAACTTGGTGATCGTGAGGCGACCCGCCGCCGTCGCCGGCACGCAGTTCACGTCTTCCAATGCCTGATTGCTCTGGATCGAGCCGGCGCCGAACTGCACGGTCGCGACGTTCGTGACGCGCTGCCCACAGTTGTCGTTGCGGCCAGCGGCCGTGGCACGCCCGAGGACCACCGCCCTGATGTGCACGTGGCGGCTCTGGCCCGGTGAAAGCACCCCGAAGCTGCAGGTCAAGGTCGCGTTGGGAAGCGTGCATCCGTTATCCGAGCCGGCCTGGTCGATGGTCCAGACCATGCCGGCAGTCCCGGCGTTGCCGGCGGGGGTCGAGGGATTCGCACCCGTGACGGGCATGTCCGTGAGCGTTGCTGACGTGCTGACCGGCCCGACGTTGGTGACGGTGATGGTGAAGCCGACGGTCGCCGAGGTCGACGCCGATGCGGTCACGAACGGAGCGTCGGCGCTCTTCGAGATGGTGAGCTGTGGTGACTGCGGCGTGGGCGGTGGGCAGGCCACCAGTGAGGTCGTGGCGCTCGCGGCGACGCCCTCGTTGGCGTTGGCGGTCGCGGTCGCGGTGTTCGTGTAGGTGGCGCCGCATGACGATGCGCTCGTTGTGCTCATCACGTGGACGTGCTTGCTCGCGCCAGGCGCGATGCTCTGGTAGTTGCAGGTGAGGGTCCCGGAGCCGATCGCGCAGCCCGAGTCCGATCCTGCGGCGTCGATCATCCAACTGATGCCGGTACCGGTCGGCAGGGCATCAGTGACCTGGACGTTCGTCGCTGTGGCGTTGCCGTTGTTGCTGACGGTGACGACGAACCCGATCATGCTGCCGGCCGCCACGGAGGCGGCATCGGCCGTCTTCACGAGCGCGAGTGAGCTCGCGCAGTTCACGACGACGGATGCCGAGGCGATGTTGTCGGCGGCGTTGCTGTCGCCGGACGCGGTGACCGTTGCGCTGTTCCTTAGCGCCGGGCAGTCCTGAGCGGTCGTCGTGCGGCTCAGCGTGACGGTCTTGGTCGCGCCCGAAGCCATCGTGCCGAAGGTGCAGCTAAGCGTCCCGCTGGCGATTCCGCACTCCGCGGCGTTTGAGCCGCCGAGTGTCCACGTGCCGGCCGGGAGCGAATCGCTGACGGCCACGTTGGTCGAGGGGCCCGTCCCGCCGGCGGTGACGACGATCGTGAACGTCGCCGAGCCGCCCGCGCTGACAGCAGCGCTCCCGGACTTGGCGATCGAGACGTTGGGCTGGCAGGTAACCGCGATCTGTGCGGTCGCGGTGTTGTTCTCCGAGTTGGTGTCGCCGGTCGCGCTGACCGTCGCGGTGTTGGCGATCCCGTTCGGGCAATCGCCTTCCGCGGTCGTCCGGCTGACGGTGATGGAGCGCGAGCTCCCCTGAGCGAGCGTGCCGAAGTCGCACGAGAGAGCGTTAGCGGCGAGGGTGCAGCTGGCGGCGTCCGTGCCAGCGAGGCTCCACGTCCCAGCGGGAAGTGAGTCGCTCAGCGTGACGTTGCTCGAGCTGCCGGTGCCGCCGGCCGAGACGGTGATCGTGAAGGTCGCGGTGCCGCCCGCCACGACGGGGCCGTTCCCGGACTTCGCAATGGACACGTCCGGCTGGCAGTTCACGGTGACCGCTGCGGTCGCCGCGCCTCCGCCGTCGTTGGTGGTCGAGGCGGTCGCGTGGTTCGACACGGTGCCGCACGTGGCAGCGGTCGTCGGGCTGACCAGATGAACGTGCTTGCTCGCTGTCGGCGCAAGACTGCCGAAGCTGCAGGAGAGTGTGCCGGAGGCGATCGTGCAGCCGGCGTCGGAACCTGCCGCATCGAGCGTCCACAACGTGCCGCCGTTCGTCGGCAGCGTGTCGGTCACCGAGACCCCCGTCGCGGTGCCCACGCCGTTGTTCGTCACAGTGATGAGGAATCCGATCGGCTGTCCGGCGTTCACTGTCCCGGCGTCGGCCGTCTTGGTTACGACGACATCGCCGCACCGGACCGCGACCGTCGCGGTCGAGCTGTTGTTGTTGGGGTTGCTGTCGACGGTGGCGGCCACAGTCGCGGTGTTCGAAAGTCCGGTCGGGCAGTCGGTCCTGCTCGTCGTCGCCGTCAGCGTGACGGACTTCGTGGTCCCGGACGCCATCGTGCCGAACGTGCATGTGAGTACCGCCGCCGCCGGGTTCGGCGAGCACGCCGATGCGTCGGCGCCGCTCACGGCCCAGCTCAGACCGGTGCCGCTCAAGTCGTCAGTGAGGACGACGCCCGTTGAGCTTCCCGTGCCGCCCGCCGTCACGACGATGTCGAAGATCGCGGCCGACCCGGCGTCTACGGAGGCGGCGCGCGCACTCTTGCTGATCGAAACGTCGGGGCAGTTGACGGTGACCGATGCGCTCGCCGGACCCGCGCTGTTAGCGCCGGCGATGACGCCCGCGCTGTTGCTGACCGTTCCGCACGTCGCGGCGGTGGTCGGTGACGTGACGTGGACGGTGAAGTTAGAGGCCGAAGCGAGGCTCGCCTTGGTGCAGGTGAGGACCCCGGTGGCGATGCCGCACGTCGGCGTTCCCGTCGTGCCCGCGACCGTCCAGCTGAGGCCCGCGTTCGTCGGCAGCGTGTCGGTCATCACGACGTTGGTGGCGCTGCCGGCGCCGGTGTTGCTCACTGTGACGGTGAAGCCGATCGGCGATCCAGCGGTCACCGTGGCCGCATCCGCGGTCTTGGCGATCGCGAGGGCCGGTGCGAGGACCGCGCCCGACATGATCTGGTTGTCACGATTTCCGATCGATGCGCCGTCCGCGAGGTCCCACTTGATGTGATAGGGGCCGCCGCTGACGCTCCCGGCGCCCAGCCCGATCCCCCATCCGCGGGGCCCCGTCGATGGCGCGAGGTGACCCCCGAAGAGGAGCTGGACCTTGCGCTCGCTGGCGCTCGCGGGGACGTCGTAGGTGACGGTGACCGTCGCCAGGTCGTCGCCGGAACACGGCGTCGTGGCCGTCGTGCAGTCGTGCGTGATGGCGCTGCTGGCGGTCAGCGTGCCGCCGTACATGGTCCAAGCCCGTCCACCGAGCTCGTGCCCGGCCGCGAGCGGATCGGCGACCATCGCCAACGTGGTCGCGGCACCGGCCACGACATCGGCAGCGTTAAGACCCTGGGAACGGTCGGCCGCCGTCTGCGTCGTGTTCCAGGTCGCCAGGGAGTCGTACGCGTTGATGCCGCCCTTCTTCGTCTGATAGCGGAAGGTCAACGTCGCTCCGGCGAATGCGGCTCCAGCCGGATAGGAGACCTCCGCGCGCTGCGGCGTCACCTGGTCCTCGGCGTAGTGGGAGTTGTTGGGATTCAGGATCCCGTTTATCCAGCCACCTGGGCACGAGGTGCTGACGCTCGGCGGTTGATCGTTCGAGCACTGCGCGTAATCGACGAAGCCCACCGGCGGGACCGCGGCGGATGCCGCGCCACCGAGGAATGCAAGATTGACCGACGAAAAGAGCAACGCAAGGATCACGATGGACACCGAGCGCCCTACAACACGATTCATGAAAACCGACACCCCTTCACCCACCACTTGCGCTCACCCCAGAGGGCCGCGCGTTCCGTTCGCAAAGTTAGGAACCCTGGGCCAAACCGGGAATCCTTGTTAGTCGGTACAGCCACTCGTCGTACGGGAAAACCTGTAGAAGAACGCTCCCGCCGTCGAGTGTCTTAGTGGCCTGAGCGAAGAGGTCGATGAAGCGCGGAACAGCGGGGCCGAGGATGACCACGAAGAGAGCCGGGAAGATCAGACCGACCATCGGGAAGAGCATCTTCACCGGAGCTTTCCGGGCGGACTCTTCGGCGCGCTGGCGCCGGCGCGTCCGCATCTCGAGCGCTTGATCGTGGAGAACTCGCGATATCGGCACGCCGAGCGAGTCGGCTTGGATGACGGCGTTGGTGAAGCGCGCCACGTCCGGCACGCCAGTGCGCTGGGCGAGCGCACGCAAGGCTTCGCGACGATCGCGACCCATACGGAATTCGGTGAGCAGGATGCGTAAGTCATCCGAGAACGGGCTGTCCCATCGCTGGACGACCTGAGCGACCGCACCGTCGAAGGTCATTCCCGCCCGCGCCGAGAGCGCGAGCATGTCCAGCGCGGATGGAAGCGCGCGGAGAATGCGTCGCTTGCGCGTGCCGACGGCCCGCGAGAGCAGCAGGCCGGGAACCAGATAACCGAAGAAGAGACCGATGAGGCCGACGAGCAGCATGAGCACGAGATTCCGCTGCGTTGCGCCGGCGGCGGCCGCGAAGAGGGCACCGCAGACCATGGCGAGGCCGATGCGGAGCCCGAGGAATCCCGCCGGATCCATTCCGAGCGGATCACCCGCTTGCGCGAGCTTCTGACGAGCGTTGTCCGCCATCGAAGCGGGAGCGATCCGTGCGAAGGGCCGCGTGAGCCGTGAAATCAGTGGAAGGACCACGCGCAGCCAGATCGAGCGTCCTTGTGTCCGATCGACCGGCCCGGCGTCCATCGTGAGGGTGCCGATGCGACGACGCTCGAGAGATTCGAGCGAGATCGTCGTCGAGATAGTGAAGACCCACAGCAAGAGACAGAGAGCCGAGGCGGTGCCGAGGAGTCCCACGAGCTCCGCGCTGTACGGGCCTTCGCCTGGGTTTGGTACAACGACCGCCGCCGGTACGGCCGGCACCGCCGGGACCTCCTTCACCGCAACAGGTTCCGTCGCGGAGGGCGGGGCCACGACACCATGCCCGGGTGGCACCGCGAAGGTGGTCGTGGCGGTCGCCACCACGGACCCCGACGTGACGACGAGAACGGTGACCGACATCGTCGTTCCTTCGGCCACGGCGCGAACGGTGGAGCGATAGCTCACGACGTACTGCGCCGAGATCAGCTGGGCGAGGCCGGCGTAGATACCGGCGAGCTGTTCGGAGCTGGGCGCGACGTACGTCTGCCCGCCACTGCTTCCGTCAGCGAGGGCCTGCAGGACGGGACGATCGAGGCTGGTGCCGAGCCCGACCACGTAGAGCGGGTAGCCCTGGCCTCGGAGGCGATCGGTCACCGCGGCGAGCGTCAGTCGGCTCGAGTTGTCCTGGCCGTCGGTGAGCAGCACGATCGCGCGGCGCGTCTGGACCGGGACGCTGCTCAAAACATCCACGGCCGCGGCGACCGCGTCGAAGATCGCGGTATTGCCGCCGGCCGATGCCGCGTTGGTGCTCGCGATCAACGCGTCCTTGTCCGAGGTGAGGCCGCGCGCGACCGACACGGTGGCGCTGAAGGTGATGATCGCGCCCTGGTCGGTCGGCTTGAGCGTTTCGATGAGCGTGCGCATCGCCGCTTTCGCATCCGCGATCGGCTTCCCCGACATGCTGCCGGATGTGTCGAGCGCCAATGCGAGCGCTATGGGCGCGAGCTTCGTCGACGTCTCAATCGAGGGACTTTGCGGACGTCCGTCCTCGCTGACCACGATCGAGCTCGGGTCTATGCCGCTCACGGGTCGTTGCTGCCCATCCACGAGCGACGCGACGACCTTGACGTTCGGGAAATTCGACGGGTCGACCTGCGTGATCTGCACGCGGAGCGGATCGTCTGCGTAGGCCGCGCCTGGAAAGATCCCGACGACCGCGAGCGCGAGCGCGAGCGACAGCACGCCCCGGAGCCGCTTAGACATCGATCGACGCCATCCGACGCATGGTCAGGAACCCGACGATCACCATCAAAACGGCGCCGACCGCCGCGAACCGCAGCTTTCCCTCGAGGAGGAGGCTTATGTAGTCGCGGCTGATGAAGTACAGCGCGACTGCCACGAAGACCGGCAGCAGCGCCAGGATGTAGGCGGAGTAGCGCTGCTGCGCGGTCAGCGCCCGAATGTCGCCCTCGATGCGGGCGCGTTCGCGCAAGGTCAAGGCCATGTCGTCAAGGATCTCGGACAGCGATCCGCCGACCTGGTGCTGCACATTGATCGCGGTCACGATCAGATCCAGATCCTCTGACGGGAACCGCTCAGCCATTCGGTCGAGCGCCTCGTCCTGCGATGCCCCGACGCCCATCTCCCGCACGACCTGCTGCATCGCCTCGCGCGTGGGTTCGATCGACTCGTGCGCGACCTGTTCGAAGCCCTGAAGGAGGCTGTGACCCGCGCGCACCGTGCTCGCCAGAAGCGCCACGGTGTCGGGCAGCTGATCGCGAAATGCGGCCTGACGACGACCGTGGCGGAAGCGGATGAAGAGGAGCGGTAGCATTCCGGCAAGGAACGCCGCGACGAGCGCGGGCACCGGACCCCACAGGACCACCGCCATGAATCCGGCCGAAGCAGCCAGGATGACCGTCGCCCCTACGACCTCCCCCGCGGTGAGATCGAGCGCCGCGCGGTCGAGGCGCACCTCGAAGAAATGGAGTAACGGGTTGCTGGTCGCTCGCGGACCGGTCCGAAGGCCCCGCGACCGACGGCGGCCCCCGAGATCGAGGGCCGTGCCGTTCGTGAAGGACGCGAGCGCACCCACCCGGCGACGGAGATCACGACTCCGCACGTACGCGGGTATCCAGAGCCCGAGCAGAAGCGTCAGAACGGTCGACACGCCCAGAACGACCACCAGCGCCGGGCTGGGAGTGATCACGCGCCGATCTCACTCGGTTCGGCGTAGCCGAACCACGCCGACGGAAGCTGGATGCCGCGGCCTGCAAGCCGGTCGGTGAGCGCCGGACGAATGCCCGTCGGGCGCAGGTCGGTGCGCAATCTTTCGACTCCGCTCCGCGTGTCGATCGCGAAGATGTCCTGCATGGTGATGATGTCGCCCTCGAGCCCACGCACTTCGCTCACCTGAGTCACTCTCCGCGCGCCGTCCTGCATGCGCTCCACGAAGACGACAAGGTCGATCGCGGCCACGATCTGCTCGCGGATCGCGCGCAGCGGCAGATCGGCCCCACTCATGAGCACCATCGTTTCGATACGCGAGAGGGCGTCGCGCGGTCCGTTCGAGTGGATCGTGGTGAGCGACCCATCGTGTCCGGTGTTCATGGCCTGGAGCATGTCGAGCGCCTCCGGACCGCGGCACTCTCCGATGATCACGCGATCGGGACGCATACGGAGCGCATTCCGGAACAGGTCGCGGATTGCGACCTCGCCGCGGCCCTCAGCGTTCGGCGGCCGGCTCTCGAGCGTCAGCACGTGGAGCTGCTGCAGCTGAAGCTCGGCGGCATCCTCGATCGTCACGATTCGTTCGCGCTCGGAGATGAAGTTGGAGAGCGTGTTGAGGAAGGTCGTCTTTCCGGCGCCGCTACCGCCGGCAACGACCACATTCATCCGACCCTTCACGCTCGCGGCGAGGAACTGCAGAGCCTCGGCCGTGAGCGTTCCGTTCTTGAGCAGCTCCATCGGACCGTATGGCACCTTGCGGAACTTCCGGATCGTGAGCGTCGGCCCGACCAGCGACAGCGGAGGAATGATGGCGTTCACGCGGCTGCCGTCCGGCAGCCGTGCATCGACCATCGGACTGGACTCGTCGCAGCGCCGTCCGAGCGGCGCGACGATCCGCTGGATCACGCGCAGGACGTGATCCTCGTCGCTGAATGTGATGTCGGTCAGGTGCAGCTTGCCTTCGCGCTCGACCCAGACCTGCTTGGCGCCGTTCACCATGACTTCCGACACGTTGTCGTCGGCAAGAACGTCCTGGATCGGCCCGTATCCAACGACCTCCGCCAGGACCGCGTCCTGCAGGCGCAGCCGGTCGGTGCGACTGAGCGAGACCTTCTCTTCGTCCAGCGCCGCGGGGAATTGGTCATTGATCAGGGCTCGGACCGATTCGGAGCTCGCCGTATCGATGGAACGCCCGATGCTCGCCGCGAGGCGCGCGTGAATCCGTGTCACGAGCTGGCTCTCGGCCTCGTCGCGGAGGCGGCTGATCTTCAAGATCTCCGGTGTCCATCGCTCCCCGAGCGGGATGGCCTGCGGCTTGTTCGCCGACGGGCGAATGGGTTCGGGCTCGGTGCGCGTCCGGCCGGCCGGTGATCGAAGAATGCTCATGACGTTCTCCTATTCGATGTTCGACGGCGTCATCGCGCCGGTCGCTCGCGGGATCGCTACTGGAGCCTGCTTCGTGATGATCGCCGCGAGGTCGTGATAGTTGCGAGCGATCTTCACGTGAAGACGTGTGTCGAGGAGCGAAACGCCCCGATTGATCGCGTCGGTCACGCTTACACCTTCGCTCGGTATGGTCGCCGCGATGGGGCGGCCGACTGCCTTCGTCATGTCCTCACGCGACAGGCCCGTCTTCCCCGGAAAGCGGTTCGCGACCACGAGCACCTTCTCATCGAGCTGAACGTCCGGTCGGGCCGAGTTGAGAACGCGCTGCAGGTTTCTGAGCGCGGGAAGCTCCGGCGTCGTCACGAGCAGCACACGGTCCGCCGCGCGGAGGACTCCGACGGTCAGCTCCTCGAAACTCGACCAGAGATCGCAGACGATGTAGTCAAAGAACGGTCGAAGCTGTTCGAGCAGCCGGATCACCTCATCGGGATCGATGGTCGGGACGACGTCCAGATCGTCCGGCGCGACGAGGACGCGCAGCCCCGAGGCGTGCTTCACGAAGGTCTCGTCGATCAGCTCCAGGGCCAGTTCGTCGTGACCGATGAGCTCCGCGATGCTGTTGGCGCTGTGAAGGTCGAGGACGGCGCCGACGTCGCCGAACTGAAGATCGAGATCGATGAGAGCCACCCGGGCATTCGCGCGCGACGCCAGGGCGACCGCCAGGTTCGTGGCCGTCGTCGTCGTTCCGACGCCGCCCTTGGGGCTATAGACGGCGAGGAGACGACCGCGCTTCGCGGGTGCGACACGTGGTCGTGCCTGCGCGACGCTCCGCGCGTTCTCGACGACCTCGCGGACCGTCGACACGAGGTCCTCGACCCCATATGGCTTCATGAGGAACCCGCGCGCGCCCGCGGCGACCGCCCGCGACATCAGCGCCGGAGGCGCACCCGCGCCGGTGACGATGACATAGGTGTCGGGGCAGCTCCCGGCGAGCTTTCGAATGGTCCCAGGCACGTCCCGACTGGCGGCGACGTCCAGCACGACCACATCCGGGGTGATCGAGAGGAGAGTCGGCAGCGCCTGGTCGGCGGTCGCATGAGATCCAAGCAGCCGCAGGCCGCTCGCCGGAATGGCGGCGCGCAAATGCGCCACCAGCTCCTGGTCGGGGTCGACGACGTGAATCCCGAGGACGTTCTCGGTCACCGGCGGAGGCCATAGGTCGAGACGACGTAGCCAAGATCGACGCCCGTCGTCTTTGCGACATCGCTCTCGCTTCTGGAGCGGATCGCGAGATCGATCGTCGCCTGCGAGTCTCTGAGGAACTTGAGCACCAACGCGACCTGGTGATCGACGGCGAACACGAGCGCGGTCGCGCGCTGAGGCTGCGCGGACGTCGGGCCAAGGATGTCCAGCACCTCGAGGTTTTGGACCGTCGTCTGGCTCACCTTTGCGTTCTCGCCCGTTCCGGCGATGACGCTGGCGAGCACGTCGACCTTGTCACCGATGTGGACGAGGCCGGCCACGGTGAGCGGGTCCGTCGTCGGGAACGCCACCATGACAAACCCCTTCTGGACCGTCAGGGACGCCGAGCGGTCGCCTTCCGCCGTGCTCAGCTGAGCTTGGACGATCGCCTGGCCACGCGCGATGGGCGAGATGGTCGTCTGTCCGATCGCATCCGCGTCATTGGTGATCGCACCCGCGGGCACGAGGTCAAGCGGGTAGGCCTTATGCATCACCGCATCGGGTGTGATGATCACGCGGACGGGCAGATCGGCCTTGGCGACGAGGATGTCCATCGTCTGCGTCAGGCCGCCGCGTGCCGTGCCGCCGGTCGGACCCGCTTGCTGGGCCAAGCCGTACAGCGCAAAGCCGGTGAGGCCCGCCAGCACGAGTCCGATCGCGAGAAAAATCCAAGCTCTTGTGTCACGCATAACCATCACGCTTCCCTTCGCTCGCATCTATCGCTTCTCTCACTCGTGCTCTCATCGATTGGTGTCCGTCGTCGACGTCGACTGGAAATACGCGTCGCTCCCGCTTGCGCCGCACGGCGCGGGCGAGACTGCCGGGAAGAACCGGCCGATGAAGGTCACCGCCGACCACGGAAAGCACACCGACACCTGCACCGGTACGGCGTTCGGTGCAGGACTCGAAGCCGGGACTCCTCCGAGCGGCCACGGTACGAACGTCGAGCCGTTGTAGTAGGAGCTCGTGACCACGACTTTCGTTTCGTCGAGCGGGACGACGCGCGTGCGCACCGCGTTCACGATCGCGGACGGCGCGGCGGTCGGGTGAAGGATCGCGTAATGCGATCCTTCACGCGCGGCATTGCTCACGGTCACGTAGGCATTCACCGCGCGGCCGAGGTCGAGGATGCCGACGACCACAAGGAGCAGTACCGGAGCGACGAGCGCGAATTCCACGACCGACGTCCCTTCCTCACCACGACCCCACCCCCACTTCCTCATTGCGCGATCACTTGAGCACCGGGAACGTGGCCTGCGCGCGCAGCGCGATGGGGTCCGTTCCGATGATCCGACCGACGAGATAGGCCGAGATCAGCTCGAAGTTGTACGTCACCGTCACCGTGATATCGGGTCCTCCCGCGGTCGGAGGAGATGGCGAGACCGTGGTCGACAAGCCGGGGCAGGTGGCTGTCGCGCTGTAGGAAACGAAGCCCGTCTCGTTGCAAACCTTGTAGCCGATCGTCGTAGCGGTGGCGCCGGCTCCGGCGTTCCTCGCGGCGTATTCGGCTCCGGCCCGCGCGGCGTTGGCGATAGCAGTCGTGTAGTAGAAAGCCCGCCCGAAGTCGGCAAGGCCGAGGAGGATCAGGAGGAGCACAGGCAGAGCCAGAGCAAACTCGACCAGGCTTTGCCCACCCTGCTCTGCCATCAAACCAATCCCTTCCCGTCCACCCATACCGATGACTGCCCCCTACGTTCTGACCACCGCAACTCTAGGAATCACCAATCACCGCCAGCAATACCGAAAAAGGCGCGGACTCTCATGAATTCAGATAGCGGACGGTCGCTTGTTAGGAAGATGCTCCCTGTCGCGCGACCGCGACGAGTTGGCTGCGCGTTCTGGTCTTGGAACGGCGTAGCGCGTTCTGGACATGTTTGTGAGCTGTCGATTCGCTGATGCGAAGCCGCGTCGCGATCTCGCGGTCGGTCGCGCCCTGCGCGATCAGATCCACGATCTGACGCTGCCGCGGCGTCAGCGCGATCGGTGTCTCGCCTTCGGAGTTACCCATCGGGAGAAAGCTCAGAAGTTGGAAGAGCCCGGTCAGCGCGGAACGCGGGAACGCGACCTCGCCCTGGCTGACCGCCCGAACGGTCCGCGCGAGGGCCATCGGATCAGCGGCACGACTTACGAAGCCACGAAACCCGATGCGAGCGGCAGTTGCGGGATCCGCGCCATCGGAAACAATCGCGACGGCCGGGACAACTCGGGCGATACGTGTGACCTGCGTCTGGAAGGTGGAGTCTTCGAGCTCGTTCGGGCCGCATCCCACGAGCACGGCGTCGTACTGGGCGAGCAGGCCCAGGTTCACCTGCTCGACATGGGGAACGAGCGCCATGACGTCCACCGGGCACTCGCCGAGGCGCGGGTACGCGGTGCCGACCTCAGCGGAATCGATAACGCAGACATGGAGGTCTGCGCTTAGGTCGCGATCCAACACTCTTCCCCCAACTCGTGCCTCGCCTGACTCTGCTCGTACGCTGTGCAAGGATTCGCACCATTTGTTCGGCCTGTCAATCCCGTAAGTGACTATCTACTCTCCCTCAACTACGTGACGTACTTGTTCCTATGTATTCTGTTTCGGCCCAGGAGGTCCGGGGACGATTTTTGGACCCAGAGTGCTAGGTATTGCGGCTGGGGCGCTCGGGGGGACTACTAGTTTTCTTTGAAGAACTTAGACGTCGAAGAGTCCCTTCAGGACGAAACCCGAGCCACCGGCTTTGTGGTGGTCGATCGGCGTGGGACGGTCTTCGGTTTGCTCCGCAACCTTCAGCTTCCAGTCGCGCTCTGGCGCACGACGCGAATGCCGCGCGAAGAAGAGCTTTCGAATCTGAACGTCATCCTCTATGTCGCTGACGATCGCCTCGCGTGGGAAGAGATTAGAGAGCTCGGCCGCACGTGGCCGACGATCGTCGTGACCGAGCACGCGAGCGCCGCGGACGCGAGCGACGCCCTCCGGTCGGGAGCGTTCGGATACATCGATGTGAACGGTTCGGCGGAGGGCCTGCGCCGCACGTTGCTGGGCGCGCTCCGCGGAGAGTCCGCGTTCAGCCGCGAGATCCTTGGCAGATGGCTACGCGAGGGTCAGTCGACGCCGCGACCCGGTCAAGCTGTGCGGGCCGATCGGCTCACCGCGCGTCAGCGCGAGATCATCGCGCTCATCGCTGCGGGTGCGACGGACAAGGAGGTCGGTTCCGCTCTCGGGATCCGCACCGCGACCGCGCAGAAACATGTCGCGAACCTGCTGCGCCGGCTCGGCGTGCCGAATCGCGCGGCCGCCGTCGGGCTTCTGATCAAGGACGGCCAGCAGTTTGCGCCGGCGCCGCTTCGGGGTAAGCGACGACGATGAAGCGAGGGTCGCCAGGATTTGGACCCGTCGATGTCTGCAGCGTCAGCCGCTCGTCGCCGTTCGGATCGAGCCAGTGCGCATCCGTCGGATTGACCCGCGGCGCGATAAGCGCCACACGATACGAACGCCGCGCGCCATCATCCGGGCGATAGATCACGACCTCGTCGCCGAGCTTCGCTCCCCACAGCGATAGGAACATGCCCGTGCGCGCGTGCGCGTAGATAAAGGTGTTACCGCCTTCGCCGGGCAGACGACTCGACGGAAATACAAAGGCGACATTTTCGGGTGTCGCGCCCGCGAAACCCTCGCGAGGAACGTCTCGCGCGATCTCTCCAAGCTCGAGGGGAAGATCGATGCCCAGCCGCGGGACCGCGATGCGCGATCCAGCGATCGTGACCGGCTTTGGGGTCGCGACCTCTCGGGGCGGTTCCGCGGTCGGCTGAGCCGTGAACGCGGGGAGGCTCGGGATGACAACGACGTCCGCCGACGATGCCGTATCGGGCACCGGGTCCGGTGGCGACACGACGACGACCGACAGCGCGAGACCGACCGCGAGACCGATCGCGATCGTGGCAGCACCGCGCCACGCCGAGCTTCCCATCAGTGACGCTCAGATTGGTTCGCTAGAACGCGGCGCGCGAAGAGACCGCAGCGACGGCGGCGGCGCGATTCGGGACCTGCAAACGCTCGAGGATGTTCGTGACGTGCTTCTGCGCGGTGGCCGTTGCGATCCCGAGAACGGCCGCGATCTCCTTGTCGGTGGAGCCGCGCGCGATCAGAGCGACGATCTGACGCTGACGTGGCGTCAACCCTGAGTCGCGCGATGCGCTGAGGGCCGCGAGCCGGCGTGCCCGCAACCACGCGCCGGTGACGTCGCGCGAATACGCTGGCTCGCCGCGGAGGACACCGAAGACCGAACGCCGCAGCGCGTCGATCGGAAGCGCCGCGTCGAGATAACCGACGAGCCCGTGCGTCAGGGCCTCGGTCGCGTCGTCGTGGCTCAAAGCTGTGGTCATGATGATCGTCGGCGCGCGCGCGACGAGGTCTTCGGCCACCGTCCAATCGACCCGGTCATAGACGGCGTATACGGCCAGATCGACCCCGGAGAGCGCCGGAATGCGCGAACGATCTACGACCCGCCAGAGAGATGCCGTAAGCCCAAGATCGCGAAGCCCGCTGAATACGCTACCGACCGGATCGAGTACGAGTACAGACTGCTGCGAACTACCCACCTAGTGTCCCCCACATTCGCCGTTTCATCCCAACAACGCGCACGCTGGCTAGGAAATGTGACCCCGGGGGATAGTTGAGCAAGGACGGTGGTCTGTACAAGTAAGCATTGTTGGGTACCCCCGCAAATAGAGAACGCTTTCCGTACCGCATTCGCGCCCGTCGCCCGCGGGAGCGCTTCGGGGCCACCCGCGCCCAGCGCGGTGACGGATTCCAAGTATCCCCTTGCCGTGATTGAGGTGGCATAAATCTCCTAGCAGCTGCCGAGCTGGCAGCGTGGAGCAGGATTGGTGGGGTTCAGGATGCGCGGGGGTGCGAGGTTCCGTCGCGACCAGGAAGGGCAGACGCTCGTCGTCATCGCGCTTGCCCTGACCGTCCTCCTAGGCGCCGTCGCACTTGGCATCGACGCTGGCTACGGGCTGACCCAACGCCGGGTGATGCAGAACGCGGCCGATGGCGGGACGATCGCTGCCGCCAAGCTGCTCGCGACCAGCGTCCTGGCCGTCCCTGGTCCGGGCAATACGACGACCTACGTGTTCGGGGCCGACCAGCAAAGCGTTTACTGCCGCGCGCTCGGAACAGCGCAGGCAAACCGGAGCTTCGGCTTCGGTACCCTGACGGTCACCGTCGAATACGGCGTGGTCTCGAACCCGGGCAATCCGGCGACCTGGGACCCGCCGACATGGCAGGCGGGGGCGTCCTCCGCGACCTGCCCCGCCCCGGCATCGCCGAGCACGGCCGTGCCTCCAGCCACACGCTTCGTACGGGTGCGCTCGAGCACGAGCTACCGATCTCTCTTCGCTTCGGTCCTGGGGCAGCCATCGGTAGTCGCCGCCGCGCAGGCCCGCGCTCATCTGACCGGGACGCCCGTCCCGGTCACCGGGCCGACGTGGCCGATGGTCCGCCACTACGACCCCGCCGACTTTGTGAACAACTGCGGAACGCCATGCGATCCGACGAGCGTCGCCCCGACGACCTTCTGGTCTTCGAGTAACAACGGCGCCGTGTATGGCAACTTCAAGGCCGCGACCGACCTCTCGCGTTATTCCACCTACTACCCCTACACGGAGGGCGGCAACACGAATGTCGAGCAGCTCATCGCGAGCACCGATTCAACAGGTTCGCATCCTGACCAGAGCGCGAACGGCAACAACTGCGCGGCGACGTGGAACGCGCGAGGCGATCACGATCCAACAAACCACGACACGCCGTGCGACGTACCGAACTGGTTCTACTACGCCTTCGGCGGCACGCTGGGCCTCGATACGCCATGGGGTACGCCATCGAAGCCACTGCCGGCGGGCCAATCCGCGCTCGTGCCGCTCGGCAACCGCAGCGTCTGCACGGGAATTCCCGCCTATGTGTCGGCGCCATCGTGCGGCAATGGGAATGACACGAAGGGTGACTGGGTCGAGGCGACCGGCGGCAACATCGGCAGCAACTTCAGCAACGTGCTTCGCGCGCGCATCGACCTTCAGGGGGCGCTGAACGAGTTCTCGGATCGGCCGTTCCCCAACCAGAATCAGCCGTGCGTGGACCCGGGCGGACCGAGCGAGTCGAACTGTTATGGCAAGGCCCTCACGATGCTGATCTTTCTCTGGGACTGTGCCGAGGACTTCAACGGCGGCAACTGGGCCCTCGTGGTGCCGCCTGGAAACGGCAACGACTGCTCGCAGCTCCACAACACCGGCAACAAGATCCAGGGAACGAACAACTCCGCGAGCGTCGACCGCGTGCACCTCTTCACTGCGGCTCCGTTCACCTTCTACAAGGCGCTCGTCAACACCTCCAGCATCCAAGGGTTCTGGGGCGGAGCCTGGGGCTCGTCAAACAGCTGTCCGAGCTGCACGCTGAACCCGCTATCGAACTCCGCCTATTTGGACGGCGAGTAGTCGGTTTCGTGCGTGTCAAGAGCGAAGCAGACCACCGCGGCTTCGCCTTCCGCCGGATCGGCGTCCCACACCAAAGCTCCTGACGCGGCGGCTGCCGCATCGACGCGCGGCGCGATCGGCTCGGGTGGCGCGTCGCTCTCAGCCAGCATGCTGATCGCGTAGAACGTGGCCGCGTCGGTCCGCAGGGTGTCGAAGACAAACATTGGTGAGCTGCTCGTGGTCGGCGTCGTCGCGATCGCCGCCACCAGCTCACGTAGAAGATTTCTCAGTGCTTGTTCATCGGAGGTCGACGCGACGACCCCAGGTTGCACGAAGAAACTGATCGGGTTCATCACGCTGTGAAACATCAGGGCCAACGCGTCGCGCACTTCCATCGTCAGGTCGAATGTGACCCCGTCAACCATGACCGTGGGGTCTCCCGGCCAGCGTCACCGCGCGGGATGCTACCCCCGGAATCGAGCGTCGGGGATCATCTCGGATTGAAATCGGTACGGTTTGGCACCGCGGTATCCCCCGCTCGGGTGCCTTTAGCGCAGACGCGCCGTCGTACTACCTAGCTATGCGTACCACGCGCAAACCTGGGAACGCGCCTTCCGCCACGAGAATGACGGTGTTGACGGTCGTAGAAGGCAACGACCGGTCCGTGGCGTCTCGCGTGCGCACGCTCCTCGAACGACCTGACATCGAGCACCTCGTCTCGACGCGCCGAAAGCTCCGTCCGGACATGGCCGAAATCCCTTCGTTGCTTCTTGTCGTCGCCGGGAGCGAGATCGACTGGAGCGTCGTCGCCGAGCTCGCGCATCGCGTCGACACGGTCGTGCTGGTGAGCGAGACCAGCCGCGCACAGGCGCGTCGCGCTTTGGCGGCCGGCGCGAGCGGGTACCTCGATCTATCGATGAAGGACGAGACCCTGAAGACCGCGCTCCTCGCGGTGCTCTCCGGCGAGGCGGCCTTTTCGCGGAGCATCATCGGAGAGTGGCTGCGCAGCCGGAGGACCGCGCCGACAGCGATGGTGTCCGCGCACCTGACCCCACGCCAACGCCAGATCCTGCAGCGCATCGCTCATGGCGACACCGACAAACAGATCGCCGAGCATCTGGGTATCGCCGTGGCCACCGCACACAAACACGTGCAGAACGTGCTCCACCGGCTCAAGGTCCCCAACCGTGCGGCTGCCGTGATGATCGCGAGCGGTCTGCTTCAGAAGAACGAGAGCACCCGGGAGCGCTCGGCGTAACGCGCCGCTAGCGCGGAACGATCTCGCGCGCGTACTCCGGGAAATATCGCTCGATCGTCGAGAGATCGAACTCGCGCAGGATCGACGTGTTGTCCTCGCGGGCAAGCAGGAAGTCGAACGAGCGCGCCACCAGAAGAGTGACATCCCCACCGCCATACCGCTCGCGGTCGGCACGCGAGACACGCACGCGATGCGTCGTCGTCTCGCGACCCTTCACCGTCACATCCGCGACGTGACCATCGCCGGACTCCCGAATGGTCACGGCGACCCGGTCAGCGGAGGGCAATGACGAAGAGCGCCTGGCCGTACTCCACCGGCGCCCCGCCGGTCACGAGGACCTCGCGGATCTCGCCATCCGCGGGCGCGCTGATCTCCGCGACGTGCCCCAGCGATTGGATCCCACCGAGCACGTCGCCGCGCGCCACGGCGTCGCCGGTGCTCCACTCTCGAGCCGCGCTGAAGAGGCCGACCGTCGTGGCGTGCACGCGCTGCGTCTTCTCGACGGGGTCGGCTTCAGGAATGACGGCTGGCGTTGTCGTGCGCGCGGCCTGCCCCTGACGCGACACCGAGACGGCAAATCCATCGGCCTCCACCTCGATCGTCACGGCGGTCAGGCCGTCGGGAAGCTCGAGCTTCAGCAGGTCGTCCATCAGCCCGAGGAGGGGATCGTTGTCGCTCAAAGTCCGCCCTTCTCCAGCGGATTCCGAATGATCCGCCGCCACCAGGGCTCCGGCGGGGCGGGCGCCGCCGCGCCGCCGCTCGGCTCGACGAACGTCCCGAACGCCCGGAAGCGCTCGTAGCGGAGCGAGAGGAGATCGGCGACCGGGACGCGTGACAGCCGCTCGAGCTGCGCGATCAGCGCGGTCTTGATGGCGGCAGCGGTCGCGTCGTGATCGGTGTGCGCGCCGCCGGCGGGCTCGCGGATGAGCGCGTCGGCAACTCCGGTTTCGAGAAGATCGGGCCCGGCGAGCTTCATCGCGACGGCGGCCCGCTCGGCCTCGCTGGCGCTTCGCCACAGGATCGCCGCGCAGCCCTCGGGGGAGATCACCGAGTACGTCGCGTTCTCGAGCGCAAGGACGACGTCGCCGACACCGAGCGCGAGCGCGCCGCCGGAACCGCCCTCGCCGAGCACGACGACAACCACCGGGACGCCGAGGCGGGTCATGAGCTGGATGCTGGACGCGATCGCCTCGGCCTGGCCTCGCTCCTCGGCCTCAGGTCCCGGATACGCGCCGGGTGTATCCACCAGGGTCACGAGCGGCAGATGGAATTTCTGCGCGAGGCGGTAGAGGCGCATCGCTTTGCGGTATCCCTCGGGGTACGGCATCCCGAAGTTGCGTTGGATGTTCTCTTCGGTCGACGAACCCTTCTGCTGCCCGACGACCATGACGGGCCGTCCGGCGAGCTCGGCGATGCCGCCGACGATCGCGGGGTCGTCGCGAAATGCGCGATCGCCGTGCAGCTCCTGAAAGCGCTCGAAGACCCGATTGATGATGTCGAGCGCGTGCGGGCGCGCGATATTGCGCGCGGTCTGCACGGTCTGCCACGGCGTCGGCCGCGTCGATGCGAGCTGCGTCGCGTCGGTGACGAGGCCTGCTTCGGCCGCGATATGACCGTTGCCCTCCGTGGCGCGGCGCGAGCCGACGATGCGATCGAGCATGGAAATGGTCAAAGGCTCCAGCGCAGGTCCTGACCTGCGACACGGAACGCATTCAAGAAGAACGCGATCCGCTCCTTGAGCTGCGTCCGCGGGACGACCTGATCCACGAAGCCGTGCCCGAGCAGGAACTCCGAGCGCTGAAAGCCCTTGGGGAGCTTCTCGCCGATGGTCTCGCTCGTAACGCGTGCGCCGGAGAATCCGATCAGCGCGCCCGGCTCCGCGAGCACGATGTCGCCGAGCGACGCGAACGATGCGAGAACACCGCCGGTCGTGGGATCGGTGAGCACGCTGATGAACGGGATCGCGGCCGCGTCGAGGCGGGCGACGGCCGCGACGGTCTTCGCGAGCTGCATCAGCGCGATCGTTCCCTCCTGCATGCGCGCGCCGCCCGATGCCGACACGATCACGAGCGGCTTGCGCTCCGAGAACGCGCGCTCGGCAGAGCGCGTGAGCTTCTCACCGACGACGCTGCCCATCGAGCCGCCCATGAACTCGAAGTCCATGACCGCGAGGACGACCGGAATCCCGGAGATCTGCGCGTCACCCGTGATGACCGCATCCTTATGACCGCTCTTCGCGCGCGCGGCGGCGATGCGCTCGGGGTACGGCTTGCTGTCGACGAATCCGAGCGGATCGGAGGAGACCATGTCGGCGTCGGTCTCACTAAAAGACTTCGGATCGGCGAGGAGGTCGACCCGCGCCAGGGCGCCGAGCTTGAAATGGTGGCCGCATTTCTGGCACACGCTGTGGTTGCGCTCGAGCTGTTTGTTGAACAGCATCTCGCCGCAGCTCGGGCACTGAGTCCAGAGATTGGACGGGAATTCCTTCGGCTTTCGGCCGAACGGGTTGCGCAGTCTCACGCTCGGGCGTCCTCCTCGCGATACCAGCAGAGCCCGGTGACGCCGGGACCGGTATGCGTACCAATGATGGGACCAGCCTCCGCCGTCCAGTACTCAATGCAGTGGAATCGCTCCTGAACCCACTCGCCGAGCACGTGGGCGCGTTCGGGGTGGTTCGTGTGCATCGCGCAGGCGTGGATCCTTGAGCCGGCGGGGACACGCTCCTCGATGAGCTGCTTGAGGCGCTCCACGCCGCGCTCCCGGGTGCGCACCCTATCTATCAGGACGCGGTCGCCGTCCTTCACCTCGACGATCGGCTTGATGGAAAGGAGCGCGCCGAATGCGGCCTGTGCGCCGGAGACTCGGCCCCCGCGACGTAGGTACTCGAGCGTGTCGATGAGCGCGAGGATCTGCACTCGGCCGGCGAGGCGGCGCGCCATGACGACCGCATCGTCGAAGCTGCGGCCGTCGCGAAGGATCCGGGCGCAGGCGGTCGCGATGAGGGTGATCCCGCCCGCGGTGGTCCGCGAGTCGACGACCTCGATCCTCGCGCCCGACACCTGTTGCGCCGCGGTCTTTGCGACGGTGTGCGTCACCGACGCCTCGTTGATGACCGTGATCACGAGGATCGATCGGAATCCCTCGTCGACGAGCGCGCGATAGATCTCGACACACTCACCGAGCGACGGCGCGGCGGTCGTGGGCGGCTTCTTCGATGACGCGAGCTTCTCGTAGTACTCCGCTGTTGTCAGGTTGACGCCGGGGGTGTAGTCATCGTCGCCGAAGAGCACGTGGATCGGGAGCAGGCGGAAGCGGAACTCCCGCTGCACCGCGTCGGACATCGCCGAGCTGCCGTCGATGACGATGACGGAACGGTCCCTCATGCCAGCACCCGTACGTCGCCGACGACGACCCTCTCCGAACCGACAAGCAGCGCACCGTCGTTGCCGATGTCGCGCGCAACACCCCGCACGACCGGTCGTCCCTCTCTCGTCACCTCGACCTCTCGCCCGAGGAGCGTGGAGCGCTTGCGCCATTCGTCGAGCGCGGCCCCCCGCTCGGCGGGAACGGCAACGCGATCGAGCTCGCGCGTGAGATCGACGAGCAACGAGAGGCGGTCGACCGCGTGGCCGGCGAGGGCGAGCGAGGTCGCGGTCTCGCGCAGCTGGGGCGGGAAGTCGTCGGGCCGCTGATGCACGTTCACGCCGATCCCCAGCACCAGCGAACCGCCTTCCCCATCAGTGGTCGCATGAGCGAGTGCACCGGCGACCTTCTTTTGGCCAGCCTCGACGTCGTTCGGCCATTTTAGGGAGGCCTCTTTCATGCCCAGACGCGCCAGGGCTCGCGCGACGGCGACACCCGCGAGGAGCGCGAAAAGCGCTGGCTCGGCGGGCGCCGAGCGGAAGAGCCACGACGCAAGCAGGCTCGTCCCGGCGGGAGCGTCCCAGGAGCGCCCGCGCGTGCCCTGTCCAGCGGTCTGGTGGTCGGCGACGACGACCGCGGGGCCGGATCCGGCGGCTGCGAGCGCCCGGGCGCGATCCTGCGTGCTCGCGAGCTCGGTCCGGTACTCGATGTCGCGGCCGATCTCGAGCGACAGCGCGCTCCGCACCGCCGGGATCGCCAGAAGCGCGAGGCGCATCAGCGAGCGGCGGCGAGGATCACAGGGACGCGGACGATCTCGTCGATCGTCCCATCGCGAGGACTGCGCGTGTAGACCTCCGCGAAACCAATGATGTCGGACGGCGGATCCTGGTAGGTCGCCGTGATCGAGAACGTTCCCTTGGCGGGTGCGCCCACGGTCGCCGTGGTGAACCCGCTCGCGAGTACGCGGCCGGCTGTATCGGTGACCTGCCAGTTGAGCGCCGCTTCGAACACGCTCGCCTCGCCGCTGATCGTGAGCGGGCTGCGGACGCGCGTGTTCGCGAGCGGCTCCTTCACGAGGATGCCGCCGCGGGCGGAGAGGAGTGGCGTCGGGACCGGGGTGGGCGTCGGGGTCGGACTGGGCGTGGGGCTGGGGCTCGGCGTCGGCGAGGGCGTGGCGGTGGTCCTGACCGGCGTGGGGGTCGGCGTCGTGACGACGACCCGGTTGTCGACGCATGCAGACGAGAGCAGAACCGCGACGCATACAACGAGAGCCGCCGTCCTCACGAGCGCAACACCTGCGCTCCCGCGGCGCGAACGCGAACGACCCTCCCGCGTCCGCTGGTGCCGACAGCGTGCGCGGATTCCTCCATCGCGACGACGACGCGCGCCGCCAGCCGCGCTGGCGCGAACGCGACCACGGCCGGCCCCGCACCGGACAGCGCGGCACCGAACGCGCCTGCGCCCCGCGCGGCGGTCATGATCTCGGCGAGACCGGTCACCAGGTGGGCTCGCGCCGGCTGATGCAGGCGGTCCGCCATCGCGATCGATAGGAGCGCGCCATCCGAGCGCAGCACCGCGGCGAGTAGTGCGGCGGCGTGGGCGATGTTGAAGACCGCATCGGCTCGCGAGACGCTATCCGAAAGCACGGCGCGCGCGGTCTCAGTCGGGAGCGGTTCGCGCGGGATGAAGAGGCAGATTCGCCAGGCGCGCGGGAACGCGATGCGCGTCGCGACCGGCCCGTCCTCGCTTGGGAGCGCGACGGTAAATGCGCCGTAAAGCGCGGCGGCCACGTTGTCGGCGTGTCCCTCCACCTCGCTCGCGACACGAAGCAGCGTGCGGCGATCGAGCGGCTCGCCCATGAGAGCGTTGGCCGCAACGACCCCACCCACGATGGCCGCCGCACTCGAGCCGAGCCCGCGTCCGACAGGGATCGCCGAACGTTGCGTCACGTGGTACGAGCCGAGCGTCTCGGCCGCCGCTTCGGCGGCCGCGCGCGCGGATACAACGAAAAGATTGTCGTCGCCGGTCGGGATCCCGTTGCCGTTGTCGTGGGCATTGACGTCGTTATCGACGCTTACCGACCACACACGCGCGGGGCGGAGATCGAACTCGGCGAGAAGAGGAAGCGCGATTGCGAACGAATCGAAACCGGGACCAAGATTCGCGCTCGATGCGGGCACCCGCACCCGAAGCTCCCCCACGGCTAGGAACTCAACGCAGCGCGGACGGCGTCCGGTGTGGCCTCGACCTCCGCGATGTCGCCGGCGAGCGAACGGGCGCGGTCAGGATCCTTCATTCCGTTGCCGGTGAGAACGCAGACCACGCGCTCTACGCCTCCGAGTCCGCCAGCATGCGCGCGCTTCCGAAGCCCGGCGATCGCCGCAGCCGAGGCGGGTTCGGCGAAGACGCCCTCGCAACGGGCGAGGAAGCTGTACGCATCCAGGATCTCGCCGTCGCTCACCGCATCAATCGCGCCGCCCGATTCATCCCGCGCGCCGATCGCACCCCTCCATGACGCCGGGTTCCCGATCCGGATCGCGGTCGCGATGGTCTCCGGCTCGGCGACGGGCTTTCCGCTGACAAGCGGCGCCGCCCCCTCCGCCTGGTAGCCGTACATCCGGGGCCGCCGGCGCGCCATGCCGGTCCGGGCCGCCTCCACGAATCCTCTCCAGTAGGCGGTGATGTTGCCGGCGTTCCCGACCGGGATGAATAGGGCGTCGGGCGCCTCGCCGAGGGTCTCGCATATCTCGAACGCAGCCGTCTTTTGGCCCTCCAGCCGGTCCGGGTTCACGCTGTTTACGAGCGTCGCCTCGCCCTGCTCCGCGAGCGCCCGGACGACCGCAAGCGCGACGTCGAACGTTCCGCGAACGGCGACCACGTGCGCGCCATGCGCGATCGCCTGCGCGAGCTTGCCGGCGGCCACCTGCCCGGCAGGGAGGATGACGGTGCAGGACATCCCAGCGCGGGCGGCGTACGCGGCCGCCGAAGCCGCGGTGTTGCCGGTCGACGCGCAGAGGACCATCCGAGCGCCGACTTCCAGGGCCTTCGCCACGGCGACGACCATGCCGCGGTCCTTGAACGACCCGGTCGGGTTCTGACCTTCGACCTTGAGCCATATCTCGGGTACGCCCGTCTCGCGCTCTAGCGAACGAGCGCGCACGAGTGGCGTATTGCCCTCACCAAGGGTTAGCCGAGGTGTCCGTTCGGTGATTGGGAGATACGACGCGTAGCGATCCATGAGGGAGCGCGCGTCTGGCACGGAGAAGCATGGTATTCCGTCGGTACCATTCGCCTGTGAATCTCTCGACGCGCGAGCGGCAGCTGATCACGACGCTCGTTGTGCTGCTTATCGTCCTCGCGACCTTCCAGATCCTCGCCGATCTCACCGACGTTCTGTCGCGTGTGGCGGACGTGGTGATCATCTTCGTGGCGGCGTGGGCCGTGTCCTATCTGCTGTCGCCCCTGGTGACGCGGATCGACCAGCGGACGATTCTCAATCGCGCCCTCAGCGTCGTCGTGGTCTACATCGGGATCGCGTTCCTCCTCGCCGGCACGCTGGCGCTCGCGGTGCCAGGACTCGTCAGTCAGCTGAACGACCTCATCGTGCGCGCGCCGGAATACGGCGACCGCGCCGCGAGAGAGGTCGTCGCGTTGCAGCAACGACTGGAGGGGTCGGGCGTGCCGGTCAACGTGACGGACCTGTACGGGCAGGTCCCGGCGAAGCTCTCACAGATCGCCGGATCGGTCGCGGCGGACGCCCTCGGATTCGTTTCGGCGACGGCCAACGTGCTCTTCAACTTCACGCTCGTTCTCATCATCGCGTTCATCATGCTGATCGACGGCGACCAGCTCTGGCGCAGATTCATCGCCGCTCTGAGCCCCGAGCTCCGCAGCGAGGCCGAGCTGCTGCGTCAGAGCGCGGACCGCTCCTTCGGCGGATTCATCCGCGGCTCGCTCATTCTCGGATTGATCTACGGCGTCGCGACCCTCGCGATCCTGGTCCCCCTCGGGGTGCCGTTCGCGGGTGTGCTCGCGGTGCTTTCGGGGCTCACGATGATCATCCCGTTCTTCGGCCCGATCCTCGCCGAGGTC
>Ga0207646_10001939_pt1 | contig 24813 bp, 21 predicted proteins | sample KBSK5502metaG_FD_184343 | JGI IMG/M metagenome (GOLD analysis project Ga0207646, IMG submission 184343) | Corn, switchgrass and miscanthus rhizosphere microbial communities from Kellogg Biological Station, Michigan, USA - KBS K5-50-2 metaG... | ecosystem: Host-associated > Plants > Roots >...
CACTTCATGTCGGGCGTCAGGGAGTCCGCCGCTCGATCGGTCTGGTGCTGGTTGAACGCCGTTTCGATGAACGCGCGAACGATCTGCTTGTTTTCCTCAAGGGTGTTCTGGGTCGTCATTGTGCTTTCCTTTCCTCGTGAGCGTCTGGTGCGCTCGAACTCCTCTGGCCAGCTCTTCTCAGGGATGAGGGCGTTTCCTCACACCTGGAGAAAGGAGCTCGTCCACTTCCTCTGCCATGAGTATAGAGAACTGCTCTGGAAAAGTCAGTGGACATCAGGTGACATCCCACTGCACACCTTGCTGCACATCTGGGGACCGATACGGAATGTAAATGTTGGGATTCGGTGAGCGAAGATTGGTTTCCTCCACTTCTTGCCTGTGCCTCTCGAATAGCCTCACAAGCCAAGGGAACAACCTTTCTTACTGAACATGTGGTCCCTATGTTCGCTCACATAATTGTCGTATTTTCGCTCACCGAATCCCAACATTTACACGCTCGGGTGACTATGCCCTCATCGTGCGCTACACGAGCGTGGGCGTCGGCGTGGATACCGACAAGTGGCCGGTGGCCATCCTCGATGAACGGCAACGGCTGAACCGTCACCGTGCAATCCTTTCCACCCTGCACGATACGTTGCTCAGCCCCAATGGGGCGATGACAGCGGCTATGCTCCCTCATTTGACGGGTTTGCAGGGGGCGATCGTGGTGCGAAACGCCGTGGGCCGCGCTCCGGTGTATTCCGCCCTCATCGCCACTGCGCCACCTCTCGCAAATGAGTGTCGCCTGGCGAGAGTTATTGGCGTTCTAGTTTTAATCGACGTGGGCTGGTGGGTTGGTATTTTGCAGTAGCGGTTTCAGGGGACATTTTTGCCAGGGTGCAATGCAAAACCTCTACTGGTGAAATGCAAAGGACCCCGCGCTGCAATGCAAAGCCAGCGTTTTCAATCCGCCGCTGCATTGCAAATCCAAAAGTTACAGCTATCGAATTGACTGTTCTCTCCGTGCGAATGGATTTGCCCGTTCCTGCCGATAGCTCTCCTGGTATGCCTCAACAACCATCCTGCACATTTCTGCGGGATCATCCGAGAGGAGCAGCAGGCCTGCATCCTCCGGCATGATTTTTTCGGTGGCCAGCATGGTGTCACGAATCCAGTTTATCAAGCCTGCCCAGAACTTCGAATCGTAGAGAATGACGGGGAAATTTCTGACCTTCTTCGTCTGAATGAGCAACAACGCCTCGAAGAGTTCGTCCATTGTTCCAAACCCGCCTGGAAAAATGACGAAAGCATCCGAGTATTTGACGAACATCGTCTTGCGCACGAAGAAGTAGCGGAAGTCAAGCGAGATGTCAAGGTACGGGTTTGGACCCTGCTCGAAAGGCAACTCGATATTGCAGCCTATGGAGAGGTTGCCTCCCTCCTGCGCACCCTTATTCGCCGCCTCCATGATGCCAGGCCCACCACCGGTGATGATCCCGAAGCCTGCTTTCGCCAGCAAACGCGCCGTCTCCACAGCCGCTAGATAGATCGGATCATCAGGCTTTGTGCGTGCAGAGCCGAAGATTGCTACAGATGGTGGAATATGCGAGAGCGCATCAAATCCATTTACGAATTCGCTCATAATGCGAAAGACACGCCAGGGATCAGTAACGGTGAAGTCGGTATGCAGAGCACGCTCAAGCGCGTGTTCATCCTCCCTCTCCTGCTCCTGCGGTAGTGGTTCTGTCGGGCTAACCAGTTGTTGCGGTGGACGATGGAGCAAACGTTCATCCTCTGTCACCGTCCGGCGGCCTTTAGGTGGACGGTAGCGAGATGATCTGCCATTTCTCCGGTTATTACCATTTTGCCCTGTAGTAGAAAACTTTTTATCTGAGTTGTGATCACGATTCATTGTCTGTATTCCCTTCTTCCTCATCTTTATGGAGTCGCCCCTTCAAAACTACTGTAGCGAGAGGCGGTAATGTTAATAGTATAGAGTGGGGGCAGGACTGCCAGTAGACCGGCCCACTTGGCATAGGTTGCTTATTTTCCAACCCGCTGCCACCATAGCGTGTCGCATCGCTATTGATCAATTCATAGTACTCCCCTGCACGTGGCACGCCAAGCCGGTAACCATGACGCGGCTCAGGGGTGAAGTTACATATAAAGACGAGCGCGTCCTCCTCTTTTTTACCACGCCTCATAAATGACACGACGCTCTGGTCAGAATCGTGAGGATCAATCCACGAGAACCCCTCCGGATCGTTGTCCAGCACGCTCAGCGCAGGCTCGCTTTCGTATAAGTGGTTCAGATCGCGAACAAAACCCAGCAACTGCGCATGATGTGGATCGCTCGGCGGGGCAAGCAGGTGCCAATCGAGACTCTCTTTGAAGTTCCATTCTCGCCACTGTCCAAACTCCCCACCCATAAAAAGGAGCTTTTTCCCGGGATGACCCCACATATAACCAAAAAAGGCTCGCAGATTTGCAAAACGCTGCCAGAGATCGCCAGGCATCTTGTTAATCAAGGAGCCTTTGACATGCACAACCTCGTCATGGGAAAGCGGTAGGACGAAGTTCTCCGAGTAAGCGTACATCAATGAGAACGTAATATTGTTATGATGATAGCGCCGGTAGATGGGGTCCAGGTGCATGTACTCCAGCATATCATGCATCCACCCCATGTTCCACTTCAGACTAAAGCCTAACCCGCCAACATATGTCGGCCTGGTCACCAGCGGCCACGCCGTAGATTCTTCGGCGATGGTCAATGTTCCAGGCTGCTCGGCATACACCGCTTCATTGAATTGACGCAGAAAGTCCACCGCCTCGAGGTGCTCTCTCCCTCCATAGAAGTTAGGGACCCACTCACCTGGCTTGCGCAAGTAGTCCAGGTAGAGCATCGATGCCACCGCATCGACGCGCAGTCCATCGATGTGGTACTCTCTTAGCCAGAACAACGCATCGGCGATTAGGAAGTTACGCACCTCGCTGCGACCGTAGTTGAACACCAATGTGCCCCACTCTTTATGCTCCCCTTTACGCGTATCGGCATATTCGTAGAGATGAGTGCCATCAAAAAATCTCAATGCATGATTATCCCTGGGAAAGTGCGCGGGCACCCAGTCGAGCAAGACACCGATACCCTGCTGGTGCATGTAGTCTACAAAGTACTGAAAGTCCTCAGGCGGCCCGAAACGGCTTGTTGGCGCGTAGTACCCCGTGGTTTGATATCCCCACGAACCATCGTAGGGATACTCGGTAACAGGCATCAGTTCGATATGGGTAAATCCCGTATCTTTGACATATGCTGCCACGGCGACCGCCAGTTCGCGGTAGGTCATGAAACGATCCTCTTCGACTGCGCCCTCCACATGACGTTCAGGAACATGCCTCCAGGATCCCAGGTGTACCTCGTACATCGAGATGGGCGAGTTCAATTGCTGATGCTGCTCGCGCTCTTTCATCCATCTCTCATCCTGCCATTGATGCTGATGAATATCGGTCACAATGCTCGCGGTCTTTGGACGCAGCTCAAAGGCGAAGCCATACGGATCTGTTTTATCAACGGTGTAGTTGTTAAAACGTGAATAGATGGCATACTTATACAGCGCACCCTCTTGCACTCCCGGCACGAAGCACTCCCAAACACCTAGCTCGCCATGTCGCAGGTGCATCGGGTTGGCATCACGCATCCAATTATTAAAATCACCTATCACAGATACGGCCAGGGCGTTGGGCGCCCAGGTCGCGAAATTCGTTCCGGTCACGCCATTTACGGTCCTTCTATGCGCACCCATCTTCTCATAGATACGGTAATGTTTGCTCTGACCGAACAGGTAAAGATCGAAGTCGCTAAAAACTGAGGGTATATCCTGCGTATTATTCTGCTCTTTCATCTTAACACCGACACCCTTATTATGGAAATCTGGCCAGAAAGCCCTCCGCTTTCAAGAAAGGGACGAATGGCCTCTCTTGAAGGATGGCTCAATCCCTGGTACGAACGAGGCGAGTGACCTGGCCATGTAGAGGGACTGTTACTATTATACTTTAGCGCATGGATGCTGGTCTACTGCAAAGGAGAAGAGGTAAACCACTACCCGGGGGGACGGGGCCAAATTTAGGTAGTTAGATGAGCCGGTGTTCAAAGGCGTAACGGGTTGCTGCACTCCGCGAGGTGATGCCCAGCTTACTATAGACTGAGCGCACATGCGTATTCACAGTCAAGAGTTTTATAGAGAGCTGGTGGGCGATTTGAGCACTGGATAATCCCTTCGCTACCAGGCGGAGTATAGTCACTTCTCGCTTCGTCAATCTTGTATGGCAGGGTATTACCGCTGCGTCCGCGGTACCAGGTAGTGGTAGAGGGAATACCGGTTCCTGGACAACGTGCTCTGGCGTCGTCGCTCGTTCCTCGGCCACTCCCATGTTTTCCGCAGCAAGGGCAACCTGGCCCGAGTATGCAAGCGCTTTATGCAAGCATGTGACCCCTTCTGCATCTCTGCACTCCCTCATCCAATTCAGTGCGGAGCGCAGGTTTCCCCGCTCCACCCTCAATCTCCGCAACCAAAGGGTCTGATTGTTCCGCCTGCACTCCAGTTCTGCTTCCTCCGCCAGGCTTAGATAGTACTCGGCATGTGCCCGGCGGGCCTCTATCTCCTCTCCCTGCGCTATCATGCATTCTAACGCATACTCGCGGACAGTCTCCAGCATGATAAGACGTGAGTCGCCATCTGGCGTCTCTTTCTTCTGCAACAAGTTCTTCTCAAGGAGCGATGTGACTCCATCAAACACCCGTGCGAGGCTATCGGCGATAGCTGCACATACGGCCTTAGCCGCTTGCAATGTACAGCCGCCGGCGAATACCGAGAGTCGACGGAAGAGTTGTTGTTCTTGCGTGTCCAGCAGGCTATAGCTCCATGCTAGCGTGTTGCGAAGCGTCTGCTGGCGGGGCGGCAGATCGCACGCTCCGCCCGTCAAAACCTGTAGTCGACGCTTGAGGCGTACAAGTAACTCCTGCGGCGAGAGCAGTTTCATACGAGTAGCTGCCAGCTCTAGTGCCAGTGGCAGGCCATCAAGCCGTATACAGATCTCCGCAAGAGTACAGGCATTCGCCTTTGTAAGCGCGAAGTCGGCCCTGACCGCCTGCACACGCTGCATGAAGAGAGCAACAGCCGCATTGTGTGACAGAGCTTCTATGTCAGGGGGCCGCTCGAGATCGGGCAACGCCAGTGGCCGCACCAGAAATTCTTGTTCAGCATGCATGCGCAACACGGCACGGCTGGTAACCAGCATTTTCAGATCAGGGCAGGCCTGAAGCAATTCAACCAGCAAGGGAGCAGCGGCCACCACGTGCTCAAAAGTATCCAGGAACAGTAACTTATGTTGGTGCCGCAAATAGAATTGCAGGCTCTTCAGTAGGGGCTGGCCCCCTACTTCTGCAAATTCGTGCAGCCCAAGCACCCGCGCAATGGTAGGCATGACGAGACCGGGAACGCTAATGGAGGCCAGCGAGACAAAGAAGACACCATCGGCAAATTCAGTGAGTAATCTCTTCGCCACCTCTAATCCCAGGCGGGTTTTACCAGACCCACCCGCTCCAGCCAGCGTTAGCAAGCGCACATCATCGCGCAGTAAGAGCGAACACACCGCCTCCACCTCCTGTTCACGTCCAATCAAGGAAGTGAGTTGTGCAGGTAAGTTATTCGTAAGGACTTGTTCAGCTTCCGCCGGTACAATCAACACGCTCTGCTGCATGAGCAGCACCCTCCTTACTGCTTGCGTATCTCGCCTATCAAAAATGCCTCATCAATGGTAATACGAGCAGCAGCAAAGTTTTTAAAGCATGTGGTTGTGCAGCCCTATTACACCCGGGAGTACGCCTTTAGATAAGGTGATGTTCAAAGGCGTAACGGGTCGCAGCGCTGCGTGAGTTGACCCCCAGTTTGCTATAGATGGAGCGCACATGGATATTCACTGTATGCCGGCTTACTACGAGTTGTTCAGCAATCTGCGCACTGGTCAGGCCAGCTGTCAACAGGCGTAGTACCTCGCCCTCACGCACCGTCAGTTTGGCAGGAGTAGCTGATGAGACAGACATTGGCATGCGTTCCCCCGACCATGCCCTGAGGCTCTGCTCCCCAAGTCGGCTACATGCCGTAGCCACAGCCCGCTCATAGGCGACATACTCGATAGATGGCTATGTGAGAACACGCGAACCAGGCAAGCCACAACCTTTCGCCTAACCGCATGGCCATCTCCATCTCTTCTGCCTCCACCAGCCAGCACAGCGCCGCCCGCAGATTCGCCCACTCCCGCTCGCACCGGCCCAACCACTCCAATAGCGCGGCTTCTGCTGGCTTCTGCTCTATCTCCTCTGCGAACGCCAGGTAATAGAGAGCATGTGTACGTTGAGCTGCCTCCATCTCTCCACTCTGCTTCAAACACTCCAACCCAAATTCATGTATCATCTGCGGCATCACGAGTCGGGTTTCACCGCTTGCCGTCTCAGTCCTTTGCAACAGGTTCTTTTCGACCAACGCACCAACTTCGTCCAGCGCTTTTTCTGCTCCAGCACCGTATAGAGCTTCTACTGCCTCCAAAGTACAGCCATCCACGAATACAGAGAGTTGCCTGAAAAGACGTTGCTCCCTCAGACTCAGCAAATCATAGCTCCATGTGAGAGTTTTGAGTAACGTTTGCTGGCGCTCCGGTACATCCCTCGCCCCGCTAGTTAACACCAGCAAGCGCTGCCCCAGCCATGCGAGTAACTCCTGCAGCGAGAGGAGCCGCAGGCGAGCCGCTGCCAGTTCAATGGCTAATGGTAACCCCTCCAGGCAGATACAGATTTCTGCGATGGCACGGGCGTTGGCCCTGGTGACTACAAAGTCGGACTTGATCGCCTGGGCACACTGCACAAACAGGGAAACTGAAGCACAGTGCGCAAATGCCTCGCCTTCCGAAAGCTGTTCCACATCTGGCAAGGTGAGTGGTGGTACATGAAACTCGTACTCGCCACGTACATGCAACAGGCTGCGGCTGGTGACCAGGGCTTTGAGATCAGGGCAGGTCTGTAGCAATTCAACCAGCAGGGGAGCTGCTCTAGCGACATGTTCAAAACCGTCCAGGAGCAGGAGGAGATGCTTGTTGCGCAAATATGCTTTTAAGCGCAGGCGCAAGGGTTGCTCTGCACTCTCTACGAGTCCAAGCGCCCAGGCAATAGTGGGAACAACCAGGCTAGAATCGCGCAGGGAAGCTAAGGAGACGAAGCAGACGCCGTCAGCAAATATGGTCAGTAGTTCCGTCGCGACCTGCAAGCCCAGGCGGGTCTTGCCAACGCCGCCCATGCCAGTGAGGGTGACCAGGCGTACCTCCGGATGTTGCAAACGCGCACATACCGTCTTCATAGCTTGTTCGCGTCCAACGAGTGCAGTGAGTTGGACCGGTATAGTATGTATAAAGCCCTCTTCTTTAACTGGGCGTATTTCTCTATCCTGCATACTAGCCTGTCCCTCCACACGCTTGCCGAAGAAAATTGTCACATGATGTTTTGTAAACCCCAGAACTGTAATGGAAAAAATTTTTTATTCACACTCTCGCATTTTATCATATCGTGACTGTTGAGACTATCTCAATAATGCCGCGAAGCGCCACAGTCTACCTAATTCTAGCTATGGGGGCACGATACTTGCTCTCCGCGGCAAAATAACTACTTCTAGGGACGCCCGGCCAATCTCTGCATGCTAGACTTTAAGCAGTGTGAGCAACACCACTAGCAAAAGGAGAAATTTTATGGCACAAGACATGGAGCTAGCCGGGCTCCAGGCGCACTTGCAGCAAGCGGGGGCGAAATGGCAGGCCGGGGTTACCTCTATATCAGCACTTCCTCCACAGCAAAGACGAATCCGTCTGGGCGCTGTTCCCCCAAAAGGACAAACGACGCTCCAGGAGAGAGAGCAAGCCGCGCAAGCCAAACATGCGGCTGTTCAGGCCCCGGCCGGAGGTGCCCCAGGCGCAGTTGCTGCCTATCCTACCTCGTTTAACTGGACAGATGTAAATGGCAGCAACTACATCACCGCCATTGAAGATCAGGGCAACTGCGGGTCCTGTGTCGCATTTAGCACCACTGCCACCGTCGAAGCGACCTTCCAGGTGCAACGAGGTAATCCAAATTTGGGACCGGACTTGTCAGAGGCACAGTTGTTTTATTGTGTTGCGGCATCTGAGGGCTATAACTGCGAATCTGGCTGGTGGCCAGATAACGCCCTGGATGGCTACAAGAACAACGGTATTGCCGACGCTGCTTGCTTTCCCTACACGGCAGTTGACCAGGCCTGCAACCTCTGCGCCGATTGGCAAAATCGCGCTATTAAGATCACAGGCTGGCACAAAATCACATCGACCGCCGATATGAAAACCTGGCTCTCCACGAGCGGGCCGCTCAGCACCTGCTTCAGTGTCTACCAGGACTTCTACTACTACACCAGTGGCATTTACACCCAGCACTCCACTGTCCTTGAGGGTGGACACTGTGTTTCTGTGGTAGGGTACGACGATCACAGCGGGTGCTGGATCTGCAAAAATAGCTGGGGAACCGGCTTTGGCGAGCATGGGTTCTTCCAGATCGCCTATGGACAGTGCGGCATCGATGCCGAAATGTGGGCCGTTGAAGGAATCGTAGAAACCATGTGGTTCAACAACGTCTACATAGGCGGATTGTGGTCCATTGACCAGGATTTCAATGCCTACGCCTGGATCGACGGAATCGGCTGGCGGAAAATCGCAAACGATACCGACGACATCTTCTATGACATGTTGAATCAGTTGGTCCTCGCCAAGGCGGCAGGTCGCCCCTGTAACATCTACGAAAACCAGGGCATCATCAGCCAGATCTATGTCCTATAAGGATAAAGGAGAGTTCGCATGACCCAATCAGCAGGCAATCAACCGCAGCAACCTGCTCGCCCCGCCGACTTAACAGCCCCGCAAAAAGCTGGGCTTAGCGCGGGGACAAGACCGGCCGTCGCTCCTACGGGTTCAACCAAGACCTTGCCCGCAAAAGCAGGGGCCGCTCCTACTCTCAGACCCCAAAGTGCAGGCTCCGGTGGCGGCGCTGGCACCAAATGGCTCTCAAGCGTGCATATCACCGCGGTATGGAGTATCAACCAGGACCGTAACGCCTGGGTATACGTAGACACCACCGGGTGGGTCAAACTGTCGAATGCCTCCGACAGCGGCATCGTGACGCTGACCTTGCTGGCCACACTCGCAAGGCTATCAGGAGAAGCCGTGAGTTGCCGGCAGGAAAGCGACAGCATGATACACGAGATCTACGCCTAGTCCGGCAGTGTGGATAGGGGCCACGTAAAGACAATTGGAGAAGTGAGCGCAATGCAACTTCTCCAATTGTCTTTACGTACTACTAGTAGACCACCGGAGCAGCTGCGTGGGCAGCAGGTTGAAAAGATGAGAGTACAATCGGAACGCCATCGCCGGAAATATGTCAAGCAGGCATGCGTGTATATATTTTTTGTCGTCTTTGGAATAGTGCTTTTTCTCTTGTCGAGCTGCGGGACGACCAATACGGGGGGCAATGCTATGTCAACAATTACGCTTACACAGGCAGATAAGGGCAAATCCATCACCGTACACACAGGTGACGAGATCGTCATCATGCTTCCAGAGAACCCCACTACTGGCTATCGATGGGCCATTGATCAGACGGACGAAAACATGCTAGTAGCCCAAACCCCCACATTCTCTTCCACGCCAGGCGGGGCCATTGGTAGCGGCGGCACACGCACATTTACGTTCACAGCCAAACAACCTGGGACCGCCCACCTCCAGTTCAAGTTATTACGTGCATGGCAGGGCGATTCTTCGATCATTGACCGTTATGATGTCACCATTCAGGTCCAAAGCTGATTAAAAATCAGGGCAGGTAGACACTGGAGAGGAGATAGTTCTATGCCGCCCTCCCCCGACCAGGATATCCTGCGCAATCTTGGCATACACCGTGTCATTGAACCAAGGGGATCCTTACCACAGCCTGCATGGAAGCTCGACAACACACCTGCTGCATACCCATCGGAGACCTTGATCGATGTTCAGGCATTACATGTCGACTCAGCTAGCTTTACACAGATAGCCAGTGTATGTGAGAGAGACCCTGAGCGGATGAGGCAGCATCTCCTGGGTATCATCGTCCAGCGCGGCAAGCTGCATAATCCTGTCACAGGCTCCGGCGGCGTACTGATTGGTACAATTCACGAACTCGACGAGGCATTCGGGGAAATGCATGGCCTTGCAATAGGAGATACCGTCGTCAGCCTCACGTCGTTGAGCTGGCTTCCGCTGCACTTAGAGCGTATTCACGCAATCAACCTGGATCGCTCAGAGGTCGAAGTCACCGGCAAGGCCATCCTCTTCCGCAGCAACCCGGTGGCAAAGCTCCCCGGCGATTTACCGAGAAATAGTGTCGTCGCAGCGTTGGATGTTGCAGGGGCGCCATCACGAGTCGCAGCGTTGGCTCAACCGGGCCAGCGTGTAGTGGTACTCGGAGCAGGGGGAACAGCCGGGCTACTGACAGTATGCGCGCTTCGAGGGCGCCTTGGCTCGCAGGGCGAGATCATCGCTATAGAGTACAACGAAAAGGCGCTAGGTGATATAGCCGCGCTGAACGTGGCCGACGCGCTCGTGCAGGGTGATGCAACAAATCCACTAGAGCTTGTTGAAAAAGTACGTAATGCCCGTGCTGGGCGAGAATACCTGGCCGACCTCTCCATAAATGTCGTGAACGTCCCGCATACCGAGCTTGCCACTATCCTGCTCACCAAACCCGGTGGACGCATCCTCTTCTTCAGCATGGCAACCAGTTTCACTACGGCCGCTCTGGGCGCTGAAGGCATGGCCCGGCAGGTCGAGATGCACATCGGCAACGGCTATATGCCAGACCACGGTGCTCTAGCTTTACAGCTTTTGCGCGACTACCCCGTATTGCGGGCAATCTTTGCCAGGCGATTCGGCTAGCCAGACGAGGACAACATGACTGCACAGCTTGCTTCTATCGTAGCCCGGGCGAACATTGGGCGCCTCTCCCTCGTTGGTCTCTCAAAGAACGTGGGCAAGACGACCACGACAAACCGCTTGCTGGAAACGCTCCTCGGCGAAGGCCTCTACCGTGCGCAGGAATTGGCGCTCACCTCACTCGGGCTGGATGGCGAAGCCACTGATGCCCTGACGGGCCTTCCAAAGCCGCGCTACATACCACAGGCGGGATTACTGGTGGCAACAACTGCTGACCTCCTGAGGCAGGCCGAGCACCTGGGAGCGCAGATCGAACGCCTGCAACAACTTCCGGGCAGGACTGCACTTGGACCCGTAATCCTGGCTCGTGTTTTACAACCTGGACGCATCGTTATTGCCGGCCCCACACTCCTGAGCAATTTGCGCAGTTCGCTCGACCTACTTCAAGCCTTAGGCGTTCGCCTGAGCATCATCGATGGCGCGATCAACCGGCTGGGTGCAGCAGCGCCAGGTGTGACTGACGCGTGTATTCTCTGCACCGGGGCGAGCGCGGCGGCAACGCCAGAGCTTGTCGCCCGGCGAACTGCCGATCTGCTGGCGCGCCTCACGATACAGCAAACGCAGTGGACGCAGGCGTGGAAGAAGCGAGACCCACAGGCCAGGCTGTACATGTTCACTGCTGATGACAAAGGTAGTTCGAGTGAACGCTTTTCAGGTAGTGCCGGGCCGATCATGGAGGCCCGCTGGATTGTAGGACAAATGCAGGCTGCCAGTGAGCCTGCATTTGTCTTACATGGCGCATTTACCGGGGAACTCTCGCAAGCATTACTTGCCCAACTGTCCACCGCTGTTTCTTCTTATAGTCATGCAGAGCTCATCGTTGAAGATGGAACCAGGATCTTCTGTCACACCATTGTGCTGCAACGATTGTCAGCGCGTGGCTTGGATATACGCGTGGCCAGGCCTATACGCGTTCTGGCTCTGACCATGAATCCTTACACTCCTGAGTACGTGTGCACACCTCAACATCTACTGGATGCGCTTGTGCGGGAACTGCCGCAACATCCACCGATCATCGACGTAGTATCTTCTGAAACCGGGAAACTACCTGATCACTTTCTACCTTAAATTTAAATTTATCCCAGCAGTTCTCGCATCTGTTCGGTTCGTCTATATCCTCTTTCGCGTATAAAGGGGTCACAGGTATCTTCACACCACGGGCGAAAAGATAGTTTAAGCTAAGACAGAAACTCTTGTTTGAGCTACATTATCCCAAATAGAAAATCCGCAAGGGGGACCTGTACATGTGGGAGCTGTTACCGTTATCGTAAATGTTCCTGTTGGCGATGTGGTTACTTGCCCAATACCTGGCGGGGCGCCACCACTTGTCTCCAACCAGGAGACGTAGATCAGCGCATTGGGCGTGAACTTGGCACCTGTAATGGTGACAGAGGTGCCTGCCGGCCCCGAAGTGGGAGAAATTGTCAGGGGGTAGTTAAAAAGGGCACAGAAATAACTTGCATATACTTTGATTCCACTGGTTTGGCCGATTGCTTCGAGGACATTACTGCCACAGCCAGGCGGAGTCGAAGTTGGCAAAAACAGAGAGGCTCCAAATCCTCCTAGATAATCCGTTGTCACCATGCCGATTTGAGTCCCATCGACTACCACGGCGACCCGCTCACCAGCATCAAACCCTCCCCCATCAAACTGCACCTTGTTGCCGATTGTGATACTATAGGGAACAGGAATAATGTTCGCAGGTTCGGGGATCGTTAATGTAGCCAGCAAGTGGCTGGTCAAGCCGATGCCTGCAAAATACCCCTTCCCCAGGTTAGGATCGCTGGGAGTAGCTCCCGAGTACTGAAACTCTCCATTATCCATCGCCGTTGCAGTAGCAAACTGAAACTGTCCTGAATGCTGGTAATTCCAATAGAGGGCTACCCGTTCACCTGGCAAAAAATGATAACCATAGAACGAGGTTCCTATACCAGCTCCCCAGGGACCAAAGACATACAAAGTAGCTATACCCGTGCGCAAAGTCACAGTTGGTGTCAGGCCCGGTGTAGGTGAGCCGGTCGAAACAGTGGGTGTGCCAGCAGGAACCGTTCTGGAAACAGTAGGAGTCGTTGTCGTTGGTGTATAAGAGCCGACAGTTGCCGTTAACCCGGCAGTTGCTACGAATGTTGGAGAGGGTCGCCGTTTATCTGGCCCATTTACTTTAATGGAGAAGTGGTTGCAATTCCCCTGCGATGGTTACAACTTCTTCACCTTATACAGTTTTGTCTCCTCTATATGTACATGCAAACTTTAGCCTGTCGCACATGTTCCAAGAGCCAGGAAGAAAAGCGCAATCGGTTGCTCCAGACACGAGTCTTTCCTCCAAAAAGAGGATGTTGTTCTTCCAGTATACTGGATCATGCAGTCAAGATGAGTCCTGATTTCGGAGGATCTGACAACAACAATAAGGTGAAGAACGTCTGAGTAGAAGCGGGCAGTTTGCTATCCTCCTCCATTGAGAAGGCCGAGGAGAGTCCAGTAAGCCGCTTGCCCCCAAAGTGGACATGAGCGGGAGAAAGTTTGCATTTACAGTATCTTTCAGCCGTACGGATGTAGAAAGGAGTGGGTTGGGACGTAGCCCCAAACCCCAGGGAGGAGGACGGCTAGTCCTCCTGCGCCTCCTGTGTAGCATCAGCGTACTGTGTGGATGGAAGCACTCTTTGAGAACCACCCCGAAACATTCAGAAGCCCTGGCCTGACGATGACCAGGAGTACCACACGGACCAATTACGTATGACCGTTTTACAAGAGGTGTAAAAGAAGACGTCTAGAGACACAGGGAACAGGCGAATTGATTGCCCATTCCCTGTGATGACGGGAAGAAGTGCAAGGAACAGTAGTATGAAGCAGAGGCGACAGCAATCACCTCAAGGCCAACCACAACGGATAAGCTCATGCGATATTTGTCTATATTTTTTGCAACTATCTGGATACTACGCCGGTCAACGACCCCACGCGTGAATGCGGGGGCATGCTCCCGCAGTTCACGCGGTTCTCGTTGTCCAGCCTTGGTTCCTAATCCCACAGGCAGGGAAAAGAGGGAACTCCGTTGGACAGGTCATGGCACCTCTGAATGCCACCTCAGTTCAGAGCATTGCCGTTGGTCGTTAAAAGCCCGTTCGGGGTGTCGGGCGGTGCGGCCAGCTGAACAAGCCTGACCAACATTGGCGAGAGGAGTCGCCTGAGCAAGCCAGTTCAGGCGCGTCACTAGCCCCTTACGGGGGCCTCTTTAGAGGCAAAAACGAAAGGAACTCGCATGGCCGTCTTTGTCTTAGATCAGCAGCAATACCCACTGATGCCCTGCTCAGAGAAGCGAGCGCGGCTGTTGCTCAAGAGCAACCGGGCGGTGGTCCACCGGGTGTGGCCGTTCACGATCCGACTCAAGGATCGCAGCCGAGCGACCAGCCAGGTGCAGTCGATCGCCTTGAAGGTGGATCCAGGGAGCAAAACGACCGGGATCGCTCTAGCCCGTATCGAAACGACGCAGGGGGGAGAAGTGCATCATGCGCTGCACCTGGCCGAACTCACCCATCGCGGAGAAGAGGTACGGGAGCGCCTGCGCACACGCGCCGGATATCGTCGCCGCAGGCGTTCCGCCAATTTGAGATACCGGCCGCCGCGCTTTGCGAACCGCCGACGCACGCCTGGGTGGCTCCCGCCCTCCTTGCGCTCGCGGATTGGCAATGTCCTCACCTGGGCGCGGCGCTATGCACGATTCGCCCCCCTTACCCGGATTGAGGTAGAACGAGTCAAGTTCGATCTAGCGCTCATGCAGAATCCAGAGGTGGGAGGGGTCGAGTACCAGCGCGGCGAGCTGTGCGGATGGGAAGTCAGAGCCTATCTGCTGGAAAAATTCCAGAGGCGCTGTGCCTACTGCGGGCGCGGGAACACAGCCTTTGAATTGGATCATCTCCTCCCGCGTTCTCGCGGTGGCTCCAACCGTGTGTCGAATTTGGCACTGAGTTGCCACGACTGCAACGCGCTCAAGGGCAATCAGACAGCCAGCGAATTCGGACACCCGGAAGTCGAAGCACAGGCCAAACAGCCGCTTCGAGACGCGGCGGCAGTGAATGCGACGAGGTACGCACTCGTTGATGCGCTCCGTGTCCTCGGACTGCCGATCGGAACGTGGAGCGGTGGGCGAACACGCTGGAACCGGGAGCGGTTCGGAATCGAGAAAGCCCACGCACTCGATGCGCTGTGTGTCGGGGATGTCGCTGGTGTGCAGGCGCCAGCTTTACGCATCTTGACCATGACTGCCCAGGGACGAGGCAGCTACCAACGCACCAATGTCGATGCGTCCGGCTTCCCACGCGGCTATTTCACGCGCAAGAAGCGCATCCAGGGCTTTTCCACTGGCGACCTGGTGCGGGCGACGGTTCCTGCACGTCTCAAAACGAGAGGCGTGCACCTGGGGCGGGTGGCGGTGCGTGCGTCTGGGTCGTTCCGGGTGGGCGAGACCGATGGGATCAATGCCAGGTATTGTCGGCTGGTGCAGCGCGGGGATGGCTATGCCTATACATTCGCGCCCAAGGCGGCGCTTCTTCCTCCTCAGACCTGAAGGCCGGGGCCTCCGCGCCGCGTTTTGGTGAGAACCGTGTAACCTCGTAACGTATCTTCTATATAGAAGGAGACAACGGGAAAGCTCATCTGCGCTGTTTGCCTTCCTTAAGCTGTGAGGCGGCTGATCCAATCACGCGGCTCCGATCAGATCAGCCGCCAATAGCACTTTCACAACTATATGCAGCACAAGGCTTCTGGGATGTAGCCGGAGGAGAGATCATTTATGGCAAGTATCAAACACCTGTTCTGGGTCGCACTAGGACTATTCCTCGCATTGACCATTGCAGCTTGTGGCAGCACAACTACAGGCTCTGGCGGCTACGGCGGCAACACCAACGCAAGTCAGACGCCCACTACAAGCGCCAGTAGTGGTAGCAGCTGTGGCCGGTACTGCACAAGCTCCACACCAACCGCGCCTGCTACAGGATCCGGCCTCCTGATCAAGACAGCGTCAGCCACTATCAGTGGCAAGTCGGTGACCATCCTCACCAATGCGCAAGGTATGACACTTTACTATCGCACTTCTGACAGCGGTTCTTCTGTTTGCAGCGGCAGTTGCGCATCAGCCTGGCCCCCCATGCTAGTTACGGGATCCGCTACTCCAACCGGTGCCACCTCCCTTCCAGGACAACTGAGCGTGGGCACAAATGCCAATGGCAAGCAGGTAGAGTACAATGGCCACCCGCTCTACACCTACTCTGGAGATAGTGCACCCGGACAAACCAACGGTCAAGGGTTTCTCGGCGTCTGGTTCGCAGTCACAACAGCCCTCGCGCCTGGCGGCGGTAGCCAGAATAACGGCTATGGTTACTAACGCCGGCGTTTATCAGACTTACGAGAGGTAGCCTTGGTAAGCTGGCAGATATATTCTCTTCTGAATATATCCCTTCCACGGTGTGGCAGGGCATGGATTTTATTCGTTAGAGACCGCTATCACAAGCGGTCTCTTTCCTTTCCTTTCCCCATTAGCCCATCCTTAAGGAGGAGAAATGTCGTAGCATAGGAGCGAGGCTTGTCCTCGCCCCGTTTACCTATCCTCGCCCTGCTCTGGTGCATGTGTTGTTCATGCGCCAACCGGATCAGGTACCAACGTGAGAAAAAGAATACATAGGAGCAGAGAAGTACTTCCTGCTCCCATGCGCGTGGTACAATCACTTGCAATGGGAAAGGCCCGTTAAATTGAGCGTGATTTCCATAATTTTGACACCTTTGAACAAGGAACGGGAAAAACCCAAAAAATACGGCGCAAACGCGCCACAGTTGCACCCTATCTGGCCGCAAGCCGCCACAGGCGCCCATTCGCCAGCACCGTCCGATGACACCGCGACAACTGCAACAACTGCGACAAGCCTGCTTGCACAGACGGGAGGGTTCTCCCAACAAGCGGGGGCTCGTATCGCCATCACACCCCCAACACCAGGAAAGGCGCAGCCGGGTCGAAGAGGGGCCGCATGGCACCTGTTGGAGCAGCCGCCAGCACAGTCAATCGTAGAAGCCCGGGAAGGGGCCAGTCAGCTACGTGTGGTATAATACGCGGGATATGGGCGCAGAAGATCAGTGGAATTGCTGCGAATCGAAAGGACCATGAGCAATGACTATAGACCTGCATATAATGAAAGCGCGACTTGAAGCGAAACGCGACGAACTGCAAGCAAATATTGCGCAATTAACAGAGGCACACCCTGTCCCTGTCGATCCCCTAGCCGGCGAGGCACCTCAAGATTTTGAGGATGTGGCCGTAGATTTTCTGGAAACGCAGCAGGAGCAATCGCTGCTTGTTAACGAGTCAGCTTTATTGACCGAAGTACAGCGTGCCCTGAAGCGCATCGAGGACGGAACCTACGGCAAGTGCGTGAACTGCGGGCAGCCCATTCCCGAGAAACGGCTGGAAGCGATTCCCTGGGCAGCACGAGATGTCAAATGCGAGGAACAGCTAGAGCGCAGGAATCTGAGCAGGGAAGAGTTTTACAAAGAAGAAACCGAGTGAAGACGGTATTCTTGATACCTTCTCAACAGGCGGCGAATCGAGTACAATACCCGTACGTCGGGGAAAGGAAAAAAAGATTACCGTGAAAGTCAGACGTGTGCGTCTCTACGATGCCCTGGCATTGCTTACCGCCGTGATAGTGGTGGTCCTGGATCAGTGGACGAAAGCGTGGGTCGTAGCTAATCTGGGTCCGCCAGGAAACGGCCCCAAAGTTTCGCTGGTAGGTAACTACCTCATCCTTTACTACATCCAAAATAATGGGGCGGCATTCAGCCTGTTCGCGAACAGCATCGTGCTCATTGTGTTCATCGTGCTGGCTATCGGAGTGATCTCCTATCTCTACCTGCGTATGTTCAACACAGCCAACCTGGGATACAAGCTCATCTTTGGCTTGATTATCGGCGGAGCAGTGGGTAACTTGATAGATAGGGCGCGCCATAGCGGGTACGTCGTCGACTTCATCTTTTTCCGCATTCCTCAGATCGGTTTCAACTTTGCCGTCTTCAATCTCGCTGATGCTGCAATTTCCGTTGGCGTCTTTTTGCTTTTTGTCGCGCTCCTTTTTGGCAATTTACGCAAACCCGTAACCCAAAGAATAGAGCCGACGCCGGCAACGCCTTCTGCAAGCGAAAGCGGAGCGCTTCACTCTTCTAAAGAACACGATGCGAAAACTTGATTCTTCCTCATCTTCTGAGACAAGCACCTTGAGGATTGGAGCGGGCGAAGCTGGCCAGAGGCTCGACCGGTACCTTGTATCTCAATCAGATGACGTATCCCGCACGTCCGTACAACAACTGATCGTGGATGGAGCAGTACTTGTCAACGGCCGTCCCAGTAAACCCGGCTATGCCCTCAGAACCGGGGACGAGGTACAGATTCTTGCTTCAAAGCCAAAGGACCAGGCTAGCTCTGCCAGGCCTCAGCCAATACCCCTCGACGTGGCCTATGAAGACCAGGATGTGCTCATCATAAATAAAGCAGCCGGGATGGTTGTCCATCCCGCTCCCGGCCATCATGAAGATACACTGGTTAATGCGCTCTTAGCACACTACCCCGATCTTCAGGAGGACGTAGAAAACCAGCGGCCGGGTATTATCCACCGCCTGGATAAAGATACCTCCGGCCTGATCGTCGTCGCCAGGAACGCCGCTGCTCAGGCAGCCCTGCTGGGGCAAATGAAACGGCACGAGATTGTCAAGCGCTACCTGGCACTCGTCGAGGGTGTTGTCGCTCTCGACCGGGGCAGTATCGACGCCCCCATCGGCCGGAATCCGCGCCATCGCCAGCAAATGGCGATCACTGCGACTGGCAGCAGAGAGGCACGTACGCACTTTCGCGTACTGGAACGTTTCGCCCATCATACCCTGCTGCTTCTAGAGCTGGAGACCGGGCGCACGCACCAGATTCGCGTACACTTAAAGGCTATAGGACATCCTATCGTTGGGGATCCTGTCTATGGATCGGGCAGCACGATGCGTGGAGTGACGCTCAAACGCCAGTTCTTGCATGCCTATCAACTCAAGTTCACCCACCCCTCAACAGGAGCTGTCATTACTGTCGAGGCTCCCCTGCCTGATGATCTGCAAGCGGTGCTCAACGCTAAAACTTTCCTGTAGCCCCCTGGCAAACTCATGTCTCGTATGCTATAATATCCGTGGCGAAGAGGTTAAGACGTATCCCCTTTACTGTCTTGTAGATTACTACCAATCAGGTTCTAACCACCCGGCAACGCTATTTCTCTTTATCACAATAAAACGGATAGCAGGTCTTTTATACCAATGTTATTAGAACATATGTTTCAGAAGGACGATTGCCAGGTATGGTTTGTCACAGGTTTCTCCGGCTGCTGCCGGTATTTCTTCACTGGTTTTTTGTCTGAAAAGAAGAAAGGAGTAACCTGAAGATGCCAGTTCTCGAATCGACCGATAATTTAACTCAACGCAGTGCTCTGCGTCACCGGCCAATCGGGGATGATGCAACCAGGCAGGAGCCTGGTGTCTCCACGGGAGCAACACCTGTTGTACAACGAGCCTCGCGACTTCGCCCCAAACAGACGGATGGCGAGGAGGAGATCAAGGAATGGCAACGCGCAGATACCGGTACAACCAGGCAGGGCCGTACGACTGCCGCCCCCCGGCAAGCCGGGAAAGCAGCAAAGAACCCTCCCAAAATGCCTCGCGAGATGCCAGCAGGGAGCAAGGGAAAGTTCTGGCGGGGAGCGCACCCCCTGTTGTATCTGGGCATAGGGATGCTAGCGATGCTCGCTCTGTGGACAGTGCTCTCAATGGCTGTCAGCTGGGGGAGCACCACCTGGAATGATCTCCACTATGGTCGCCCACGCACCTTCCAGATAGACGCAGTCGTCCGACATACCGACTCAGCGGCTAATCCAAGCCACTTTATTGCGCTCAACTTGAATGGCCGTATCGAGGTGATCGAGTTTCCCGGTGGCGATGGTTCTAAGGCCCGCATCTACCTTGGCCCGCAACTGTATGGGACCGATGCCAATTTGATCCCTGTGACGCTCAGCTTTGTTGATGCGAGTGGCGATCATCGACCGGACATGATTCTCCATTTTCAAAACACGCAGCTCGTCTTTATCAATGACCAGGGAGGCTTCCGGCCACTTCAACCCGGGGAGCGTCACGCGGTCGAACAATTTCTACAGCGTACGGGGCAATAACCGGTCTACGCCGTTCCGAACTCGACCGAGCCACAAAAACAAGCCCTCCATCACACGAGTAGGTGGAGGGCTTGTTTTTCTTATAGTCTTTTCCGAGCTCAGGCCGCTTCAGAGGTTGTAGAGACCGCGACCACCGCCGCCTTTCGGCGCGTGAAACGCACGCCGATGGCCCCAATGAGCACGAGAGCGCCAAACCCCACTACCAGATGGGCTGCCTCTCCCGCAACCGCTTGTTCAACCAACGCGAGATCGAACACGTCTCCACCCATCACGTTCAAGCGGACGTCTCGTAGTGGGAAGGTTTCCGGGTGACGAGTAACTGCCGTCACGGTATGTCCTGAGTCCAGGGCTTGTTTCGTTAAGATTTTACCTGTCGCACCATTCGCTCCAAAAATGACAATTTTCATTCTATTTTCCTTTTTAGTATTGTATCTCCACAATCAGGTGATACTTTTTCCTAGGAGTAGAGACAGTTTCGTCATGACCACCACATGTGGTCATCACAAAGAAAGAGTGTGAAGGGGTTCTCTTTGGGACAGCTTTCCTATCGAATTTTGCCCATGCGACCCATCGTACGTCTATTCGCGTAGGAGGTGAGCGTAAATGGCCATCTTCAGCAATGCCTTCACGTGGCACATTGAGGAGCGCAATCACTACCGGTGGATCAAGACGGTGAAAAAAGTTAGGATCGACAGAGGCCAGGCGAACCGTCCTGGATTGATCGACGAGAAATGTTCCTGTCACCGGCAATTCCCACGAATCATCGCCGTTGTACGCGGGTAAGTCCGCGCCAATCTGGGCATGCAAGGCTCGTCCCGCCTCATCTAGCGTGAAGGCAAGCCCATACTCTCGTGCCACACGATTGCCCATATCTGAGAGAACTACACCAGAACTGTGAGCAGACTGAGCAAGGTCACTGTCAGACCCATACGGAAGCGGAAGGTGAGCAGGTAGATCAGGCTGCTGATTCCTCAAAAACTAAATATTATATAAATACTATAATTTGTTGGTATGGTGGTTAAGAGAGTAGGGGGGATCTGTCATACATATGTTTCGTGCGTGCCGGGGTAGGATAGAGCATACGGAGATGAACTCAGAGCCCGGGACAGGAGCTGCATCGTGAGATCCCGGCCTGACCGACAAGTTGTCGCGATCTACAAAGGTGTAGGATCTCCCAAAAATTGTCGTTGCATCTCACAAAAATTGTCGCTGTACGCTCGATTTTTTGTATCGATCTCGAAAACTGCGTTGATGAGTCTCATAGAAATTGTCGTTGGCCTACTTTCGTCCCACATATTTTGTCGCCGGCCGACCTTTTAGGGACGTTTTTCGGACACAGGTGCTCAAGCAAGGTATGGAGCGATGGCAAGCAGGAGTTAGGGATCAGCTCGCGTGGTGAGGTGTTTCCTGCAAACGCTTCGAGTGAAGCGCCGTCCGTTGACTGAGCTGGCCCTCCATCACCAGCCGAGCAGTTTTCGGCGCGTGAGGCTGTCTAGCTTTTCGTTCGTGAACAGACTGTTCTCACCGCTGAGGAGCAAGAGGTACTCACCTTCCTCCGGCAAGCGAGCCCGACGGCTGAGATGGCCTATGGGCTGGTGCAGGACTTTTTGACGATGGTGCGCAAGCGCCAGAAGGAGTTCTGTACTGGTCGCGATGGCGCCTGCGCCATCAAGTCAGGGCCAAACGATTCCATATCAAACAGCGAGCCGCTCGCCTAACCGCCTAATTGCGGCTGTAGTACTCACCTCCATTTTGAGAAAGGTATGTAGCTTACATTACCCGCATAAGCCCGAAAATTTTTCGTAAGATACTCTGAAGTAGGCGCGATCTATTTGTTTCCTATGTCCTCTGGCTCCATATACTGCTGTTCGTGTTTTTCGAAAGCATCGAAGAGCCAACGCGGGGTGATAAAGGTCCATTTCGTGGTCAGGAGCCATCTCCACCGAAAGTGCATATAACCAGGAGGACGCAAAGGCAAATGAACTGTGCGGTACACGATATCGAGAAATGCGAAGAAACGTACTGGCCAGTGAGAGAACAGGGTATGAAAGAGCAACACTTCTGCATCTGGTGCATACGGGTCAAGATCTGGCTGTTCGGAAGAGGGAGTGCTTTCATCAAGCATACGACAGAGGCGCAGCAGTTGTTGCTGCGAATACGCATAATACGAACCTATTTCTTCAGTGAATCCGATAAGCAGAGTAAAATAAACGCCCGGTTTCACCGTCAGCAACGGGGATGGTGCGAAATGCTTGTATGCAGAAGACGCCTCCGCGGGTGGAATATGAAGCATCGTAAGCAGTAGGCTCGTGCCTGCTATGAGCACACCGTCCTCAAGAAGTTGCTCTGTTGGGGACATGTAGATCTCCCTCTGGCAAAAAGGGCATTGTCCTGCCCGTGACCGCACTGCAGGAATATGATGCAAGCATGATGGACATCGTTCCAGCAGTCGTACCTTATGAAGTGGGCAGCAGAGCACTCCGCGCAGATTCCAGTAAAGCCGATCATAGCCTCCCGGTTCTCGCACGCAGTATGGGCACACCTTTGTTGTGGAATTCATCATAGAGGGGAAAAGCCAGGAACGTAGCTCAGGCTCAGGGAGTTCGATCCATTGGCGGGATAGATCATAGGGGGGCAATCCAAGTGAAGCGACGAGATGCGAGCAACTCAGATACTGGAGGTTCTTTCTTGGGATCTGAAGGAGATGAGCAAGCGTCGGATCGTCGGCCTCACTTGGGAGGCGAGGTTCACCACTGGAAAACGATTCAAGAGTGCAAGGAGTAAAAGGGGGACGATCCAACAACCGCTCAGGACACGGATGGTTCATGTTTTTTGCCGCACGTGACAGTGCCGAGGTGAGGCTTTCCCAGGGGTAAGGGAGGGTGTGAGTAAGCAGTCTGGGAGGAACGTAGAGTGGAGGTTCGTGCTCCGCCGTTGAATTCCTTTCTGTTTGCTGCTGGTGCACTAACTGAGCGAGTTGATTCACTTTCTCACGGAGATGATCTGTCCGTACGGGATCGTAACGGAACTGCTGGTGATGGTGTTGATAGGCCTGATGCAGCCACGCAGAGGAATCTTGATCACGTGGATCACAAAAGAGATAGCGGCTGAAGGCGTTTACATGCTCAGGCTTCTCACCCGTGTAGGGGGGAGTAGAGATGCTATACCAGACGTCGAGAAAGGTAGAAAGGTGTGCAGGCCACTCGAGAAACAACCAGTGGAAGAGCAGAAACGCGACAACTCTTTTTGTCGAGGGAAGCACGTGTTGCAAAGCAAAATCTTCACTAAGAACGGTCTGAAGCATCATTGTCAGAAGTACAAGCTCCTGGTGCGAAAAGAACTGCTCCAATTTAGAGAGAATGGTTCTAAAGAGACGAATGTATGACTTATTCGACAGAGTAAAAAGTGGAGAACGCGCCAGATATGCAAAAGATTGTGTATTTTCAGCGATCGGAAAATCAAGCGCTTTGAGGAAAAGGAGTTCTCCTAAGAAAAAGGGATGATCTGATGCAATTGGGGTGGAAATAAAAGTGCGATAATCTCCTCGATGGCAGCTTGGGCAGCTATAAGGATTTTGACGATGTGCGGGGATCGGAGCCTCACATGCTGGACACTTCTCCTGCAGAAGGACGCGATGATGCGGGCAGTACAGAATCAACTGCATTCTCCAATAGAGTCGATCGTAGCATTCTTGCTCTTGTAAACACAAAGGACATACCCGGATAGAGCGGACGTGCAGAAAATGGGACTTTTGAGTATGAGAAGAGAGCAGTACCGGGTGTGTCGATATGCTGACCTGCTGCGGAGGTTTCTGGAATCCATGAGAGATGTCGTATGGCACGTCCTCAAAGAGAGGAGCAAACCGATGCAGCGTTTGGTTATACAGCTGCTCTTCTGAGAGGAGCAGGAGACGTTGCAGCACATGATACTGTTCCTTCTTTAACAAGAGCGGAATCTCTGTACTTTTGATGTCCCAACGTCCTCCCTCCGGTCGAAGAAGCCATCGCAGATCTGCATACCCCATGTGGGATGCGCTGCGTCTTATGATTGAAAGGAGATCTTCGTCAGGGTAAGGCACAGCGCGGCGTGGGAGTGGTAAAATGGAATCAGGTTTGCTGTAGTTTACATGTGTGTTCATGGCAGGATTGTAGGTTGGGCACCTTTCATAGGTGCTTGCTGGCCCAATTTCATCATCATGTCACCAGTATACCTCATACCGATGTGAGAGAGAAGGAATTCCCCTATTCAGGCTCAATCGATTTGGTCAAACCCAAGGAGAGACAGCCCCAAATTGCTCGCGTGCTTTCCGGCTTGTTTCACAGGATCGCCAAGAGGTGAAGTTCCTCAAATACCTGCAAGAGGAAAGTAAAAGGGGATCCGATATTGATGGAAGTTGAGCAGATCTGCTGAACCAGTTGATCAGTGTGCTGGAGATGTTCAAACATGCTGTCCCCGATCCAATTCACCCTGAGTTGTGATGCCACAGGGTCAAGCGTTGCCAGGAGGTTCTCCGGCC